>Ga0209380_10002369_pt1 | contig 12127 bp, 14 predicted proteins | sample HubBroMetageWFT6_FD_188347 | JGI IMG/M metagenome (GOLD analysis project Ga0209380, IMG submission 188347) | Warmed and freeze-thawed soil microbial communities from the Hubbard Brook experimental Forest, New Hampshire - Hubbard Brook CCASE Soil... | ecosystem: Environmental > Terrestrial >...
CGAGATCCTCAGGGCCGAAAATCCCGGCGGTCGGTGTCACCTGTACAGTGCATCCAGGAGCAGCGCTGCTGGGCGACGCAAAGCAGGCGATGAAAACCAGGAAACCCGCAATCTGGACTGCGACCTTCCAGAATCTCATGTGGCTCATTTTCCGCTCCTTTTGTCTTTTTATCGCCGTCTCCTCGATCCACTAACCTAAAGAAGCGGGAATCCGCTTCCTGGCCCGGAAAAGCTCCATCTACTTTGGCCTGGGGGCCCTTCTAGTTCAAAGATCATTCAGCGAAACTGAGAAACCGCGGGGCCATTACGGATGCTCTTAGGAAACAGGCGCAGCCAGCCTGTAAGTATCGCTACTCAAGAAAGCGAGAAATTCGACTGTTTTGGCTCAACCTCGTACAACAAATACTCACAGCGAAACAATTCCAAAAAGGGGTTTGAGATATTTACTCCTCCGTGAATCTCGTGTCAAGTGAAAACAGTTTGGTTCCGGCGATTTTCATGATTTGTTCATTCGGAAACCGGCGGAATCGATGCCGCATTAGCTTCCTTTTGACCGAGTGCCGGGGACTGAAACCCCGCCACGTACCGCGTCTCCTAGTACCTCTTCCGGCGAGAACGGCAGGACAAAGCCTTGAACTCTTTTTCAATGGCGGCATGGCCCTCAAGAAAGCCGCAAGGCGCAGTGGTGTACTTCGTTGCGAGGATGGCACCTGCCGCCGCGTCACCACGGTAGAGAAGATTTAAGGAAACGCCCCGGCGGCGAATCCTCCGGGACACAGCCAAGGCCCCAAAAATCACTTAGCTTAGAACGTATACTTCAACCAGAATTTGATCTTCCTTCCGCCGTTGATTGTAATCGCCGTGTTGTCAAAGTTTGGATCCGTCATCGTGTAGGAAGGTGTGAAAAGATTCGGATGGTTGAAAGCGTTGAAGAATTCGGTCCGGAAGGAAATCATATGGTTTTCCAGCTTCCAGAAATGAATCGGGAAATCGCGTTGAATCCCGGTGTCAAAGTAGACCTGTCCAGGACCGAAGAGCGAGTTGCGCCCGACATTTCCAGGCACGGTATTGGGTAGTACGAAGTGAAACGTGTTGTATGGTTCTGGGGCGCAGGTTGTCGAACCGCTCAGCACGCAAATGAAATCATACGTACCCGGAGGCAATCCAACATCCCCGCCATCAATTCCGAGGGAAGTGAGCGGAGCTGCGGCATTTGCAAGGTCTGGACGGGAATTAACGTGGCCGTTGCCGATATTGTCGAAACCCGCCTCCACCGTGCTCGGCGTCCCCGAATCGATCGCGGCGATGCCGGTCCACTGCCACTGATCGGTCAAAGCCCGAAGGAATCCGTTGCGGTGAAAGTAAGGCACATCCCAAACATACGCGATGGTAAATCGATGGCGCTGATCGAAGACGGAAGGCCCCCAATCCGAGTGCTGATCGGTAAGGACCTGCGCGAAACTGGCGAGGAGGGCCGCGGCCCCGACGGTGTAAACTTCGGATGTATCGTCCATGAATTTAGAGTAGGTGTATGCGGCGCGTAAAGTTAGACTGCGGAGCTTGCGCTCCACCTCGACTTGGCCCGAATTGTAGCGCGAATCCCCGGCGTTCGTACGAACCGCGACTAGGCCAAAAACAGAATTCAGGGGAGTAAAGTTAACCTGCGGATTGAATTCCGTGTTCGCGAACAAGCGCTCTCCCCGAGTCCCCACGTACGCCAGCGTCAGGACAAGCCCAAGCGGCAGCTCCCGCTGCACATTCACATTCCACTGCTGCGTCAAAGGGTTGTGCAAGTTGCTCGCCATGCTTGTGATACTCAGAGAGGGATTGGGGGTTGCCGTAATCGAGCCAATTCCGGTGGTTGATGCATTCGGCGTACCTCGGTTAACCTGGGCTGGAAGCGTTCCACCGAATGAATTCGGTTGGGTTTTCGCGGTGTCGTCGATGATATTCGAAAACAGGCCGTCGTAGAAAATCCCGTACCCGGCGCGAAAGACGGTTTTACCGTCGCCAAGCAGGAACTTCCCCCAATGGGGCGAATAGGAGAGGCCAATGCGAGGCGCAAAATTACGTTTGTCCGGAACCTGCTTGTATGAGAATGCGCTCGCGTAGTTGGCCGGATCCGTTATGTTCAGGATTCCAAAGCCCTGATTCACATTGAAGGCGGGGTACGGTAGGCCATTGGCCAGCGCGCCCCAGTATTCGTAGCGCAACCCCAGATTCAGCGTCAGGTTGCTCTTAATTCGCCATGTGTCCTGGATATAGGGGGCGACCATCGTAGTGCTGGCGTTGAGATTCGGGTTGCCGAAGCCCTTGGAAATTGTTCCCGGGGCCTGGCCGGTCCAATCGTCGATAAAATTTCCCAGGGACGAGAACATGTTTCCGGACGTGTCTGTCCCAAAGTTGTACAGGATCGTACCGCGTGTATTGAGCGACAAAATGTCGCGGAGACGCAGCACCGTAAGGTCAATGCCGGCTTTGATCGTATGGGAGCCGGCTGAATAACTCAAAGCATCCTGCACCTGCACGGTGTGGTGCGTTCTTCCAAAGGGGAAGCCGCTGTTAACTCCGATCGATGGGAAATCGATGTCGGTTCCAAACTGGATGAACGGCATGTTGGCTAGAGGGCTGGCTGCAACAGCGGGCGTCAGCGAAAATGTATAGTCGACGTTTGTGTAGGACAATCGCAATTCATTCAGTAATGTCGAGGAGATTGTGCGAACCCATTCGCCCCAGAAAATCCTCGAGGGCCCTCCTTGCTGCGTCTGGAAATTCGGGAGCGCATCCGGGTTGTTAAAATTGTCCGGCGAAAGAGTGAAGGTATCACCGGTTGCACTCACGGTCAGTTTATCGCGGTTCGAGATTTGCCAGTCCACTCGGGCGTTCCAGTCTGTATCTTTGGACTGTGTGCTGACATTTTGAAGCTGGAAATCTCCAATTTCGACGTTGGGACGGGGATTGCCAAGGGGGTCGGGACCAAGCGGAATACTCGTCACGCCTGTTAACCCGGGTGACTCCAACGGTCCAATCGAGTTCAGAAACAGGGAGATATTCGCATTGGGCTCCAGAGACTTCAGAGTTGCAATCCCCGCCGCCGTCGGCAGCTTGAACACTGTGCTGGTAGCCGCCTGGTGAATGATGTCCCATTGGGCCGCACCAAAGAAGAAGAGCTTATCCTTCTTTACCGGACCCCCTACATCAAATCCAAAGGTGTTCTCGTTATAATAGGGGTTCTTGGTGACCGGATTGGCAACCTCGACCTGGGCGGGGATCGCAGCCATGGCGGAGTTCTGGTTGACTTCCCACAAATTCCCGTGAAAGTTGTTCGTGCCGCTCTTGTAGATATAGTTGGTGACGGATCCGCCGCCACGTCCGAATTCAGCGCTATAGGCGTTCGTCAGGACAGCGACCTCCTGTATCGCGCCAAGGTTCGAGGGCGAATAGGCCTGTCCAGCGAGGAAGTAGTCGTTGTCGTCCTGGCCGTCGATTAGGAAATTATTGGCCCGCGGCCGCGTGCCATTCACCGAGAAGCCGATTCCATCGGTGAAACTGGCATTCACCGCGCCCTGGCCCTGGGGTATGTCGTGGACGCCGGGGAGTGTCAGCGCCAGTTCCGCCGGGTTAAAACTTGTGTAGGGAAGCTGCGAAACCTCCTCCGAGCTGAGGTTCCCGCCCAGTTGCCCGGACTGGGTGTCGATGGCTTGTAAGGCGGTCGCTTGGACTTCGATAACTTCCTGCGCCGTGGCCAATTCCAGCTTGCCATTGATAGTCGTCGCCAGCGAGCCATTGATCACAACACCCATCACGGTCAGCGTCTTGAAACCCGAAGCATTGATTGTCACCGCGTAGGTCCCGGGTTGCAGACTTTCCAGGCGGTACGTTCCGACCGCGTCCGTTTGCGTCTCATGCGGCGCACCAAATTGCGCGCTTACGGCAGACACGGTCGCCTTTGGCACAACCGCGTCGGTCGGATCGACTACCGATCCGACCAGAATCCCGTTGCTCGTTTGTGCCCAGTTTAAACCGGGAATTGCTGCCGCCAGCAACACCAAAATAAACTGAAAGGTAAGCTTTCGGTGATTCACTTGGGCTCCTTTTCCCGGGATATGTTTCTGATGACAGCCGCCGACCGAAAGGTTTGAGCCACTCCACCGGCGCAAGCTGTAAGTGTACCGCGCGGTGACATTCAATCCCGATCTCGTGCCGTAGCACAACTCACGAATCAATCGGGCTCAAAGTCGTTTCAATTTGCGGGAATATAACACATTCAACCTACAAATCAAGGAGAACTGAGTTAATATCCCGCCACTCATTCTAAACATCCAGTATTTGCGCCTGGGCGCCAGCCAAGCCGAGCCGCTGGACCAGATTCTGAAAGCGGGATTCGGCCCTCAGCGGATCGAATAAAGCATCATGGCAAATGTAGATGAGGTAGTTGGAACCCTCCTGATAAGCCTGATGTAACCAATCGAGAGCTTTGTTGTATTCGCCCAGTCCAATTGCAGCAATTGAAAAATCCAGCGCGAGAACGTAACTGAGCTCGGCAAGCTGGAGCATTTCATGAGTTAAGGCAAGGCCCTCAGAGCGCCGGCCGGCCGCCGCTAACGCGTAAGCCAGATACGCTTTTGCGTACGACCACCCTGTGCCTCGCCAAAATCTAACACACATTGAAAAACGCTTTCCCCCCATCGCAACGGAGGGAATTGGAACTTTGATCGGGAGCGGACTCCTCTGGGAGTCGTAGGATCCTCTCGGATGGCGATCCAAGGCGTTGTTCTATGGCCGTTATCACACGTGTTACAAATACTTGCCAAGCGGTCCCACAATTCCTCAGGCAACTATGAACCAGAAGCTCGTGAGTTAGAATCTCTCCACACGGCGGTAATTCACACCTTCTGGACCTTGGGAAAGTTCTGGGAAGGAATTCCGGGTGTTTAAGTCCACTTTAAGTTGCACAGATTCAACGGGTCGTCTGTTTTAGAACGTTCGGGTAGATGTGCAGGCAAATCATGAGTCCGGCTTCACCGAAAGGCCACTGTTCACCGAACAACTGGAGAAGAAAGCCTCGTGAGAAATTGAGGTTAGCCACGATCGGAAAAGTGAAACATATGGAATTCAGGTCATCCTGGCCGTCATTGTAGGAAATGTCGACTGTCTTTTCGTCGTCGCAGGTAAGCGTGTATTCACGCGTTCCGTCGTAGAGGGCGTGACAGATATCGCGCAGGTGATTAACGCTCACGAAATAGACTCGTTCAACAGGGCCGACCATTGTTCCCAATCCGACGCCCGGTCCTCCGAATAGTTCCTGACCCAGCCGCCCCTCGATTGGCCTTGCTAGTTGAACCTATAGTTGAAGCGACCGACTTCGATATACGTCCCGGTATCAATGCGATGGACGGTGTATTCAATCCCATACTGTACGAGCTTGCTAATGAACTCTTTGTCCATCACTTTTTGCGATCTAAGAAAGATATCGCCCAGAAGATTTAGCATGCGCTCACCTCTGGGTTGTTCTACTTGCGGTTTGGTAGAGGGAGCTAAATGTGAATGTTCATCGTCGTGCTCGGGGTAGGAAAAGGACTGTGAGCGAAAAATAGCTGATTCCGCTCCCCGCTCCGTAGAACTGAGTTGTGAGAATCGGAATCTATGCACGCGTCAGCACGAAGGATCAAAGTTGCGAGTTGCAAGTACGTGATCTGAGGCAGGAGCACGATACCAAGCTCGGGCGCGATGTAGCGATCAAAGTTTTGCCGGAAGCGTTCGCGCACGATGCCGAGCGGCTCGCCCGTTTTCAGCGCGAAGCGAAGATGCTGGCACAGCTTAATCACACGAACATCGCTACGATCTGCGGCCTCGAAGATTCCAACGGCACAAGCTATCTCGTGATGGAGTTCGTGGCCGGGGAAACGTTAGCCCAACGCATCAAGCGAGAAGGCGCGGTTCCGGTTGGAGAGGCTCTCACGATAGCGAAGCAGATTGCCGAGGCGCTCGAAGCCGCGCACGAGAAAGGCATCATTCACCGCGATCTGAAGCCAGCGAATGTGAAGTTGACGCCGGAAGGCAAAGTGAAAGTGTTGGATTTCGGTTTGGCGAAAGCGTTCGCGGGCGACACATCAACGGAAGACATGGGCAATTCTCCGACGCTGAGCATGGCGGCGACCATGCAGGGAGTGATTCTCGGTACCGCGGCTTACTTGAGTCCAGAGCAGGCCAAGGGAAAAGCGGTAGATAAACGCACCGACATCTGGGCGTTCGGCGCAGTGCTGTATGAGTTGCTAACAGACAAGCCCGCATTCCACGGCGAAGATGTCGGGGACATTCTGGCTGCGGTGGTGAGAGCCGAACCCGATTGGCAAGCATTGCCCGCGACGCTTCCATCCACGATCCGAACTCTTTTGAGCCGTTGCCTTCGGAAAGGTCGGCGTCAGCGTTTCTCAGACGCAGCTGACGTTCGGATCGAGATTGAAGATGCGATTGCGGCACCGAAAGATTCCGGTGCAGCGCAGGCTGTTCCAGCTTCCACTGGCAAGTTGCTATTGGAGTCGGAGCGGTAGCCGCCGTGATGGCGGTGCTATTGGGCGTCACGTCGTGGGCGGTGTGGAGGGCGACGCAGCCTGTTGAGCGACCACTGGTGCGGCTGGACGTTGACCTAGACCCCGACGTATCGCTTGGCTCCTCGCGGGGAGCCGACACGATCCTTTCGCCTGACGGCTCGCGGCTCGTGTACGTGTCGCAAAGAAGTCTCTTTACACGAAGACTGGATCAGCCCAATGCCAGTGACCTTGCAGGAACGGAGGGGGCATATGCTCCTTTCTTCTCGCCGGACGGGCAGTGGGTCGCATTTTTCGCGCAAGGGAAATTGAAAAAGATTTCAGTAGAGGGCGGCGCGGCGATCGACCTGTGCGACGCGGGCACTGGTGTGGGGGGCAGTTGGGGCGAGGATGGCAACTTGATCGCGGCGCTTTGCAGCTCTGGCGGCGGTTTGTCGCGTATTCCGGCCGCTGGTGGCGCGCCCCCCTCTCCTTGACGCAAATGGCGCAAGGAGAAACCACGCATCGCTGACCGCAGATTCTGCCAGGAGGCATAAGACAACGTCAGAGAATTCCCGTACCGCTCTCCGTACCGTTGAAACTTCGTCTTACACGTATTTCTGAGAATTTACCCAGCCCCGGTCGGCGTGCAAGTTATTCAAAGTATTGGTCAGTTGGGCTTTGACACGGTAGAGGTCTGCGGTTCGAGTCCGCACGGGCCTACCATTCTTTTCAATACTTTAGGGAGATTTCACCGGAATCCGAAAGAAACTTCACCTGTAATCAGACTAATCGGCCGCTGTCACTGCGATCAGGTCGCGGGCAAAGAGCATTCACTCCCCTACGCCAAGGTCGTGCATCAAACATCTCAGACTAGCGATATACTGCGCGGCAATTAGGGAAGACAGAGTGGCGCGCTCCGCCAGCCAGCGTCTGGCTCCCTGCGAAGTCGTCGCGCAGATAGGCGCGGACGGGATGGGAGACGTCAGCATTAAACAGGCAAGGTCAGAGGCACGGTAACAGGGTCATAGAGGTACAAGCCGCGGTCGTCAGCATTCGCCCCGGGGTTGGGCCCCCTCTTGGTAACGCCCTGGATTTCGTCAGCTTGCTGACGGGAAGCTAGTTGCACGCCATTAGCGCGTGCCTTCCGCGTGTTTTCGTACATCGTGAACGCCTCTTGAAATGTGCTCGCGAGGGCGAAGGCGCGACCCAGCACCGTGGCATCCTCAATGGCAATGCAAGCTCCTTGGCCCAGAAATGGTGACATAGGGTGCGCGGCATCACCCAGCATCGTGACTCGCCCCTTGGTGTATCGATGAAGCGGCTCGCGGTCGCGAAGCCCCCATTTGAATAGCGTTCTGGGAGAAATCGCACGAATGAGGTGCAGAGCAGGCGGATAAAGATCGCTATAGAGGTTTTCAAACTCCTCTATCGTGGCGCGAATTCTCCATCCTTCCTCCTGCCAACTTGCCTCACGAGCGACCCCGAGCACATTCATGATCGTTCGATGACGCAACGGATAATGCATCAAGACCCGCTTAATACCGACGAACAAAGCTAAGGGACGCTCTCTAATGCTTGCCGGCACATTGGCCATCGGTAAGAGCGCACGAAATGCGACCTGGCCTGTGTAATTCACCACTTCATCTCCGAAGACATTAGCTCTCACCTTGGAGGCGGCGCCGTCACAACCAATTAGAACATCACTTGTAACTATTCTTCCGTTGGTAAATGTCGCGATGACGTGCTCGGAACTTTGCTTCAGCGAATCGAAACAATGGCCGAGAAACACACAATTAGGATCGTTTCTAAGGATGGCCTCGGCCAGGGCGGCGTGAAGATCGGCGCGATGGACCTGATGATAGTCGGCACCAAATCTTTCGACATAGTCGCGTCCGTTGGCCCTGACTTTAATGATATCGCCAGTTTGAAAATGGCGAATCAGGTACGCGTCGGTGGGTCCGGCTTCGTTGGCCACTCGTTTGCCAATGCCAAAAAAGTTGAGCGCATGCATCGCGTTCGGTGTGATGGTCACACCTGCGCCGATTTCTCGTAACTCGTTGGTTTGCTCAAAGACCGAGACTTGGTAGCCGAAATGTTGGAGTGCAAGCGCTGCGGTCAGTCCGCCGATGCCGCCCCCCACGATGGATATTCGTGAGATTTCCATTGCCCCATCCAATTGACACGTGCTGAAGCTGGCCGTGCTGATGACCAGACCGAGCTTTTAGTCCAAGAGCAGTGAGAGAGTTTTTATATCACAGCCATGGGCTGCGAATTCGAATTTGACACCCAAGGGCTACAGGCCGCCGGCGCCAGTTACGGAAACCCACGCCCGTGTGGATTTGGATCCGCACTTTGAGAGTGCCTGATTGCACGCGGGGTTGGACGGCGATATGATTCTCTATAATGAGAGAAAATATCCCAATAGAGAATGACGAGCCGATTGGGCATCACTCCTCCAAGCCGACCGACCGCCGGATGGCGCGGCGGCTGGCCTCGTTGCGTGCCGAGCGGGGGTGGACTTTGGAAGCTCTCGCTGGCAGGACTGGAATCAGCCGCCCGACGCTCTCTCGTCTGGAGCGTTGCGAATTGAGTCCCACCGCGACGATGTTAAACAAGTTGTGCGCACAGTACGGATGGACTGCTTCACGGTTGATGGCCGAAGCAGAAAGCGGCCCTCCCACGGTTGTCCGACTGGAAGAACAGGTTACCTGGAAAGACCCTGAAACGGGTTATGTCCGCCGCGTGCTGTCGCCCCCGCATTCGAACTTGAAGGGCGAATTGGTTGAAGTCTGGCTGCCCCCGGGTTCGTCGGTGGCGTATGACGTTTCCCCGCTGCCTGGATTGGAACATCATCTTTGGATGCTGGACGGGGTTCTGTCACTTGAGATCGAGGGAACCGCATTTCGCCTCGAAAAGGGCGATTGCGTGCGATACGTCCTCTCAGGATCGTCACGATTTGTGTGCGGGAGCAAACGTCCAGCGCGATATCTGCTGGCAATGGTGCATCCGTGAAGATGGCTTCACCTCGTCCAATTCGCATAGAGCGTTGGAACCCGGATCCGGCGGGTACTGACGGCGACCTCGAGGAATTGGGCGGTATTTTGCACGCGTGCGTTCACGCCGGCGCGAGCGTTAGTTTCGTTTTGCCTTTCTCACAGAAGGACGCGAAGGCATTCTGGCATGATCAAATTCTACCGGCCGTTCTTGTGGGAAGTCGTCGAGTTCTCCTCGCTCGCTTGGGCGGGCGAATCGTCGGCACGGTGCAACTCGATCTTGCCACTCCCCCGAATCAGCCCCATCGCACGGAAGTCAAGAAACTCCTGGTGCATCCTGATGCGAGGCGCCGCGGAATTGCAAGATCCCTCATGGTTGCGGTCGAAGTACAAGCGCAGGAGGCGCGCCGGACCCTGCTCACGCTCGATACTGTGACCGGCGGCGCTGCCGAGTTCTTGTATTTGTCGGTGGGCTATATTGCCGTCGGTACAATCCCGCGCTACGCACTTAACTTCGATTCTACGAAGATTGAAGGCACCACTGTGATGTACAAGGAACTGTCCTCGAAATCTTAACAGTCGGCGACAATAGCTCAATCCGAAGTTGTCTGTGCCGGACGCACTGGTTTGAGGGATTGACGTGATGAGTGCCGACAGGCAAGTAGCCAACCAACGAAGCATCCTGTCTGCTTCTTAGGAAAATCCGATCCAGCGTCCGCCGATACCCACGCCGGACCACAACAGGATCGAAACGAGGGCTACTACTTTGCTCCAAACAGGCCTCACGCGTGTCTCGCCTGCCATGATTACTTTGCGTTGAATCGTAAACGTAAAAACGAGAGCCAGAAAAAGCGATGCCATCTTGAACCAGAAAGCCTCATGGTAATAGCACTTTATCGCTTCAGACAGGAACAGCAGGCTGCCCGTGATCAGCATCAGTAGAAGGCTGCCGACGAGCCAGGGCTGCGCATCGCGCGCAAGCTGCGCAGCAGGCTGGCGCCGCAGTCCAAGACCCAACAGGCGCAGATCGACGGTCAACACCGCTCCCCCAATTACTCCGAGGCCGAGGAGGTGGATCGCCTCGATCACCGGGAACAACCACGACGACCGTCTGATGGTGTCGCCGATTCCCGACTGTTCGCACCACTGAAAGAAACCCAGGAGGGACATCAGTGCTCCTCCGATTGGTTGGGCACGCAGCTGGTCATGAAATTGATGATCGGGCGTTGCGGTTGCCGGTCGCAGTCGAACCAGTTGTAGGCGATCATTCTTCCCGAGAGAACGATGCAAACCCATAGGACAAGAGAAAGAGCGCCCGCAACTCTGGCCGCTCTCGGCGGCACGCTGGCCACATCCCACGTGGTGACGCGGCGATAAACGCCCGAGTGAAAAATCCAGACGTTGAGGCCGGCCAGCAAAAGCATAATCATTTTGGTTCGAAAGAAAATATTCTGATAAGACCGAAGAGGGATCGCCGTAAAAAGCAGCGTTCCGCTAATGACCATGACCACGAAGCCCACTACGGTCCACGGCAGCAGGCGCCTGGCGACTTCCGATACCGGCACGCTTCGCATCGTCCAACCAAGCAAGCGCAGATCGAACATGACCGCCAGGCCAAAGAAGAGACACAGTGTCCATACGTGAACAGATTCGATCAGGTCATAAGCGTAGCGCGATTCGTGGAGGCCGACGCTCCACGAGGAATCCCCCAGACGGCTGAAGAAAGCAAGAAGTGAGCCCCCGATTCCCTGGGGAGCGGGCGTCTGTAATAACACCGTTGAAACCACGTGAGTCTGACGCCCGGCATTCCCCCAGGTCGGCGCCGCCGTGCGTGCGGTCGCCTGGTAGCAAATCGCCAGGACCAGACAACATAAGAACGCTAGCAAACGAATTTGCACTTGGAACTCACGCCGTTCTCTGTGATTTCAAGGTATCGTGCCCCAATTTCTTAGCAGTCCAGGCAAACCGAACGCAAATGTAAGGAGCTGAATTAGATTCATCCCCGCGCACGTTAGATAGAACGCAATCTCAGCTATTTTTTCTGATCGGGCGTCAACTCGTAGGGAGCGCCGGTTCCGGACGAGCCGAGAAACAACTTGCGCCCGTCAGGGAAGGTAAGATCCCTGCCGTTGGCGCGATGCGACCCGTCTTTCGCCTGGTAGCCTTCGACCACGACCTCAGTGCCGGGCAGTAAGGACTCCTTGGTGAAGCCGCGCCGGAAAAGCACATTCGGCGTGCCCGCTTCGATCGCCCAGTTTTCCACCGTGCCGTCGGGCTTCTTCACATCGACGTGCAACCAGGTATGGGGGTTGATCCATTCCATTTTCGTGACCGTCCCCTTAAAATTTACCGATTTATTCGCGTCGAATTCCGCCGCAAACGCATGGTGCGCCGAAACGCGCGTAGCTCCTGCGCAGATTGTGAGACCCGCGATGATGACTGTTCCAAGCTTTATTCGCATCGACTCCAGCCTCCTGCCGCGTGTAGAACCCTGAGGGACGCCGCAGCCCGCGGCGGCTCGACGATCCCGACTTGGGATGAATAGCGCCCGCCTATATTACTTGCCGCTATACCAATCATAAAAGCGGTCACCCGCCGGAA
>Ga0209380_10002372_pt1 | contig 12111 bp, 10 predicted proteins | sample HubBroMetageWFT6_FD_188347 | JGI IMG/M metagenome (GOLD analysis project Ga0209380, IMG submission 188347) | Warmed and freeze-thawed soil microbial communities from the Hubbard Brook experimental Forest, New Hampshire - Hubbard Brook CCASE Soil... | ecosystem: Environmental > Terrestrial >...
GAACGTGATGCTTGTCCGCGATGGTCAGGAACGTGTCGATTCTTTGTTTGAAACCAGAAGCGTCCTGCTGCCAGAGTAAGTCGTGAAGGAACACGCGCATCGTGTTCATGCCCAGACCTTCCGCCCAGCCCATCTCTTTGTCGATCTGTTGCGGATCGAACGTCTCCGCCTGCCACATTTCCAACTGGTTGATTGCATTTGTCGGAACATAATTGCCGCCGACCAGCCAGGGTTGCTTCTCATACCAGGCATTGGCCTGCGCTTCTGACCAGCGTTGCGCGTGCGCTTTGATCCATGCAGGGGAGAGCAGTAAAACCAGAACCATGCCGACCAGCGTTCTTGTATAGCGTTTCATCGGGGAACCTTCCTTGTCCTTTATCCGTTTTCCGGGCGCTCATCATTTCGAATGAAAGTTGTTTAGCCGCACCGGTTCGTGCCACGTTGCCCGCTCAGTGTTTTTCTGGAGCCGGTGCTTTGGACGACCATTTTTTCCAAAGATCCGGATTGGCGAGGAACGGGATGTAAACGCCGCCGACCACCGAACGCGCTTGAAAACCGGATTGCTTACCATCAGTCGTGGAATACCAGTCCGTCAGCGGCACCCGGCTCGGCGACTCGTTAATGAACTTTTGAAGCGGTGCGATCAGAGTATCGAAGTCCTTGCGATTGTCTGCCAGGGTCGCCGTCCAGACTTCCCAATCGAGCTTGGTGTAGTCGCGCCGGTTGTCGAGCGGCAGGCCAAAGGGACTCAGGTGAGCTTCGTAGTACTGGAGCTCGGTTTGCGCAATCTTTGCGGGAAACAAGTTAAGACCAAGAATTCGATCCCAGACCAGGTTGTATTTTTGGCTCCAAGTGCCGGGTTTGTCGAACGCGAGCCGGTAATGATCGCCATCTTGCGCCATCTGCGCCCACCGAGTCGCCATATCCTGGGCCAACTGACGGTACGTTGTCGCATCGGATTTTCGTCCGGTCATCTCCGCCAACAAGGAGTAGCCGCCCAGAGCAAGAATCGCTTTGATCGAGAGGTTCGCGTTATGCGCGAGGTGTCCGGCGAAATCGTCCGTCGAGAGCTGATTCCCCGGATCCATTCCTTCCTTCTTCAGAAACTCCGCCCATTGGGTCAATTGCGGCCAGTAGCGATTCGCGTAGTTGGCGTTGCCCTCGATCTTGGCCAGCGCCGCGAACATCAGCAGCATGTTGCCGCTCTCCTCCACCGGCATCTGATTCTCGATCGTTCTCTCACCACCTCCGTACACCTGTCCGTTCGCTTTGGGGTAAGTGCCCAGATCGTGGGGCGCAAACGGAAAGCGCCACCGCCCCGTCTCGGTGTATTCCATCAACGGCTGCAGCTCAGCTGTCAAAAGCTCCGGGTTGAAGAGAAGGAAAAACGGCGAAGCGGGATAGATAACATCCACGGTCGCAATGCAGCCATTGCTGAAATTCTCCTTGGGAAAAAGCATGGGACGTCCATCCACGTCCGCGACCAGCTTACTTGCCGCAATGGTCTGCCGAAACGCCAGCTCTGCAACTTCCGCATACGCGTCTCCTCCCACGCGGTGCAAGTCTGCTGTCAACTCTTCATCGAACTGGCGGGCTCTCTGGTCCAGGCTGCCGTATTCCTGTTCTGCTTTCTCCAGCAACTGCCCCATGGTCATCCCGTTGCGGCGCCAGTAGGGACGCATCCACCGGTTTAAGTATTCAATCGAATAAATATCGTCGTAAGCCAGCAGAACATGGCGTGATGACGCGGTGCTGCTGACCTGCCCGAAATCAAACACCGAGGCCAACACGGTTCTGCGATCGGCCCGCCGCGGCATGTCGATGTCGTCGAATGACAATGCCTTGCCCTCCGCAAACTCCGACTCGACATCGTCGCTCAACTGCGCGGACGCACTCGCACCTGCCTGATCAGGCACCGCCAGCAATAAATATCCCCAGTCAATGCGAAGGTCGTCGCCCGATTTTTGCAGCACGGGTTGCTCGAAGTTGGAAGCCCGCAGAACCGTCATTGCGTTGAGACGGGAACGCGACCAGGCAACCTGCTGCGTGCCCGTGTCGACCGCAAGAGAAGCATCGGCGGCGAACAATAACTGAACGCTGTGCGGCGCTGCGTCCTGCGACCGCACCGTCGTGGTGATATACGTGACGGGCCGGGACATCACCTCAGGGTCGCTCGGAAGCAACGGAGACAGGAAATCCACCTCCAGAGATACGCCCTGGCCCGCGAATTGATAGACCGTGCGCGTGGGGGTGAGCTTTAATCCCGTCTGCGGCAGAGCGGCTGAGCCGCGCGGAGCATCTCCCATCCAGCGAAAAACGTTCCCGTCGATACGGACCAGCCCGGTGAGGCGCTGTACCTTGCCCGTCCAATGGCGAGTCGGACCCGCATTCAGCTCGTCGCTCATCGACCAGATGCTGAAATACGGATCGTGCGTGACCAACGGAACCGCGGGTGGCCGAATGGTTTGTGCAAGTGCGAGTGGGCCGAATAGCGTAACCACAGCCAAAAGGATCGTCGAAAGGCGGTAACCGCACATAGAGCAGAGTTTTCTCCTTTGCAATAGTGAACCGCGGCACAGTTTACTTGGTTGCAATGGTAATGTAAACGTTAACATTGGCGACGTTGTCGACGCGCTTTCGTTCGCCCTGAAACCTCCGGCGGATCTAGGACGATGCGCCAATCTGCGTGTGATGGCCGGAACTTTGTGCGCGGAAGCCCAACGCTCAAGTACGCAGCGTGACCACGGCCGCACTGGCAGCGGGAAGGCGAACCTGCAATTTTCCTCGATTTCCGCTGACCTCTTCCACCTGGGTAGGTTTCCACAGGCCGTCGTGAGATACGCCCGCGCCGCCCAGAGTGACGCCAGATTTGCTGTGCAGCGAAGGCCCTGACAGCCGGATGAGCGATCCGCTGCGAAAAGATGCCGATGTTGCATCGATGACAACCATCGCCTCGGACGATTCCTTGTTGATGAGCGTGAGCACAGTGCGGTCCCTGACCGCCTGGGTTGCGTAAGCCTTGATGTTTCTGTCTCCCGCATCGAGGGCGCACCCAATCACGCGCCCGCCGGATTGTGCAAACGCAAGCATGCCGTAGTACTCAGGAGCCGCCCAGTAATGTCCCTGCTCGTCGTCGCCGACGGGCGAGTAGGAACTGATGAAACCGCGCTGGTTGACTCCCGTCTCCATGTTCACTCCGGCGCAAGCGGCGGACGCGAGCGTAAACATGAAGTCAAGCACCCAGAGAGCGGCGGCGAGCGTGTCGCTCACCCCAGGTCTGCCGCCGCCGGAGAACGAGTTCACTTCACAGATGCGGTAGGGAACGCGCGAAGATTCCGACGCGCCTCGGAGTTTCGCAAGAATCGGACTAAGCTTCGGATCAGTATAAAGAAGTTTGTCGATGGTGCTGGTCGGATTCTGCCCCTCGCGATAGTAGTGGTGCGTCAGCAGCTTGCAATCTTTGCCTTCGTCCACGGCGAATCGAGTGACCCAGTCAGTGGCAATCGCAGCGTCCGGTCCAGCAAAGGCGATGCCGGGGATCGCATTCCGCAGCGCCTCTCGATACTCGCGATATTCGCGAAGGTAAGCGTCATAGTCGTAGCCCGTATGGCGATGACCTTCGCGGCGACCAAACAGGTCAGGCTCGTTGCCGATTTCAAACCCCAGCAGATTCCCTTTGGCCGCCGTGGTAACGGCCTTCGCCTCCTGAATCGCATTTTCCCGCGTGCCGTTGCCCAGGTTCAGCCCCCAGATAAGTTTCCATCCGGTCACCGCAAGGAAAGTACCCAGATCGCGCAGCACCGCGTCGTTGACGACCGACCCTGCCTTTCCCTCGGGTGAAGACAGTGGCTGCCCCGTTGCGGAGTAGGCAGCATAGTCCGCAGTATTTCCCCCGACCCGGATAACGCCCTCGGTTCCCAAGGTGTGGACGAGTTGGATGTAAACGCCATTTTGAGCGCTGAGCAGACCTGGACGCGCCACCGAAGAAATTTCGTAGCCGAGCCCCATGAAGTCCGGCGGGATCACGGCAAGTGTCTGTGCAACATCCAGCGTGACCCGCACCTCCGGCCCACTCGAGGCCGCTGGCAACGCGCGCGCGAAGCCAGAATGAGCGATCGTTGCCCCGACCGCGCCCGCTGCCTGTGTCAAGAACTCACGCCGATTCATGGTTTCACCTATGTTCTTCGCCCGCAACGACGAGGGTTCCGAATGGTTTCCGTTGCAACGCGAAACCAGCACTAACCGCCGAAGATGTTCATGTTCAGAAATTGATTTCGAAACTTTCCCTGCGGATCATACTTCTCGCTCAATTGAATAAAGTCGGGCAACTTCTTATAAAAAGATTTCAGCTCCGCCGGCTTGGTGGTAAACAATTTTCCCCAGTGCGGGTGGGCGTTGAACGGAGCTAGTTCTTCCTCGATCACGGGCAACAGCTTGCTGACCGCCGGCCAATCCTGTTTCCACGTAAAGTGAATGGTTACGCAGGCCTGTTCGTAACATGGACTCATCCACAAATTGTCGGCCGCAATTGCGCGAATTTCCGAAATCAATAAATGCGGACTGACCTGGTCGCGCAATCGTTCAATTGCCAGAATCGCTTCGACCGCGTGCTGGCGGGGCACGAAGTATTCCGACTGCAACTCCTTGCCGGCGCTCGGCGTAAAGCCCATGCGAAAGTGCGGCAACCGTTCGTACCACGCGCCCGGCACTCCCATCTGCTCGGTGCAGTTTTCGGCGGAAAGCTCGGCAATGGGATGCAGATTCTTGGTAGCTCGTTTCGCTCCGAAAAATTCCGGAGTCGCGTCGAACGCTTGCCCTTTTTCCTCGCGGCTCTTGATCCATACCTCGCGAATACGCTGGTTTTGCCAGTCGGTAAACAGGCTCACGCTGTAGCCACTGGATTCAATCGCGTCGAAGTGGTCTTTCATCGCCGAGAGCGGCATATTTTCGTACACGTACTGCCGCATGATGTATGTTGGCTGAATATCAAGCGTGACCTTTGTGATCACACCCAGCGCGCCAAGCCCGACCACGGCGCCCCGAAACGTTTCTCCATCCTGCTGACGGGACAGTTTCACCACCTCGCCATCCGCCGTCACGATTTCAAGGGCCGAGACCGCCGTCGCGAGATTGCCATTCTTTTCTCCCGAACCGTGCGTCGCAGTGCTGCACGCCCCCGCTACCGAAATATGCGGCAGCGAGGCCAGGTTGTGCAACGCAAAGCCCTTGCCATCCAGGTACGGCGAGAGTTGCCCATACGTGATGCCCGCGTTCACGGTGACCGTGCGCGCATCTGAATCCAGCGCCACCACTTCGTCCATCGTCTTCAACGAGAGAAAGTCGTCCGTGCTATCAGCAATGTTGTTGAAGCAGTGTCGCGTGCCCAGTACTTTTAGTTTGCGTTGCTTCCTGACGTAACTCCGCACCTGCTCAAGCGTGTCGGCGGAGTACAAGCGGTCGGTGCTGTATTCGAGATTACCCGCCCAATTTTGCAGTTTCTTGTTGAACGCCCAAGTGAGCAGAGGCGAGACAACAGGGCTTGCAACCAACGCGGCGAAGAGCCGGATGAAGTTCCTCTTATTCATGACTCATTCATGACGACAACCCGAGTGCGATCGAGGTCGGCACACGGTTTTCTTGCACTTGGACCTCTGAGGGCGCCAATTGTACACGTTTTCATCGTGCGCCATCTTGGGCCTTTGGGTACAATTCCGTCAGTCCTTCTAGCGGGAGTTGCAATTTGTCTTCTTGCCTTCGAACCCGTTTGAGCCGGCGGCGATTTCTCCAGCAAGTCAGCCTCGCAAGCCTGGCGTCATCCGCGCCCGCCGGCGTTCTCTCCGCACTTGCTGGTGCCGTTGCGGCACCTTCGGATCCCTCCCGACAAACCGTCCCAAAAAATCGCCCTCCTCTGGCGCGCAGCACGTTTTACCCCCTGCCACTCGGTGCAGTTCGGCCAGTTGGTTGGTTGCTGGCGCAACTCAAAATTCAGGCGGATGGCCTCGGAGGGCATCTGGATGAAACCTGGGCGGATGTTGGTCCGAACAGCGGATGGCTCGGCGGCACCGGTGAGTCGTGGGAGCGTGGCCCTTACTTTCTCGACGGGCTGGTGCCGCTCGCGTACTTACTCGACGATGCGCGGCTGAAGGCAAAGGCACAGAAGTATATCGATTGGACGCTGAACAATCAGTCTGATAACGGTATGCTCGGACCGCGCTCAAACCACGACTGGTGGCCGCGCATGGTGATGCTCAAAGTACTCACGCAGTATCACGAGGCCACGGGCGATCCGCGCGTAATTCCAGCGATGGAACGCTATTTCGAATATCAACTCGCGGAAATGCCCAGTCGGGCACTAAGCGACTGGGGAAAGTTTCGCTGGCAGGACGAGGCGTTGAGCGTCATCTGGCTCTACAACCGCACCGGTAACGCGAAACTGCTGGATCTGCTGCCGTTGCTGCATGCCCAAGGCTACGACTGGATAGCCGAGTACGCGGACTTCCCCTACAAAGAACGCGTAACGGCGGAGCGAATCAAGCTCTCGGAAGGCGGCGGGCTCAAGGATCTCGCATTGGCAACCCACGGCGTAAACAACGGGCAGGCCGTTAAGACCGGGCCTGTGTGGTCGCTGGTTTCCGGTAGAGAGGCCGATCGGAGAGCCGTGATGCACATGATCGCGGAGCTCGACAAATACCACGGCCTGCCGAATGGAATGTTTTCCTGCGACGAACATCTCGCCGGACTGAACCCGTCGCAGGGTTCGGAGCTATGCACCGTGGTCGAGTACATGTTCTCGTTGGAGCAGTCGCTCGCGATTGTTGGCGACCCCGCGCTCGGCGACCGACTGGAACGGCTCGCATTCAATGCACTCCCGGGAACGTTGACCGACGATATGTGGGCTCACCAATACGATCAGCAACCGAATCAGGTGGAGTGCAGCCTGCACCGCGAGCCGTGGACCACCAACGGCCCCGAGTCGAACCTCTTCGGACTCGAGCCAAATTTCGGCTGCTGCACGGCGAACCTCCATCAGGGATGGCCGAAGTTTGCCGCGAGCCTGTTCATGCTGTCGCAGGATGATGGGGTCGTGGCTGCGGCGTACGCGCCCTGCGAGATGCACACGATGGTTCACGATATTCCGCTGCACGTGGTGGAAGAAACCAATTATCCTTTCCGCGGCACGGTCCGCTTGCACGTCAATCCAGCATCGCCTCTGGCGTTTTCGCTGCTGCTGCGCATCCCGGCGTGGGCAGCGAGGACGAGTGTCAAGGTCAACGGCGAGTTACAGCCCATGCCTTCGCCAGGCACATTTGCGCGCATCGAAAGGACGTGGAAGCCAGGAGATCGCGTCGATATCGAGTTCCCGCTCGAACCGCGGGTGTCCCAGTGGTTTCACGATTCCGTCGCCGTGGAGCGCGGTCCGCTGGTCTTCTCCCTTGGAATCGGCGAAGACTGGTTGAAGCTCAGGGATCGAGGCATGACAGCCGACTGGCAGATATATCCCACGACGCAGTGGAACTACGCTCTGGCGGTTGATCCTGCGACCACACCGCACGACGTCACTGCGACGGAATCTGAAGTCGGCGATCGACCCTTCAGCGCGAAAGGTGCGCCCGTGAAGCTCCACGTGAAGGCTCGCCAGATACCGGCATGGCAGGCCGAAGACGGAGTCGCCGCTCCCGTTCCACAAAGCCCCGTGACCAGCGACCAACCCGAACAGGCAATCGAGTTGATCCCCTATGCGGCGGCGAAGCTGCGCATTACAGCCTTTCCTCGGTTGAAGAGTTAAGTATGTCGGCTGATCGGCATTCTCGGGTTGCGCGGTCTGTTACGTGGTCGGCAGCGCGATGGCGCGAACCGGAGAACCGTTCCTGCCAGTGAACTGAAGGGGAACAGCCACATTACGGGGCTTAAAAGCGGACGCTAGAAATGGAAAAGGCTGTGACTTAGGTTATGCTCTAGCCGCCAGCTCTTGCGAGGGAGCTTTCAGCGTGGACGCATGCACCGTCACAGCCCTTGATGCGATCACCGCTTTCGCGGTTCCAAACCCCAACTGCCCCTCGCAGAGCCGTCGGTTTTTTCAGGTCTGGCTGCTCTTCGGGTCGCCCCGGCGAGCCAATCACTCAGCCTAGTTCGGACTCGCCAAATTTTATTTCGGCGAACCCTTTCAGCCGTCGACGGAAGCCACCCTAACCACTTCCTTGCGAGCTGTCAATGCCGCTTTTCAGTGCAAGCTCTGAATTTGAAGAATGCCTTCAACGGTAGTTGCAATCTATTGAGTTGCTGACGCTTAGCGAATCGATGGCTTAATTTTCCACAGTTCCCTGCAACTTAATTCACAGCACAAGTCCCAGCCTCAGAAGGCGTATACGAGCTGACCATCTCCTCCCGAGGCGAGACCGAGGGCGAAGGGCCGCCAAAAAGCCACCCGAAATTTGACCCCTTCCGAACCACCGAGGCTAGGAGCCGGATTTGCCCCTGATTCGCCTCGCTGCCTGCCGCCTCTGACGCAGGAGAGGTTACGATCTCGATCCGAGGAGAATGTTCCTAACAGTACCGTGTTCCGGTAGTGGGTCAGTAGGATTTCCACAGGGCTATAGCGGGTGTCGAATTTTCCATGTGGCCATTTTCTCGAATGCTCGTTTGTTCTTCTCTATGATGGCCGTCCACTCTGAATGCTTCATCCTTGGACGTACACCGTAATACTTGATGAGCATACAGACAACATCTTCCACGCAGACGCGGGAAGTGGGAAAGTGAACACGTGGCACGCACCTGATGTGCAAGTGTGGATCACGAAGATCGGAATCATTCGGATGCCAGTGGTAGGCTAGAATCTCTTTCGAGGCAATGTTGCTGCGCTCCAATAAGCGATAGCTGTATTCTCGCGTCGAGACTTTGAACTCGCCCGGCTCTTTGGGGTCAGGGCCTGCGCCTAAGACTTGAGTAAAAGATAGAAACAGCCTGCCTCCCGACCTCGTTGTGAGTTCGGCGGCAGGGTTAAACCATACCTTATAAAGTTTCTTTGATTGTTGGTAGAAGGCGAGTTTTTCAGGCGTTATGCACGCCAGTGTTTCGTGGAGGTAGGCTACGAAATTGTCGGCGGCCTCCCACTCATTTCTTCCGGCCACTCGCCCGCCTTGGGAGGGGGGCGAGAAGGGCAAGCTCAATTACTCCGGGGCAGGCATCAGAATCGAGCGTGCGATACTTACCAGCCTTCCACTTTGAAATGAATACTTTTCCCGACACACCGAGCACACGTCGAGCATGAGCGTCAACGATGACAGCCATCTCGCGGCGCGAAACCAACTTCGCGCCAGACGTTTTGAGTTTCTTGGTGCTTACTGGCATGTTTTTGGTCCTTTACCTCTTTGGTCAGAAAGAATGAACCAGCCGATCCTCTCTGTCAATTCTAAACTTTGATGCATCGACCCGCATGTTCCGATGGTAATAGTTAGGTAATGATGCAAAACATTGCAATTCAGAAGCTCGCGCCTACGACCTTTAGGATAAGTGCTCTGTCTATGCGGCTTGCCGAGGACACGGCTTTCGGCAACAACGCGCACATTTCTTCAATCGACCAAACATGGTCCGACAGTCCGCTTTCCATTGCCGGGGTAACGCGCAGCGTGGAATGTACGCGGCAGAAGTTGTAATACATGAGCCAGAGCGCCACAGCCGCCGCGTGGTTCTCGATTTTCTTCGAGAACGCATTCGTGAGGCGAGTGAATCGGCGAATGCTCATCCTCATCGAAAGGTTCTGGCGCTCAACAAAACTGGTACTGACATGTTTCGGATCAGGATCGCCGCTCACAACCTTCATGTCGCAGCCAATACACTGCGCGGGGGAATAGCGTGCGTGATTCTCGAGTTCCTTGGTAGAACCTCTGACTCATATATTAAAGAAACCCGTGCAGATCGCAACGTTCAATAGCCATTTAAGCGAGTTTGGGCAAGACAAACGGGGCAAAGTCTTAGAACGGCTTGGACAACCACGCGCTTACAGGTTTCGATTCCATGATCCATTGCTGGTGCCCTACGTGTTCATGGATGCCATCGCTGGTGGAATCGTGAGCAGTGGTAAATTATCGGAACTCTTAGGAGCGCGGTTCTAGGAAGATTTCTTCCAGCGGCCCGCTGCTGCGCGTTTTGCAATATCCTGTCGCCGTGTTGCGGTCAACTTGTTGGCCCTCGCAGCCCCCCCTTTTCGCCCGCCCATGCTGCCAAGAGCTACCGCATGAGGATTCCGCTCATCTTTCGGGGGATCAGGAAGGGGATTACCGTCCATCTGTTCGCCTATCGCTTGCTCCACAATGCCACGGGCAACTTGCATGAAGTCGCGCGCTTCGCGGCTGGGCGTTTCGGCATGGCCTCCCATCATCGCAGAATTTGACAATTTGGCAAATACCTGTGGAAATCATACAAAATCATACTGACCCACTACCCGTGTTCCAGTCGCATTGACTTGTTGTACCCCGGCACCTAACATTTCAGCCCAATGACGTAGTTTTGCGGGGAGGGCACCCTGTGGCGAGAACGGGCGCTGAAAATCGTGCTGGGTTGATCGGGTTGCTCTTTCTAGCTGGCGTTTACCCGTTGTGGCAAGCTCCTTGACGTTCTCCTCGCTCAGCATCTGCTTGTCCCGCTGATCTGGGCGCCGCGCCATGCGGCGGAATTACAATTTTCTCCTTCTGTTCGCCATAGAACCAATCATTCGGATCATTCGGAGGCTTCAGTCTCCCGCCTGAAAAGGCTGGCGGCGGCGGCGGTGAATCCGCCGGACATTTGGCAGCTTTTGCCCGCGTTGTGTGCAGTCTAGTGCGCAGGAGCCGGCTGCGGGTTCGCCTGCGGTGCCGATGTGGAGGGAGAGAAATTTACTTTGGGGACCTGTCGAGCTCCTTCCGACGCTGCGAAGTAGGCCTCATTGGCTTTGAATCCCGCCCATCCTGCAAAAACGCTGTTTGGAAACTGCTGGACATAGGTGTTGTAGTCCTGCAACGTGTCGTTATATCGCTTGCGCTCGACCGCAATCCGGTTCTCGGTGCCAGCGAGCTCATCCTGCAAGCGCAGAAAGTTTTCGTTCGATTTCAGTTGTGGATAATTCTCTACGACCAGGAGCAAGCGCCCGAGAGCCCCATCCAGTTGACCGTTCGCGGCGATTTTTTGTTGCGGAGTTCCCGCTGAAAGCAGCGCCGACCGGGCCTTGGCAATATCGCCGAAGACAGTCTGCTCCTGCTGCGCGTATCCTTTTACGGTTTCCACCAGATTGGGGATCAGATCGGCGCGCCGCTGCAGCACGATGTCTACTTGCGACCATGCAGACTTCACGGCCTCATTCTTGGTCACCAGAGTGTTCTTCACGCTGACGTATTGCCCGAAGAAAACCAGGCTGAAGACAAGCAGGATCACGATAAGTACGATGACGGCAATTAACGCCTTACCCATAAGCCCTCCTCAAAACCGAATCTGCAGTCGTTACGCCCGGCCGGATGCCTCTGAGTCTAGCGCCTCGTCGACCGCGGCAGTAACTTTTTCAACCGCGGCCAGGTAGCGGGCCGCAAGATCGTTGACGTCTATTTTTTTGCGATCCGCCTTCTGTTCCCGAACATCGTGCTCCCGAACATCCAGCGCCCGATGGATGGCTGAGAGATCGAATCCTAGACGCATCGACAGCGCGTCCACGGCTTCCCGCCGGCCGGGCGGGGGAGTTTCCCCAAGTGCGATCAGAGCATGGCGAAACAGCGTGCCGAACGAGGGCACCGAACGCAACAGCAGATCCCACAAGCGCGCACCGTTACCCGACGCCAGCAGCACCTGCTGGCGAAGCAGAATCAGTTTTTCGCGCAGCTCATATTCGACCTGCACTCGATGAACGTGCATTGAAATTTGCAGGCCCTGCACGACATCTTCGCCAAGAAGAAGGCGGTGATGTTGCTGCATGTCCAGCAGTTCGATGGTGAAAACATCCGTTGACCGCTCGAGCTCTGTGCGAGTCATACAGAGCGGCGGAGGCTGCCTCTGGCTGTCCCACCACTTCGCGACCGGCGCCAGCGGTTGCAGAGCCGTAAATGAGCTGTCGCGCAGAACACACAGCAGGTTCAGATTTGAAAGGCC
>Ga0209380_10002373_pt1 | contig 12106 bp, 9 predicted proteins | sample HubBroMetageWFT6_FD_188347 | JGI IMG/M metagenome (GOLD analysis project Ga0209380, IMG submission 188347) | Warmed and freeze-thawed soil microbial communities from the Hubbard Brook experimental Forest, New Hampshire - Hubbard Brook CCASE Soil... | ecosystem: Environmental > Terrestrial > Soil...
AGCCCGACGAGGGGATTGAGATCATTGTTCGCCCGACCAATCCCCGCTGTCTGCGTGCGAATCCAAGACCGATTCTGGGGGCGCACTGACCCGGATAGCTTGCCAGCGCTCACTTGAACGTGGCTTGTCGCGCCCACTGGATCCTCCAAACGCACTCGATCAGAGTCCCAACGCAGACCCAACGCGGGTGCCTTCGCCTGCTTCGTCGTGCACTCAGCGGCGCGACTCGGAATACGCGGTGCCCGTCTACGCCCCTCTCTGCCCCCCGCTCGGACGGTCTGGAAATGCGGTATACCGCGTCAAGCGGTATCGAGGGTTCGAATCCGTCTCGCTCCGTTTTCCCTCATAGAATAAGGGGAATCGGCACCTGACGGGTTACTGGAACCAGCCCTCCACGTCTAGGACGGCATTCACGTTGCCGCTGGCATTGAAGAGGCGAAGATTCCCTGCAGGAGCGAGGTCCGACAGGCCGACCACTACCAGGTTGGGGAGCACCGGACCCACGATGTTGAGGTCAGAGGCGTTCGGACGGGGAGTGACGTCCGCTGGATAGGCGATGAGGTATGTGCTGGTGGACGGGGAGATCGCCGTGAGGTTGGCGATCACGGCGACGGGACCGACTGCCGGGACGCCCCCAACCCCAGCAACGACAATGGAGAGCGTTGCCCCCTGACCGAGCGTGTGGCCCGAGCATGGCGTGGCGGAACCGGCTCGGGTATCACAAACGCGGGTCGGGCCGATCGCCTGGAATTGGGTGCCGAGTGGCGTCGACGTGAGGCTCGATCCGAACCATCCATTTGCATCGAGGACGAAGTCGATGGAGCCGGCGGCGTTGTAGACACAGACATCGGTCGCGGGGCCTCCACTTGTGTCGGGTCCGAGGCTCACCAGGACGCGGTTCGCCCTTGCACCACCACTGATGTTGATGGTGGAGATTGTGGAGGTAGCGGGACACGAACCGTTTGCGAGGGAAGGGAACACGCTGAGGTAGGTTGGGAGGGTCCCTCCGATCGCGGTGAGGTTGAGGACGGCGGCCTGGGCAGTACCGTCACTCGGGATACTCGATGGAGCGCCTGAGACGCCGCTCGGGATACCGGAAACGTTGACTTTGACCACCGAGTTGGGTCCTAGCCGATGCCCGCCGCCTTGATTACAGACGTTGGCAGGTTGGGAAGCACGGGTGTCGCAAACGCGCAGTGGCGACATCGAGTGGAACTCACCCGCAGGGTCGCCGCTCGCATTGGAAGCGAAGTAACCCTCTACGTCAGCCACGACATTGAGCGAGCCGATCGGGTTGTAAATGTTCACGGCCCAGTTCGGAGAGGCGGCATTCGTTTGCCCCAAGGTAACGGTCACGAGGTTGGGCGTGGCTGTGCCCGCGCTGAAGTTCAAGTTCGAAGCTCGAGGAAGCGCCGTGCCAGCCGGGTAGATTGTCAGCAGACCACCCGTGCTACTGGACACTGCTGTCACGTTCATGACGATCGCAGTGGCTGTGACAGGGACTTGATCGGTACCACCCTTGAGGCCGGTGACGCCGGTGATCTGCAAGGTTCTCGTCTGATTCGCTAGGAGTCCTCCAGCGCCACATTGCACGCACGTTCGTGCGCGAGTGTCGAGTATGCGAAATGGCGTGACGGCGACATAGCTTGCCAAGGCGGTGAACACGTATCCCGAATTGCCACCGAGTGTGCTCGATCCCTTCGACGTCGCGACCTTCAAGAAGTTGTATCCCGCTGCGTGGGCCGGGGTGGTGATATTGAACGACGTGGTTGTGATGCCGCTTGGGGTGACCGCCGTGCCGGCCAGCGTGACCGTCATCGAGGGTGCGAATCCCGTGCCGGTGACCGCCACGACCTGTCCGCCGGTTGACGGGCCTGCAGCTGGCGCGAGCGATGCAACCACTGGGTACGGTGGCACAACCGCAACAGGAGGGCCGACGGCAACGCCCATACCATGGAACGTCGAGAGCATGCGGGTGAACTGAGACTCGGAGTAAGTGTACTGATTGCCCGAGTAGACATCGAGAAGAGTGATCGAGTGTCCTGGGTATGTACCGAGCACTGTGACGGCGTGCTCGTGGAGCGTATACGGAACCTTCCGTCCATCAAACGCGGTCCACGTGCTGGTGGAGTATCCGGCCCCACTGGCGAGGCTTCGAAAATCGATCCAGACCACCACCGGATTGCCGGCTTCAAGTTCAGCTTCAATTGAGGCGGTAGTCCATCCTGTCTTGGCGACGTCCGTATGACCCACATGGGTGACAACGTTCGCGATCGGCTGGAAGTAGACGCCATACCCGTCGCCGGGAGCGAAGCCTTCGTAGCCGTTGACGTTGCCAACGAATTCGTTGTAGGGATCGCCCCAGGTGATGTTGCCTCTGGTGTCGATGGCGTTTCGGTGATCGTCGGGAAGTTGATCGAAGATCCAGTCCTGCAGATCCGATGTCCCGGTATTGACGGCGACCTTTCTCGCGACGAACGCTGCGGCGAGTGCAGCGGCTTCGCAATCGAGGTTCTTGTCCTGGATCGTGAGCAGTGGATCCAGATTTAAGGGACCGGGATGCGAGATCGCGGCGATCGCCAGGACTGGAGACCCCGCGAGACTAACAGCTCCAACGCTGACGCCAAAGGCGACCGCGATCAAAATTGCCGCGGTCGGACGGCGGCGATAGACGCTCACCCTCCTGACGCTGCGCTCGTTGCATGGTCGGTGCCGAACGGGAGGTTACGGTTCTCGCTTGGAAGGGTGCCGAAGTAGTGTGATGAGCGCAGTGATGAGCCTGCGCTCTTGGCGCCTCATCGGTGTCGGCTCCCTTAGGTGCATCTCCGGCTCTCTGACTCGCGTTGCCTCAAAGAGGTAGTTACGACCGTGCTACGGAGATCGAGCTCTGAGCCAGGCTTCGATGTCCGCGACGGCCTCTCGATCCAGCGACGCGTCTGCAGCGTTGTACCTCTGCATCGCCTCGGCCTGCACAAGCTCATCGCGCGGTCGCGGCTCATGCTTCAGGACATGATTGGCGTTCTCGGGGAAGACGAAGCTGACGTCGGTGTGCCCTGCCGAGGCGCGCTGAATCGGCTCTGCATCAGCCTGCCAGTCGACCTGTAGGTCCTTCTTGCCGATGACGATGAGCACCGGGACACGCACGTCACTGAGAGGCGTTGCCGCGTCCGCGGTCCACAGCTCACGGGCGAAGGGCAGGTTGACGGGATTCTCGAGAGCGGCTATCAGGAACCGCACTCCCTCCGGCAAGGCGGGATCGGGGGCGGCAGGCTCGCCAGCAAGGAATCGGGCGACAGCGTCGTCATAGAGACCGAGCAACTGCTCGCCATTGGGAAAGCTCGTGGCTTGCGCGGCAAGCTGGGATCGCGTGACGGCACCCACGGAGCGTCCCGGGGGCCCGGTCAGCACCAGGCCGGCGAGAGGGATGTCAGGATCTCGGACCTGGTAGTTGAGAGCGTGGAGTGTCCCTTCGCTGTTGCCCAGGGCGAAGATCCGATCACGGCGAGTGCCCGGCTGCTCGGCAAGGGTGCGTATCGCTCCGGCGAGCTCGTCGACGTGGCTCTGCATGGTGAGAGCACCGATCAGCAGAGGTATCGTCTCGCGGACATGGGGGCCGGACGCGCGCTTGTCATACCGGAGCGAGGCGAAGCCGGCTCGTCCCAAGGCCTCCGCGAGCAGGCGGCCACTTCCATTGGTCCCAGGAAGGAGTGGGGAGTTCCAGTCGCGGTCCGTCGGGCCACTGCCGGCCACGAGCACGACCCCAGGGTACGGACCGGCTCCCTCCGGCTTTACCACGGTGCCGTAGACGGTTGTCGGGCCGAGCGGCCAGCTGACCTCGAGGCTCTGGCCCGTCACATCGCCTCGAACCAGCGAGCGCGGTCCGGAGCAACCTCCTCGTAGCGTTCCTCGACCCAGCCTTCACGACCGCGCGCAATTTGTCCGTCCACGACTTCGAAGAACGACAGTGCGTAATACGGGCCGACGGTGGGATGCGGGACCCTCACCTCTGAAACCGCCACGCCTTCCTCCGCGACGACTCGGATCACCTCGATCGACCAGCCTTCCGGGTAGCTGCGATTGAACTCCACGAAGTTCGTCCGGCCTCGGATCCGGATTCGCGCGTTCGGCCAGTCGAGGACGAAGTCCTCGGCGAGGAGCGCTCCAACTGCATCCCAGTCTCGCGCCTGAATCACGCGCCAGAGTTCGGCGACGACCTCACCTGACTTCACGGGCTCATTATCGGTTCGGGCGCGTACCGAATCACCTCCGCCGCGCCCGGCAGCCGCGTCGAACGCTCCGACCCTGGCAAACCTTGACAGCCGCAGTATCAGGGGCGTATACCCCTCCCGCTAGGCCGGATCGGCCTGGGCGGAGGTCCAGAGGAAAGAAGGAGGAGGCCTGTGAGAAGCAAGCGCTGGCTCAGCGTGGCGTCGGTCGCCGGACTGTCCGTAGCGTCCGCACTCGCGGTCGGATCATCGGTGAGGGCGTCAGGCTCGTATACCACCAAGCCCGACTGCTCGGAAATGCCGACGTGTACCGAGGTGGCCAACCCTCAGGAGGTGTTCGGCAACTACTACGTCGGGCACGACGAACCCTCGACCGAGTTCTATTCAAGCACTCCCGGCTCCGGGAACAACAACCAGTACCAGCTCACCATTCCCACCGATCCGTCCGGGAAGTTCTCGACGAAGAAAGGCTACAACTTCGAGTTGCATCCGGCCTTCTGGTTCGGCATGGCGATGTGCGATACGTTCTCGTATCCGGAGCAGTCATCAACGTGCACGCCGGATAGCGATACCAACATCGTCAACCCGGCGACAACGGGCTCTTTCGCCAAAGCGCCTGGAGCTGCGTTCATGGAGCTCCAGTTCTATCCACCCGGATGGATTCCGCAATTCGCCGGGAGCAGCTGTGACGCCAAGAAGTGGTGCGTGGCGTTGAACATCGACAGCCTTTCGGAAGATCCGATCAACGGCACGACCCTCAACTCCACCTGCCAGAGCCACATCCTGGGTGGGGTCGAGTACATCAACTTCGCGTTCCTGACCCTCAACGGAACACCGCTCGGACCCCCCGACCCGCTCGACTTCAATCCCTCGACGTCGGGCAACCCCGCCAACGCCAATACGTTCTTCCTCAATTCGGGCGATCGTGCGAGCGTCACGTTGACGGACACCTCGAGCGGATTCACCACAACGGTCCACGACAAGACCACCGGCCAGACAGGATCGATGGTGGCGAGCGCTGCGAACGGGTTCGGGCATATCACCTACGCGCCGACTGGAAGCTCCTGCACGGATGTCCCATACACCTTCCATCCGATGTACTCGACGTCCAGCCCGACCACCCGCGTTCTCTGGGCGGCTCACACATACAACGTCGCGTTCTCCGATGAGATCGGGCACTTCGACTTCTGCACACACATCAGCGCCAATACGGGCGCCTGCGACGGCCTCGAAGGCGTGCCTGGTGACCAGGAGCCGGCCGATGGCGACGATGTCGGCTGCTTCGCGTCGGAGGAGGCGCTGCGCTATCCCGCCACGGGTTGCGCCGGCACCAACACACCTGGCTTCGACGGTGTGCCCTATCAGAAGAGTTACTGGCCGGGCGGCTCTAACGCACCGAGCCCAATCCTGTTCAGCAGCCCGAAAACGGGGTCGGGCTACACCACCGCGTACAGCCAGTTTGCTTTTGAGACCGACCTCTCGCGGATTGAGGCGTCGGACCTCGGCGGCGTCTGCGACCGGACGACGGGCGCCGGCTGCGTCAATCCCCCGGTATCCGACGACGGTAAGCCCGTCTTTTACCCGTACTTCTCGACGGTCAACACCAAGTGGGGGTGCAACTTCGGTCTTGGAGCGGCCCTGAAGCACACGATCGACAACTTCGGTGGGAGCAGCACCGCCGAGTACGGTCCGCTGCTCTACTCGACGTACTGGGCGTTCGGTGGCCTCGGAGCGTCACTCACCCGCACCAACAACTTCAGCAGCGGGCCACAAACGCTGACCTGCTGAACCACACGCACTAGCAGAAGGAGGGCGGTCTCCACACGGCCGCCCTCCTTGTTCGTGTCCAGGCTGTACTTTGGCGGGCGCAAGCGGCGACTCGTTCTAGGCGCGGCTCAGCACGATTCCTTCAGGCGTGATCTCGTACTGACGTACCGCCGGCTGATGATCGCTCGCCCTCGTTTTGAGAACGGTCAGGGCGCGATTCAATCGCTCATCGTCCTTGACGTACTGGAGGATCACGACGTTGTCCGAGAGATGGGACATGCCGTTCTCGGAGACGCGCGTCACTGAAAACAACTCGGGGGTCTCCAGCGTCATCATCAAGCTCACTCCGGCGCGGGAGCAGCGCTGGGTCAGGGAGTACATCCACTCGCGAAAACGGCGATCGTCGCCTGCCGCAAGGGCGAGGTCGACCAGGCTGTCAATCAGAATCCGCTTGCAGCCGTTGCGCTCCACCTGTTCCAGCAGGTCGTAGACCCATTCGTCGATGTACATGTCGACAGGGGAACGTGCGAGGAGGGTGACCCCCGGCGTGTCGAGCGTCCATCCGAAGCCCTTGACCACACGCTCCAATTGGATCCGATTCTCCTGGAAAGAAGCGATCAATCCTGGCTGCCCGGCCTTTGCCCCGTTGAAGATGAAATGAAGGCCCATGAGTGTCTTGCCGATGCCCGACGGGCCTGCGACGAGCGTCGCAGAGCCGGGCCAATAGCCGTCGCCGAGAAGGTCGTCGAGCGCTCCAACTCCGGTTGAGTGTCGTTCCGTGCCGAGGCGGTAATCGCTGGTGTCGATCAGGTCGGCGAGGCGAGGAAAAAGGTTGATGCCTGCCGGCGTGATTCGGTACGCATGCTCGCCGGAGAGATAGTTGCTGCCACGCAGCTTCAACACCTGGAGGACTCTCATCTCGCGTTCGAGAGTCCGCTTGGTGGCGAGAGCGACGATCGAGTCGGCGACGGCGAACTCAGCCGCGTCAACCGCGCTCTCGCGGCTGTATTCACCCACCCAGAAGGACGAGGCTGCGATCGCGGTCAGGCGCCCGGCGAGGTCGTGAAGGAATCGCCGGAAATGCGCGTCGTCCTCGGCGAAGGCTCCGAGAGCTTTGAAGCTGTCAATGATCACCATGCCGGGCCGATATTCCTTGGTGAGGCGATCAATCGCCGCCAGCACCGCCACGAGGCCGCCGTCCCGCAAGGCCGCCCCGAGATCCTCGTAGAGAACCCGCGAACCAACCGCCCTTGAGTCGAAGAAGGTCATTGCCTGGCCGTAGCGGATGATTTTGTCGAAGGGCTCAGAAACGGTTGAGAGGTAGAGCGCGGGGCGTTCCACTGTTGCGTTGTGAAACACGTACTGCTGACTGAGGATGGTCTTGCCACTTCCCGGGGCGCCGATGACGAGGTTGATGGCGTTCTTCGGCAGTCCACCACCGAGCACCTCGTCGATGCGAGCGCTGCCGGCGGAAAGACGGTCTGGAATCAAGCGCGCTGCGCCGGCACCGGCGACGGGCGGGAAAGGACGCTGGTGCCGAGCAGGTCGCGCACCACCGACAGCAGCTGGAGCGGTTCGATCGGCTTCTGGATAAACGCGGCAGCACCTGCTTCGAATGCTTCTCCGGCGCTCTCGAGGGCTGATACGGCGAGGACCTGCGCTCCGCCGTCGGCCGCGAACTCGCGACACAGGCGGAAGCCCGCTCCGCCGGAGATGAGCAGGTCGATGACCGCAAGTTCGGGCGAGCGCTCGTGGAAGAGAAGGCTCGCATGGATGCCATCCATTGCCACGCAGACGTCGTACCCCTCGGTTCGCAGCAGGTATTCGGCGAGCTCCGCGGCATACGGATCGCGCTCGGCGATCAACACCAACGGGCGCGTGGGATCCTCCGGATCGCTCCTCGATCCAGCGGTGTGCCCGCTGTCGATCTCGTCCTTGAGGAGGCGATGGGCATCCGCTGCGGACATGCCCCTCTCGAGTCCATCCTGGATGAACTTCAATTGCTCGACCTGGAGGCGCGAGTACAGGCGCTGCGAGCCCCCGCTTCGACGGGGAACGATGACCTGGTAGCGATCTTCCCAGGCTCGCAGGGTTGCCGCCGGCACGCCGAGCATGTTTGCGACCGCGCCGATGCTGAAGACAGGCTGGTCCGATCCCATGGACATGTAGCCCAACGGTAGCAACAACGGCCACGCTTCGCAAGCCAGCAAATGAACTCTTGTCGACCTTTTGGAAGATCATCTCTGCACCTGGCAGGCGCATGGGACAGATATTGCAGAAAGGCTGTCGATGCTCTACAGTAGCTCTGCAAGACTTGAACAAGGGAGGACCCGGTGCAGGCAGAGGCATTCGTCGACGATGACTATGAGGACGGGACGACCACCGCCGCGGTTCCCAATGGGGTCGCCGGGCTGGAGGAGCCGGTCAAGGTCCTCGTGATCGAGGACGATCCGAGCATCGCAGAGATGTATCGCCTTCGCCTCGCGACAGATGGCTATGACGTGCTGGTCGGATGCGACGGGGAGCAGGGCCTACAACTCGCGGTCGATCAGCGCCCTGATTTCATCTATTTGGATGTCCGCCTTCCGAAGCTCGACGGCTTCGAGGTGCTCAAGCGCCTGCGCGCGATGCCGGCCACGGCTCAGATCCCGGTCATCATCCTGAGCAATTACGGAGACCCCGAGATGCGCGAGCGCGGTCTGCGACTCGGCGCGCTCGAGTTCCTGGTCAAAGCAGAGACGACGCCGCAGCAGCTCGCAGCGAAAGTCGAACGCACGACTGCAACTCCCGCTGCCTAAAGGGAGGATGCCGGTTCGGGCTGGCTACGGCGCCGACCCCGGGGAGCGGTTGGAGCGGGCTGCGTTCTGGGACGCGCTCTTCACACACCGGGTGCGCGTGCGATCAGCTGGCGACGTGGATGCCGAGTTGCTCGGGTGGTTGCGCGCTGCTTACGACGCCGGGGCCTGACGAGCGCATTTGACGTCGCGCGTTTGTCACCGAACGGTGACTGACTGGCCGGCCGGTTGCCCGTAGGCTAGGCGGCCATCAGATTCCACGATTTGGAGAGGTCGTGAAGCCATACCCCTTGCCCACGTGGGCCCGTGCCGTAGCGCCGCCAACCGCGTTGATGGCGCCGCGCAGGTTGTGGTCGCGCGTGCTCCGAATCGTGCGCCGGGTGCGCCGCCAGGCCCTGGCACTCGTCACCGCCCTCACGCTCATGGGGGGATTCGCTGTGGTGACGAGCCAGCCCGCGTTTGCGGCCGGCACGTTGACCAATCTGAGCTGGGCGACTTCGAACAACCAGGCGGCCGCGACCGCGGTGAACTACAGCTACTCCTTCAAGACGACCACCGCCGGGGTGATCAAGACGATCAGCTTCACAGTGTCCGGTGCGGGGCTTGCCGGCGCCCCGGCGATCGTCGTCGCGTACGGCATCGGTGCTGGATCGGTCGCCCTGGCGGGTCAGGTCATCACCTACACGGTGACGGCGGCTGTCAACGTTGCCGCAGGCATTCCGATCTTCATCGAGTTCTCGGGGCTGACCAATCCAGCCGCCGGAAGTTACACCACGGCGATTGCCACCAACACCGCCGCGCCTGCCGTGATCGACAGCGGCACGACGCCCGCGCTGGTCTTTGCCGCCAGCAACACCGCGAAAACGATCGTGGTCGCGCAGAGTCTCACCTTTACTCTCGACACCACCGCATTCACCTTGAACATGGACCCAAGTCTTCCAGCGCTCGCCGATCAGACCTACACGAGCAACATGACCATTCTCACCAACGCGAACTCTGGCTATACGCTCACGGTATCGGACACGGCTGCAGGCCTGCAGAGTGCAGCGGCCGGGAATCCAACCATTCCACAGGTGTCGGCAAGCATGGCGACCGCGGTCGCGTGGCCGGCCGCGCCGGCCAATGCCACGGGATACACCGTGACCGGAACCGGGGTGGGCGATGCGTTCTTCTCCGTCAACGCCGCCTTCGCCGGTGGCACCAAGTACGCCGGGTACCGCAATGCCGGAGATGTGGTCGCCTCGAGCACGAAGGCAACCGGAGCGAGCGCGAACACGATCGCGATCACCGATCAGACCGCGGTCGACTACGCGACTGCGTCGGGCACGTATACGGACACGATCACCTACACCGCCACCCCTAACTACAGCTGAATTGGTGCCGGAGTAGCGTACGAGCGTCAAGCGCGCGAGGGGGCGGCTGGCGATCTTCCTGGCGATCGGCGCCAGCATGCTCCTGGTTCCAGTTGGTGTCGCCGCAACAGCATCACCGAGTCCGGTTCCGAACGGCCCGCGCTCGATCGCAGTCTCGGTTCCTCCTGATCCCGTCACGTTACGTCCGGGAGAGACTGCCGCGGTCGCAATACGCGTGTTGAATCCAAGCGTTTCGCCAGTGACGGTGACTGTCAAGGGTGAAGGCATCACGCTCGGCAACAACGGGACGACAACCTTCACCGGCAAACCCGATCCAGTGTGGGCGGACCGCACGACCTTTCCGAGCGGTGCCATCACGATCCCTGCCCAGCATTTCGTCGATCTCTCAGTCGTCGTGCACATGCCCAGCGAGATCAGTCCGGATCTGTATTACATCGGGTTCCTGGTGACGCCGGTTCCGACGTCGAATGGTCAGGTTGTCGTGATCAATCAGATCGGAGCCTTCCTGACCATCGATGTTTCCGGTCCCCGCGCGGGATCGCTGTCTGCAGACCTGACCACCAGTGGTTTCAACTGGGGACCAATCCACATCAACTCGCTGGTCATCGGTGATCGGGTCGACGGCAGGCTGACCGTCGACAACACGGGTGCGTCTTCGCTGCTGTTCTTCGGGGAGAACGACGTCACATCGGCTCCCTTCAGCGGCCCCCCGGCGCAGCAGCGAATCAGCAGGTCGCTGCTCCCCATTCGGCGGTCACGCTGGTTTGCCGTGACCGGCGCGCCCGCGTTTCCGATCGACGTGGTCACACTGACCGACGTGGTGAGCTACCCGAACCGCACCGGGACCGGGACGCTCGAAATCGTGCGCACCAAGAGCGTCCTGGTCGTTAGTCCGTGGGTATTCGTCGTGCTCATCGTGCTTCTCGTCCTCGCCGGCGGCTGGAGACTGCGCGTGCAGCGACGACGCAGGGAGCTCCGCTCCAGACGCACTGCGCTGCGATCGGCGGCATGACGCTGGCATCACCGAGGAGGTGGGGCTCCTGGCGGGCGTTGGAGAACGCCGTCCGAAGCTGCGGCGGCAGCGTGACACGTCTGCGATAGCCCATTCGGCAGCCCCGCTCATGATTGGGCGATGCGCGCCTCGGCGGATGGTCATTCCATGACGCAGACGACTGAGGGGAACCACCGGACGGTGGATGCGATCAGCCTGGCTCGGACCCCGCGCGACATCATGGATGCCGTCCTCGGCTGTCTGGCAGCTCACGACCTTCGAGGCTCGTGGGGCGAGCTCCGAGGTGACGAGATCATCGTCCTCGATCTTGGTGTGCCGGACGACGATGCCGCTCGGATCGAGGAGGTCCTCGGCGTCCCCATTGGAGCGATGCGCTTTCCGCTGGCGGCCTACCCGGCGCTCGGGACCGCCGTGCGCCGGCGCACGTCGACCGTCGAAGACGCCTTCCCGGCGCGAATGATCTCCATGTTTCCCCATCTCACCGACGCCGAGCGGGAGACAGTGCGACGGCATATGGGGTCTGGGCCGATGCTGGCTGCCCCTATCGCGGACGAAGACGCCATGGTCGGCGTGCTCTTCGCCTGGGGTCCCTCGGTAGTGGCGCAGCGCACCCTCGTCGAGACCCTGGCGGCGTTGGCTGGGTTCGCGTGGCATCGAGTCGCGCGTCGCGCGGACACCATGCCCGCCCGTTCTCACGCGGCCCTTGCCACATCAAGCAAGCTGGCGCAGGGAATTGTGCAGCTCCTGGTTCCCGGGCAGATCCGCGCGGCGCTGCAACCGGTGGTCCGCCTCCATGATCGCGTGGTGGTGGGATACGAGGCGCTCTGCCGGTTCACCCCACGAGAGGGGCTGGGGAACCCGGACGAGCTGTTCGCCGGTGCGGCGATCACCGACTTGAAGCGCGAGGTTGACGCAGCCTGCCAGGTCGCCGCT
>Ga0209380_10002374_pt1 | contig 12106 bp, 10 predicted proteins | sample HubBroMetageWFT6_FD_188347 | JGI IMG/M metagenome (GOLD analysis project Ga0209380, IMG submission 188347) | Warmed and freeze-thawed soil microbial communities from the Hubbard Brook experimental Forest, New Hampshire - Hubbard Brook CCASE Soil... | ecosystem: Environmental > Terrestrial >...
ACCTGACCTGCTGAACGACGCGATCTTTGGCGCGATCTATTATCGCTTCTTATTGGGCTCGGGCCCGTTTACCAGACGGTTCGGCGAAGAATTGGTCGACCAAGTCATCCGTGGGCATCGCTCGGGAAATGCCCGGAGTTGATGGAAAGCGAGGGTGCGAGCTTCGAGGATAAGCCTTGTCGATGGCCGCCCATTCGGCAAGGTCGACTTCACCATCTACCGGTTTTGATGTACCCACGCCATGCGGGCCCGGTCAAGTTGACGCATGACCGCCATCCGCCAATCTAGCCGTATGATACCGAGCTGATTGTCGTCAAACAGGAAGTTATCCAGAAGCGTTAGATCTATAGCTGCGTGTTGGCGACTCAAGCACCAATTGATCGTTATTGGTCTGAGGGACGAGTTTTTGGCAGCTCTCTATTTTATGGGGGAATTGATCCCCAACGGAGGTGATACCAGTGATACCGGAAATCTAGAAAAACTGGCTGTCAGGAGCAACGCCCGCAACAGCGGCAAAGAGCCGCAACGTGCCTTAGACTATTGCGATAGTGCAGGTTCCGAGCGATGTGCTTGAGATGGTGCAGATAGCAGATTCGGCAATAAACGAATCTCACTCTCTCCGCCACCTTTATCAAGCAACTTATTTGTTTTCAATTAGTTAAGTTTAATCCATGCCGTCGTCCATACCGTAAAACCCATTCCACACATTTCGGTTGGCGTTGACCGAATGAGAGAAACCTTGAGCCGATGCGAAAGCAAATAGAACCATAGTTGCGTGCGCTTTGCCGATTCGGCTAATCTGCCTTAGGCCGATCGGGCGGCCTTCGGTCCGCGTAAAGGGTTGAACCTGCCCGCTACTTCAAATTCCATTGCCTTCTTTCCGTCGGAACGCGGACGACCGACAAATCTGAAAGAAGGTCTCTCATGCCAAAAGGCGAAGCTCTACCCGCTCGTCCAAGCTTGGAATTCCTAAAGAAATTAGCCAAACAACAGGTTGCGACCCTTCGCAGACAAGGGCGGATTACTTCACTTGCTTCTACGCAATTGACTTTAGCTCGGAAGTATGGATTTCCGAGTTGGCGAAAACTCAAGGCTCACGTCGAATTATTGGAGCGGGCCGCGGCAGCCATTGAGGCAATCTCCAGCGGGGACACTAAGACATTGAAGCGGCTCCTGAGGCAGAACTCCAATCTTGCGAATACCAGGGTCGACGATAAGCGTACGCTGCTCCACGTAGCCACGGACTGGCCCGGCCATTTCCCCAATAATACTGAGACCATAGCAGAGCTGATTGCGTCCGGCGCCGATGTCAACGCGGAGTTTGCCGGCCGCCATTCCGAGACCCCGCTCCATTGGGCTGCCAGTAGCGATGACGTCGGTGTGATCGACGTTCTCCTCAACCATGGCGCCAACATTGAGGCGCAGGGATCTGTTATCGGTGGCGGTACACCGATGTCTGACGCAGTCGCTTTTGGGCAATGGCAAGCGGCGCGTCGACTGGTCGAGCGCGGGGCGCGAACAACGCTTTGGCAGGCCGCTGCTTTAGGATTGATGGATCGTGTCGACGGGTATTTCACAGCTGTTCCACCGCCGACGCCGGACGAGATCACCAATGCGTTTTGGTGCGCATGTCATGGTGGCCAACGGACGGCATCTGAGTACCTTCTCGGACGCGGTGCCGATTTGAACTGGATTGGATACGATGGGTTGACACCCCTTGATGCGGCCACAAGAAGCGGCGCTAGCGAACTGGTCGAGTGGTTGCGCAGCCGGAGTGCTAGGTCGGCGAGAGCATCAACGGTCGGATGACGGACAATCCTGAAATAATCCCAAGGTAAGGATTGCCGACGACTCGCGAACTTTGCCCGCACATTTCTGGGTTTGCGGGTGCCATCGCGATTTTGCAGCAACTATCCCCTGTGACCGATCAGCGCGGTAGGACGACACCTAACTTCCCTTGTGAAAAGAAGGGAGCCGAGACGTTCGCGATGGGCCAGTCGCGGAAGTCGTTGCTGTTCTGCACCCAGGCGATTACAACTCCTTGAACAGGATAGATAACCAGCCACGAACTGCTTCCGGCCACCCCACCGCTGTGTTCGAATTGCTGCTCTGCTCCTCCGTCGCCAGTATCGTGAATAAACCAGCCGAGGCCGTACTTCGTCTTCTTGCCAGCGTTGGTTTCCTGACGCGAGAAGATCATCGCGAGAGTGTCTTGTTTCAGGAATCCTGGTTTCAACAGAGCGGAGCCGAAACGAGCGAGGTCTTCTGCTGTCGACAGGAACCCGCCTCCCGCCCATTTGTAGCTCAGGTCTTCATAGGGCGTGTTCCGATAGGTACCATCCGCCATGATTGTGTACCAGCGGGCACGACTCGGAATGATCCTATCGCTTTCGTCGGCAAGGGTGTCCTGCATGCCAAGCGGCGAGAACACTTTATCGTGCATAAAGGAAAGAAAGTCTTGGCCGGATGCTCCTTCAATGGCCGCGCTCGCCAGGACATATCCGTACGTGGAATAGATCCATTTCGTATCTGGAGGAGCTGCGAGCGGATCATCCTTGAATCGCTTGAGCGATTCAGAAACAGAGTGATATACGTCGCGGTCCAGTTTACCGCCTTCCTCGGCGTTATAGTCTCGAATCCCGGCCAGATGCCCGAGAAGTTCGCGGGTCGTAATCACTTGTCCTTTAGCTGGGAAGGCGGGTACATAGCGTTGTATTGGAGCATCGAGATCCAGACGTTTCTGATCGTACAGGAGCATCACTCCGGCAGAAGTCAAAGGCTTTGAAGTGCTGCCAACTCGAAACTTCGTCTTCGGGGTCACCGGAACGCACTGTTCCAGGTCGGCGAGGCCAAATCCCTCCGCCCAGACAAGCTTGCCATCGACTGCCACCGCAATAGACATTCCCGGCGGTCGACCGATTTTGTTGTTTATCGCGGAGCCTGAATTGCCCAAGAAACCGTGGTCGTAGATCTCAAGAGCCGCTTGTCTCGCCAGTTGGATTTGCTTGGAGTATTCGGGGGCAGCAATCAGCGTTTGTCTCTGTGACTCCTGAATTGGTGCGTCCCTGCATTGAGAGATCCCGACTTGAGACGTGGAAACGACACTAAAACAGACCGTCAAGTTGAAAACCACGTGCCAGCATCGTGACATATCGAGTCATTTTATCGATAGTTGTAGCAACGACGCGATAGCGCTCACGCTGCTGGCTTGCTGGGTTCGAATTTCGGTCGGATCCCGGGCCACCAGCCGTTAACTCTTGGAATCCTCGATCATCCTGTAATCAGGGATGTCCGTAGCTCAGCACGCGCGTGAGTTTCCACCCATCCGGTGTTTGTTTCCAGACGTTAGCGAAGCCGGGGGTGGCGTCGAGCTTCTCAGAGCCGTCTGCGCCCTTCTCGTAGAAGCGATGTGTTCCGATTTCCAACGCTCCGTAACCTGGTACCGGGAAGATCTGGACACTCTGCTCGTCGAGCGATCGGTGATACTTCGTTCTCTCGGCGCAGCGCTTCTCAAGGGCGTTCACGTTCCAGTCGTGACCGGTGAGGCCCGTGCTGTCGTGGAAGAACTCGAGGTCCGAAGCGAGACTGCGACTAAACTGGACGGCGTTGCAAGTGTTGTAGGCGTCGAAGAGTTGTCGATCCGCGGAGAGGATTTGATCGCGGAGTGTGCCAGCCGGAGCAACTAAGGAGAGGGTCCCGGAGAGTGCCTGCCTACTGAGTTGTTCTGATAGTTCAAGGGTCTCTTTGGATTCCGTGTTGCTGAGCACGATCACCGAGAGGTGTTTGCCAGGATAATAGCGGAGCTCTGCAACGAAGCCCTGAATGCCGCCGGTATGGCTGATCACGCGTTCGCCCTCCTGCTGCTTGACCACTACACCGAGGCCGAAGTCCTCTTTGCCGGGAGTGATCATTCTCTTGAGCGAGTTCGGCTGCAGGAGTTTGCCTCCGAACAGAGCTTCCTGCCAGCGTGCCAGGTCGTAAGTGGTGGAGTAAAGGTCACCGGCCGCAAAGGGGATTCGCATGTCGATGAAGTCGGCATGACGGAGCGTCCCAGCTTCTATGCGGTAGCCCGATGCGCGGCCCTGCAGGATGTCTGCATCGTTGTCGATTCCAGTGTCTCGCATGCCAAGCGGGTCGAAGATGTTCTTCTGGAGGAAGGTTACGTATGGCTCGCCGGAGGCCTTTTCCACGACCATGCCGAGCAGGATGTATCCGGAGTTCGAGTAGCGTGCTTGTGTGCCTGGCGGAAACAGAAGCGGCTGGTTCCGGAAGCGTTCTACGATCTCCGCGGGAGTGCCGCCGCGGGTGAGCGCAGCCTGTTCGCCTGGGAGGTCAGTGATGCTGACGATGCCGGAGGTGTGAGTGATCAGATGGAGCAGAGTGATGCCGCTCCAGGCGACGGGTGGGTTCTCGAGATACTTCGAGACTGGATCTTCCAGGCGGAGCTTGCCGCGCTCCGCGAGCAGCAGGATGCTTGCAGCGGTGAACTGCTTCGTTAGCGACCCAATGCGAAACCTGGTTGAGGCTGTGTTAGGTATCTGCCATTCGAGGTTCGCGGAACCGAAGGATCGGTCAGTCAGCACCTGTCCTTCGCGGACGATCAGGATACTGCCCATAAAGTGCTGGAGAAGCGTGTCAACAGTGGGGTGCGGCAGACGAGCCACATCGACCACGACCCTTGCGGTGGCGTCGGGCGGGAGTCCTGTGGCTACGCCGCGCAGGTGATCGCCCTGGAGTATGAGGTCGAATCTGACAATTGTTCCTGGCCTCACTTGGACAGCGAAGGTCAGCGTGCCGTTACGAAAGATGCCGTCGGAGAGAGGCGTCTGCATCTGTTCGCTGCGGCCCGCGCCGCCAGTCACCTGTGTGCCGTTCTGCTGGAGCAGCAGGAACGCGGTGTCGCGCTGCGTGGTTCCGCCAGGCGCTGGAATGTCGAAGGTGCCTTGCCAGCGGCCGCTGACGTCTTGAGGAGGTTGGGCGTGGGCGGTGACTGCGCCAAAAAAGAGAAGGAAGGACAATAGACGGTGTTGGTATGACATATGCTTGGCCCCTACCTCAGCAACGTCGACCAGGGTCACATGGTTAACTGCGGAAGTTTCGGGAGACATGCATGCAGAGGAATACTGCAGCGGCGGTAGCAGGGGCCAGAACAGCGATGAGGCTTGCGTCCAGCCATGTGGACCAGGTACTCCACATCAGGAAGGCGAGGAGGTAGACCGCCACCAAGATTGTGCTTACGTGCGAGGCGTAAGTCTCCTTTCGTGGACGATACGCGAGGCGGAATTGCAATCGCGACCAGACCTGTGACGGGTTCGGCAGTTCGTGCGGTGCGGCCGCGGAATCGGCTTCCTGCAGCGTATGACGGATTCGTTGCTCCATTTCCTCAGGCATCCTCTTTTCCTTTCGGTGTAAGCAGCGCTGCAGCCTCGCGCCGTGCGCGAAGAAGCAGAATGCGCACGCTCATGACGTTAAGGCCGGTAGCGTCGGCGATCTCACGGTGTGTCATCCCCTCCATGTAGGCGAGCCATAAGAGCTCGCGCGCCCTGGGCTTCAGACGATGCAGCATGCGGGTAGCGTCTAAGGCTTTATCAGGCTGACTTTCTGTCGTGGGTTCGTCTCCTTCTTCGAACTGAAGGTCGTCGCCGCGTCGCCAACGATCATGCAAGAGATTGGTGGCAATGCGGAAGAGATAGGGCCGGGCGTCCGCAAGCTTCATGGCCGATCTTCCGCTGCGAAGCAGACGAAGATAGGATTCCTGCAGGACATCGTCGGCGATGTCCTGCCTGCCGGACACGCGTGCTATGTACCTCCACAGAGACTTCGCCGTAGCTTGATACAGCGCACTGAATGCCTGTTCGTCCACGTCTTGGCTGGCCTAGTCGCGACCGCCCGGGAGGAGACCGGATCGGCGATGCATAACGAGCGAGACGATTGCTGAAGATCCAAACGCCGCTGCTAGGATGACGGCGCCGAGGCCGAACTGCAGTAGGCCTTCGGCTTGCCGAAAGACGACGTGGCAGATCAGCATTCCCGTTCCCAGGATGCCGAAGGTTACCGCGGTCTGGACGGTGCGAATGATGCTGCGCCAATCTTCATTGGGACTGCGCTCGAGTGAGCGGAGGAACTCCGCACCGGGCCTTGAGGCAAGGAAGACCTGCAGGTTCTCCGGCGAACTCACGCGGAGCAGCAGTTTGTCCTGTGCGGCGGCTTGCGATCGGGCCAGCACGTATTGGCGCACCACATTGAAGATCAGCCATGCGACCCATGCCCCGGTCACGAATACAGCTACGACGGCAAGTTGTTGCTTGTCCAATGAATTGATCCCTTCTGAAAGCTACAACGCAGTGGAACGACAACGGTAAACAAAGATAGAGCGTCTTTGCGAATTGGAAGAGATGAGATTCTTAGGCCACCAAGAAGTCAATCGCCCGAACGGTAACAAAAAGTTGGCTTGTCCGAATCTCCACTAACAAATTGTTGGGCAAATAACGGACAAATCGGAAGTTATCGGTTCGTCCGTCGGATTAGTACTGAGAAACGCCTTTGGGATCATTAATGGGCAAACTTCTGAATCGGAGTACGAAAGTGATCGGTTCTCCTTGGTTTACGTAAGGAGAATACTGTTACTGACTGCTTGTGTTCGCTTGGCCTAGTTCCCGCTGCTGCAGGACTTGTCGAAGTTCGCCTACATTCGCCGAATTTAGAGCTCGCCTTCCTTGTGAGGTCAAAGAAGAGAAGAGAAGATCACGTTCGGTTTAGCGGTTTGCTCGAGTACGACGTAGATCGGAGTACCCGCTGCAACGCTCACGACGATGGGCAGTGACTGCCAACTTGGATATTTCCTCGTCCGAAGCCTCCCCGATGTTGGTGCTGACACGCTCTCGCAACAGATCAGATTCGCTGAAAGGTTGGTTCAGACTTGGGCGTCCGACCAACATGGCGCCAACCTGTCCGATCCCTGATAACGATCTGACAAGCGCGTTCTTGCCCGTATTTTTCCCATCGACTTTGCCCTTAAGCGGGCGCATTTCAAGATCGGTTGCCTTGTTCAGATGGGATACGCCTTATTCATACCGGAGAGCTTCAGCGGGTGGGACGCCGATGGCGTGGCGTGCTGGCAACAGGCAGGCGAGGAGTGCGCTGAGAGCTAGGAGCGTGGCGGCTGCGAAGAGACTACCCGCGGCAAAGGCGCTTTGCATCCAGTGGGCGAGGACGGCGCCGAGAAAGCTGTCAACGGCAACAGCGATGACCATGCCCGAGGCCGCGCTGACCAGCGCGACACGCGCGGCAGCCCACAGCACATGCGTGCGCGGCGCGCCCAGCGCCAGGCGGACGCCGAACTCCGTCGTGCGCTGCGCGACGCTGTACGCGACGAGGCTGAAGATGCCCACCAGCGCGAGCCCCAGCGCCATGGCCGAGAAGACGCCAAACAGGATGGAGAAGAGCCGCTGGCGGCTGTACTGCGCGTCGCGCTCGATGGCCTCGGTGAGCGTGAAGGTGCCGTTGAAGGCCGAGACGCTGTTCGAGATCTGCTGGTCCGACGCGACCGATGCAATCGCGGCGCGGATGGAGTGAAGGCAGGTGAGCGGATCTACCTCGGTGCGGACGAGGAACTGTACCCAGGCCCGCGTCGCAGCAGTGTACGGAATGTAAATGGCGGGGCGCACCGGCTGATCCACGCCGTCGTTGCGCGCATCGCCGACGACGCCGATGATCTCGCGCCAGGCCGTGCTTTGTGCAGAGACCACCTGATAGCTCATCTGAGCCGTCAGCCCGGGAATGCGCAGTTGCCGCCCCACAGCAGGGGACGAGGAGAGATAGCGCGTCGAGAATGCGTGATTGACGACGGCGATGAAGTCTCCGCGGCTGTTTTCATCCGCATTCCACACGCGGCCTTGCAGCAGCGGGATGCGAAGCGTTGCGAAATAGTGCTGGTCCACCAGCATCACGCGAGCCTGCGGCTGCTCGCCATCACCACTTCCGTCGATGATGAACGAGCTCTGAACGTCTGCATCGGGCGGCGTTGCGCCAAAGCCCGCCGCTACCACGGAGACATGGGGAACGGATGCGATCTTCTGCCGGATCTGCTCGATATAGGCGGCGCGCGCTTCGCGCGACTCGATGCGGCTCCACTCGTCCGGGTTCTGGACGTGGAGCGAGATGCCTATCTGCATGACGTTGGCGGGATCGTAGCCGAGGGGCATTTGCGTGAGCCGGAGAAAGCCGCGGATGGCAGTGCCCGCGGTGGCCATAAGAAGAAGCGTGAGCGCCACCTGCGCCGCTATGAGAACGCTCCAGCGATGCCTGGCGGGAACAACGAGAGAACCCGCCTGCCGGCCGGGCAGCGCGCGAGCGGGATCATTTCGCGAGAGACGCAATGCAGGGGCGAGACCAAAGAGGATGCCGCAGAACAGCGCGAGCGCGACGGAAAACGCGAGGACGGAAGCGTTGATGCGGATGACGGATTCGGCTGGAAAGGAGTCCGGGGACAGCAACAGAGGAAGCCGGGCAAGCCAGTACGACGCAGCCACACCCAGGACGGCGCCCGTGCCGGAGATGACCAGAGCTTCGACGAGCAACTGGCGCACGATGCGCCAGCGGCTGGCGCCGATCGCCGTGCGGATCGCGAGTTCATGCTGGCGCGTGCGGCCCCGGGCCAGCAGAAGGATGGAGCAGTTGGCGCAGCCGATGATGAGCAGAAGGACGACACCGGCCAGCAGAAGCGCGAGCGTACGCCCCAGATTCTGCTGGTAAGGCACGATGATCGGCTGCAGCCCGAGATGCCAGGCCAACGAGGCTACGGAATGGATTTTCATGATCTCGCGCACGATGGGATCGAGTGCCACGTTGGCGGCGGCCACTGTGACGTGGGGCCGCAGCTTGATCCACGGCAGGAAGGAGGGGGCAGGACCGTTGGCAACAGCCCGCTTGAGACTAGCCGGCAGATAAACATCGCCGACGCCGGCGATGTCATTGAATGCGAAGCTGCGCGGCATCACCCCGACGATCGTGTACGGGGCGTGATCCATCTCCAGGGTTCGCCCGATGACGCGGGGATCGCCGCCGAAGCGGCGCTGCCAGAAGCGGTAGTTGAGAACAACCACCGGCTGGCCTGCATCGAACGGCTCGATCATCCGGCCGAAAAGGGGGCGCACGCCAAGGAACGTCTCGGCATTGTCTGTGAGGTACACGCCCGAGATGTCTTCCGGCAACCCGTCGTTGGTGATCTCCAGGTGCCCGTTCGTGAAGCCAAGCACACACTCAACCGGGGCTGCAAGGCGCAAGTCATCCAACTGTGCCTCGCTAAGGGCAAACCACTGAAACACGTCAGGGTGTTGCGCGAGGATAAAGTGGGGGTTCATGATGCGGTCGGCACCGGCGTAGGGAAACGGGTGTAGCAGGACGGCGTAGATTAGCGAGAACATCGCCGTGGTGGCGCCGATGCCGAGCGCGAGCGAGAACACGGCGACGGCGGCGAAGCCCGGGTTGCGGCGCAGGGCGCGGAGGCCGTAGCGGATGTCTCCGCCTAACTCATCGAAGAGGCGGAGGCCGATGGCGTCGCGGTAAGTTTCGTATTGGGCGGCTGGCTGGCCGAGGTCGATGCGGGCTTTGCGGCGGGCTTCTTCTTCGGGGACGCCCTGGCGGATTAAATCTTCTTGGTAGACGTCGAGGGTAGATCGAAACTCTTCTTCGACGTCGCTGTGGCTGCGTGGCGCGATGGAGTGCCAGAGCTTGCGAATTGCGGCGAGGAGACTCATATCTCGTCCGCCTTTTTGTCGAGAATGCCGGCGACGACAGCGGCCATGTCGATCCATTTGGCGGTCTCGGCCTTGAGCTGACGCGTACCGGCAGCGGTGAGCGAGTAAAAGCGGGCGCGGCGATTGTTCTCCGATTCCCCCCATTTGCCTTTGATCCAGCCCCGGCGCTCAAGACGGTAGATGGCGGTGTAGAAGGAACCCTGCAGGATTTCGAGGCGCTCGCCAGAGATCTGCTGGATGCGCAACAGAACGCCGTAGCCGTGCAGCGGACCGAGCGAGACCGCCTTGAGGACGAGCATCTCGAGTGTCCCCTGCGGGAGTTCAACCGGTTTCGTCAAGGGCTCTCTCCTATCTGGGAAAGGAGAGTACACCCCTCTCTCCTTTTCCGTCAAGGAGACTGCCACCACGGGCGATTGCGTCTTCGGCGGGTTCAGCTGATTCACTCTCGGGGCCTGCGATTCCTTCACGTCAAGTGTCGATAGATCGCCAAGGCACTCATTGACGTTGCGCTCGAAAACCGGATTCCTGGCGGATGACCGGGCTTCGTACATGGAACTCTGGAGGAGATCCAGCGAGCGGCCCAACGCTGGGCACGCCAGCAACGGTCGAATCCGAAAGCGCATTCGTACGGCAACACTGCTTCCTTCTTTCTTTATCTATGCTGCGAAGAAATGACTTCGCTTCCACGGCTGCCTGAAAATGCCGTGTGCACCGCAGATGCAGTTTGCCGATCAACTCGGCGACTTCGCTCGCTACATGACCGAAGAACAGGTCCGCTTCCGTCTTGGCTAGCAAGGGCAGCAGATTGTCCCTCATTTCCGCTGTACCTTGCTGCGATTCGAGGATGTTGAGCGCCTGCGCGAGATCGACAATCTCAGAGACTGACAGCGGCTTCTCCAGGCTCCAGCCGCGCAGCGCTTTTGTCAGTCCAGCCATTCCTGCGTGAAACTCTGGACTCGAATCCGGAGTCCTCAACGCCACAATTTCTGCCTCACGCTCGGCGGTGGGATGTTCAATACGCAGGTAGAAGCCTGCGCCGGCGCAGGGGATCACCGATGCGTCTCTCTCCATTCGAGGTCAACACGACAAACGGAATGCTGCGGGCCTCAACCGTCCCCAGTTTGGGAATGCTCAACCGCCATTCACTCAGCAGTTCCAACAACATTGCCTCGAACGCGTGGTCTACCTCGTCTGGCCCTGAAGCCCCGGCCAGCGCTCGGCCGCTGTAGCGCCTTGTCAGGCCGCAGAGAGCGCACTGATCGTAACGCAATATCCGTCCGGATCTCGGAGCGAGAACTCCTTGGTTTGAGTGTTCGGATTCACGTGTGGCTCCTCTTCGAACCGAGTGACGAGAAAGCGTGCCCTTTGAAGCGCCAGGTCGAAATCATCGACACGGAAGAACAACAGGAGGCCTTGCCGGGTGTCCCGTGATCTGGGCTCATCAATGAGGGATGCTCGTGGGCGCCCCACTCGTGGAGGCAGACCAAGACAGTTCCATCTGAATCGAGGATTTGCCCAAAGTAATCACGGGCAGGAAGGGTAGCCGGCGACTACCGCAGAACTCTCTCGGTCACGCGCCGCAATATGGGCTGCCAGATAAGCGGCATCGTCTCCGACACCGAACAGGATTCCCGACCGTCGGCTGTGAAGCCAAGGCATTCCGAGAAAGTACAGCCCTTGGTAGTCCGTGACTCCCCGCTTCTGGATGGGATACCCATCCGCATCGACAATTGGCAGCTTCACCAAACTGAAGTCGAAGTTGTAGCCCGTCGCCCAGAGCACTGTCGAGATTCCTGAGCTCTTGAGGTCGAGTTCAGTGATGACATCCTGGTCGTAGCCGTAACGCAGTTGCGGTATGGTCTCGCTCGGTACACTCAAGCCCGTCCGAGCAACGTAGTCATCGACCCTCTTGAGCGCGTCGACCTCGAACTGGTCAACCTTGGCGAGAGTATCCTTCATATCCTGCGCGATTATGAGACGCCCCTCGCGAGCGTCTCGGACGTGCCCAAGCAACACGACGCCGTCGCGGGAAAATTGATGCAAGCTCAGACTCTCGCCTCCGTTCTTCCCGGAGATCTGTGGATGTGGGTGGAACTTTTCCGCTGGGGATTTCAGGGTTTGTACCTGGGTGTCAAACATTCCCATGCGCGTGAACCAGTCACTGATGTCCTTTCCGCGATATCGACGGGGCACGCGGCCTGCGCTGCCGATCGAGAGATAGACCTTCCTTCCCGACTGATAAAGTTCCTCGGCAATCTGCGCTCCCGACTGCCCCGTCCCAATCACTAGAACCGCGCCGTGGGGCAGAACAGAAGGATTGCGGTATTGCATGGAATGCAACTGAAGGA
>Ga0209380_10002375_pt1 | contig 12104 bp, 10 predicted proteins | sample HubBroMetageWFT6_FD_188347 | JGI IMG/M metagenome (GOLD analysis project Ga0209380, IMG submission 188347) | Warmed and freeze-thawed soil microbial communities from the Hubbard Brook experimental Forest, New Hampshire - Hubbard Brook CCASE Soil... | ecosystem: Environmental > Terrestrial >...
ACAAAAAATGCGTCGACGACGCTTGACAGGGCCCAATCAGCGAGAGCATTGTATTGCGCATATCTGATCAGCCCGCCTTCCCGGCGAGTGGCAGAGGCCCCGGTTCATCCCCTGAATAACAAGAATCGGCGAGGCGCGATCAATCGCCCCACCTAATCTTCAGTCTTCGTAACCACGAGAGTGGATGCGAACCGCTGTCTGCGTCCTCCTCTCTTTTGACCGTCTGATTCGGCTTTTGCCAGGCATGGCAAGAGTGAGGAAACGGAGATTGCCCATGCGATTTTCAAGGCTGGCACGGTTAGCAGCATCAGCGACGATCTGCGCGGCAGCTCTCGCTGCCGCCTCCCTATTCTCGTTTCATCATGTGCACGCACAAAGTGCTTCGCCGAGCTACAACCCACACCCGCCGATCTACGACCCCTACCCACCTGGGATTCTTCCCCCTGATTTGGGTTCGGAGATAGCCAGGGTCCTTCGGGAGGTCGATGTCGTCGAAGGCAGAGCGATTCAGAGGTGGCACTCCCTGCCTCCGCCATCCCAACCGGTGGTGCACCCAGGCCCGAATCCGCCTGTCCTTCAGGGTAGCGGAACTGAATCAGTCGAAACGCTCGGTGAACTCATGCTTTTCGACAGGAACATGTCAGCCCGCCGCGATCAGGCGTGCACGTCTTGCCATATGCCGTATGCCGGCTGGAGTGGACCGATTCCGTCGGTGAACTCGACGATGATCGCCTATCCCGGAACGGCTCACTTTCGTGCCGGCAAGCGCACGCCGCAGCGACACACCTATGCACCGTTCTTCCCTGTACTGCAATACAACCAGGAACAGCAACTATTCTTTGGCGGCAATTTCTGGGATTCACGTGCGACCGGATACAAGATACGAAATCCCGACGCCGAGCAGGCACAGGGTCCTCCGGTTGACACCCAGGAAATGGGCTTTCCCGACACTGCTTGCGTGGCATTTCGGCTTTCGCAGGCTGAGTACAGCCCCCTCTTCGAACTGGTATGGGGCAAAGACTCGCTTGCTATCAACTTCCCGGACGATACTGACAAAATCTGCTCAACCCCAGGAGGGGCTGCGATGTTCGAGGGAAACCCCGAACCCATCAATCTGACGCAGAAAGACCGCACCAAGGCAGACACGGTCTATAACGAGTGGGGATTGTCGATTGACGCGTACGAGCAGTCCGAACAGGTCAGCAATTTCACATCGAAATTCGACGCGTTCCTGAAGGGCAATTACACGATGACCGCGGACGAGATGGCCGGCTACAAACTCTTCAACGGCAAAGGCAATTGCAACTCCTGCCATGTCGACGGAAGAGGGACGACTCTGCAGCCAGGTCAGGTGGACACCAGCACAACCGCAACGGCGAACCCTCCCGTCTTCACCTGCTTCGGCTCGGCAAATGAAGGATTGCCTCTCAATCCGAGGAATGCTTTCTATTATCAAACCACGCCGGATCGCTTTGGATTCATCGCGAATCCCTACGGTTTCGGCTACAGAGATTTGGGAATGGGAACGTTCCTGCGAAGCGGTTTTGGCTCCGCTCCCAACCCAAACCAGAACTGGAACCAATATGCGCCCAGTGTGGATGGCCAATTTCAGGTGGCCACCGTGCGCAATGTGGCAATGACCCCACCGCAGTGTCCCACCACCGAAGCGGGCACCGGGAAACCGTACTTCCAGAAGGCGTTCTTTCACAACGGCTATATCAAGAGCCTGAAGCAGCTTGTGCATTTCTATAACACCCGCGACACCAGCTATGCCTACCCGGTTACTTCCGGACACTGCCCGGAGGGTACAATCGAGAGGGTAACCTGCTGGCCAATGAAAGAGGTGCCGAACAATCTCGACACAACGACGGGGATGCTCGGCTTGACCGATCAGGAAGAGGACCAAATCGTTGCTTTCCTGGAAATACTCACCGACGGTTACACGGCGCCTTACCCCAACAGTGATACCTTTACCGGCAGTTGTATGACGTGCAACCCCGCTACAGATCCCAATTGTTCGCCTTCGCGGCAAGGGAACGGCGAACTTATCCCGACACCACCTCTTCCGGCCTGCGCATCGGCGATCTGCGGAGTGCAGCCGGTCCCGAGCCCGCCGATTCCGTAACGCAATACGTGTACGGGCCTGCGACTTGAGCTTCTTTGGCGCGCCCGCCTCGCAGCTCCTGATGTGCGGGAGGACGAGCCGAAACTAAAGATGGTCGATGACTGCTGACCACAGTTTCTTCGTCCTTGAACATCTTGAGTTAGTTGAGGTGAAAACGTGAATAAGGTTCTTCTGGCATTGTCTATAACGATCTTGAGCAGCAGTCTGCTCGCTCAGGAAAGTCCAGTCGCTCCGAGAGCCGAGCGGGTACAGATTAGCGAGGGGCCAGAGGTCCCGTTGGTGGGTGGCTATTTGACGGTTATCCGATGGACGGTCAACAATCCCGGTGGCGTGCCCGTGCACTACGGGATTGTGGACTATGGCAGGGATCCAAAAAGTTTGAGCCAAACCGCCCACAATTCGATCAGGTTAAACCCTTACCATTCATCGACGGTGTTCCGCGTGAACCTGTACGACCTTCCCCCGAAGACGACCTTCTACTACACCGTGGAATCCATCGATTCCACCGGCAAGAGCGACGGAGTCACCAGTCCGACAAGCACCTTCACTACAAAGTAGCTGAGAGCTTACACCTCCTGACCGTTGGTAAACAGGTAGCAGGGCGACGAATCGACCGAGACCAAATCGCGTTTCCGAAATCACCAAGGATGAAAATACGCTTCGGTGATAATGCGGTGACCGGGAATGACATTGAAGGCGTCTATTTCACCGGTTGTTGAAGATTATTTCCGGGGCCTGGACGCCGCGATCTATGGCCTCGGCCCGATTTAAGAAACCGCGCGTGCAATCTTCGGCACTGAAGAGATCCGTAACAACTTCAAGCATCGCGGCGTCGGCCGGCGTGACGCCGCCAAACGACCAGGCCTTGAGTAGTGTGCGGGTCGCCGCGTAGGACCTTGTAGGCCCGATCGCCAGTTTTTGTGCCATCGCTTCGAATGTCTGGGCAAGGTCGGGACCGGGACCACCTGTGTCGCGATCCCAAGCTGATCTCTCTCCAATCGCCGCAGTCAACTGGCGACTTCAGGCCAAGGCGCTCATTGAGCCATCCAAGTCAATCAGTGTTCTCGGCAAGTGGCCGAAAAACCGGCTATCCGGAAATCTGGTTAGATAGGGATAGGTCCAGATGAACGCCGCGGGGTCCGGGATGAATTCATAACGCCTGAGCGCCTTCCTCAGACGATCGGCACCCGCTGCCGCATGCCCGTACCCGGAAAAATCATGTTCTCGGACTCTAGCGACGTACACGCCCTGTACACTCCAGGTGCAAATCTGGCACATCTGGCTCATCTGTACGGTTGCAGAATCAGTAACTTGCTGATTCTAAAGACGTCAAAGAGGTTTTTCAGCCTTTGCAGGTTCGCGAAATAGCAGACCGCCGGGAGCCCAGACCCTTGCGCTCCAGACTTCCAGATCATCTTCGATAAGTGTGACGCACTCCCGCATCCGCGCTGGGAGATCACTCCATTTCGGATTAGGGTATTGTATCGTCCCGCCACAACTCGCCGAGCGGAACAGCAACGAGCGCGAGAGCAACAGGCAGCGTAAGTGCCCATAGTCTAAAATGCAATTCGAGAGCGCCCCCAGCCGAGCAGCCGGCAATGAAACCAATCACGGACGGACAGATCGCGCCAATACGGTGACGGGCTCGGGCGAGTTCCGTTGGGTCTCCTTTGGCGCGAACGAAAAGTGCAAGATCGACGGCCATCTGGGTCGTGTTCGTGGTCATCACCGCCGTCGAAGGGGATCCCGGCAGAGCCACCTTGATGAGCGCGTTTTGGGTTGCCATTGCAGCGACCCCCAGCATGCCCGAAAATACAGCGCCAGCGGCGTCGGGATGGGGGAAAGGACCAAGCCAGGCCGCAAAACCCAGGAATGCCGCCAAAAGAGTCGCATGCAAAATCAACAACGCACGTCGGGTCGAGGTCGTCGTCTTGTTCGGTAGCGACAGAGTAACTACACCTAATACGGCGATAAACACGGGTACAGACAACAGCGGGCCAATCTGACCGAAGCCGCCAGTGAGGTAATGGGCGGCCAGTACAACCAGGTTACCGGTGATGTGTGCGGTAAAGAGTCCTCCGAGCGCTAGAAATCCAATGACGTCGACGGCTCCGGCGATCGTGCTTAGAATTGCGGGCAGCAACCACTCGACGGGCAGCGACGGGAACAGATTTGCTGTGGTTTTGGCTTTCATCTCAATGGAAGCTCACTTCCCAAGGTTCAAAGAATCGGCGGCCCCGGAAGTGCGCCGCGGCGCTTGCCCTGTTTGCCCGCGGGCTCGCGACTGGACCTGGAACTTAGTGAAGGCAGATGCTTGTTACGGACGGGCTTTCGCGAGTGTGCTGACAGCACAGAAGAATTCGGAAATTGGGGAGCTCTTGCAGCACACTTCGTCGAAATCCTCTAAATCCAGATTTCTCAGGTCTGTTCTTCCCGACATGAGAAGGATCGGCAGGTCGGGCTGCATCGCGCGGAGTTTCTGCGCGAGTTCCGTGCCCGTCACGGTGGGCATGTCATAGTCCAGAATAGCGACGGCCACCGGTAACTGACGGACCGCCTCAAGAGCTGCGTCGGCCGATTCGCAGGTCATGCACAGGTAACCTTGCGACCAAAGACTCTGCCAATAGAGAATTCGAATCGCATGGTCGTCGTCTACGCAGAGGACAATAGGCGGACGCATCAGTCGAGAGTGTGCTGGAATCGACAGTGACATTGGACATCACCGCTTTGCATCAGCGAGCAGAATTCTGGCCTTGAAAATCTTATCCGCAAGCGATTCCCTCTCGCTTCGAAACCTGATTCCTTCCGCCACAGCTCGACATCCCTCCTCAGGAATTCTTTGGAGAAGATTGGATTCGAGCCTGTCAATTTCCTGCAACCTAGCGTTGTCCCTCGCCAAATCTGCTTCCAACTGCGCAACTCTTTCCGGATCGCTCATGGGTTACTCCTTACCGTCAGGTTGGGTTCGAACTTTCTTCCACCTGATGCACTGCAATCCACGCGCCAGAACCAGCGACCGCCGGAGAAATAGAAATGTGGCCTGAAGCAATGGTTTTCAGTTGGTTAATTCACTCGCGATATCCCGGAGTGCGCCGTTGACGCGGCCTGTATTTCTGTTCATCGTCGTTAACCCGTCATTGCCGACCGTGCAGCGACATTAGTTTTTGGTGCTGATATAGCCCGCGGAGGCATTACCGGCCGGATGCAACGATGTGCTGCCGAATGCGCTCATGGTAGAGATCCCAGTCTGGAGACAATGGTCTGCAATTGTCTCAGTCGTTTAGAGGTGTCTCTCACATAGACGCTGCAACGGGGAATTTCAGGAAGCCCCGGAATCTCAACACCAACCGACGCTTCAGCGGGCCCGCAGGATTTCTCCACGACCGCATTCCCGAGTTCGTCCAATTGATCAGCGAACTTGCTGCGCACAGACATCAGATCGGCGTGGTCGAGGAGGTCAGCTTCGGCCTGGCGGAGCTCAGACAGCTCATTCCAGAAAAGAGCAACGGCTGCAAGGCCAGCGCGAAGAATCTGTTCGGAACTCGCTATGTGTCGCTTGCGGTCGACGCCGAATTCATATTCGACAGCTTCGTTCATGCCGCGAAGTGTGTTCATCGTATTGCTCAAGGAATGGCGCAGAGCATGCGACTTTCTGACCAGCGTTTGAGTGGATCGGCCAGTCAATTCCAACCTGAGAAATGCGGCTTCAGAATGGAGAAGAGACGCCAGCGATCTGCGCATTGCGGTCACCGTCCGTACTGGCCAGAGTCTGTCAAAGACGATCCACATCACCACGAGTGCCAGCAGAACTCCGATTAGCCGATCCCGCGCTGGAGCAAGCTCAGTGGGCGCGCGAAAATCAGTCAGCGTCACAATATAGAACGCAAAAATGATTTGCCAGCCGAGATAGGAAAAGTTCGGACCTGTCGATATCCAGGCAGCAGCGAATGTAATCGCCGCGACGAGGATGACCAGCGACGTGATCGAATCCATCGCGGGGAAGAGAAAGATGATCGACCCCAATCCAAATATGAGACCGCCGATGATGGCGCCGGCGAGGCGAAAAAGTGCATGTTGCTTGCTCGCTCCTGTATTGGTCAGGCCAACAATAAGAACTGTGATGACCGAAGTCTCAATGCCCGGCCAATTCACGGAGAAGTAAAAGATATAGCAAAACGTAACGCAAAGACTGATTTTGAGGCCGAAAGCCCATGTCTGTGGATCTCTCAAAGCGCCGGGAATGAAGAGGGGGACGCTTTTCGAGGGAAGGACCACCAGTTCTTTATCACGGCTCGGCCGGAAATCGCGTGGCATCGAGCCGATCGCGTGCAGATCGGCTTCCACACGATCCAGAGGGGTCAGTTCATATGGAGACCCTGTAGGTTGATCGCTTCCTGGTGTCTCATTTTCGAGGAGTGCGGAACAGGCCGACGCGATACGACCGCATCGGTTCCTGATTTCAGGATTATCTGCAGCGACAGTGTCGAAGCCGAAGGCAGCGGAGTCATCCATCAGCTGCGCCAGCATTGTGATCCGTACTCGTGCTCCGACGGGAAGCGATTGAGGATCAAGATCGCGATCGACAATGGTGTTGAACAGCCGTTGCATTTCGGCCTGACCAGTCGAGGCGAACTGTGCCACTTTAATCACCGCGTGCCGCAAGCCCTCGGGACCGGCGCCCTGCGCATAGAGCGCGAACATCATTGACAGAGAGCGGTAGCGCGCACGTTGCTCTTCAAAGAGCGCTTTCACGGGATCGCGCCGGTTAAAAGCATATTCAACCGCAACGGAACAACCCACGGCAATTGTCGTCGCCGCCAGCAACCAGAGGGAGTTTGTGACAGTAGCGCTTGCAGGGACATGTTTTTCCCAGGTAGCCAGCAGCGTGCAGTAGATGTATCCCCAGATCGCAGCAAAACCGGGTTCGTTCGTGGCCATGACAAACACTCCTGCCATCAACGACACGATGACGACACTCAGAACACGGGCGACGGGGTTGTTATCGGTGAGTGCTACGACCCCCAGTTCCGTTGCCACGGACGCGGCAAGCGTGATCTCAATACGGATTCCCGAGCGAAGAGAAACAGATGGACTCTCCCGGCTGACAATGAAGACGAAAATGACTGCGATCGAGAGGTAGGGGATCTGCCACACCAGAAGCAGAATCACTGAGAGGGTGACGGCCAGCACAATCCGCAGGCAAGCACTCCATCGGCTTGGCGTAGGTCGTAGATCGGAGTAAAACCGCTCGATCCAACTCACGGCGGCAATCGGCATCGGCGCTACCTCACCACAGTGACTGCCGTCGCACCAACGCGGAAAACCGTCGGATCGGGGTTCTGGATCCGGATACGCACAGGGAACCTCGACGACAGATGGACCCAGTTCAGAGTGCGTTCGATGTCGGGTAAACCTTCGGCAACGGCGCCGTCTTCGGGGAGCACACCAAAGCCGACACTCTCGACCGTACCCGCAAATCTGCGATCCGGGTGTCCCATGAGATACACATCGACGGGCGAACCGATGCGAATATGCTTCAGCTTCGCCTCGCGGTAATTGGCAATGACATACCACTTCTGAGTATCGATGAGCGTGAACAGCGGTGCACCGGGATGGGCATACGCGCCAACCGCGATGTTGAGATTGGTGACGTAAGCGTCGAATGGTGCGACCACGCGGCACCGTTCCAGGTCAAGCCGCGCGCTGCTGACTTTGGCTGCCTTGGCCGGCAGTGCGGCCTTCAGCGTCTCGATTCGCTCGACGGTGTGCATCGCCTGATCGACTTTGGCCTGCGACTCCACAGCTGTGGAGGCCGCCTCCTTTTGCCGAAAAATGGCTTCTGTCTCCTGGGCCTGCGCCTCGACGAGAGCGGCCTGCGCCTCGTCGAAATTGCCCTGCGCCACACGGACCCCGGTGCGGGTCTGATCGACCTGCTGCACGGTGACATATTGTTTGGGCAAGAGTGGTTCAATCCGATTGAGATCGTTGGTCGCGAGCTTAAGCTGCGCTTGAGCTGCCGTTACCGAGGCCTGCGCTCGCAGAACCGCCGCCCTGGCAAGATCAACACTGCCGCCGGCTGTGCTGACGCTGGTTGCCGATTGTTGGAACCCTGCCCGGGCAGCTTCGACGGCACTGTGCTGCGCCGCAATTTTGCGCTCTTCGTCGATGATCTGTTGCTCAAGCTGCGCCTGATCGGAGAGAGCCTGTTCGAGCGCGTATTGATAGGGACGCGGATCGATCTCAAACAGGAGCTCGTCCTTCCTGATATAGGCGTTGTCTTTGATCGGCAGTTGCACCAGACGCCCATTGACCTCGGGGACGATGCCGATCAGGTTGGCGCGGACGCTGGCATCGTCAGTGCGAGGGTGGAGGTTGGTAGCCCAGAGGGCGAGAAGCAGGCTCACCACTGCACCGGAACAAACAGCTATGCCTATCGCACGGCCCAGCCGCTTTCTCACGAGAATCTCGTCTTGCTGAACATCCGCACTCATGCCATGCTCCTAGCGAAAGAAGATCAGCCACAGCAGGCAGGTTAAAAGGACAACCGCGCTGGGATAGAACAGGACCAGCGGACCAACGGCCTCTTCCAGCCTGAAGCGCAGAAGAAGACCGCGAGCCCCGAAGGTAAGAACCACCGCCAGCGTGAGACACAGCATCCAGACGGGAAAGTAAGAGCCGAGAATATCGAAGGAAGGCGCATGGCTACAACCTGCGCAGCCCAGAGTCAATCCCGACAGTGCAAGCGCGCCCCATCGCCTCCTCATGGATTGGCGCCTTCCGCCCGCGTCGCCGACTCCTGCTTTCGAAGAAGATTGCCGGTCACAAACTCGAGATCGACAGCCTGCTCGAATAGCTGGGAACGAGCGGATACGGCCGAGAGCCTCGCGCGGGCCAGCTGTCGTTCGGCAGACAGCACGTCAACAAGGTTTTCCACCCCGTACTTATATGCATCGAGCGACGATGACCAGGATGAGCCGGCAGCCTCGAGCAGTTCCTGGGCAGCCTGATGCTGGCGCAGTGCGGTGCGGAAGCCGATATATCCTGCCCACACCTCGCGGATCACGTCATCCGTTTCGCCGCGCAGTCCATCCCGGCCCTCTCGGCTCTCGGATCGCGCGGCGGCCAATTCTTGTTTGCGCGCTCCTCCGTCGAACAAACGCCACTTGATGCCGATTTGAGCCGACCATGTGGGTTCACTCACTGGAGCGAGCGTGCCGTAGTCGGTCGTTGGCCAAAGCGATGTCTGTGCGCCGCTCGCCGAAAGGCAGATGGTGGGAAGGTATTCGGACTTTGCGGCACGCACGTGCTCGTCTGCCTCCTGGATCTCGGCCTGCTTCGCCATCAGATCAGGACGCTCCTCGATCGCACGATGGATCAGTTCGTCGATGGACTGAGTGAAGGCTTCGGGAAGCGGAGTCTTTGCCTGATCGTCGATTCGGATATCAGGCGAAGGTTCTGCGCCAACCGTCTCCGTGAGAGCTACTCGCGCAACTTGCTCATCCCCGATGGCCGACTCCAGATCGAACCGCGCCTGCGCGGTTTCTGCCTTTGCGTTCAATACATCGGGAAGCGTGGCACGTCCGTTCTCCAGCTGTGCTTCAGCCGCGTCCTGCGTAGTCTGCGCCGTCTTCAGCGTTTGCTCTGCGGCTGTCAGACGTGCCTGCGCGGTCAGCAAGTTGTAGTAAGCAGTCGCAACGCGGAACGCCACTTCCTGATTGACGCGGATGAAAGTGGCCCCTTCTGCGAGCGTCGCAGCGTTGGCGGCATCAACACTCGCACCGCGCCTGCCAAAATCGAAGATGAGATAGTCCAGCCTTAGCTTGGGCACGATTGCTGGTGCTTCCACCATTACATAACCCTTCGGCGCGAGTGGTTTTGTGAAAGGTTCGATCGTACGTTGATCCCCGGCCGCCGCCAGTCCGGAAAGCACAGGAAAATAAGCGCTCCGTGCGACTCCCAAACGTTCGGCTGCCTGCTTCGCCTCTTCCCAGGCGAGATGAGTTTGCGGATTGCTGCGCTCCGCGACATCAATCAGTTCGGCGAGAGAGTAGACGTGCGCCGGATCGAGGGCAGCTTCCCGGTCCAACGGATCGTACCGCCCGGCGCAGCGAGCTGCAGCAGCCGGTGTCGTTGCAATTCCGGAGCATTGGCAGTGCGCATCACCCAGTGAAGAACCAACTAACAGGAGTGCGAAGAACAGAGTGGGAGCGCCTAATCGCTTTGCAATACCGGTCCCGATGCGACTCGAATCGACACCAGGTGGCAAAGCGCCCCGTGTTCGCCACTTTTCCCAATGTGCTGTCATCGAACAAACGCCTTCCTCGCGGTGTCGTGGGCCGCCCTTCGGTTTATTGCCAAGTGGACTTCGGATTTCCAGCGATCAGCCAAACGTGAATGAGAAGGCCTGGACTCCGGGATCGAGAAATTCGATTTCAAAGGTCCGATCTCTGATTTGATCTTTCTGCCGAATGAGCTGGTAGAGGCGGTACTTGTGGATCTCGCCTGTGCCGTCGGGCAGGCAATCCGTTCCCGATTCCTCGCCGGGCGCAGCATCATCCAGCGTGACCCGGAACCGAACAGGCTTACCGTCCTTCGCGGGACCAAGAACTAGGTGCAGATCCCGGCTATGGAACCGGAAGACTATCTTTCCGGGCGCACTCTCGAGTACCGCGCTTACGGCCCCGTCCTTCCAGCGACCACCAAGCCCCCATTCATTCAACGAGAGGCTCGGCGGCAGTTCGTACGCCTCGTGTGCGTCGCGGTCCAGTTGTTCCGGCGATGCAAATCGGCGGACGAGGCCGTAGCCGATGTAGGTTTCCGGCGACTTCTGATCGTAGGGATTCCCGGGCGCTGCCTCGACGCCTTGTCCGGAGACAACGGTCAGGGTGTCACCCAGGTTGGTTGCGCCGTTGTCACGCAGAAGTTTTCGCAGAACAAGCTCCGCCCCCCGGTAATCGCCCTCTCCGAACGCGCGATATCGGATGCGTCCCTTGCCATCAATGAAGTAGAACGCGGGCCAGTATTGGTTGCCGAACGCCTGCCATACCTTGTAATCGCTGTCGATGGCGACGGGATAAGTGACCTGCAAATCCCGCAAAGCCATCTCCACGTTCGCTGGGTTCTTCTCAAAGGGAAACTCGGGCGTGTGTACGCCGATCACGACCAAGCCCGCATCGTGGTACTCAGCCGCCCAGGCCTTCATATAGGGAAGGGCGCGCAGAGAGTTGATGCAGCTATACGTCCAGAAATTGACTAGCACGACCTTTCCGTGCAAAGATCGCGAGCTCAACGGAGGAGAATTGAGCCAGGACACGGCACCATCGAGGCTGGGCATCGACCCCCAATTAGAAAGCTCGGGTTGCGAATCAGCGGCGCTGACTATGGCTGCATTCCAGTTTGCGAAAAGCACGGCAGCGACGGCGCAAATTGCTATCGCTGCCATTGACATGATGAGAGTTCGTTTCATGCGACGTCTCTCACAAGCCTTCAACATCGATGACGGCCTGCGCGAAGGCCTGCGGAGCTTCCTGCGGCAGGTTGTGGCCGACGCCGCCGGTGATAAGGCGGTACTCATACTTGCCCGAGAACTTGGCGCGATACGCCGCGCTGGGCGCGTGGATTGCACCGTTGGAGTCGCCTTCCATGGTGATCGTGGGCACAGTGATGGGAGAAAGCGAGGCCAGCCGCTTCTCCAGGGCGTCATATTTACGCTCGCCGTCGGCCAGGCCAAGCCGCCAGCGATAGTCGTGGATCACAATGTCAACATGGTCGGGATTGTTGAAGGACGCCGCTGTGCGGTCGTACGTGGCATCGTCGAAATTCCACTTTGGCGAAGCCTGGTGCCAGATGAACTTATTGAACTGATCGAGGTATTTCGCATAGCCAGCCTTGCCGACCGGGGTGGAAAAATAGTACTGGTACCAAAACAAGAACGCAGGTTCGGGTGGCAACGGCGTCTGGTTGCCTTCCGGGCTGCTGA
>Ga0209380_10002377_pt1 | contig 12099 bp, 9 predicted proteins | sample HubBroMetageWFT6_FD_188347 | JGI IMG/M metagenome (GOLD analysis project Ga0209380, IMG submission 188347) | Warmed and freeze-thawed soil microbial communities from the Hubbard Brook experimental Forest, New Hampshire - Hubbard Brook CCASE Soil... | ecosystem: Environmental > Terrestrial > Soil...
GGCTCGTGCGGGCACACCTCCATCCCAAACGCGATCGTCACGGCTGTCAACCCACAAAAACGTCGTGTTTGCCCAAACGATTCCAGTGGCAATCAGCCGCAGCGCGAGTCGGCCGACGACTGTTCGGTCGATTCTGAGAATTTTCGTTGGATTGAACGCACTTGCGGAAAACCGCGGAATAATGCGCGTGTTGAGCCACCCACCGATGGGCAAATTGACTTTAGAGAAGTTCCACAATAGCGTTTCGAGTACGGAATTCCGCTGGTCGGCCACGCTGATGAGTGCTGGCTCAAGAGCGACGCCCGAGCGGGTGAACAAGCTCCAGGAGGACCGTTTTCATGAACATCGAATTGTCGCGACGTCAATTTGTGCACGGCGTCGCCGCAAGCGTCGCCGGGACCTCACTCGGCGCGCTCGGATTCGGCGATATTGAGACGGCTTATGCCACTTCGATCCGCGCGTGGAAGCTCGCCGGTACCACGGAGACGCGCAATACCTGCACCTATTGTGCCGTCGGCTGCGGCATCATCATGTATTCGAAAGGCAACTTCGCCAAAGGTGAGAAAGCCGAAATTATTCACATCGAGGGCGATCCGGATCACCCAACCAACCGCGGTACGCTTTGCCCGAAGGGCGCCGCGCTTCTCGAATTGGTTCATTCGAAAACGCGCACCCTTTATCCGCAAATCCGAAAGCCCGGCTCCGACAAATTCGAGCGCGTCTCATGGGATTACGCACTCGACCGTATCGCCCGGTTGATGAAAGACGATCGCGACAAGAATTTTATCGCTAAAAACAGCGACGGTGTGACGGTCAACCGTTGGCTGAGTACCGGCTTTCTTGCCGCTTCGGCGGAAAGCAATGAGGCGGCGTGGGCGACCTACAAGGTTGTCCGCGGCGCCGGGATGTTGGCGTTCGATAATCAAGCACGTGTCTGACACGGCCCGACGGTGGCCAGTTTGGCCCCAACATTCGGCCGTGGAGCGATGACGAATTCCTGGACCGACATCCAGAATACCGATCTCGCTATCATCATGGGCGGCAATGCCGCCGAAGCGCATCCGTGCGGCTTCAAATGGGTGACCGAGGCGAAGGCCAACCGCGGCGCCAAGCTGATCGTCGTCGACCCACGTTTCACGCGTTCCGCGTCGGTGGCCGACTTCTATGCGCCGATCCGCCAGGGCACCGACATCGCGTTTCTGCTCGGAGTGATCAGCTACTGCATGCAGAACGACAAGGTGCAGTGGGAGTATGTGAAGGCGTTCACCAATGCGCCATATCTCATAAAAGAAGGCTTTGGCTACGCCGACGGGCTGTTTACCGGCTACGACGAGACCAAGCGCGACTACGACCGTTCGACATGGAACTACGACATTGGGCCTGACGGATACGTCATCTCCGACGACACGCTGCAGCATCCGCGCTGCGTATGGCAATTGCTAAAGAAACATGCGTCGGTCTTCACGCCGGAACTGGTCGAGCGCATTTGTGGCACGCCGAAGGAGAAGTTCCTCAAAGTCTGCGAGATGATTGGCGAGTGCTCGTCGAAGACCAAGACCATGACGTCGATGTATGCGCTCGGCTGGACTCAGCACTCGAGCGGCTCGCAGAACATCCGCACCATGGCGATGCTGCAACTCATTCTCGGCAACATCGGCGTGCGCGGCGGCGGCATGAACGCCTTGCGCGGTCATTCCAACATCCAGGGCCTGACCGATCTCGGGCTGATGTCGAATTTGATCCCCGGCTATCTGACGCTGCCGAACGATACAGAGACCACGCTCGACGCCTACATGTCGACGCGCAGCTTCAAACCACTTCGGCCTAATCAGACGAGTTATTGGCAGAACTACAAAAAATTCTTCGTCAGCTTCCAGAAGGCGATGTGGGGCGAGGCCGCAACGGCGGAAAATAGCTTCGCCTATGACTGGCTGCCGAAGCTAGATGTGTCAGGCTACGATATTTTGCGTACCTTCCAGCTGATGCACGAAGGCAAGGTGAACGGATATTTCTGCCAAGGTTTCAACATTCTGTTGTCAGCACCTAATCGCCGCAAGATCACCACCGCTCTCTCGAAACTTAAATTCCTGGTGGTCATGGATCCGCTGCAAACTGAAACGGCGCGGTTCTGGGAGAATTACGGCGAGCACAACAACGTCGATTCCTCGAAAATCCAGACGGAGGTCATTGAACTGCCGGTAACCTGCTTCGCCGAAGAGACGGGCTCGCTGGTGAATTCCGGCCGCTGGCTGCAATGGCATTGGCAGGGCGCAACGCCACCTGGTGAAGCCCAGCATGACATCTGGATCATGGCGCAGATTTTTCTGCGGCTGCGTGCGCTTTATCAGAAGGAAGGCGGCACGGTTCCCGAGCCGATCGTCAACCTCGATTGGCGGTACAAGGATCCCGGCGATCCGACGCCGGAAGAGCTTGCGAAGGAGCTCAACGGCTACGCCACCGAAGACATCACCGATCCGAACGATCCGACCAAGGTCGTGATCGCCAAGGGTAAGCAACTCGTCAACTTCTCGGTGCTGCGCGACGACGGTAAAACATCCAGCGGCTGCTGGATTTATTCGGGCTGCTTCAATGAAGCCGGCAACAACATGGCCCGCCGCGACAACAGCGACCCCGACAATGCCGGCGTCTTTCCAAACTGGGCGTGGGCTTGGCCGCTCAACCGCCGCATCATCTACAATCGGGCATCGGCCGACGTCGAGGGCAATCCTTGGGATCCGAGCCGCAAGTTATTGTGGTGGAACGGCAGCAAATGGACCGGATACGATATTCCCGACATTGCACCGGACGCCAAACCCGGCGTCGTTGGCCCCTTCATTATGAATGCCGAGGGCACCGGGCGCCTGTTTGCGCTTGGACAAATGCGCGACGGACCTTTCCCCGCGCACTACGAACCTTTCGAATCGCCGTTGGCCAATATCGTGGCGCCGAAGATCCGCGGCAATCCGGTGGCACGCATCTTTAAGAACGACCTGGATCAACTCGGCACTGCGGACGAATTTCCTTATGCGGGAACGTCATATCGGCTGACCGAGCATTTCCACTTTTGGACCAAGCACGTCCGCTTCAACGCCGTAGTGCAGCCGGAATTCTTCGTCGAAATTCCCGAGCAGCTCGCCGCCGAAAAGGGCATCAAGACTGGCCATTGGGTGCAGGTGCGGTCGAAACGCGGGGCCGTCAAAGCCAAGGCTGTGGTTTCCAAACGGATCAACACGCTGATCTGCGACGGCAAGCCCGTCCACGTCATCGGCGTGCCGCTGCACTGGGCTTTTATCGGCGAAACCAAGGAAGGCTTTGGGCCCAATTCGCTGACGCCTTTTGTCGGCGACGCCAACACCGACACTCCAGAATTCAAGGCGTTCCTCGTCGACATCAAGCCGATCTCCGGGCCCGACGTTGTGACCGTCTCCGAGGGCGCCGGTGCCGAGGAGGGCGATTTCGCGTCCTTGATCTCCGACACGCTCGGCGATCGCTCACGAACCGATTTCTAGGGCACGACAACCATGGCCTTCGAATTTGAGTTGCCGCCCGCACCGAACCAGGAGGTCAAGCCTGAGTTCGGTCAGCAAGATCTGGTTCGCCGCTCGGCTTCATCGGTGCCGCCGCCGGCGCGGAAGCTCACAGAGGTGGCTAAGCTCATCGACGTTTCGAAATGCATCGGCTGCAAGGCCTGCCAGGTCGCTTGCTTGGAATGGAACGACCGGACCGAACGCATCGGCTTCAACTACGGAGTCTACGACGAGCCGGTGGATTTGACTGCGGAATCTTTCACGGTGATGCGCTTCACCGAATGGATCAATCCGGAAACGAAGAACTTGGAATGGCTGATCCGCAAGGACGGCTGCATGCACTGCGAGGATCCGGGCTGCCTCAAGGCTTGTCCGTCGCCTGGTGCGATCGTGCAATATTCCAATGGAATCGTCGATTTCGACCACGAGAAATGCATCGGTTGCGGTTATTGCATCAAAGGCTGCCCTTTCGATATTCCGCGGCTCTCTGAGGTCGACCACAAGGCCTACAAATGTACGCTGTGTTCCGACCGCGTCGCTGTTGGCCAGGGACCGGCTTGCGCGAGAACCTGTCCAACGCACGCCATTGTCTTCGGCACTAAAGAAGAGATGAAGCAGCATGCGGCCGAGCGCATCAAGGATTTGCAATCGCGCGGTTTCACGAATGCGGGTCTCTATGATCCGCCCGGCGTCGGCGGCACGCACGTTATGTATGTGCTGCAGCACGCCGATAGGCCGGAGATCTATGCCGAACTGCCAAAGAATCCAAAGATCAGCCCGATAATCACCTTCTGGAAGGGCCTGACGAAATATGCCGGTATGGCGGCGATGGGCACCTTTGCAGCGGTAGGCGTCCTTCACTATCTGGTCTCCGGACCCAACGAGGTCCAGCGTAAGGACGAAGAAGACGCAAAACGCCTCACGGGAAGTCGCTGATCATGGCTGCGTACGACGTAGAGCAAGGTGACGCCGTCCATCCGGGCGATCCCGTCATCGTCGACCGCTATACGGCGGGCGCGCGGGCAAACCATTGGCTCACGGCAACCTGTCTCGTTTTGCTAGCGCTCTCCGGGCTGGCGCTATTTTATCCGAGTTTCTTTTTCCTCACCGTGTTGTTTGGCGGCGGCGAGTGGACGCGCACGATTCATCCATGGATCGGCGTCGTGCTGTTCTTCAGCTTCTCCGGCCTGTTCGTTCGGTTCTGGAAAGCAAATTTGTGGCGAACCGAAGATGGAACGTGGTTGGCGCGGCTACGCTACGTTTTGACCAACGACGAAGACAAGCTTCCGGAGGTTGGCAAATACAACGCAGGTCAGAAAGTCGTCTTCTGGGGGATGTCACTTCTGATCATCGTTCTCATTTCCACCGGCATCGTTATTTGGGATCAATACTTTTATCCGCTGACCAGCATCGAGCAGAAGCGCTGGGCTATCCTGGTCCACTCGCTCGCCGCGGTGACCATAATTTGTGTTTGGATCGTGCACGTATATGCCGCCATTTGGCTGCGCGGCACGTTCAGCGCCATGACCCGAGGGCATGTCACTGGCGGATGGGCTTGGAAACATCATCGCAAATGGCTTAAAGAGTTGGTCGCCGGCAAATCGGCAGATCACACGGCGGAAAGGAAGTCCGTCAACTGACGGTAACAGTCCCGGCGCGTCACGTGGCCCGTGCGGTTCGTGAGGTTTGAGTATGGCCGACCCCGGCTCGACCCAGTTCGACCCAATCCCCATCGGGGAAATTGTCAAACCGCCGTTCGTCCGGCTGCCAGATCCGTCGACGATGTTCGCGCGCCGCGCTGAACGTCTTCGCTCGCTCGCCGACACGCACCAATTGCGGGCCTATTTGACCTTTGTCGCCGATCTGAGCGATGTCCAGCATCGCGCGCAATCTGCGCTTCCTCCACCAGGATCACCATCTTCCGCCGACTTGGCGCGCTCCCGGCAATTCAAAATGCCCCCGCTCGATCGGTCGCGGTTTGCGCGTAACGCTTCGTTCGACGCATTGTGGGACCAACTCCTCGCGATGGTCGAACAAATTGCAATGCCAGAGAATGCGAATCTCGCTCTACAGCGGTTGCGGGTATCCGACGCGGCCGCACAAGCAGCCATGATCGCCGCGGTGCTTGACGGCACGATCCCAGCCGCGGCGCCGGCCGAGCACGCCTTCGTTGCCGCGACAGCGCAAGTTCATTTTGCACGGCTTGCCGCCCAACTCGACCCCGCGACACTGGTATCGATCGGCGATGGCGCTTGCCCGGCCTGCGGCTCGCCGCCGGGGTGTAGCATGGTGGTTGGTTGGAGCGGCGCAGAGAATACGCGCTTTTGTGTCTGCTGGTTATGCGCCACGATGTGGAATTATCCACGCATCAAATGCGCGCTCTGCGGCTCGACCGAAGGGATCGCCTATCAGGAAATCGCGGGCGGATCGGCGGCGGTCAAAGCCGAGACTTGCGATTCCTGCCGCTGCTACGTCAAGATACTTCAACACCACTCCAATCGTTCGCTCGATCCGGTCGCCGACGACATTGCAACACTCGCCCTCGATCTTCTGTTGCGCCAGTCGGAATACCGGCGCGGCGGCGCCAACGCTTTCCTACTCGGCTACTGAGGCAGCGATGTCGTCCGCGCCCGATCTCGCCTTGCGCGCCCTCCCCTCGGTCGACGAAATCCTCAAGGCCGATGCCGCCGTCCTTGCTGTGACCAAATTTGGCCGGCCCGCAGCGGTCGCCGCGATCCGGCAAAGCCTCGGCGCGACGCGGGCAGCCTTGCGCGACGGCAAAACAAAATCGAATGAGTCAGGGATGATTGCCGGCACGGCGCTCGCACACCTGATAGCAGCGTCGCGCTCGAGCATGCGTCCGGTCTTCAATCTCACAGGTACCGTGCTCCACACTAATCTGGGCCGAGCCACGCTTGCCGAGCCGGCGATCGACGCCGCGATTGCGGCGATGCGCTCGGCCGTTGCGCTTGAATTTGACGTCGAAAGCGGCAAGCGGGGCGAACGCGACGATCATGTTCGTGAGCTTCTCCGCGAACTCTCGGGCGCGGAAGACGCGACCGTCGTCAACAATAACGCCGCCGCGGTGCTGCTTGTGCTCAATACGCTTGGCAAAGGCCGAGAGGCGGTCGTTTCGCGCGGCGAATTGATCGAGATCGGCGGGGCGTTCCGCATGCCCGACATCATGGCGCGCGCCGGGGCGCGGCTGAAAGAGGTCGGGACTACCAACCGCACTCATCTGAAAGATTATACCGACGCGATCGGTGCGAAAACCGGCCTTGTGCTCAAAGTGCATACCTCGAACTATCGTATCTCCGGTTTCGCAAAAGCGGTCGATGCGGCGGAACTTGCCGCGATGACGCGGGCCCATGCGGTACCGCTGGTCCACGATCTCGGCTCCGGCACGCTCGTCGATTTGGCCCGCTGGGGCTTGGCGCACGAACCGACGGTTGCTGAAGCGGTCGCCGATGGCGCCGACATCGTTACCTTTTCCGGCGACAAACTGCTTGGTGGTCCGCAAGCGGGTTTTATCCTCGGCCGCGGTGATCTGATCGCGAAGATCAATCGCAATCCCATGAAGCGCGCTTTGCGAGTCGACAAGATCAGGCTCGCCGCGCTTGCGACAACCTTGCGGCTTTACCGCGACCCCGACCGCCTGGCCGAGCAACTGCCTGCGCTTCGGCTTCTGACGCGTCCATTATCCTCGATCGAAGCTGCCGCTCGGCGTTTAATCCCGATCGTCGGCGCCAAAATCGGCACTGCTTTTTCCGTTGAGCAAATCGCCTGCACCAGCGAAATCGGTTCCGGTGCGTTGCCGCTTGCTGGCGTGGCGAGCGCGGGACTAGCGATTCGCGCCCGCGAACAGCGCGGTGCTGGTCGCGCTCTCGAACGTCTGGCGCGTGCGTTTCGCAATCTTCCCATTCCAGTGATCGGCAGGACTGAAGGCGGCGCAAAGATATTTGATTTGCGCTGCCTCGAGGATGAAGCAGCGTTTTTAGCGAATCTCGAGACGTTCGACCTCGGAGCTTGAGATGGACAGGGCTGACAGCGCGACGGCGCGCGGGCGCACTGCCAATCCTACCGACGTGGCCGAACGCATGGCAGAAGCCCACGCTGCGACCGGCCGCGGCGATTACCCGGCGGCGCTAGCCATCTGGGGACCGTTGGCGCATGCGGGCGTAGGCCGCGCGCAAAACAATATTGGCGCATGCTTCGCCGAAGGCCTTGGCGTCGAGCGCGATCACGCGTTAGCGTTGCGTTGGCTTACGCTGGCGGCCGAAACGGGCGATACCGTCGCACGCCGCAATCTCGCCGCGCTGTATTTCAAGGGCGAAGGCGTCGAACAGGATAACGCTCGGGCGGCTGAACTCTATCGGGCGGCGGCTGAAGCCGGCGACGGCGCCGCTCAGGACATGTTGAGTTGGATGCTGCTGGAGACCGACTCGGCCTTCTTCGACCCGGTCGAGGCGCATCGGTGGGCCCTAGCCGCCGCCAAGCAAGGCATTGCGGCGGCGATGACGCGCCTCGGCATGATCCATCACGATGCACTTGGCGTCGATCGCGATGCTAAGACCGCGGCGGCCTGGTGGACCAAAGCCGCCGCACGTGGCGACGCCGACGGTCAGGCGATGCTCGGCGCCGCGCATCTCCTCGGGGCTGGCGTTCCGCGCGACCGCGTGCTCGCGGCGGCATGGCTCATCCGCGCCCGCTCTGGTGGAAGCAAACTCGCGGAGCGATATCTCAAGGCCGCACGAAACGGCCTGACCGCGGATGAAAGCGCCGATGCCGAACGGCGGGCCACGCTGCCACTTGCGGAGTGGGCGCCGTGATCATCGGTACGGCCGGTCACGTCGATCACGGCAAAACTGCCCTGGTGCGTGCACTGACCGGGGTCGATACCGATCGGCTCAAGGAGGAAAAGGCGCGCGGCATCAGCATCGATCTCGGCTTCGCCTATATGCCGGCACCCGACGGCGGCGTGCTGGGCTTCGTCGATGTACCCGGCCATGAAAAGTTCATCCACAACATGCTCGCCGGCGCGGGCGGCATCGATTTTGTCCTACTTGTCGTTGCCGCCGATGACGGCATCATGCCGCAGACGCGCGAGCACGTTGCCATTGTCGATCTGCTCGGCGTAGAGCGCGGCGTCGTCGTGCTGACCAAGATCGATCTCGCAGCGGTGGAACGGCGTGAAGCGCTGAAGGCCGAGATCGCGGACGCGCTCGCCGGCACCGCTCTCGTCGGGCTTGACGTCGTTTCGGTCTCGACCGTCAGCGGGGAAGGAATTGATGCGCTTCGGGCCCGCTTGTTTGCCGAGGCCCTGGTGGCGACGCCGCGCCCGGTTTCCAAGCGCTTTCGCCTGGCAGTTGATCGCTCGTTCTCTCTGACCGGCGTCGGCACCGTCGTCACAGGCACGGTGCTGTCGGGAGCGGTGGCGGTTGGCGACCACGTAAAAGTCAGTCCGTCCGGCATCTCCGCGCGAGTGCGCTCTATCCATGCGCAGAACCGGCCGGCAGAGCGCGGCGAAGCGGGCGAACGTTGCGCACTCAATCTTACCGGCGACGGCATCGATAAAAATGCTGTCCATCGCGGCGATGTGGTGCTCGACGCCGGTTTGCACGCGCCAACTGATCGGATCGACGCGACTTTGCGTTTGCTGCCGAGCGAGCCAACAGTCACGCAGTGGTTTCCGACGCGCTTGCATCACGCCGCGGCGGAGGCCGGCGCACGGGTTGTCCTTCTTGCCGATCGACCGATCGCACCCGGCGCCGAGGCGCGCGTCCAACTCGTGCTTGAACGCCCCATTGCCGCGGCAGCGGGCGACCGCTTCGTATTGCGCGACACCTCGGCACAACGCACCATCGGTGGCGGCCGCTTTATCAATCTACACGCGCCGGCGCGAAAGCGCCGCACATTAGAGCGGCTGAAACAACTCGATGCCCTTGCGACTACCGATCCTAATGAAGCGCTGATCGCGCTGTGCGAATGCGCCCCCTACTATGTGGATCTCACGGCCTTTACTCGGGACCGCGCGCTTGCCACCGACCATGTCGAGCATCTTGCGGTCGAGCTGGGACTGGTTCGCATTGCCCTGCAAAACACTTTCGCAGCCATGTCGCAGGCGACCTGGGCCGTACTCAAAGCCGGCGTCGTCAGCAAGCTCACCGCATTTCATGCCGACAATCCCGACTTGCCTGGTGTTGGCATGGAGCGGCTGCGGTTGCAACTGCAGCCGCGCTTGCCGGCACCATTATTCGCTGCAGCTCTACAGAATTTGGCGCAAGTCAAAGACGTAGCGCTTGACGGGGCGTGGGTCCGGCTGCCGAGCCACGAAATACGCCTCACCGCCGCCGAAGAGGCAATATGGCAGAAGGTAAGGCACCTGATCGCCGGCGAAGAGCGTTTTCGGCCGCCCCGCGTGCGCGATATTGCGGGCCTAACAGGGATCGGCGAAGCGAAGGTCCGCCATTTGTTCAAACTCGCCAGCCGCATCGGCAAGGTCGACGAAGTGGCGCGCGATCATTTCTTTCTTCGCAGCACAGTCGCCGAAATGGCGGACATCGCCGCCGACCTCGCGGCCGAAGCGCCGAATGGCTTCACCGCCGCCGAGTTCCGCGATCAGCTCGACAACGGCCGCAAGGTGACGATCCAGATTCTTGAATTCTTCGATCGCCATAGCGTGACGTTGCGGCGTGGTGACCTTCGCCGCATCAACAAACACCGGCGTTACCTGTTTCGCCGACCTGATGAGGAGCTATCGGATACGTCTGAGCATGGAAGGGAGTCGTCCCTGGTGGGGCGTCCGGACTTCAAATCCGGGAAAGGCCGCGAGCCGGTCTTTGGTGGGTTCGACTCCCACTCTCTTCCGCCAATATCCCGGAGTAAGAGGTAAGTCAGTGGTTCCAGATGTGGAGTGAAATCGCGTTGCGAAAATGAAGCGCAAAAAATGCGAAAGATTAAGATCTACCGACCCTAAAAATTCATACGACGAGGGCCGCGCCTACAAAAAAGGAGAACCTAATGAGCGAGATGTCCAGATCCGTTTCACGTCGAAATGTGCTGGCCGCGACAGCCGCGGGCGGCGTACTGGCGGCCGCGTCGATGGCACAAGCGGCCGAGACAATCCCCGAGCCCCAGCGTCCCGGTCAAGGCGGTACTGATCCTGGTCCGAGAAACCTTATGCGTGACCGGCAGAATCCCGACATGCTTACCCCGCCCGCGACGGATCAGGGCACCCTGCCGAACTTGCGCTTCTCTTTCTCGGACGCCCATACACGGATTACGGCGGGCGGCTGGACGCGCCAGGTCACCGCCCGCGAATTGGGGATTTCCAAAAATATCGCCGGCGTCGACATGCGGCTCAATCGCGGTAGCGTGCGCGAACTGCATTGGCATAAGCAAGCCGAGTGGGCTTACGTGCTTTATGGCAAGGCGCGCATCACGGCGATCGATCCACAAGGACGCAACTTCGTCGACGATGTGGGCGTCGGCGACCTTTGGTATTTTCCCCCGGGCTACCCCCATTCAATCCAGGGCCTCGATCCAGACGGAACGGAATTTCTGCTCGTTTTCGACGACGGCGATTTCGACGAGGACAGCACCTTCCTGCTCAGCGACTGGGTCAAGCACATCCCGCCCGAGGTGCTCGCCAAGAATTTTGGCGTCCCGGCGACTGCATTCGCCAAGACACCCGACCCGAGCCAGCTCTATATCTTTCCGGCGGCAGTGCCGGGACCGCTCGCTTCCGACAAGATCGCGGGCGCGACCGAAGTACCGCAAAGCTTCAGCCATCGTCTGATGGCGCAGACTCCCATCAAAACCAAAAGCGGCTCCGTGCGCATCGCCGATTCCAAGAATTTTCCGGTTTCCAAGACTATTGCGGCAGCTCTGGTCGAAGTAGACCCCGGCGGCATGCGCGAACTGCACTGGCATCCGAACACCGACGAATGGCAATACTACATCGAAGGCACTGCGCGCATGGGTGTGTTTGGTGCGAGCGGCCAAGCGCGCACCTTCGATTACCTGGCCGGCGATGTGGGTTACGTGCCGTTCGCCATGGGACACTACATCGAGAATACCGGCACCACTACGCTGCGCTTTCTCGAGATGTTCAAGAGCGACTACTACGCCGACATCTCGTTCGACCAATGGCTGGCGCTGACGCCGCCAGAATTGGTCAACGCGCACCTGCATACCGATGACAAATTCATCGAAGCTTTGCGCAAGGACAAAGTGCCGGTAGTGCCGGCTTAAAGCTCTCGCGGTTGCGGGCGGTGCAGCGATGCACCGCTTTTTGCGTTAACAGGCTGCTTTCGACACGGCCGATCGCGAGCGGTTCTCCCTGAACACTGCGGACTTTATGTACGGACTTTATTTGCATAAGATATTTGCGATTATCCATGCGGCGCCCACGCTGGCTACGAGTGACGTGTGCTCCGTTTTTGCTCGCCGGCGCGCCAAGACCGACGGTGGGGCGGACTGCCGGAAATGATGACGAAGCCTTTGCTTGGTCTCCTGGGCATCCTGATTGCCGCCATCACCGCAGAGCTCAACGACGTGGTGACGTCAATCG
>Ga0209380_10002378_pt1 | contig 12098 bp, 7 predicted proteins | sample HubBroMetageWFT6_FD_188347 | JGI IMG/M metagenome (GOLD analysis project Ga0209380, IMG submission 188347) | Warmed and freeze-thawed soil microbial communities from the Hubbard Brook experimental Forest, New Hampshire - Hubbard Brook CCASE Soil... | ecosystem: Environmental > Terrestrial > Soil...
CCGACAGCTGGACGCAGATTGCGCAACCTTCAGCTGGCATCGTCTTCCGCTTTTGATAAGCCGCGGCCGAAGGCGTGGTACGGGTGTTCAACCAAACACCCGTGCCACTTGCAGCCAATATAAGAACCGCCCATCTCTAAGGCGCTCGGCGTAAGCGCCGGGTAGCTTTTATGAGGTAGACCGCGACAACGCCTCTTTGGCCCTTCCCCGAAGGAGTGCAGGAGGTGTCGCGGTCACCTCGCCACATTGAATTGCTTCCAATTTGAGTCACATGGCGTGTATCCAATGTCCTTGAAGAGTCGGGTCGCGCATGAGGAGATGGCGATCACATGCGCTGGGGTGATCACCGACTCGCTTCCTAGCTCGCCTGCGTAAGCGCGGATATGCGGCGAAGTCGGTGCAGTCAAGCTGAAGACTCAGGTCGGGTCTTGAAAGAGCAGCCTCCGCCGATCATGATGGCGACCTTCGGTTCTCACGCACCCGCAGGGACTCGCATAGGGACAAGGAAGTTGCTGGCGAGGAGATAAGCGAATAGATGTCCGAGGGGCGGCGCGCAACGCAGCTGGCTGGCAGAAACCCATCCATTCGTCTCACTCCACTCCCAACCGGTAACGGAAACACTCTGGAGCCATTCCCGCAGATCCGTAGCGGTCATCGGATAAACGTAGATGCGGACATTCTGGGCGAAAAGACGCGCAAGCGCCTCCAGACGTCTGCCTTCGAGATTGTCGTAAACGTCTTCAGATGCTCGAATCATCAGGGAAAGACCTGCGACGAAGCGCACGGGCGCGCTCGTATGGCGGTTTACGAGAGTTGTCATGTGGTAGAGCTCGGGTTGACGAAAAAGCAGCACATCGCCGCCGGCGGCGAGAAGCGCATCGATGCGACGAAGCAAGTCGGGAATTTCCGGGGCTGGGTCGTCCGGCGCGAACGGAGCAACCGTCAGGCAAAAAAAACCGGCGGGCGCCGAATTTGTTTCGCCAAGGTCTGCCTGAAGTTCTTGAATGCCCGAAGCCAATAATCGCAAATGAACTTGCGAGTGAACTGGATCCGTATGGCCAAAATACCCCGGTGCAAGCACGACGGCTTTCTTATGGAGAACCTCGGCAGGTGGGACGGGGGAGCCCTTGGAGGAGAAAAACACGGCCTCTGCGAGTCCCGCACGCACCAGGTGGACTTGCAGAGCACGGTGATCCCAACTCTCGAACGCTGGCCCGCGAAGATTCATGTAGTCGATCTCGATTCGCTCCGCGCTTACGTCTTGTGCCAAGCCTGCCAGAAATGATTCCTTAGTTTGGCCTTCATAGAACGCGGTGTAGATGAGGTTGACGCCCAGAATGCCGATGGCCTGTTGCTGGAGGGCATTGGAAGCATCGCGCATATTCACGTGCAGCAGGATGTCGTTGGGAGGCCCCCCGGGCTGGAGCTGAAAGCGGAGACCGGTCCAACCATGTGAGTCGTTGGTTCCGGCGAAGTTACGCGCGGAGACGGTATCAACAAAGCAAAAGAACCTAGTTTGCGATCCTCGGGATTTGCTTAGTTGCGTGAGGAGCTGGGTCCATTCGCTGTCCAGCATCGCCTCAAGGCGCTGCTTGGATACGTAGCGCGATCCGGAACCGTAGAGATCATCGCTGACTTCCTTATCGTAGGCGGAAATGGTTTTGGCCACAGTACCGGAGGCCCCTCCAACTAGTAGGAACCAACGCGCGACCTCCTGTCCCGCCCCGATTTCAGCGAAAGAGCCGAAAGTGGACGGATCGAGATTCACGGCGAGTGCTTTGTGGTGAGTATCGAGTTTTTGAGGGGAAGGCATAGTCAAGATCCAGTTGATCACGAACTCGTAGTGCGATTAACGGCAGGGACAATCCGGTAGTCCGCGCGATAAACCAAATTGTGCAGATCGCTGGACGCGATGGCCCGTAGTATGGATAGCTGAGCCGCGGCATCCTCGTCGCTGAACACATTCAGCGGCCAGTCATGAACTGTTGTTCCTCGAAGATGAGGGTGGTGGAAGCCGCCTCCGAAATAGGCTTGAAGCGCGATCGGCTCGACTCCGGCTGCCTGCTGTTCAGGCCAGCTCAAAACCCACGACGCGATCAAGCCTCCATCAGCTGTGCGTCGTAGTCCCGTCTCAGTGAGCTGCCCGGTGTCGAGCAGCAAGCTCGTGTTCATTTCTGTGAGAACCTGGCGGGCGACGGGAGCCAGCAGTTGCACTGCATTCTTGAAATGCGCTTCCTTGTCCTTGCGACTTGCGGAGCCGCCGTGTGTACCGTCTCGAAGATCTGCAAAATGGCGGACTAAGCTGGTGATATATGCGGGCACCGCGCTTCCTGGCACTGCTTACCTCCTCCTATGAATAGCAATGCTGCTTGAATATTCTCGTATCTTGGCCCATCGACTCCTTCCACTTCTCATTAGAGAATTGCCCTCACGACACCACCGTCTACCCGCAGTGCTGCCCCGTTCGTCGCTGACGAGACTTCGCCCGCCAGGTAGATCGCCATCGCTGCAACTTCATCTACAGTGGCAAACCGCTTAAGCAGGGACGATGGCCGCACATGCTCGAAGAATTGCTTCTCTACCTCTGCCTTCGATTTGTTTTCCTGGCTCGCCATCGCCTCGACAAAGGCGCCCACACCTTCCGACTCCGTCGGTCCGGCAAGAATACTGTTCACCGTCACGCCGGTTCCGGCCACCGACTCAGCGATCCCCCGCGCAACAGCAATTTGTGCAGTCTTGGTCATCCCGTAGTGCACCATTTCCGCCGGAATCTGCACCCCCGATTCGCTCGAAATGAAAAGGATGCGGCCCCAGTTCCGTTCCAGCATCCCTGCGAGATAGTGTCGCGAGAGCCGCACTCCGCTCATCACGTTTGTCTCGAAGAGGCGGTACCAGTCCGCATCGGGAATCTCCGCAAATGGCTTAGGCTCGAAAATGCCAACATTGTTCACCAGTACATCCACCGCAGGGAGTTTCGCAATCACGGCCTCTGCGCCGGCTGAGCCAGAAAAGTCCGCCGCAATGCCATCAACCTTTGCCGCAGCAGCATGCGATCGGATTGCCTCCACCGCAGCATCGACGCGCGCCTGTGTCCGACCGTTTACATGGACATGCGCACCTTCGCTCGCGAGCGACTTGGCAATCGCAAACCCGATTCCTGCCGTCGATCCCGTTACCAGAGCGATTTTCCCCGTAAGTCTTAGATCCATGTCATTCTCCTGTAGAAAAGCCGCGCCCTGTTGTCGTCACTTTGTTGGCTCTGCCTCAGCCGCCTGCTCCCTGTCCCCTGCCGTTTCCCATTTTATCCACTTGAGATCCAAAACAAAGATGGAGTAGAAGACTGGGACCAACAGCAAGGTGATGAACGTTGCGACGGCCAGTCCGCCGATCTGTGCGTAGCACAGCGGTTTCCAGAGCGGGCCACCTTCAAGTGCGAGAGGAAACAGAGCAAGGATCGTCGCGGCCACGGTGATCATCACCGGTCGAATACGCTCGATTCCGGCATCAGGAAGAGCGCGTTCCAGCGGCTCGCCCTTTTCGTGCATCTCCTCAATGAAGTCGAACAGCACGATGACATGGCTTACGATGACTCCAATCAGGCTGGCCACTCCAAGAAATGCCATGAATCCAAAGGGCGTTCCCATGATTGCCAAAGCGATCAGTGCACCGATCGCCCCATAGGGAGCGGCCGCAAAGACCAGCAGAGGCTTGACGGCATTATTGAACTGAATAAGGAGGGCTAAGTAGATGCCGACTAGAGAAATCAGAAGAACGACGGCGAGATTCGTAAATCCGTCAACTTGCTTCGCCTTTTCCCCGCCGATCTGCAATTGATAGCCTGGTGGAAGATTTTTCTTGAGAGCGATCAGTTTAGGTTCGATTGGTGCGAGCACCTCCGATGCGAGGACGCCAGGCGCTGGAAAGCACAAGATGGATAGGGTGCGGAAGTGTTCGCGCCGCCGAATCCGCGCCGTCTCGAGGATGTCTTTTAAAGTCGCCACCGAAAGCAAAGGGACTTTGACATTCTCTTGCGATGAGTTGACGTAGAGATTTTCGATCTGTGAAAGGCGCGCGCGATCCTGCGGCCGGAGGCGGACGACAATCGAGATGTCCTTATTCCCCACCTTATATATACCCACCGGGTTTCCGCTAATTGCCGCAGACGTGGATGTTGCGACATCGGCATTCGTAATCCCGACCAAGTTGGCGCGATCGGGATCAATTTCGATTTTCATCTGTGGGCTGTCGGGGCTCCAATCGTCTCTCAACACGGCGATTCCAGGCGATTGGCGAACAATATCCATGGCTTGGGACGCGATTGTCCGAAGGGATCGGATGTCGTCGCTTTCGGTCCGCGCATCGGTATCTGCCTGGCCTGTAATAAGAACCTCAACAGGAGTCTCGACTGGATTGGTTTGCAACTGTCGGACCGTAATCCATGCTCCGGGAACCTGTTTATTGAGTTCATCCTGAAGAGGTCCGATCAGCTTTGGTGTCGCTTCCTTGTCGCGCACCTGCACAATGACCTGCGCATAGTTGGTCTGGGTCGCTTCGGGAGCGATGGAAAACCAGAAACGTGGTCCGCCTCCGCCAATGAAACTTGTCACGGAAGTGAGCAGGTGCTCAGATCCCTTCTCTTTTGTTCTCCCTTCAGGAAAAGCTTCAACGACCTTGCGTACGACCTGCTCTGCCCTCATTGCCGTATCGTTGGTCGCACTCAACGGAACATCGTTGGGCAGCCAGATATCGAGGTAAAACCAGTATTGGACATCTTCCGGAAAGAATTGGGACTTGAGGTGCGAAGCTGCGAACGCGCCGATCAACAAGAATACGAAAGAACCCAGCAGAACGTACCAGCGATGCTGAATTGCCCGGCCCACTAGTCGGTTATAGAAGCCATAAAAGCCTCGCTCGCGCTTCTCTTCTATAGTGGATTCTTTCTTGGCGGGCGGCCGCTGAATGTAATAACCCAGCAGCGGAACAAACGTCATGGCAACCACCAACGCACAGAGCAAGGCCGTAGTCATAACGATGGGGAGGCTCTTGAGAAACTCCCCAGTGTTGCCGTTAAGCAACAGAAATGGAAGGTAGGCAATGATGTTCGTCAGCGTCGCGTAGAAGATTGCCGTGGCAAGCTTAGTCGGTCCCAGCCAAGCTGCTACGCGACTTGGTAATCCTTGCGCGAGACCGCGCTTGATGCCGTCGCCAGCTACAACAGGAACGTCGACCAGCAGGCCCAGGGCGATGATGAGGGTCGCCACCGACACTTGCTGCAGGTCGATGCCCAGCATATATGTAACGCCGAAGGTCATGGCGAGGGTGATCGGAATTGCCAGCGCCATGATGAGCGCAAGACGCCATTCCCAAAATCCAATCAGCGACACTCCGACGACGAGGATGATCGCTTCCATCAGAGCACGCAGGAATAAATGAATGTTTTCCTTAACCTGCAGGGGCTGATCAGAGGTGTGCGCGATGATGAGATCCGTGGGAAGAATCTGCTTAAGCTGGGCAAGTTTCTCATCGACCGACTGACCAAACTGTGCGATCTGCTGCTGATCGCGCATGTAGATCGCCAACGTGACTGCGCGGCTGCGCTGCCATTCTCCAGTCGGGTTCTGCCAAGTGTAATAGTTCAGATACGTGGCAGGAGCTTGATAGCCGGGAAAAATCTTGACCAGATCCCGCAGATAAACGGGAGCTCCAGTCGAAGTCTTGGCGACAGCGACTTCCCCAATGGCGCCTCTGCTTTCGAACTGGCCGGAAGGATTGATGATGATCTGTCGCTGGTCGGTCTCGAATGCGCCTCCCGGCGCAATGATGTTGCGCGCGCGCAGGATTTGCCCGAGAGCTGCCGGCTGCAGTCCGTACTCGGCGAGTCGATCTTGCGAATATTCCAGGTAGACGACCTGGGGCAACAGGCCTCGCCTCTCCACTTTTGAGGTCTCCGGCGCGCCCTGCACCGTTCTCCCAATCAGGTCAGAAAAGTTATCGAGATCGGCGTAGCTATATTTGTCTCCCGCGACCTCCGTGAGCTTGGCACGGGTGTCATGAAGATTACGAATGATGATTGGAGTCCACCCGTCCGGATGCAAATCGGATCGCTGCAATTGCCTCTGGAAGAAAGCTTCCACGAAGCGATGGATGCTCGCGTCATCCTTGTCCGAAACACCATCCACGGCGACAAAACCACTCCCTTGAATTATCTGCGGCGCGCGCAGGATTCTCTCTTCTTCTGCCTGTTGCTCGAAGAGCTGTACCGCATCGAGCATCGTCGCCGGGGAAATGGACCGGGGGAATGAATAGACAATCGCGACTGGGGCCTGGTATTCTGCCAGCTTCCTTTTTGCCCGGACCGATTCGATTGCGGATTGGATCTCTTCCGTTCGAATATTGATTTCTAACTGGTCTGCCTTGGGGCTGGCGATGGTCAGCATGAGTGCAGCGGTATCCCCAAAATCACTCTGGAACGAGATCGGGCCTGCACCTTGGGGTAGTTGGTTGTTCAGGGCGTTTAGCTTCAGATTGATGTCGCTGAATTGCCTTTTGACGTCTGATACATTCTCGGCGAGCTGCACATAGACGTACGCCGCGCCGGGGAGGGAGACGGAGCGAACTCCGTAGTCTGAAGCTGTGCCGGGATGAATCGTCTTGTTCTCGGCGACGGCATCCTCGATGGGACGAGTGACAAACTGCTCGACTTGCTGCGCGGTAGCGCCCGGCCACGAACAGAAGGCCACTGCGACCCGGACCGGAATGTCCGGGTCCTTGCGCTGGGGCATGCTGTGGTAACCAAACCAACCCCATATGAGAACACCCATGAGCAGCACCCACGAGACCTGCGGATGCTCCACGAAGAACCTGGGGGCATTGTGGGTTTTCTCGATTCGTTCCTGGTCGTTTTGGTATGCCATGGAGTCGTCTGCTTAAGGAATCGCTTGGATGGGGTCGCCATCCTTTAAGAGTTGAGCCCCTACGGAGACCACTCGCTCGCCGGGTTGGAGTCCTTCCACGGCAACTGAATTGTCATGGGTCGTCCCGAGTTGAACTTTGCGCAAGTTGGCAACGAGCCTGCCGGCGCGCTCCTGCGCTACCATCACCGCAAAGTGATCGGGTTCCGAAGGAAACGGCACGATGGCGCTCAGAGGGATCGAAATGGAAGAAAGAGGAGCTTCACCTAGACCGATCGAAGCGATCATGCCCGGCTTCAAATGACGGTCGCGATTGCTGACGGTCACCTCAACCGCGAAGATTCGGTTGCGCGTATCGGCAGCGGGAGAGATGCTTGTAACCCGCCCTTTCACGGGAACGGCATCATTCTCTGTCTGAATCGTCAGTTCCTGCCCTAAACGTATGCGGCTGAGAACGTAGTCCGGCGCACCAAACGCGACCTTTACGCGACCTATATCGGCGATGGTAAAAGCGCTCGTGGACGGAGACACCAAGCTTCCTAGGTCTATATTTCGGCTCAAAATGTACCCGGAGAACGGCGCCTTCAAATCAGCATCGCCCAGCAGCAACTGGGCCTGAAGTAGCGCGGCCCTGGCATTGTCCATTGCAGCGCTCGTTGCATTGAAGGCTGCCTCCGACTGATCGTAGTCTGGCTTGGTGAGGCTCTGCGTCGAATAGAGCGCTTTCGCGCGCTGGAAGTCCTGATCGGCCTTGGTGTGTTGCGCTGTAGCCTGATCGAGTTGGGCTTGTGCCTGCGCCATTTGATTCTGCAGGTCTTCTCGGCGAATGTGCGCAAGCATGAGGCTTCGTTCCACATAATCTCCGGTTCCAACGTTGCGAGTTCGTCCATCCGCTCCTTGTACCTGCCTCACATCCGTCACATAGCCAGAGGAACGAAACATGAGGTCTACCTGCGCGTAGGGAAGAATGGACGCTGAATAGCGCAGTGTCTCTGCGCTCGTCTGGGGCGCCGCGACGGTCGCGAGCCGGACGGCCCTCGGTGGCTGCGAGGGTATCTGTGACTCGTGACCACATCCGCCCAACACTCCCGTCACCGATAGGACAATGAGGGCTAGTGGTGTGTTCAGTCTGTGACGCGGGATCGTGAAAGGCTTCACGGCTCTACTCCTCACCCAGCGATTTCTGGAAATCAGCGCGCGCGCTCCAATAGGCGAGAACCGCCTGATGGTATTGGCCCTCCGCGTCTGCCAGGGAAGACTGCTGCTTTAGCAGGTCGTTGAGCAGGATCGCTTGCTGGGAATATGCTTCCTTTTGGTTCCGCATCTTCTCGATCTCGGCATCACGGACTGCCTCTGCCACTGCAAGGTGCGCACGCGCTTCTCGCAGATGTCGAAAGTTTGAATTTACTTCAAGCAGAATCTGTTCGCGTGTGTCTTCGACCGAGAGTTCCGCCTGCTGCTCTGCAAGGGCGGCTTGTCGAACCTTATGACGCTTCTCTCCCCAATCCCACGGCTGCCAGGTAAGCAAGGCGCCAACGGAGCCTATGTTTTGCGGCAGAAAATTGATGTTTGCCGGACTGAAGTAACTCGCCTGAATAGCGATATCAGGGATGTAGCGTGTTTTCTCGCTCTTGGTGGCCAGCTCGGCCTGACGGACACGATTTGCCGCCAGTTTCCCTTCCGTACGATGTTCGAGTGCAGTCGCCCGGGCGGCAGAAAGGTCCTCTTGCTCAGGGAACGTCGCAGCAACGGGCTCTACCGAAAACTCCGTCTGCACGCTGCGACCCAAGAGGTGATTCAGGGCATCTTTGCTGTCTGCCAGCGTGTCCTCGATCGTGGTCAGCTGATAGGTCGCTTTGGCTAGTTCTGCGTTGACGCTCAATCTGTCGGCTTTGAGAGCAGCTTGTTGGTTAAAGCGACGGTCCGTGAGTTGCAGCAACTCCTCCAGATACTTCACCACCGATTGTTGGGATTCATACTGGATCTGCGATTGGAGAACTTGATAATACGACTGGCGAACATCGTCCGCTAGCTTCTGTTCACGTTGGCCGAAGGACAACTCGGCCGCGTCGAGCTTGAGCCGCTGGTCCTCGATGGACAGATGGATGCGAATCAGTTGTGTGAGAGGCTGGGTCGCAGTGACCGAGGCAATCGCGATTGGACGGGCAGGCGTATGCAGATCGGTATTAGATCCCGGGATAGGACCGGTTCCGGGGAAAGTACCGAATTGCCCTTTGCTGATTGTGAAATCGAGCGGCGCCAGCAACTGGGCTGCAAGCACGGAAGTGTCGAACCGAGGATACAAATGCGTCTTGGCCTCACCGAATGCTTCTCGCTGTTTGCCTACGTCAAGTCCGAACTGCTTGAGGTCTCGATTATTGGATTTGGCCAATTGGAGCGCTTCGTCGAGCGTGAGTACTGCCCCATCGGTCGTTTGCGCCTTTGCACAAGGGAATAGACAGAGCGCTGCTGCCAATACGCAGGTCACCGTTGATAGGCGCATATCCATCACCGCTATATCCCTCTCCCTTCCTTCACAATTGCCCTACATTGACTGAACGCCGGCGCGACCTCATTTTCTAGCCAGAAGAACCGCTAACTTTGGCCTCGTCCTCTGGTAATCCACTCCCGGATATATGCTGGGCAATTCTTCAGCTGGATGTTGCCGGCTTCGCAGCGCTCCAGAAAACTGATGGCGTCTTGATCCACCAGTGTTAGATCTTTTAGGTCCAAGGTTATGCGGCACCCGTTCGCTTCTGAGCCAAACAGCCTCTCCAGCTCGGCCAGATTTTCTGCGTCCATTCGACCGCTCACCGTAAAGATCACCTCCCCGTTCGCTGACCTCGTGATCTTCAGCATCTCTCCCTCTATCGATATTTCTTTCAGGTGGGTCGCACAATCGCTTATGGCAATCACAGTTCCAACCACAAAGTGATCAAGCTATACGCTTTAGCTGCGGATGAAATGTCGGAAACTTCGTCAATTGCTGAAATTCCCTACAGCAGGTTCGGAAGTCACTTTTTTTGCGGATGGGTGGGGATGGGCCTAGCTGACTTTCGAGGAGGTTGCAGCTTTGAAGCGATACTTGTCGATCTTCAGTGACATGATCTTCGATTCTAAGGTTGACCGATGAAGCCCCAGCTTGGCAGCCGCTCCGGACGGTCCGGACACTCGGCCTCCGCTTTCGCGCAGGGCAGCCTCAATCAGCTCTTTCTCCTGGGCAGCAAGCTTTTCAGACAGCTCCAACTGGCTTTTCGGCGGGTTTGCAAGAGGCTTCCGCGACAGCCAACTCTCATCTACGGAGAAATTCTCTGTTTCGCATACGACGACAGAACGCTCGATGACGTTCTGCAACTCGCGAATATTACCTGGCCAGGGATAGGACTGAAGCAGGTCGAGACTCTTTTTGCTCACCGCCTGAAAGTTTTTTCCAGCTTTCCTTGCATAACGATCGATGAAGTACTCGACCAGCAAGGGAATGTCTTCTCTTCTCTCCCGGAGAGGAGGAATCTCAATCGGAAAAACGTTGAGGCGGTAAAACAGATCGCTCCGAAATTTACCCTCGGCGATGGCAGCCTCCAAATCGCGATTGGTAGCGGCAATGACCCGCGCGTTCGCTCGGATAGACTGATTGCCGCCCACGCGCTGGAACTCCCGCTCCTGCAGAACATGCAATAGCGTAATTTGAGTTTCCGCGGGTAGCTCACCGACCTCATCGAGGAAAATGGTGCCTTCTTCCGCAAGCTCGAACCGACCCAGTCGCCGTTGCGTTGCCCCCGTAAAAGCCCCCTTCTCATGACCGAATAACTCCGATGCAATCAAGGAAGCAGGAATTGCAGCACAATTCACACTGACGAAGGCACGGGACGACCGCCGAGATCTCTTGTGAATTGCGCGCGCGATCAACTCTTTGCCTGTGCCCGTTTCACCCGTGAGCAGAACAGTGGAATCCGTCGGCGCAACCTTGGACACGCGAGAAAGCACTGCACGCAGGGCGGGAGAGACCCCTACAATCTCTTCAAACATGAGGGCCTGATCGATTTGCTCCCGGAGCGCCACGTTCTCGTCTTGAACACGGTCTTTCAGATCCTTGATTTCTTCGAAAGCTTTTTCCAGTTCGGCCTTGGCCTCTTCGATTTGGCGATAGGCAGTGGCGTTCTCTACCGCGATCGCCACCTGGTTCGCTACCTGCGTAAGAAACCCAATATCGACTTGACTGAAAGGATTGTCCTCGCGGCGGCCAAGCGCCAATACACCGAGAACGCCATTCCGGCTAATAAGTGGCAGGACACAGCCGGTCTTGAGACCCTCCGCGATGGCCGGCTCATTCTTTAGTCCTGACTTCAGCAGGTCTGAAGCATTGCCAGCCCATGGTTTGCCGGTACGGAAAACAAAACCGCCAAGCGACCCCTCGATCGAAATAAGCTCCTCTCGAATGAATCCTTTGCTGTCTGGAAAATCGATCACGAACGTTTGCAATCTTTTCATCTCCGAGTCGGGGAAGCAGACACTCACCAGATCGCATTGCATGACGCGCCGGACACCAGACGAGATTGCACCCAGGAGGTCGCTGAGCTGCAAGATTGAGACAACCTGATTGGTGACATCGAGGAGCAACTGCAACCGGTCTTCCGCCTGTTTGCGATCGTCAATATCCGTCCGAAGGGTATACCAGCGGATGATACGTCCCTCCGTGTCCCGCCAGGGAAGAGAGCGTACGTGGAACCAGCGGTATGCGCCATCGGCACGTCGGATACGGTACTCAGACTGGTATGGATGCCCAGTTTCGACCGAGCGCCTCCACGTGGCCAGCATGCGAGGAAAGTCATCGGGATGCACAATGTTTGAGGTGGTCCAACCTTTCGATTCCTGAGCCTTCAACTCTTCAAGAGTGGTGCCAAAATAGTCCAGGCATTGCTGACTGACAAATTCGAACTCGCCTTCCGCCGTCGTAGTATTAACGAGCCCGGGGACGCTGTCTACGATCAGGCGAAAATTCTGTTCGCTCGCGCGCAGCGCCTCCTCGGCATGTTGTAAAGCGTCGAAGTTCAGCGCGTCATCTACCGCCAGCGCCACTTGGTTGGCGACGAACGAGAGAAAGTTAACTTCCTCCTGGTTATAGGCCTCAGCTTCTGTGCTGCCGAAAGCGAGGCCTCCGAGGCGCCGATGTACCGTCGTCAATGGAAG
>Ga0209380_10002380_pt1 | contig 12091 bp, 10 predicted proteins | sample HubBroMetageWFT6_FD_188347 | JGI IMG/M metagenome (GOLD analysis project Ga0209380, IMG submission 188347) | Warmed and freeze-thawed soil microbial communities from the Hubbard Brook experimental Forest, New Hampshire - Hubbard Brook CCASE Soil... | ecosystem: Environmental > Terrestrial >...
ATGTACCGGGGTCGCCTCGGGAGCATTCGCCAGTACGCGGGGTACGGCACGGCTGCCGACGCCAACGCACGGTTCCGCTACCTGCTCGCCCAGGGTCAGCCGGGGCTGTCGGTCGCGTTCGACCTGCCGACGCAGATGGGCCTGGACAGCGATGATCCGCGCAGCCTTGGGGAGGTCGGCCAGGTCGGGGTCGCCATTGACTCGGTGCGCGACATGGAGGACCTCTTCGAGGGCATTCCGCTCAGCGCGGTGAGCACCTCGATGACCATCAACGCGCCGGCGCCCGTGCTGGTCGCCATGTATGTCGTCGCCGCGGAACGTCAGGGCCTCGACGCGGCGTCGGTCATGGGGACCGTCCAGAACGACGTGCTCAAGGAGTACATCGCTCGGGGCACCTTCATCTATCCACCGAGGCCCTCCCTGCGCCTCGCGGCAGATCTGATCGTCTGGTGCACCCGCAACACCCCGAAGTTCAACCCGATATCGCTCTCCGGATACCACATCCGCGAAGCGGGCAGCACCGCCCCCCAGGAGATGGCGTTCGCCATCGCGAACGCATGCGCGTACGTCCAGGCGTCTGTCGATCGTGGCGTCGCGGTTGACGACTTCGCTCCCAAGCTGTCCTGGATCTTCAACACACACATCGATTTCTTTGAGGAGATCGCAAAGTACCGAGCGCTCCGGCGCATGTGGTCGCGGATCATGGGGACGCGTTTCGGTGCGTGCGACCCGCGCTCGCTGATGCTGCGGACGCACACCCAGACAGGCGGTTCGACGCTGACCGCACAGCAGCCGGAGAACAACATCGTGCGCGCGGCCATCGAAGCACTTGCGGCCGTGCTCGGCGGCGTCCAGTCACTGGCACTGTCGTGCTACGACGAGGCGCTCTCCATCCCGACCGAGAAGGCGCAGCGGATCGCCGTGCGCACTCAGCAGATCATCGCCGAGGAAACCGGGGTGACCAATACGGTCGACCCGATGGGTGGTTCGTACTACATCGAATGGCTCACCGACGAGCTCGAACGTGACGCGCTGCGTCTCCTCGATGAGGTCGACGCTCTCGGCGGTGCGGTGGCGTGCATCGAGAACGGGTGGATGCAGCAGCACATCCAGGACGAGGCATATCGCACCGAGCGGGCGATCGCGGCCGGCGACAAGGTGATCGTCGGCGTGAACCGCTACACGGAGACCGAGGAGGCCGACCCACCACTGCTCTTCCGGCCGGATGAGCAAGCCATGGCAGCACAGGCGGCGCGGCTGGTCAGGCATCGTGCCGGGCGTGACCCGGCAGCAGTTGCGGCTACGGTTGCCGCCGTCAAAGACGCCGCAGCGTCAGACCAGGCGCTGATGCCGCGCATCCTTGAGGCGGTTCGAGCCGAGGCGACCCTCGGGGAGATCTGCGGCTCGCTGCGCAGCGTGTTCGGCGACTATCAGCCGCCGGCCACGATCTGACCACGCGTGATCGCAGCCATCAGGCGCTGGTCGAAGGACAACCCGAGAACCGTCTTCCTGATCGTTGTCGGTGTGGTGATCTTCGGTCTATTCCTTGGAGTCGTCACGCCGCTCTTCGCGACGGCCGGACCGCCGATGGCGGATCTCAGTGGCGTGATTCCGAGCACGGCAATCGCCGGCAAGCAGCTGGAGATCGATGTTTCGGTCGACAACGTCGGTGATCCCGTCATCGGTCAGATCTGCGTCGGGGCCCTCGTGCAGGGACCTCTGACAGCGATCGATGCCATCTTCCAGAACGTCGACAAGGAGCCCTTCATCGACGGCAAGGCCTGCGGCGGCGAGCTCACCAGCCAGTCGAGCGCTCCGGTGCAGCTGTTCTTCGACGCCGGATCGGCCGGTCCCGCAGACCTGGTGCTGTCGCCGATGAACGGCAAGCAGGTGATCGGCGAGGCGCTCACGGGGTCTCTGTCCGTGCACACCGCCTGATCTCTGAGGAAGCGGACACAAGGCTGTCACGCCCATTTTTGGTGGCGCGGCTCCCACTACGCTCTCCATCGAGAGGGTGTATATGCAACACGAGAGCGCCGCTCGGCGCTGGCTGCCGATCTTTGCGACGCTGGTGCTGCTCGGCATCACCAGCTGGCAGCTGGTCGACTCCTCGCTGCCGCCGAGAGCGATGCTCGTGGAGATCGAGGTCGTGGTTGTCGCGGCCGTGATGCTCGAGATCACGATCCGGTTGCGTCGAACGGCCCGGGTCGGCCCCTCGATAGCGACTCTGGTGCAGGGACTCACCAGCGTCGGGTTGTGCACGCTGGTCCTCGGCCTTTCCGTGCCGCGCCTGACCCACCCCGTGCCGCTCATCGTGCTCGGGTTCGTGGCCGTGCTGCTGACCGTCGATCCATCCGCACGCGCACCGGCGCTCTGGTCGATTCTCGTGGCGTCATGCGGTGGCGTCGCGGTGGTCTGGTGGTGGGCGGGGCTCACGCCCATCTACGGGGTCAACCAGCTGCTCCAGGTCGATGCGCTGATGGTCGGTGTCGTGGTGCTTGCGTACTCGAACTGGTCGCTGACCGATCGCCATTACCAGGCCCAGACGCGGCGCCTGCGCGCCGTCGCGGACGTGGCCCGGAGACTCGGGCTCACCACCAACTCGAGCGAGGTCGCGGCCGCGGTGCTCGGGGGCTGCCACGAGACCTACCCGGACGCGACATGGGGGCGGGTGCTGCTCTTCGATGCGGCGTCCAGCGGTCTCGCGACTCTCCCGCTCATCCTCGGCGGCGACGGCGTGGCACCGGCGGCCGGGCCGATGGTGATCATGGCGCCGGGCGAGGGGGTGATCGGACGCGTGTACTCGACGGGCGATCCCTGCCTGCTCCGGACACCCCGCGATATCAAGCAGGCATACGCGTCGATGCCGGGTTCGAGCATCGACGAGCTGGAGAATCTCGGTGGCGGCCGGCGCTCGAGAAGCGTCGTCGCGGCGCCGCTGCGTGCGGCCGGCGGGCGGGTGATCGGAGTTCTCGTGCTCATCTCCCACGCGCGCCGCGGGGCCTGGGACATCGACGACCTGATCGTTGTGCAGGCGATCGCCGACGAGGCCGCGGTGGCCGTCGCCCGAGCCGGCCTCTTCGAGGAGAAGGCGCTGCACGCGACCACCGACCCGCTGACCAAGGTCGGCAATCGGCGCGCGTTCGAGGAACGCCTCGGCGAGCTCACCGGCGCGACCGCCGTGATCGCCATCGATGTCGACCACCTCAAGCCGATCAATGACGAGTTCGGACACGAGGCCGGCGACACGCTGCTCATCGAGGTGGCGCGCACCCTGCGGGCGCAGCTCCGTGCCGGCGATCAGCTGCTGCGCATCGGCGGCGACGAGTTTGTGTCAATTATGGATGCAACCATGGAGGCCGAGGCGGTGGCGATCGCCGAGCGGATGCGCACCTCGCTCCATGGTGTCGCGCTCCCGCATGGCAGAGCCCGCATCAGTGCGGGTGTCGCCGCCGGCGCGGGTGGCGTCCATGCCCTCTGGCTGGCCGCCGATGAGGCCCTCTCGAAGGCGAAGAAGGACGGCCGCGACCGGGTCGTCGTGGCCGGCAAGAGTGCACTCCCGGCGCTCGTGCATGGCGGTGGCGACGCCGGCGAGATGCTCGACGCGATCCTCAGCAAGCGACGGGTCATCCAGGCGGTGTTCCAGCCGATCGTGCTGCTGAGCGACCACCGCCCGATCGGCTGGGAGGCACTTGCACGCGTCCCCGGCCTCCGCGACCCGGAGGACGGCGTCGAGGACGTGTTCGCACTCGCGCACCGCCGGGGCGTCACCAAGGAGATCGACTGGATCTGCAGGCGGATCGCCATGTCGGCCGCGTCGGGATTGCCTGCATCGGATCCGCTCTTCCTCAACGTCTCGGCGGCAATGCTCCTGGATCCGCTCCACCCCGTCGATCACATGCTCCTGCTCGCCCGGTGGGCCGAGCGTGACCCCGAGACCATCGTCCTCGAGATCACGGAGCGCGAGTCGATCGCCGACCAGCAGCGGCTGAGGTTGGTGCTCGCGAGCTACCGCGAGCACGGATTCCAGTTCGCGCTCGACGACATCGGCGAGGGTCACTCCACCCTCGAACTGCTCGCCGCCGCCGTCCCCGAGTTCGTCAAGGTTGCCAAGAGCATCGCCCAGAATTGCGTCGAGCGTGGGGCCCGAGCCGTCGTCGAAGCCACCGTCGCATACGCGCGCAGCTCCGGGTCGACGGTCATCGCCGAGGGCATCGAGGATGAGGAGACCGCCGACCGTCTCGCCGAGCTCGGGGTGACCGCGGGTCAGGGATACTGGCTCGGCCGCCCCCAGGAGATGGACCTCGGCGACGTGGCGCGGGGCGAGGCGACCGCCTGACCCAGGCTCGCGGTCAGTCGCTCGAGGCTGCGGCGAGATCCCAGCTGGAACCCGCCGGCGTGTCGTGCACCTCGACGCCGGCCTCAACCAGCGCGTCGCGCAGCCTGTCGGCGAGCGCGTATTCACCCGCTCCCCGCATCTCCACGCGCAGGTGGAGAATCCGATCGACCACCGGACCGATCAGGTCGCGCGGGTCGGCGGCGCCGTTACGGGCGAGGTCGCCGAGGCGCACCACATAGCGCCGAAGGGTTTCGCGAGCCCGGTCCTGCTCGTCCGAGTCCAGCGTGTCGGCGGCCCACTCGTGGATCTGTGAGTCGATGGCCAGGACCGCGCCGACGGTTCCGTCAACGTCGCGGGACGCGAGCGCGCTGTCGGCCGCAGCGGACTGCCGGGTGACCTCTTCGAGAAACGGGGACACACCGGCGGCCGGGAGCTCGCCGTCCTCGTTCACCACGGCACCGACTTCGGAGGACGCCATGGCTGGGTCGCCGCTCGACGCCAAACCGGCGGCGAGCTCGCTGACGGGGATCGTCGTACCGCTCTCGAATCGCTGCGAGGCTCCCCTCCGCCGCCAGGTCAGCCCGCCGCGTCCGCGGATCGACACCGTCGCCAGGTCGATGTCGAAGATGGCGGCGGTGTGCTCGTCGACACCCAGGATGGCGACACCCTCCGGCAGGAGCTCCTCGAGGATCCGCAGGCGGCGCTCGCCCATATAGCAGTAGCGGGTGTCATGGGTCCCGCCCTCGGCATTGTTGTAGTGCGGGACCACCGCGGCGCGCAGACCGGTGACGGCGAGCAGGTCGAGCCCGTCCAGCCAGCGCGGCGCTTCGCCGACCTTGTACACCTCGTATACCGGAAGTGAGCACACCCCGAGCCCGACCGCTGCGGCGCTCGCGAAGGTCACGCATCCACCGTCGCGCAGCTTGGCCGCAAGCAGGTCCGGGACAGCCGTATCGCGCCACTGGCGGAGCGCGTAGCTCGGGCTTCCCGGGCCAGCGAACACGTAGCGGGCTTCGGCAAGGCGCGCAAGCATGGTCTCGTACTCGAGGGCGGTCGCCTGCTCACGGTTTCGAAACGAGGCCACGCTGATGGGAAAGCCGACCCGATCGCGGAAGTACGCCACGGTGCGATCGCTGATATCCGCGGCATTTTCCTGGAAGCCGAACGGGGTGTCGAGCAGCACCGCGGGCACCGGGCGAGGTCCGAGCCGGGAGAGCAGGTCGGCATGGACCGAGACCATCGTCGGGGTGGTCTCCCCCGACCCCATGATGCAGAGCACGCGCGGCATGTGAGCGGTGCCGGCGGTGGCGTCCATGGCTCGATCCTACGGTGTGCGGCCCGTGCGACCATCAGCGAAGGAGGTGGCCCGACCCTTGGACATGGCGGCACTCAAGGCGGCGTTGAGCGCGGAGGCGCGCCGCCTCGGATTCTCGGCGTGCGGCATCACCTCAGTGCTTCCGTTCACCGATGCGGCGGATCGAGCGCTCGCCGCCATCGATGCCGGACGCATGGACGGGATGCCCTGGTTCACGCGCGATCGCGTTGCAGCGTCAGCCGACATCGGCGGCCGATACCCGTGGGCTCGGTCGATCGTCGCCCTGGCCTGGCCGTACCGGCCCGCCCGGGCGCAGCCGCGGAGCCCGGGCACGCCGGCGGTCCGCGGGCGTTTCTCCGCCTACGCGTGCACCGAGGACGGTGACCGCCCCGTCGACTATCACGACCTCCTCGCGCGCCGCTGCGACGCCCTGGTGGACTGGCTGGGAGAACGTGTCGAGGGCGCGCGTGCCAAGCGTTTCATCGATCACGGCTGGGCACTCGATCGCGCCATCGCGGAGCGCGCAGGCATCGGATTCGCGGGAAAGCACGCATCGGTGATCACCCTCGAGGCCGGCTCGTATGTGCTGCTCGCGAGCATCGCCGTGTCGGTCGATCTTCCTGTGGACTCACCGTCGCAACGCGGCTGCGGCCGCTGCACCACGTGCCTGCCATCCTGCCCCACGGGGGCGATCGTCGCGCCGGGTGTCATCGACGCTCGTCGCTGTATCTCCTACCTCACCATCGAACATCGGGGCCCGATTCCGACCGAGCTGCGCCCGCTGCTGGGAACCTGGGCGTTCGGCTGCGATCTCTGCCAGGAAGCCTGCCCGATCAACCATCGCCTCGCCCCGCAACCTCTCGACGTCGATACCGTGACCACCGCGCGCGGACCGGTTCCGCATCCGGACCTGATCGAGTGCCTCGAACTCAGCGAGTCCGAGTTCACGGCACGCTTTCGGGGAACCGCGGTCGCCCGGACCGGGCGTGCCGGTCTGGCGCGAAACTGCGCGATAGCACTCGGCAATGCCGGCGATCGTGCCGCGCTCCCGGCACTCCGCAGCAGCGCGGATCACGATCCCGACGCGGTCGTTCGTGAGGCCGCTCGGTGGGGAATCGCGCAGCTGGCCGGCTGAACGCGGCCGGTGCGGTCAGCGGAAGAGCAGGACCGCCGCTCCGGCGCCGATCACCAGCGGCGCGCCCACGCAGGCCGCGAGCAGCGACACGGAATCCGCTTCGCGCGGCCACCATGCAGGCGGCAGCGCCCGGTTGATCGGCACGCGAGCCCCGCGCAGGCGGGTATTGCCGTCGAAGAGCGCAAACCCCGCGACGCACGCGAGCGCGATGAGCAGCGCCGTCTCAGCCAGGAGCGCCGCCGTCCCGGTGGCACCCGCGGCGTGGAGCCAGGCGCAGAGAACGAAGGTGACGATGCCGAGACCCGCGCCACATGAGGCGGCCAGGAAAGTGGTCGGCAGCGAGGTGCGCGGCAGGCTCGGGAGTCGCATGGCTTTCGATCGCAGCGTAGCACTCGGGCCGTTCCGATGAGGGTTCACACCGAGGGGACTCGTTTGTGACGAAACCGTTACGGCGACCGGCAACGCTTGACGCCCGCGATCTACTGTGCCTACCCTGCGTTGGTCGCCAGCGGGCGGCCGGTTCCCACTTCTCACCCAACGTCCCACCACACGAGGAACCATATGCCGACAAGGTCTCGTCTTGCCGCGGCCGCGCTCGGCGCCACCGCCGTTGCAACCATCCCTTCCAGCGTTTTCGCCAGCTCGTACATAGTGCGGCCCGGCGACACGGCGTCGGACATCGCGGTCCGCCACGGGACCACCCTGGCGGCCCTGCTCGACGCAAACCGCATGGCCGCGCCGGAGCTCATCCGCGTTGGTCAGATGCTGACCATCCCGGACGCTTCACTCAGCCTGCCTGCCTACGTGCGCGGCGCGGACGACTCCGAGACTCACACCGTCGGCCGCGGCGAGGGCGTCTTCGAGACGGCGCGGCGCTTCGGTGTCGACCCGACGGCGCTGGCCCGGACGAACGGCATCGGCGTCAACGCGCCGATCGCCGAGGGTGACGAGCTCGTCGTGCCCGGCCGCCTCACGCGCATGAACGCACTGGTGAGCTTCGTGGCCGCCGACGTCGGCGTCGACGCCCGGCTGCTGCGCGGCGTCGCCTGGGCGGAGTCCCAGTGGCGGCAGGAACGGGTCTCGCCGACCGGGGCGGTGGGTGTCATGCAGATCGAACCCTTCACCGGGGAGTGGGTGTCGCGGCACATCGCCGGAACGCACCTCGACATCTGGCGCGCGCAGGACAACGTCGTCGCCGGGGCGATGCTGCTGCGCCATCTGATGACCAAGCACGAGGCCGACATCGCCGCGACGCTCGCCGGCTATTACCAGGGAGACGCGAGTGTCGCCACCCATGGCGTCTACGACGACACGCGGCGCTACCAGCGCGAGGTTCAGGACCTGATCGCTCAGGACGTCTGAGCGCCGGGTAGGGGCCAACCGCCAACCCGGGTCATGGCTCCGTTTCGGTCCACGAGGCGTGCTGGAAGCCCGGCGCTGGCGAGCCATGATGCCGCCGCGGCACCCCGGACGATCGCGGCGGTGGCGGCGATGTTGGCGTCGACGCAATTTCCCGCGACCACGCTGACCGTCCGCCACGGGCCTGCCGCCGGGAGCCCGGTTGCCGGGTCGATGATGTGGTGTAGCTCCATCCCGCCACGCCGCCAGCGCCGCACCGTGGTGCTCGAGGTGGCAACGCCGCCGGCGCGGATGCTGATCGTCTCCCCGTCGGGGGTGATCGCGGCGCGGCTGTTCTCCGCTATCTGAATGTGCCAGCCCTCGTCGGGAGGTTCGCCCGCGACCGACACGTCCCCACCCAGGCTGACCAGGACTCCACCGCCGTGCATCGCCTCGAGCGCCGCCGCCGAGGAGAGATCCGAGGCGAGCGCCTTCGCGGTCGCGCCGAGGTCGACCTCGACGCCGGCGTCGATCTCGACACGCCTGGTGGCCGGAAAAAGGCGGATCCGCCGCCATCCCGGCACCGGGAGCACAGCCAGCGTGAGCGCGTCGCCGTCCTCGGCAACCGCGCCAAAATCAACGCTGTAACCGGCGCTGCGAACCGCTGCACCGACGGTCGGATCGACCGCTCCGTCGGTGAGCTCGGCGGCGCGCAGCGCGGTGGCAAGCGCCTGGGCGAGGAGAGGCGACACGATGCCTTCTCGCCGCCCATTGCCGGCCCCAAGGCGGCTCAGCTCGCTGTCATCGCGGAAGCGGCTGCATGCCTGATCGATCGCATCGACCACCGCCTGGACCGAGGCGGTCGCAGCCTCAAGCGTCTCCGGGTCGGTGACCACCACGTGCATCGATGTTCCGAGAGCGGTTCCTCGATACGCTGCAAGGGTCATGAGCCTCCGCTGACGGTACTCGCCGAGGAGGAGCTACCGGAGCTGGCCGACCCCGTGGAGAGCGCCGACGACCCGGTGCTCGAAGCGGACGAGGTTGAAGAGGGAGTCGTCGTGGTGGACGTCGTTCCGGTGGAGGAGGTCACCGATGAGGTCGTCGCGCTGGTCGTCGCCGATGTGCCGGCGTGTGTCGCCGCGGATGCGACCCCAAGCACCACTACGGCGGCGCTTCCGGCGACTCCGAAGGACATCGTGAGCCTGCGGCGCAGGCGCAATGCGCGGTCTCGCTCTTCCACGGTGATGCGACGCTTCGGCGCGGACATCACCTCGCCTCCCGCGCACGCGCAGGTTGCCTGTGTGAGCGGACGCGGGCCGGCGCGGATGGAGTCGTGCGCAGCAACCGCAGCACACCTCGCAGGTCGGTGAGCGCCGTGCGAGGGATGTCGACGCGCGAGTCCGGATCCTCGACCCACTCCACCGGCACTTCCTGGATGCGCACCCCCGCCCACTGCGCGACCACCAGCAGCTCGGTGTCGAAGAACCATCCCTGGTCGTGAACCAGGGGCACGAGATCGCGAGCGACCTGGGCACGCATGGCCTTGAATCCGCACTGTGCATCGCGAAAGCGCGTGCGCAGCGCGCCACGAAGCAGCAGGTTGTATCCCCGCGAGATGAACTCGCGTCCTGCGCTCCTGCTGACCCGCGCACCTGCGACGAGCCGGCTTCCGATGGCGATGTCGGTGCTCCCCAGGAGAATGGGTGCGACCAATGCCGTCAACGACTCCAGCCGTGTCGAGAGGTCGACGTCCATGTACGCGACCACGTGCGCGTCACTCGCCATCCATGCGCTCCGGAGAGCCCGGCCGCGACCCTTCTCGTGGAGGTGGACGAAGCGCACGCCGTCCAGCACGCCGGCAAGCCGCATGCCGATCAGACGCGTTGCGTCGTCACTCGCGTTGTCGACGATGGTGATTCGCGTGGAGAATGGAATGTGCTCGTGGACAAAGGCATGCAGCGTGCCCACGCTCTGCTCGAGGGCGCGCTCCTCGTTGTACACGGGGACGGTAATGTCGAGGACGGGAGCACTTGTAGCGGCGCGCAAACGGTTCATGAGACAAGCCTGGAGCCCCCTCCTTGACGCAAGCCGCGAGCAAGCTGGGAGGTGGCTGTGAGGCCACGGCGATCTCCGAGCCGACTCACAGCAAACTCGGGCTCGTCTCTCAGCTGATGCTCCTAGAGTCGCGGGAGAGAAGGAGCTCTCTTGCGAAATCCCCGAAGACGTTCATTTCCCCGCCCGCGCAGCGTTCGCGCGTGGCTGTTGACAGTGCTCGGCGCCGCGGTCGGCGTGGGTGCCGCAGGCGTGCTCTTCATCTATTTCGTGCTCTTCAGCCAGGCGGCCCCGGCGTCGCTTGCGTTGACGTCGCCGCCGGCAACCACCCAATCGCCGGGGCTGACCTCGACGAGCGTTCCGGGAACGTGGACCGTCGCCTCCAAATCGGTCGCCGGTTATCGGGTCCACGAGCAGCTCGCATTCCTTTCGGCGCCCAGCGACGCTGTTGGTCGCACCTCGCAGATCACCGGGAGCGCGACCATCACCGGCTCAGCGGCTGCGCTGACCGTCAGCGCCGCCTCGTTCACCGTCAACGTGCAATCGCTGACCAGCGATCAACCGATGCGCGACAGCCACATCCAGATCCTCGGACTCGAGAGCGCGCAGTTCCCGCACGCAACCTTCGTCCTGTCATCCCCGGTGACCCTGCCGGCCAATGCGACATCGGGGGCCGAGATTGCGCTGTCCCTGCGCGGCGCGCTCACCATCCACGGAACGACCGAGGCGGTCACGATTCCGGTGCGGGCGCGCCTTTCAGGATCTGAGATCGAGGTGGTCGGTTCGATCGCCTTCCCGTGGGGCGAGTTCAACATGCAGGCGCCGAACATCGGTGGCTTCGTCACCGTCAGCGGCACGGCCACCATGGAGTTCGACCTCTTCCTGAAACACAGCTGAGGAAGGTTTGCGCCACCTCTCAGCGGCGCGAGGCGAGGACCTGCAGGCGCAGTGCGAGAGTCGGGCAGCCGGAGACCGCGCGCCGGGCATGCGGGATCACCACCGGCGGGACGCCACCACCGCGGATGATCGGATATCCCCAGTCGTCGAGCTCGATCAGTTCGGGCACGAGGTCGGCACACACACCGTGACCGTCGCACTTGATGCGATCGACGACGAGGGCGACATGATCGCTCATGACGCCGCGGCCACCTCGCTCGTGACGCTGCAGCGCCGTTGGTATTCATGCAGCGAGAACTCGCCGGCAAACACCCGCAGCGCTGATGCGAGCAGACCTGCCGCTCCGTCTGGATGGCGGCAGGCACCCCGCCCCGCGAGCACGCCTGCCCATCGCTGTATGTGGTCGAGGTCACCCGGCGTCGAGGCCAGGCCCGCGACGCGTCCCGCCGCCGCGGAGATTGCGCGCAAGCCGAAGGTGCACGGCCCACACTGCCGGGCACTCTCGTGCGCGAGGTACGCCAGGATCCGCGCGGTCTCGACGACTCCGCATCGCCCCGACGGCAGCACGGCGACCACGCCGCAACCAAGGGAATAGCCCTGCTGCCGCAGGGAATCGCCGTCCAGTGGCAGCCCCCACGCGGTGGTGGACTCGACCCAGCCTCCGAAGTATCCACCGAGAAGCACTGCGTCACTGTCCGAGGTGATCCCTCCCGCCGCGTTCACCGCGTCCGCGAGCGCCATGCCCTGCGGAATTTCGATCAGCATGGTCTGGGGAACGGCTCCACCCACGGTGACCAGCGTGGTCCCGGATGCGTTTCCGGTGCCGAGGGAGCGATACCACTCATCGCCGAAACGCGCGATCAGCGCGACGTGCGCGAGCGTCTCGACGTTCTGCACCAGGGTCGGGCGGCCGTCGACGCCGCGTTCGTAGGGACGCGGCGGAATCGACGTCGGGAGCGCGATCCCCGCGTTGACGAAGTGCACTGCCGCCGTCTCCTCACCGGAGACATACCGA
>Ga0209380_10002382_pt1 | contig 12081 bp, 9 predicted proteins | sample HubBroMetageWFT6_FD_188347 | JGI IMG/M metagenome (GOLD analysis project Ga0209380, IMG submission 188347) | Warmed and freeze-thawed soil microbial communities from the Hubbard Brook experimental Forest, New Hampshire - Hubbard Brook CCASE Soil... | ecosystem: Environmental > Terrestrial > Soil...
GGCCAATATTTCTGGGTTTGGGGCGCGCTGCTGGTTCTAACCGGGGTGGAAGTGTGGCTCGGTTACCGGCAGGTATTCGAACCTGTGCGCATGCTCGAAGTGCTGCTGGTGCTGTCGGTGATCAAGTCGGCGTTGATTATTGCCTATTTCATGCACTTGAAGTTTGAGAAAGCCATCATGCGCTGGATGCTGGTGATCGCGGTGACCGGGTGCTTTGTGATCATGTACTTCTTTTTCTTTCCCGACGCCGACCGGATTCTGCGGCTGGGCGTGAAGTAGAATTGGGAATCGCGATGACGTTTCTTTGTGGAAGAGCTCGAGCTCTTGCGCTGCTGGTGGTGCTCTGCATTTGCGCCATGCCGAGCTTTGGACAGGGATGCGCGATGTGCAATGCGAATGCCCGGAGCACGCCGAAGGAGGGCCAGCAGGCGCTGAACCGGGCGGTACTGGTGCTGCTGATTCCTCCGGTTGGAATTATGGTGTTTGGGTTTGGATTGGCTTTCCGGTATGGAAAGCGGCGCGATGAGGATCAGGATTAGGTTTCCGCATCGACCTCCGCGAACTTGCCTTTCGCGTTGCCGGGTACGCCGTGGGCTGCAATCTGCCGCTGCTTAGCGGCTTTCGCTTCCCTTTCCTAACCAAGCCTCTGATTTATAATAAAAGATTCGGCAGGGCTCTCGGAAGGCGCTGGGAACACTCTCGGCAGGGATGGGGGCTGCTGCCGGACCTTTTACCCGATGTCTGACTTACTACCCACGGAAAGCATTATTGTTCGCGGCGCTCGCGTTCATAACCTCAAGAACATCGATTTTGAGGTTGCCCATAACACCTTGACCGTAGTCACGGGGGTCTCGGGTTCGGGCAAATCTTCCCTTGCCTTTGACACCATTTATGCTGAGGGCCAGCGCCGGTACGTGGAGTCGCTTTCGGCATATGCGCGGCAGTTTTTGGAGCGCATCGAGAAGCCGGACGTGGATTCGATTGATGGCATCGCCCCGGCTGTGGCGATCCGGCAGAAGAACACGACGCGGAATCCGCGATCCACCGTAGCGACGGCGACCGAGATTTACGATTATCTGCGGTTGCTGTTTGCGCGCATTGGGCGCACCTATTGTGTGACCTGCGGCCGCGAAGTGAAGAAAGATACCGTCGACGAAATCGCCGATGCGGTGTTGGCTCTCGATCCGGGAACGCGAGTGCAGGTGGTTTTTCCTCTGCAGCCTGCGGTGGCTGCGACGCAGCAAGCTGAGAAGAAGACTGCGCGCGGGCGCAAGTCTGCCAGGAAGGCCGCGGCGGCCGACTCGGGGCTTACAGAGCAGCTTAAGACTCGGCTGTTCGAGTTGCGCAAAGCGGGGTTTAATCGCCTCTATCAGGCGGGACAGGTGTTTGAGTTTTCGACTCCGGAATCGCTGCTGGACATTCGATTCGACCAGCCGGTGTTCATGCTGGTCGACCGGCTTACCATTTCGGCGGAGTCGCGGTCGCGCATCGTGGATGCGGTCGAGACTGCGTACCGGGAGGCAGGTGAAGTGATTTTCGACCTGCCGCCCCGTGATGATCAGCCAGCACGGCAGTTGCGGTTTGCGCAGCGCTTCGAATGCAAAAGTTGCAATCTGCGTTACGAGGAGCCGGAGCCGCGGTTGTTCTCTTTCAACAATCCTTATGGCGCTTGTCCCCGGTGCCAGGGGTTTGGGAACACGATTGACTTCGATCTCGACCTGGTCATTCCAGACAAAACGAAGTCACTGGGCGAAGGCGCCGTTGATCCCTGGAACAAACCCAAGTACCGGCCTGTGTTTACGGACATGAAGCGGTTTGCGAAGCAGGAAGGCATTCCGCTGGATGTGCCTTGGGCGGAGCTAGGTGAAGCCGAACGGGAACTGATTCTGGGTGGAGATGGGAAATTCCTGGGTGTGCGCGGGTTCTTTGCGTATCTGGAGCGCAAGAAGTACAAGCTGCATATTCGGGTGTTTTTGAGCCGTTATCGGGGATATTCCACTTGTCCCGAGTGCCGCGGGACGCGACTGCGACTGGAAGCGCGGCAGGTGAAGATCAACGGGAAGAACATTTGCGATGTTTGCGCCATGACGGTGGAGGACGCAGCCAAATTCTTTGCCGGCGTTCAGTTGAGTCCGGAAGAAGCCGAAATTGCAGAGCGGTTGCTGCAGGAGATTCGCGAGCGGTTACGCTTTCTGAACGATGTGGGCCTGGAATATCTGACGCTCGACCGGCTCTCGTCTACGCTCTCTGGGGGTGAAGCGCAACGCATTCAGCTCGCTACCTCGCTGGGATCGCGGCTGGTGGGCACGCTCTATGTGCTGGATGAGCCTTCCATCGGCCTGCATAGCCGCGACACGCACCGCCTGATCAAGATCTTGCAAGACTTGCGCGATTTGGGGAACACGATTCTGGTGGTGGAGCACGATCCGGATATTATGCGGACGGCGGACCGGATACTCGATCTCGGTCCGGGAGCTGGGGAAAACGGGGGCAAGCTGGTGGCTGCGGGAACGTATGAAGAGATTGTGCGGAATCCCGCATCGCTTACTGGACGTTATCTGGCGGAAGATTTGCGCATCCAGATACCGGCCGTACGACGCCAGCCAGGCGCGCAGCAGATCAGGATCAAGGGCGTGCGGGCAAACAATCTGAAGGGTGTGGACATTTGCATTCCATTGGGAATGCTGGTTGCAATTACGGGAGTTTCGGGATCGGGGAAATCGACGTTGCTTCATCAGGTTCTCTATCAGGCGATGGGAGAAGCCAAGAAGCAGCAGAGTCTGGGAGCCGCGCGCGGGGCGGCGACATGGGAAAGTCTGGAGGGCGATCAGTTCATCGACGAAGTGGTGCTGGTGGATCAATCTCCGATCGGGCGGACGCCGCGGTCGAATCCGGTGACTTACATCAAGGCATTTGACGTCATCCGCGAACTTTTTGCCTCGCTGCCTGAGGCCAAGAAGCGCGGCTTCGCCTCGGGGCACTTTTCGTTCAACATTCCTGGCGGGCGGTGCGAAACTTGTCAGGGCGATGGCACGGTTACGGTTGAGATGCAGTTTCTCGCCGACGTCGAACTCATTTGCGAAGAGTGCAAAGGGACTCGTTATAAAGCGCAGGTACTCGACGTGCGCTACCGCGGAAAGAATATTCACGAGGTGTTGAGCCTCACGGTGAAAGAGGCGCTCAAGTTTTTTGCCGAAGTGCCCAAGCTTACCGACAAGCTGCGCGTGCTGGAAGAAGTTGGTTTGGGATATTTGCGGCTCGGGCAATCGGCGACAACTTTGTCGGGAGGAGAGGCGCAGCGCATGAAACTGGCGGCGCATCTGCAGCCGGCGGGTCGCGAGATTGGGCGGCCGGCGGCGGCGCGGCCAGAAGAAAGAGCGCGACGACGGCGTGTGCTTTATATTTTTGATGAGCCCACGACTGGGCTGCATTTCGATGATGTCAGCAAACTATTGGCGGCCTTCCGCCGTCTTATTGATGCAGGGGGATCGATCCTGGTGATCGAACACAATCTGGAAGTGATTAAGACCGCGGACTGGGTGATCGACCTGGGGCCGGAGGGTGGAGCGCGCGGCGGGAAGATTGTGGGAGTGGGTCCGCCAGAGGCGATCGCGAAGGTGCCCGGCTCTTACACGGGAAAATATCTGGCTCGACTGCTGAACGGGAATAGCGCTGGCAATGGCCAGGGACAGGGACATGGAGCGGCGCGGTCCAATGGGAGCAAGTAGAGTTTTCGCGGGCTGCCTGGTGCTGTTGACGGCGGTCTCGTGCTCGGTCGCACAGGATGTGAGCGCGCCTTCGGGACAGGATCCCTCACAGTCTCCATCGCAATCGTCGTCGCAGTCTTCATCACAGTCTTCATCAAAACCTCAGGGTCACCGGCCGGCGCATCACATTCAAGTGGAGGATGAAGATTCTCCCACTCAACCCGCCGGGCTTGCCGAGGCTGAAAGTGCGATTGAAAAACGGGATTACGCTGCCGCCGAACCTCTGCTTCGGAAATTGCTCGATCGCCAGCCTGCGAGCTATGTGGGATGGTTTGATCTGGGCTTTGTAGAAAATGAGCTGGGCCGGTTGGACGAGTCGATTGCGGCTTACCGCAAATCGGTAGCGGCTAAGCCGGACGTTTTTGAATCGAACCTGAATCTTGGGTTGCAACTGGCCAAAACCGGGCAACCTGAGGCGGAGCAATTTCTGCGGGCGGCGACTCAGTTGAAACCCACCAGCCACGTGGCCGAAGGTCAATACCGGGCCTGGCTTTCACTGGGAGAGACGATTGAAAAGTCGAAACCTGAGGAGGCGCTTGCGGCCTACGAGCGCGCGGCAGCGCTGCAGCCGAAAGAGGCTGAGCCGCATCTTTCTGCGGGGCAACTTCTTGAACAGGAAAACAAGTATGCTGCGGCTGAGCAGGAATACAAACAGGCGCTGGCGCTCGACTCGCGGTCGACGGATGCGGTCATGGGTTTGGCCAACATCTACATGCGCGGCCGCCGATTTCCTGAAGCCGAAGAGTATTTGCGAAAGCTGCTGGCGGCAAATGGAGATTCGGCAGCGGTGCACATCCAGTTGGGGCGCGTGCTCGCGGCTGAGGGCAAGACCGATGCCGCCATCGCAGAACTGCAGGCCGGACTGAAGCTGTCGCCGGGCGATGATGCGGCGCAACGCGATCTTGCCGACGTCTACGCGGGCGCTGGAAAAAATGACCTCGCCGAGGCGACCTACCGCACGCTGCTGGTTGCACACCCGAACGAGGCCGAGTTGCACGATGCCCTGGGCAAGGCTCTGCTGTGGCAGAAGAAGTCGCCGGAATCCCAGCGGGAGTTCGTGATCTCGGTGACGCTGAAGCCCACCTTCGGAGGTGCATATTACGATCTTGCATTTGCAGCCAACGACAACAAGGATTACCCAGTCATCATTCGTGCGCTGGATGCCAGAGCCAAACTACTGCCGGAGACTCCGATGACATATTTCATGCGAGCCTCGGCTTACGATCACCTGCGCGACTTCAAGAACGCCGCCGCCAACTATCACCTCTTCCTAAACAATGCCGGTGGGAAGTATCCTGATCAGGAGTGGCAGGCGAAACATCGGCTCATTGCCATCGAGCCGAAGAGATAGCCTGCGGGAAGCCAATGTTGTTCGGGACGGAACATTCGCGATTCTGGCGGGCTCTAGCAGCGGGCTTAGCGCTATGGGCGCTGATCGCACCTTCCCTGCTGCGCGGCCGCGAGGAACCCTCAGTCGAAGAACTGAAGGAGCGCGTGGCCAATGCATCTGTCGCCGATCGTCCCGCGCTGTGTATTCACATATCCGAGCGGCAACTGGGTGATGCGGATAGGCTGTATATTGCCGGCGACAGCGAGAAGGCGAAGGCGGCGCTGGCCGACGTAGTCGCCTACGCTGAGTTGGCTCGCGACTATGCGATTCAGTCGCGCAAGCACGAAAAGCAGAGCGAGATCGCCATCCGCAAGATGGTGCGCAAGCTCACGGACATGAGTCACGCTGTCTCCCACGAGGACCAGGCACAGATACAGGACACGATTGACCGCATGCAGAAGATTCGCGACGATCTGCTGGTTGCCATGTTTCCGAAAGTTGACAAGAAGAAATGAGAATCCGCCGATTTCGAGTTTGCGCTGGTTTGGGGTTGTTCCTGATGCTGGCGGCGCTGGCCGCGGCCCAGCGTCACCGGGATCCCTTCACCCAGGCGGAGATTGACCAGATCCGCGATGCCAGTTGGGAGCCTCAGCAACGGCTTTCTCTCTACGTAAAGTTTGCCCGGACACGCCTGGTCGCTCTGGAGCAGATGCGCAGCGATCCCAAGACGAAGGACCGAGCGCAGCAAACGCATGACAAGCTGGACGACTTCCTGCTGATCTATGACGAACTGAACGACAACATCGACACTTATGTCGATCGCAAGAATGACATTCGTAAGCCCTTGAAAGTGATCATCGACGCCGACACTGAGTTTCAGGCAAAGCTGCTTGCCCTGAGGGATGCGGCGGGTGTTTCCGTGGAGGAAGCCAACGAGTACGAATTCGCCTTGACCGAGGCCCTCGATACTCTGGATGGTTCGGCGGAAGACCATCGCAAGCTGCTGGCCGGGCAGGAAGAGGCGGCTAAGCAGAAGAAGAAGTTTGCCTCGAAGCCGGCCGCTGACAAGTCCGAGTGAACATCCTCGTGCTAATCTGGGCTCACTGTGCGTGAGGGACTCCTCGAAATCTTTCAAGACGAACACCGGCAGTTGCGGCCCAGTGCTGTGACGCCTGAGCTGAAGATTGAGTTTTTCGCTTTCGCGAACGTCAACAATACGATTCGTCTGCGCGAAGGCAGACTACTGGTGAGGCTCTCCGATCTGCTGGAAGGGGCGCCTGACGCCGTGGTGCGGGCCGTCGCCCATATTCTGCTCGCCAAGATGTACCGCAAGCCCATCGATCGAGGCCACGCGGCTCGCTATCGAAAATATGTGGCCAGTCACGAGGTCGCGCGTAAAGCACACCTGGTACGGCAGATGCGCGGGCGCAAGCGGCTGCATTCTCCGAAGGGACGCATCTACGATCTGGAGGCGGTGTTTGAGGATCTGAACCGCCGCTTCTTTCATGGACTGCTGGGGCGGCCGCGAATGAGTTGGAGCCCGACCAAGACTCGACGCATCCTTGGGCATTACGATCCGGCGCACAATGCGATTGTCATCAGCCGAATCTTTGATCAGGCAGCCGTGCCCCGGTACGCCGTTGAGTACATCGTCTACCACGAGATGCTTCATTTAAAGCATCCTGTCAAGTTGCGCGGGAGCCGGCGCTGTGTGCATTCGGCGGAGTTTCAGGCGGAAGAGAAGTTGTTTCCGCAGTTGGAGCAGGCGAATGCGTTCTTAAAGCGGTTATGAACAATGTGACCGGTTTGCGAGATCGGCAGTAGGCGGCCGAGCCGTTCTTACCTTTTCAACCAAATCTCTACCCTCCGATTTTTTTGCCTTCCCTCGGGAGTGTCGTTCGAGGCTACGGCAATTTGCGAGCCGAATCCCATCACCGTGCCGGCCTTCACGCCGTGTTGCTCGAATTGCTGCGCCACAGCGTCGGCTCGGGCTTTTGACAGATTAGCGGCGGCTTCCTTGGCGTCGTCGAAACCCAGGAGTACCAGATTGTCGCCGCTATAATGTAGGTCGGTAACGAATGTGACGACACGAGTAAGATCGGCCACTGCCTTGTTGTCGAGCTGCGAACTGCCTTCACGAAAGCGGAAATCGAGCGACAAACGTTCGAAGCCGCTGGTGAGACGGCGATAGTCTGCGGGGACGGCTGTGGAGCCGGCGGAGGGCACGGCCGAGACGTTCTGGCCCACGAACCCGGCTTCCGCAACGATGTTTTGCCCGATGCTGGAGAGGGCGAAGTCCACAAATCTGCGAGTTAGATCCTTGCGAGGTTGCGCGGCCGTATAAAGGAACAGGCGCCGCGAAAGAGGATAATCCTCGGTCGCCACGGTAAAGGGAGTCGGCAACAGCGCGGCGGCACCACTCTCGTAAACGGCGAGAGCTCGCGCCTCTTGAACGTAGGCCAGGCCAATGAAACCGATTCCGTTGGGATCCTGAGCGATGGAATCGGAAAGTTTGCGACTGTCTTCGACACGCTTGGCGGAGGACGCCAACGGAGAGTCGCCGAGCACAAGGCTTCGGAATGTGTCGTAGGTTCCTGATTTGTCGTCGCGAGCATACAGGTGGATAGCACCGTCAGTTCCGCCCACCTGCAGCCAATTCCCGATCGTGCCCTCAAAGATTTGCGCGACCTGCTCCTTCGACAACGTCCGCACCTGGTTCGCTCTGCTGACGACGACTGCGATCCCGTCGAGCCCGACGATGTGTTCGCACTCGCCGGAGGCCATGTCGCCGAGACTGGCTAACTGCGCCGCTTCCTCAGATTTGATTTTTCGAGAAGCCATTCCGATATCAGCCTGGCCGCTGGCCAGATCTTGAAAGGCCGTAGCTGAGCCGTGGGCATGAATCTGAATTGCTTTGGGAGTGCGATCACCGGGCAGAATTCCCCTCACAAACACTTCGTCATCGCGATCCCCGGCGATGGTTTTAACGTCCCTCGCGCCCTGCTGTTTGAGGAACTCTTCGGCCAGCGCAGGAGCTAAACTTTCTCCGATGGTATTCGATCCGCTCAGTCTGAGAATTATGTCGTCCGGGCTGAACTTGGAACGGGCACCTGGACTGCCCAACTTGAGCCAGAAAAGCCCGCCCAGGCAAGCCAGAAGCACGACCCCGATTGCGGTAGCTACCGGTTTGAAAATATTGCGTGCCGGCATAGGATGTTTTCCGAACTCTGAGCGGCCAGGACCGTTCCGATATTCTGAGTGATTTTATCCGAGTACGCGACGGCGTGCACTCTGGGTTGGCGCTGCGAGACCCGCTTAATCCCGGATTTCGCCGTGCGATGCAGATCACGCTCGTTTGTGACGCCGCGGATTGACGGGGCAGCCACTGGCGGCATATCCTTGAAGTTGAAATTGAAATTCATTTTCAAGATCGTTTTCAAGATACTTTTCAGAAACTCTGGTCACTCATAAATGCTCCAGGCTTTCATCATCACGCTGCGTGAGGGGGTCGAGGCTGCCCTGATCGTCGGCATAACGCTGGCTTATCTCGCCAAGATTGGCCGGAACGATCTGCGGAAGACTGTTTACGCCGCGCTGGGAGCCGCTTTCCTCGGCAGCATCGGCGTGGCGGTCGTGATTTCGCGGCTAAACTGGAACGAAGACGTGTTCGAAGGCTGGATCATGCTGGCCGCCGCTTTCTTCGTCGTTACCATGATTATTTTCATGATGAAGACGGGGCGCAAGCTGAAGGGTGAAATCGAGGGCAAGGTTGGCCTGCTTGCCGGTAACGATGCCTGGGTCGGCCTGTTCTTTTTTGTGTTTCTGATGGTGCTGCGCGAAGGTGCGGAAACTGTGTTGATCCTTTCTGCCGTCTCACTGAACTCCACCGAACTGATGAGCTTTCTGGGCACGTTGCTGGGCGTGCTGGCGGCGGTTGCTTTCGGTGTGATGTTTGTGAAGGGTAGCGTGCGGATTAACCTGCAGAGATTTTTCCGGGTGACGACGGCAATCCTTTTCCTGGTGGCGCTGCAGTTGGTGGTCGCGGGCCTGCATGAGTTGTCGGAGAGCGGGGTGATTGCCTCATCCAAGCGCGAGATGGCCATCATTGGGCCCATCGTGCGCAATGATCTTTTCTTCTTCGTCACGATTATCGCTCTCGCGGCGCTGATGGTCTTGTTCGATGCCAAACGCCGTCAGCCCGTTCCCGAGCCCGCTTCGGCGGCGGAGCGGCGCAAGGCCGCCTGGACGTCTCGCAAAGAGCGCTTGTGGATGGCTTCGGTCTACGGGTTCTCGTTTGTCTTCATCGCCCTGGTTACGGCCGAATTTATCTATGCCAAGAGCGTGAGCGCTCTGTCACCGGCTACCGAGGTTATTTTCGCGAACGGACTCGTGAAGATTCCCCTGGCGCGTGTTTCGGATGGCGACCTGCACCGCTACCAGGCACAGGAGAACGGCACGGAGATCCGGTTCTGGCTCTACCAGAAGCCGGACGGGAAGATCGCTACAGTTTTCGACGCTTGCGAAATCTGCGGCGCGGTGGGTTTCTACAAGTCGGGCAACATGGTGGTTTGCAAGAACTGCGCTGCGCCGATCAATCCGCAGTCGGTGGGTGCGAAAGGCGGCTGCAACCCGGTGCCGCTCAAGGCTACCGAGACTGCTGACTCCGTGATCATTCAAGAGGCGGACATCGCGGCCGGCAGCCGCATGTTCGAGAAGCAGTAGAGGATGTTCGCCCGGCTCGTCTACGAGTCCTTCCGTCGGCAGAAGCGGCGCAAATTGCTGGCTGGCGCGGCCATCACCCTGGGTGTGACTGTGGCTACGGCGATGATTGCGGTCGCTACAGACGTCGGCGATAAAATTAATCGCGAGCTGCGCACCATCGGCGCCAACCTGCTCGTCACTCCCGAAGAAGACACGCTGGACGTGGAAATTGGCGGAGTGAACCTGAGGCCACCGAGCGATGGCGCGTTTCTGAAGGAAGCGGACCTGCCGAAGATCAAAGGTACTTTCTGGCATAACAACATCACCGGATTTGCGCCGATGTTGCCGGTCAGTGTTGCGCTGCAGCGTGACGGCGGCACGGACAATCTCACGTTGCTCGGGACTTACTTTGCCAAACACGTTTCTTTTGGCAAGGAAGAATTCACGACCGGGGTGCGATCCACGCATCCCTGGTGGAAGGTTTCGGGAGCGTGGCCCGATGACAATTCGCGTGCTTTACTGCTCGGAGAGCGGCTAGCGGCGCGACTTTCGGCGAAGGCTGGTGACGAGCTTAACGTTTCAGGGCGCCACTTGCATGTCAGCGGAATTCTTTCTACCGGCGGCGACGAAGACGATCAGATCATCGCCCCGATTGCGTTGGCGCAGGAGATTCTTGGCAGGCCGGGGGCGGTTCGCCGTGTCTACGTCAGCGCGCTGACCAAGCCTGAGGACGCTTTCGCCCGCCGCGACCCCAAGAGCATGTCTGGGCCAGTTTATGACCGCTGGTACTGCTCCCCGTATCCGCAGTCGATTGCGTTTCAATTGCAGGAGGCGATCCCCCACTCGCACGCCGAGCAGATTCGGCAGGTCGCGCAGAACGAGGGCGCGGTGCTTACGCGCATTGAGGGCCTGATCTTTCTGATCACGCTGGCAGCGCTGTTTGCCTCAGCACTGGCGGTTTCTGCCGCCATGGCGACCGCTATTTTTGAGCGTCGCGCGGAAGTGGGCCTGATGAAGGCTCTGGGCGCGGGAAAGCTGGCGATCGCCTCCGTCTTCTTTGCTGAGGCAACGCTGCTGGCTTTGCTCGGTGGCTCGGTGGGGTTCGCCGTCGGCGGATTGCTCGCCCATCAAATCGGGCGCTCCATTTTTGATTCGCAGATTACGATTCCGCCGGTGCTTCTGCCGGTGATTCTGTCGATTGCGGTCGTCGTTACGTTTGCGGGAAGCGCCGCCGCGATTCGCAAAGCAGTAAGGCTGGACCCGGTGTTCGCGCTGCGAGGTGAACTGTGAACCTCTCGACGCAGGACGTTGCCGCCAGTCGCGCGCAGGCTCCTCATACTTCGATGTTCGTGCGGATGCTCGTGCGAGCCGCCGTGCTCCGCCGCGGACGGGCGCTCTCTGCTCTGTTTGCCATGGTCGTGGCCGCCGGCGTTACCACGGCGATGTTGAATCTTTACGTCGACGTGCAGGCTAAGCTGCGGCGTGAATTCCGTAACTACGGAGCGAACATCATCCTCGTCGGGAAGGACGGCGCTTCCCTTCCCGCAGACGCTCTCACGCACGTGGAATCGGTTCTCGGCGGTCGCGGTGTCGTCGCGCCCTTCGGGCTGATAGTGGCACGCACCAGCGATGGCCAGCCCGTTGTCGTTGCAGGTACAGATTTCGACCGGGTTCGTCAACTTGACCGCTGGTGGTCGGTGAGCGGTTGGCCCTCTGCGCCCCAACAGGCGTTAGTCGGCGTGCGCGCTCTTTCTGTCGTATCGCCGAAGAATCAGCCCTTCGACGTTACCTTTCAGGGACACACCATTCACCTCATCCCCGCCGGAACGGTGCGGACTGGTGCTGCCGAAGACAGCCGCGTCTATGTTTCGCTGGCGGACTTCGTTTCCTGGACAGGTGTGCAGGCCTCTACGATCGAAGTCGCGGCCAGCGGTTCGCCGGAAGATATCTCCGCCATCATGCGTCAACTGGAGCAGGCGATTCCGGCCGCTGATGTGCGTCCGGTGCGGCAAATTATGGAGGGCGAAGCGCGTGTTCTCGGCAAGACCCGAGCCACGCTGATGGCCGCGGTCGCACTTATTATTCTGACGGCCGCGCTGTGTGTACTCTCCACCTTGATGGGATGGGTTTTTGACCGTCGCCGCGATTTCGCCATCATGAAGGCGCTGGGAGCGTCCGACCGGTTGTTGAATGGCTTTTTCGCGGCCGAGGCAGCAGCCCTGGGGGCGAGCGGCGCTGTGATCGGATTTGTTCTGGGCATTGGCATCGCGGCCTGGATCGGGC
>Ga0209380_10002384_pt1 | contig 12075 bp, 9 predicted proteins | sample HubBroMetageWFT6_FD_188347 | JGI IMG/M metagenome (GOLD analysis project Ga0209380, IMG submission 188347) | Warmed and freeze-thawed soil microbial communities from the Hubbard Brook experimental Forest, New Hampshire - Hubbard Brook CCASE Soil... | ecosystem: Environmental > Terrestrial > Soil...
GTGAAACTGGGGTTGTAGCCCCAGAGGATCAGACAGCCGCTATTGGCGATGTCGGGCATGGCGCCGCCGGCACTGGTCCCGAGGCTGCCGACGCCATAGGTAAAGCGGGTGGCGAAGGCGCGGCCCCAGCCGCAGATGTCGAGAGTGATATTCGCGTTCGGGGTGCCGAAGGCGTTAGCCAGCCGCTGGATGAAGCCGGAGGAATCCGCGATCGCGGTCGTCGAGGGGGAAGACAGCGTAAAAGCTACCGCCTCCGGGCCGTGCCGCTCCGCGACCCGGCGCATCGCGGCGGCGGTCAGGTCCAACGCCTCGTCCCAGCCGATCCGCTCCCAGCCGGGATCGGGGTCGCCCTTCGGGCGGGTGCGGCGCAGCGGGTGGGTCAATCTCTCTGGATGGTAGACGAGCTCCGGCGCGGCGCGGCCCTTGGCACAAAGCGCTTGCCCGGTGGGGTGCGCGGGATCGGGCTCCAGCCGGGTGAAGCGGCCATCTTCGACGACGGAAACGCAGCCGCACCGGGCGATGCAGAGTCCGCAATAGCCGTGAATGCGTCGCGTGCTGGCGTGGTCGTCGGCCATGGCGTCCCGCTCAGAAGGCGCGCTCAGTGGCGAAGGCGGCACTTTCCTCCAGCGCGCGGCGCAGCGGGCTGTCCGGGAACAGCGTCAGCGCCTGCGCGGCGTCGGCCGCATAGGCCCGGGCCCGCGCCAGCGTTTCGGCCAGCGCGCCGTGGCGCTCGAGGAGACGCATCGCCCGTTCGAGATCGCCCGGGCCCTGCTCGCCTTCTTCGAGCGTGCGGCGCCAGAAGCCGCGCTCCTCCGGGTTGCTGCGGGCGAAGGCGATCAGGATCGGCAGCGTGATCTTGCCGTCGCGGAAATCGTCGCCGACGGATTTTCCGAGTTCGCTCTGCCGCGCCGAAAAATCGAGCATGTCGTCGACCAGCTGATAGGCGATGCCGAGATTGCGGCCGAAGCGTTCGAGCGCCGCCTCCTCCTCGGGCGGGCGATCGGCGAGAACCGCGCCGATCTGGCTCGCCGCGGCGAACAGCGCCGCGGTTTTCGCCTCGATCACTTCGAGATAGGCCGTCTCGGTCGTCGCGGTATCGTTCGCCGTGATCAGCTGATGCACTTCGCCCTCGGCGATGACCGCGGCGGCGCCTGACAGAATTTCGAGAATGCGCAGCGAGCCGACCTCGACCATCAGCTCAAACGAGCGGGCGAACAGGAAATCGCCGACCAGTACCGCTGGCTTGTTGCCCCATACCGCGTTGGCGGTGTCGCGGCCGCGGCGCAGATCGCTTGAGTCGACGACATCGTCGTGCAGCAAGGTCGCGGTATGGATGAACTCGACCGCTGTGGCGAGCGCCAGATGGTCCTCGCCGCAATATCCGCAGAGCCGGGCCGAGGCCAGGGTCAGCATCGGGCGCAGGCGCTTCCCGCCAGCCGCAACGATGTGACCGGCGAGCTGTGGGATCAACGCGACTGGGCTGTGCATCCGCGCCACGATAAGCTCGTTGACCCGAGCGAGATCGGCGCCGAGCAGGCGAAACAGCGAGTCGAGAGACGGGCTCGGGTGGTCGGGGGAGCGGTTGGAACGCGTCAGCGCCACGGATTCTCCTGTCGCTTGAGCCCTGCCGTGTTTCGACTGGCGGACGAGCTTGACGCCCCGGAAGCCGAGCGAGCATAGAATACCTCGCCGAGTCAAGTACACGGCAAGGACCGAGTGGAGGCGGCCGAGCCGCGGATGAAGGAGCTGTTGCGCACCAACGACGTGGTGCGGCTGTCCTGGGTGCAGGCCCTGCTTCGCGACGCCGGCATCGACAGCCTCGTGCTCGATCACCATACCAGCCTCGTTGAGGGCAGCATCGGCGCGATCCCGCGCCGGCTGATGGTGGCGGCCCGCGATCATGGCCGGGCCCGGGCGCTGGTCGCCGCGGCAGAGGAGGAGCTTCGCTGAGCCTGCCCGAGCCCGACCCCGGCATAAGCGAAGATGCTCTCCTCGGCCGGCGTATCCGCCTCCGGCAGCCGGCAAGCGGAGCCCGGGTCGGCATCGATCCGGTGTTTCTTGCTGCCGCGGTGCCGGCCAAGCCGGAGCAGCAGGTGCTCGATATCGGTTGCGGCACCGGGGCGGCGAGCTTGTGCCTCGCGACGCGGGTGCCGCAGTGCCGCATCACCGGCCTGGAGATGCAGCGCGAACTCGTCCGGCTCGCCGGGGACAACGCACTGCTCAACGGAATGAACGACCGGGTCTCGGTCATGGCCGGTAATTTGTTGAACCCGCCGCCGCGGCTCAGCCCCGGGATGTTCGACCATGTCATGGCCAACCCGCCCTTTATCGAGCGCGGCCGCGGCAACCCGGTGCCCGATCCGGCCAAGGCCGCCGCCACGATCGAGGGCGAGGCCGGGCTCGGCGATTGGGTGCGTTTCGCGTTGGTGATGGTACGGGAGAAAGGAACCGTGACCTTCATCCATCGCGCCGACCGGATCGATGCGTTGCTCGGGCAGATCGCCGGACGCGCCGGCGAGGTGGTCGTGTTTCCGCTGTGGCCCGGCGCAGGGCGACCCGCGAGCCGGATTCTGGTGCGGGCGCGCAAGCAGATCGCAGCCCCGGCGCGGCTGTCGCCCGGGCTCGTACTGCACGAGGCGGACGGCCGCTTCACGGCCGAGGCGGAGGCGGTACTGCGCGGCGGCGAGGCATTAATCCTGTAGCAGGGCGAAGCGCCGCGCCGTCTGGCCGCCGGCCCGCCTAATCCCCATCTGGGGAATGTTATGACCCTCCAAGATGCCCTGAAGCTGCTGCCGATCGAGCGCTTTCGCAATCCACCGCCGGTCGTGGCGGTGGTGCGCCTCGAGGGGACGATCGGGCCGCGACAATGGCGCGGCTCGCTGTCGCTCGGCAGCCACGCCACCGCGCTCGACCGGGCGTTTCGGACGCGTCGGCTGCACGCGGTAGCCCTGTCGGTAAACTCGCCGGGCGGGTCGCCGGTGCAATCCGCACTGCTCTACCGCCGCATCCGCCAGCTCGCGGAGGAGAAGCACGTCCCGGTCTTTGCCTTCGCCGAGGATGTCGCGGCGTCGGGCGGGTACTGGCTGGCGCTCGCCGGCGACGAGATCTACGCCGAGGAAGCCTCGCTCTTGGGATCGATCGGGGTGGTCACCGCGAGCTTCGGTCTCTCGCGGCTGATCGAGCGGTTCGGCATCGAGCGCCGCGTGCATACCGCCGGCGAGCGCAAATCGATGCTCGACCCGTTCCTGCCGGAGGACCCGGCCGATGTCGCCCGGCTGACCGACCTGCAGCGGGATATCCACGAGAGCTTCAAGGATCATGTGCGCCGTCGGCGCGCCGGCAAGATCGACCCGGGCGACGAGGCGCTGTTCAGCGGCGAGGTCCTGACCGGACGCATGGCGCTGGCGCGAGGGCTGATCGACGGCATCGGCGATCTGCGTTCGGTGATGCGCGCGCGCTTCGGCGACAACGTCAGGCTGCTGCCGATCCCGACCGCGCGGCGTCGGCGCTGGTGGCTGCCGCGCCTGCGCCCGCTTGCCGAGCGCGAGCCGTACGGTCCTTTGGCGGCGCCGATAGCCGATTTTCTCGGCTGGCTCGAAGCACGGGCATTGTGGGCCCGCTTCGGCCTCTAAGCGCCGACCGCCGTGCGTTTCTTGACCCTTCTTTCGACCTCTCCTAAACCTGACCGATGATCGGCCTGCCCAAGCTTCTGCTGTTCGTCCTGCTGGTTTTCGCAGTGTGGTACGCCACGCGTTGGCTGAACCGTCCGGCGCCGCCGATACCGCGCCGGCGGCCGGCGGCACCTACCGGGCGACAGGCTGCGGTCGAGGATTTGACCGCCTGCCGCATCTGCGGCGCCTATGTGGCGGCGAGCGCGCGCGGCTGTGGCAAGCCTGGCTGCCCGCAGCCGCTATGAAGAGCAGATTGCGGGTGGAGCGATGAGCGCCGCCGCCTCCGGCACGAGCTTTCAGGCGCTGATCCTCGCACTGCAGCGCTATTGGGCCGAGCAGGGCTGCGTGATCCTGCAGCCCTACGATGTCGAGGTCGGCGCCGGCACCTTCCATCCGGCGACCGCGTTGCGCGCACTCGGGCCCGAGCCGTGGCGCGCCGCCTATGTCCAGCCGTCGCGCCGGCCGACCGACGGCCGCTACGGCGAGAACCCGAACCGGCTGCAGCATTATTACCAGCTGCAGGTGATCCTGAAGCCGGCGCCCGCCGACAGCCAGGAGCTGTATCTGAAGAGCCTCGCCGTGCTCGGCATCGACGCCGGACGCCACGACATCCGCTTTGTCGAGGACGATTGGGAAAGCCCGACCCTGGGCGCCTGGGGCCTTGGCTGGGAGGTCTGGCTCGACGGCATGGAGGTCAGCCAGTTCACCTATTTCCAGCAGGTCGGCGGCATCGAATGCGACCCGGTCTCGACCGAGCTGACCTATGGGCTCGAACGGCTGGCGATGTATGTGCAGGGGGTCGAGAGCATCTTCGACCTCGACTACAACGGCGCGGCCGGAGCCGGGCGGATCGCCTATGGCCAGGTGTTCAAGCGGGCCGAGCGCGAGTTCTCGACCTATAATTTCGAATTGGCCGATACCGGGCGGCTGTTCGCGCATTTCGCCGACGCCGAGGCGGAATGCCAGGCGGTGATTGCCCGCGGCCTGGCGCTGCCGGCCTATGACCAATGCCTGAAGGCCAGCCATCTGTTCAACCTGCTCGACGCGCGCGGCGTCATCAGCGTCACGGAGCGCGCCGCCTATATCGGCCGGGTGCGCGCGCTGGCGAAAGCCTGCTGCGAGGCCTGGCTCGTTGGCGGACAGGCGGCATGAAGCCGCAAGATTGTCATTCCGGGGCGCGCCGCAGGCGTGAACCCGGAATCCAGGAACACCGGCCTCCGGGATATGGATTCCGGGCTTGCCGCTGCGCGGCGCCCCGGAATGACATGCGAGGGGCGTCCGCGTGACTGGCGAACTCCTGCTCGAACTCTTGTCGGAGGAGATCCCGGCGCGGATGCAGCGCCGCGCTATCGACGACCTCGTCACCCTCATTCGCGACAAGCTCGTCGAGGCGGAAATCCCGGCCGAAAGCCTCAAAGGCCATGTGACGCCGCGGCGGCTGACCGTCATCGCAACCGGCATCCCCGAGCGTCAGCCCCACCGCAGCGAGGAGCGACGAGGGCCGAGGGTCGGCGCTCCGCCGAACGCGATCGAGGGCTTTCTGCGCTCGGCCGGGCTCGCATCCGTCGACCAATGCGAGGTGCGCGACACCGGCCGCGGCGAATTCTATTTCGCCAAGATCGAACGGCCGGGCCGTCCCGCCGCCGAGGTCCTGCGCGAGCTGCTGCGCGCCGCGATCGGTGAACTGCCCTGGCCGAAGTCGATGCGGTTTCCGGCGTCGACGCTGCACTGGGTGCGACCGCTGACCTCGGCGATCTGCCTGCTTGACGGTGATGTTTTGCCGTTGCCGCTCGACCAAGTTCCGGTCGGACGCTCGACGCGGGGGCATAGGTTTTTGTCCGAGGGCGAGATCGCGGTCGACAACGCCGCCGACTATCTCGACAAGCTCGATCGCGCTTACGTCGTGCTCGACCAGGATCGCCGCCGCGAGATCATATCGGCCGATCTCGACCGGCTCGCTGCGGCGGAGGGGCTGACGGTCAAACATGATCCCGGTTTGCTCGACGAAGTGACCGGGCTGGTCGAATTCCCGGTCGTGCTGATGGGCGCGATCGACGAGGCCAGCATGGAGTTGCCGCCCGAGGTGCTGGCGACCGCGATGCGCACGCATCAGAAGTATTTCTCGTACCTCAAAGCAGACGGTACGCCGGCGCCGCGCTTTCTGTTTGTGGCCAACAACCTGACGGCGGATGACGGCAAGACGATCGTCGCCGGCAACGAGCGGGTGCTTAAGGCGCGCCTCGCCGATGCCCGCTTTTTTTGGGACCAGGACCGCAAAGTCCGGCTCGAAGACCGCGTCGACGCCCTCAAGCAGCGCGTCTATTACGAAAAGCTCGGTACGATGTACGATAAGACGGAACGCATGAAGATCATTGCGTTTCAGTTGGCTTCGTTTCTTCAGATTCACATGCTGCTCGCGAAGCAAGCCTCAGATCCTGATATTGCGACGGACTCGATGCGAGCGGCGAAACTCACTGAGCGCGCGGCCTACTTATGCAAAGCCGATTTGTCGACTGGCATGGTGGGCGAGTTTCCGGAATTGCAAGGAGCGATGGGCCGCTATTACGCGCTTCATGATGGCGAGGACCCGCGAGTGGCGGAGGCTATAGCCGATCATTACAAGCCGCTCGGGCCCAACGATTCATGCCCCACTGCTCCGGTCAGCATTGTTGTGGCTCTGGCGGATAAGTTCGAGGCGCTGGTCGGGTTTTTCGCCATAAACGAGAAGCCGACCGGCTCGCGAGACCCGTTTGCACTAAGGCGGGCCGCGCTCGGAATCATCCGTCTCATCCTTGAGAACAATCTGCGGCTGGGACTCCGCGACGCGATTGATTATGCGTCCAGCGCCTTTAAAGAAACGAATGACGGTTTGCGTGATGTTAAACCCGAGCTGCTGCCTTTCATCGCCGACCGGCTCAAGGTGCATCTGCGCGAGCAGGGCATCCGGCACGATCTGATTGCCGCGGTATTCGCGATTCAGGAAGACGATCTGGTGCGGCTGTTGGCTCGTGTGAACGCATTATCAAAATTCCTCGACACTGAGGATGGTGCGAACCTGCTGATCGCCTATCGTCGTGCATCCAACATTGTGGCTATCGAGGAAAAGAAAGGCGGCTGGACACCCGGCGAAGTCGACTTGGCACGCCGTTCCGAGCACGAAGAATTTGAGCTCACAGAGCGCCTCGCCCAAGCGAGTGTACGAGCCGGGGCGGCCTTACGACACGCGGACTTTGAAGAGGCCATGGCGGCATTAGCTTTACTCCGCCGGCCGGTTGATGAATTTTTCGACAGGGTGACCGTTAATGCGGACGATCCGGCGCTGCGGGAGAACAGGTTGCGCCTGTTGTCGCGCATTCGTGCCGTGATGAACCAGGTCGCCGATTTCTCACAGATCGAGGGGTGAGCTGCGGCAGATGGCGGGTTTCACCCGCCCTACGACATCGCACAGCGGCGTAGGGCGGGTGGAGCGCAGCGCAACCCGCCGACACAACGATGGTCAGTAGATCGAGGGATGACGAGCCCATGACGACCAGCGGGACGCAATGGGTCTATCGCTTTGGCCGCGGCGATGCCGAGGGGCGCGGCGGGCTGCGCGACCTCTTGGGCGGCAAGGGCGCCGGCCTCGCCGAGATGGCCAATCTCGGCCTGCCGGTGCCGCCGGGCTTTACCATCACGACCGAAGTCTGCACCCATTTCTACGCCAATAAGCATAGCTATCCGCCCGAGCTGGACGGCCAGGTAACGCAAGCGCTCGCCTGGGTCGAGGAGGCGCTCGGCGCCAAATTCGGCGATCCCAAAAAGCCACTGCTCGTCTCGGTGCGCTCGGGTGCGCGCGCCTCGATGCCGGGCATGATGGACACGGTGCTCAATTTGGGCCTCAACGACGCGACGGTCGCGGGCCTCGCCCAGCAAAGCGGTGACGAGCGCTTCGCCTATGACAGCTATCGCCGCTTTCTGCAGATGTACGGGCAGGTCGTGCTTGGCATCGAGCACCACCATTTCGAGGAATTGCTCGAGAACCACAAGATCGAGACCGGCGCCGTGCTCGATACGGAGCTTGGCGCCGAGGATTGGAAATCGCTGGTCGCCGGCTTCAAGGAGGTGGTGCAGGACGAAACCGGCAAGCCATTCCCGCAGGACGCGCACGAGCAGCTGTGGGGCGCCATCGCCGCGGTGTTCGGCTCCTGGAACAACACCCGCGCCGTCACCTACCGGCGCCTCCACAACATCCCGGCCGAATGGGGCACCGCGGTCAATGTCCAGGCGATGGTGTTCGGCAACCGCGGCGAGGATTGCGCGACAGGCGTCGCCTTCACCCGCAACCCTTCGACAGGCGCCAACGAGTTCTACGGCGAGTACCTCGTCAATGCGCAGGGCGAGGATGTCGTCGCCGGCATCCGCACGCCGCAGCATCTGACGGTCGCCGGCAAAAACGCGGCCCACTCGACCCTGCCGGCGATGGAAGAGGTAATGCCAGCCGTGTTCGGCGAGTTGCAGAAGGTGCGCCGCATCCTCGAAGACCAGTACCGCGACATGCAGGACATCGAGTTCACCGTCGAGCGCGGCAAGCTGTGGATGCTGCAGACCCGCACCGGCAAGCGCACCGCGCAGGCGGCGCTGAAGATCGCGGTGTCGCTGGTTGAGGAGAAGGTGATCGGGCGCGAGGAGGCGATTCGCCGGATCGAACCCGGTTCGCTCGACCAGCTGCTGCATCCGATGCTCGATCCGGCCGCCAAGACCATCGTGCTGGCGCACGGGTTGCCGGCCTCGCCCGGGGCCGCCTCCGGCAAGGTGCTGTTCTCGCCGGACGAGGCGGAGGCGGCGGCAAGCCGAGGCGAGAGCGTCATCCTGGTGCGGATCGAGACCAGCCCCGAGGACATCCACGGCATGCACGCCGCCCGGGGCATCCTGACCACCCGCGGCGGCATGACCAGCCACGCTGCGGTCGTCGCGCGCGGCATGGGGCGGCCCTGCGTCACTGGCGCCGGCGATCTGCGGATCGACTACGGTGCCCGCACGCTGACGGTCGGCAACCACCTGGTCCACGCTGGCGACCTTCTGACGATCAACGGCTCGACCGGCGAGGTTCTGCTCGGCGAGGTTCCGACGATCCAGCCGCAGCTGTCCGGCGATTTCGCCAAGCTGATGGGATGGGCCGATGCGCTGCGCAAGCTGAAAGTGCGCGCCAACGCGGAGACCCCGGTCGACGCGCAGGCGGCGCGCGGTTTCGGCGCCGAGGGGATCGGGCTGTCGCGCACCGAGCACATGTTCTTCGAGGCCGACCGCATCGGCGCGATCCGCGAGATGATCATGGCCGACGAGGAGCATGGGCGCCGCGAGGCCCTCGCCAAGCTGCTGCCGATGCAGCGGGCCGATTTCATCGAGATCTTCCGCATCATGCGCGGGCTGCCGGTGACGATCCGGTTGCTCGATCCGCCATTGCACGAATTCCTGCCTAAGACCGACGCCGAATTCGACGACATGGCGCGCCTGACCGGCAAGAGCGTCGCCGAGGTGCGCCAGAGCACGCATGCGCTGTATGAGACCAACCCGATGCTCGGGCATCGCGGCTGCCGGCTCGGGATCACCTACCCGGAAATCTACGAGATGCAGGCGATCGCGATCTTCGAGGCGGCTGCTGCGGTGATGCAGGAGACCGGTGAGGCACCCGAGCCGGAGGTGATGATCCCGCTAATCGCCACCCGGCGCGAATTCGACATTCTGAAAGCGATCGTCGATCGGGTCGGCGGCGAGGTCATGTCGAAGGCCGGGGTCACGTTCGCCTATTCGGTCGGGACGATGATCGAATTGCCGCGCGCGGCGCTGCTCGCCGGGGAGATCGCCAAGAGCGCGGCGTTTTTCAGCTTCGGCACCAACGATCTGACCCAGACCGTCTATGGCTTGTCGCGCGACGACGCGGCGAGCTTTATCGGCACCTATCAGAAGCTCGGAATTTTCGAGCACGACCCCTTCGTTACGCTCGATACGGTAGGGGTTGGAGAACTGGTCAGGATCGCCGCCGAGCGGGGTCGCGCCACCCGCCCCGACATCAAGCTCGGCATCTGCGGCGAGCATGGCGGCGACCCGGCCTCGATCCAGTTCTGCCGCGAAATCGGCCTCGATTACGTGTCGTGCTCGCCCTACCGGGTGCCGATCGCGCGCCTCGCCGCGGCGCAGGCGGAGCTGACCGGCAAGTCGGGCGGGACGACGGCGTAGCCGAGCCGAAACGACAATGCCCGGCGCGAGGCCGGGCATGGCTATGCCGCCGGCTGTTAGCCGGCGAGGGCAGGGAGTTCCTGGCGCGCTACTTGATCTTCGCTTCCTTGAAGATGACGTGCTTGCGCGCGACCGGGTCGAACTTTTTCAGTTCGAGCTTTTCGGTCTTGGTCCGCGGGTTCTTTTTGGTGACATAGAAGAAGCCGGTATCGGCACTGCTGACCAGCTTGATCATAACGGTATTGGTCTTGGCCATCGTCGGGTCCCGCGCGGTTCAGGGTTGGCGTGTTCCCGAAGATAGGGCGCCGGCCGAGTCTGTCAAGTCAGCCGCCGCGAGCGTGGCACCGGGGCCGCTCGGCGCGACGCTGGCGCTGGCGCCGAGGACCTGCAGCGCCTGGCTGTAGAGTCGCGGCTCGGCGAGCAGACGCTCGGCGAGCTTCAGGTCGATCGCCGGCTTGGTTTGGCGCGCCGGGCAGGCTTGCCGCAACTGCGTCCAGCCCTGCTCGTCGAGACCGGCACGGCGGGCCGTCAGCGTCGATCCCGAGCCGCCGACGCGCTGCAAGGCGGTCTGCAGCGACGTCTCGTCGTCGCCGAGATCGCTGGTGCAAAGCGTCGGCACGACACCGTGCGATTGCAGCAGATACCCGGCCGGTGTGACCAGCCGGGCCCAGGTCAAAATCAGCTCCCCATCGTTCGGCAGGTGCAGCACGGTCTGTACCGTTCCCTTGCCATAGGAGGAGCTGCCGATGACGACACCCCGCCCCCGATCCTGCAACGCCGCCGCGACGATCTCGGAGGCCGAGGCGGAGCCGCCATTGACCAGCACCGCGATCGGCACCTGCGGCGCGACGCTGTGGCCGGAGGCGGCGAAAGCCTGATGGCTCGCCGGATTGCGTCCGGTGGTGGAGGCGATCGGCCCGTCGCGGATGAAGAGCTCGGCGAGGCTGACCGCCTGATCGAGCAGCCCGCCCGGATCCCCGCGCAAATCGAGCACGACGCCGGCGAGATTTCCGCCGCCTTGCCGTTGCGCTTCGGCCAGCTGCTCGGCGAGACGCTGGGTCGTGCTCTGGTTGAAGCTGGCGATCCGGAACACGGCGATATTGCCGTCGCGCGTCATCGTCACGGTCGGCAGCGTGACGTGGGCGCGCTGCAAGCGCAGCTGCTGCGGCTGCGTCGTGCCAGGATGCAGGATGCTGACCGAAACCGTGCTGCCGATCGGGCCCTGTAGCTGGTCGATCACCTCTTCCTGCGATCGGCCGGCGGTCGGCACGCCGTCGACCGCCAGGAGCGTGTCGTCCGTCCGAACTCCCGCCAATTCGGCGGGGCTGCGCGGGCAAAGCCCGGCGATGCGGAAAGAGTCGCTACTGTTGTCGAACGTCACGCCGATGCCGCTGTAGCCGTCCCGCGCGGCCCGCTGGGCCGTGGCCGATTTGGGCGTGGCATAGCGCGAATAATGATCGAGAGCGCCGGTCATGCCATCGAAGACCACTTTCTCGATCGCATCTTGAGACAACGTCGCCAGGCGGGGCGAGGCCTGTCGCGCCGTCGCGGCCACATGGGCGACCAGCTCGCCCCAATCCCGGTTATTGCCGTCGGCCGGCATCGAGTAGAAGGCGATGTTGCGGGTGTCGTAGTTGAGGCCGAACGCGTGGCCGAGGCGTCCGTCGCCGCTGTCGCTGATCGAAAGCTTGTCATCGAGGCGTGACAGGCGAGTGATGCCGGCCAGTGAGACGCGACGGGTCGACACCGGCTCGATGTAGAGACCCGTTATCTCGTCGAGCCCGCGCGTGAAAAGCGCTTCGGGTGAGCCGGCCGAGTTCTGCTGGTTTCCCTCGCAGGCAACGAGCGCGATCGAGGTCAAACCGAGGCCGGCCCAGACCAGAAGCGCGGTCGGGAGCGACCATGCCAGCGGCGTGCGAGTCAACACCCCTAGCTCCCCTGTTCAATTCTGCCGGCCCTTACGAGCCGTCCAGCCGAGTTTCCTCCGGGAGCGTGGCCGCTCCGTTCGATCAATCGTGTCACAGTAGATCGGCGCGCGCCGGCGATCAACGAACTCCGGCGGCAATTTTATGACCGGATGAATCAGCGGCGCCGGCGCAAATAGCGATACGGCCGAGATTGGCCGGGATTGGGCGTGGCGACGCTCTCGCCCTCGAGCCGGAACAGCAACCGTCCGCCGATCGCGTCG
>Ga0209380_10002385_pt1 | contig 12074 bp, 5 predicted proteins | sample HubBroMetageWFT6_FD_188347 | JGI IMG/M metagenome (GOLD analysis project Ga0209380, IMG submission 188347) | Warmed and freeze-thawed soil microbial communities from the Hubbard Brook experimental Forest, New Hampshire - Hubbard Brook CCASE Soil... | ecosystem: Environmental > Terrestrial > Soil...
GCGCAACGTTTCGGACAGCAGTTCGGGACGTTCGCGCAGAACGAGCTGGGTCACCTCGAGCGACTCTTGGGCGTGTCGCTCCTCGACCTGATGCGAGAAGCAATCCTCGAAATACGACTCATGCGAGAATTGCGGGAAGTGGCTCCCGAAAGCCTCGGCCAATGCCCGCATCCAGTCAACCGACATCACCTCGACGGCGCACCACGGGCCGAGCGAACGCGCATACAGCTTCTTCGCGAGGCGAACGAAGTGAGCGGTTTCGGCGTCGAGGTGTTCGCACAGATCCTCGGGGGCACCGAAATCTTCGTCCTGAAGCCGAAGATTGGCGCCAATGTGCCGAAACGCGCGGGTAAGTTGGTAATGGTGGGTGTCGCCGCCGGCGAGACCGTCGTCGTCGACGAAAATCTGCAGCTTGCGCTTGCGCAAGGCCGGGTTGTCCAAGTGTGGCAGGTAATAGACCGCCGCGCGGGTCGCATGCATCGCCGCCTGGTAGACGAGATGGACATCTCCCAGAAACTCGGGATCCCCGGCGATCGCCAGCGGCAAGGATCGAACGTGCTGGAAGAACGGCATGCGCGATGGCCGGTGCTGCTCGACCATATCGATGACCGTGCGCGGAAATGCCTCGACCGCGTCACGGTCCGCCTCGATCATCCCCAGCTCCTTGTAATTGACAGCGGCCTGCATTGCCATTCGGTGACCCTCCTAATTTACTTTCCGCGCAAACCGCAACCGCTGGAATGCCGCTGCCGGCTGGTGTCCGGACCGAATCATCCGGGAGATCCGTAAAAAATTGCTTAATCACCCCCGATCCGGACCGCAGGCCGGACGCCACAACTGGTCACGATCGAGACGCGCATCAATGCTTGATTAACCATAAGGCTGTATCTTTGATGGAGCGGCTATGACCTGAGTTGTTCGAGGAGTCGGCGACGAATGAGGGTTGCGGATAAGCCGCCGTTGGCCGGCCTGACGGTCGGCTGGCTGACAATGTTCGTGATCGGCACCGACCTTTTTGTGATCTCGCCGCTGCTGCCGTTGATTGCGGCGGATTACCAAACATCGGCCGCGCTGGCGGGATTGTCGGTCACGGTGTTTTCGCTGACATACATGGTCAGTGCACCGGTTTTCGGTCATCTTGCCGATCGGATCGGCCGTCGTCGCGTGCTGGTCGCGGGCCTCGTCGTGTTCGCCGCCGCCAATCTTGCAACCGCCGCGGCAGATAGTCTCATCGGCCTACTGGCCGCGCGCGTTGTCGCCGGCGCCGCGGCCGCGGGAGTGTCGCCGTCGGTTTACGCCCTTGTCGCGGGCGCCGCTCCTGCCGAGCGGCGCGCCAGCTGGATGGCGCTCGTCGTATCGGGGCTGCTGGTGTCGCTTGCTCTCGGAGCCCCGATCGGCGGCTGGGCCGGAGCAACCTTTGGCTGGGGAGCGGTTTTCGTGGCGCTCGCCGCTTCGAGCGTCTTTCTCGTCCTGCCGAATTGGTATGTTTGGCCACACCATCAAAGCGTGATGGACGCCGGCGCCTCGCCGCTCGTCGGTCTCGCCGCAATTACCGTCGCGCGGCGCTTGATGCCGATGGTGCTGTGGAGCGCCGCGCTCTACGGCATGTACACCTATCTAGGCGCCGGCCTGACGGCCGCCGGTTATTCGACCGCCGAGACCGCACAGGCAATCCTGATGTACGGCAGCGGCGCCATCGCCGGTGTGCTGCTCGGCGGGCGACTGACCGACTGGCTCGGCGCGAAATTCATGGCAACGGCGGGCCTGCTTGGGCTTTCGGCCTGCCTCCTGGCATTGCATTTGGCGGTCCATGGCCGGATCCTGGTCGGCCTCGGGCTGGGCTTGACGTCCGTTGTCGCCCAGCTGTTCTTCCCGGCGCAACAGGTAGGCATCGCCAACGACTTCCCGGCGCGCCGGGCCAGCATGATGGCCTGGAACAACAGCGCGCTGTTCTTCGGGATCAGCCTCGGATCCTTGTTCGGCGGGCAGGCTGTCGCCTTCGCCGGTTTCGAAGCAAATCTGCTGCTTTCGGCCGCGATTGCCCTGATCGGCTCGATGGTGGTCGGGCTGGTCGTTCCGACCCCGCCGGGAGTTCACCCCGCCCGCCGTCCGGTGTAGCGACGATCAGCTCGCCAACAACACGGGCGCGCGAGAGCTAGCTGCTCCACCGGGTGCGGCCGCGTCCTCTTCCTCCCAAACCGCCGGAAAGTCGAGCGACACACAAGTGCCGTTCTCGGGTTGGCTTTCAATCGTCAGCCGTCCGCCATGCTCGCCGATCAGCGAATTGACGATGCTGAGACCGAGCCCGGTGCCACCCTGCTTGCGCGCGACACGGCCATCAACCTGACGGAACGGGACCAGTGCCATGGCGGCCGTCTCGCTGCCGATCCCGACTCCCTTATCGGCGACGCTCAGCCGCGTAACGCCCTCGTCCACAGCGGTGATCGTCACTCGGATCGGCGCTTCGGCGGCGCTGAATTTCGCGGCATTCGACAGCAGCTTGACGAGCATCTGCTCGACCGCCCATCGATCCGCGCGCACCGGGCGCGGCGTCCCGTTCAGCGCCAGTGTGATATCGTGATGTTTTCCGGTTTCGCTCTGCCGGAACTCGTCGAGCGCCGCCTCTACAAGTTCGGACAGGTCGATGCTCTCGCGCCGCAGCTCGAACCGGCCGGCCTCCAGCTCGGCGATGGTGAGCACGTCGATGACGAAGCCGAGCATCTGCTGCCCGGCCTGCTCCACATTCCGAGCATAATCGATATAGCGGCCTTCGGCGATCGGGCCGAACGCCTCTTGCACGATCATGTCGCTGAAACCGATGATCGCATTGAGCGGCGTCCGCAGCTCGTGGCTCATCGCGGCGAGGAACGCCGTCTTTGCCGCGTCCGCCATTCGGGCTTCATCGCGGGCCGCGGCGAGTGCAAGTTCGGTGTGCTTGCGTTCGGTGATGTCCTGCAACGAGCCTTGCAGATATCGCGTTCCGTCCTGCGCTACGGCACTCTCCGCGCGCAGCGAAAGGGTGCGAACCTCGCCGGCCGGGGTACGCATCCGGTGATCGAGATCGACCTTCTTGCCGGCCAGGCCGCTTCTGACTGCCCGGACCAGAGCCCGGCGATCCTCGACCGGGATGCGTCGCAATAGCGATCTAACCGGGAGCGATGTTGCCAAGCCGCCGAACCCGAGGCTGTGCCACAGCTCGGCGGAGCATTCGATGAGCCCGGTATGCGGAAGCCAACGGAAGTTGCCGATGCCGGCGATCCGTTGCGCCTCGGCGAGACTCTGCTGGCTCAGCATCAAATTCTCAAGGGTCGCATGCGCCCGCAGCATGTAGCGAGCCCGATGCGGCAGCGCCGGCCAGTTGATCGGCTTGCCGATGAAATCCGTGGCGCCGACGCGATACGCCCGATCGATCGATTCGACGTCGTCGAGCGCCGTCGCCATCAGGATTGGTGTATCGTCGCCACCTGGTCGCGCCCGGATGGCCGCGCAAACATCGAAGCCGTTCATGTCGGGCATCATCACGTCGAGCACGACGAGATCCGGCTTGAACGCGGAAAAACATTCCAGTGCTTCGCCGCCGCTTGGCGCCTCGATGATGTCGAAGCCGGCGGGTTCGAGCACCTGCCGTTGCAGAAAGCGCTCGATCTCGTCGTCATCGGCTATCAAGACCAGCGGGCGCGCCCGCTGAAGCCGAGCGAGCATCAGGCAACTCGCGGTAGCCGGGCCGTCAGGGCAGCTTTGGCACGCTGATAGTCGGCGATTATCGTTTCGACCCGAGCCCCGGCATCGGGCACGGCACCCACACGCGCAATCGCTTCGAGTTCGCGGCAGCGCGCCGAGAGCAGGGCGGCCCCGACATTGGCGCTGGCCGATTTCAGGGTATGGCTAGCACGGTGCAGCAGCGCCGTATCGCTGCTTGCCGCGGCCTGCTCCAGATCCTTCAGCAACGCCGGTGCGCTTTCGAGGAACAGCGTGATCACGCGGTTGACAATGTCGGGCCGGCCCTCCCGTTGCAGCTGGGCCAAGGCGTTCAGTACGCTGTCGTCGATCGGTTCGATTTCCCCCGCTTCAACCGGCGCCGGAACGGGTGCGGACGGCACCGCCCGCGGAACCGACGGCACCAGGGTCAGGTGATCGCGCTTGCCGTTGCCATTGTCCTTGGCGGCGGGTCCGAGCCACGTCATCAAGGCGGACCTCATCTGTTCGGCGGTAAAGGGTTTTGAGAGGTAATCGTCCATACCGGCAGCGAGGCACCGCTCACGGTCGCCCTCGATTGCGCTTGCGGTCAAGGCGACGATTGGAATCCGGCGGTCGGATTGAGCCTCGCGCCTACGAATCTCGGCGGTCGCTTGGAATCCGTCCATCTCCGGCATCTGACAATCCATGAAAATCAGGCCGTAATTGTCGACGGCGTAGCGATCGAGCGCTTCCCGCCCGTTAGTGGCGGTCTCCACGTCGCAGCCGAAAGTCTCCAGGATGCCGACCGCAACCTCGAGATTGACGGGGTTGTCCTCCACCAGCAGCACCCGCGCCCCAGCGACGCCTTCAGGTACGGGAGCCCGCGACCTCGACGCGTCGAATGCCATCTCAGCTTCGCCGTCTATCGCCTCCAGGCACGCGCGCAGGGCCGACTGCCTAACCGGTTTCGTCAACCAGCCAACACCGGGTCCCCGCAGGTCGCCGGTCGCGTCCATCTCCTGGTTGCGGGCAGCCAGCAGCAACAGCCGCAAGCCGGTCATCGCCGGATCGGACCTGATCGTGCGGGCAAGAGCGACCCCGTTCATGACCGGTCTGGCCACATCGATGATCACCAGCGCGAACGGATCTCCGCTCGAAAGCGCGGCCAGGATCTCGGCGAGGGCCCCGGTGCTCGTCTCGGCCTCACGCACGCGGATGCCCCAGGCCGAGAGCTGCTCTCTGAGGTTGCGGCGGGTCAGCGTATCGGGCTTCACCAACAAGGCGCGCATGCCGTGAAACGGCGACGCATCGACCGCCGCCGGTGCTTCAACATTCTGCCGGACGAAACGCGCGGTGAAGCGGAAGCGAGAACCGCGGCCCAGTTCGCTCGCCAGCTCGATCTTGCCGCCCATCATCTCGCAAAGCTGCTTCGCGATGGTAAGACCGAGCCCGGTGCCGCCATAGCGGCGGGTCGTCGAGCTGTCGGCTTGAGCAAAGGCGTCGAAGATGTGCTCCTGCTTGTCCGCCGGGATGCCGATCCCGGTATCGCTGACCTCGAAGGCGACAAAAGCCGAGCCGGCATCGACCGCAAGCGACTCGACGCGAATAGCCACCTCACCCTTTTCGGTGAACTTGATGGCGTTGCCGATCAGATTGGTCAGGATCTGGCGAAGGCGCCCGGAATCGCCAATTACCGCCGTCGGCAGGCTCGCCGGGACCGAGCAGGTCAGTTCCAAACCCTTGTCGTAGGCGATATCGGTAAAGGTCTCGGTTACCTCTTCGACCAAGTCGCGCAGATGGAAGTTGGCTTCATCGAGCTCGACCTTGCCTGCCTCGATCTTTGAGATATCGAGGATGCCGTTAATGATCCCGAGCAACGCCTCGGCCGAGCGCCGCGCGGTATCGATATAGCGGCGCTGCGTCGGGGCGAACTTGGTTTGGATCAGCAGCTCCAGCATGCCGAGCACCCCGTTTACCGGAGTGCGGATCTCGTGGCTCATCTTCGCCAGGAACTGCGATTTGGCGCGGTTCGCCTCCTCCAATTCGAGCGTCCGCCGCTCGATGCGCGATTCGAGCGTGGCATTGAGATGACGGAGCTGTTCCTCCGCCCGCTGCTGCGCAGCATGACGAGTGGCGAGGGCATCGGCCATTTTGTTGAAGGCCAACCCGAGCCGCCCAATCTCCGTCGTCCGGTCCTCGATTTTGACGCGGGCGTCGTAGTTGCCCTTTTCCCATTCGCCGGTAACGCCGAGCAGCTCGGCGATCGGTCGCTGGAGGAATTTGCGGCCCCCGATCCAGGCCAGGTAGGTCGCTGCTACCAGCCCCAGCAGGATGAGCAGGATCCCGCGCTTGGTCGCGGCGTCGATCGGTTCGAACGCTTCGGACTTCGCCTGGCCGGCGCTGAGGAAGAAATCTTTCGGCGGTAGCGCCGCCGGCACATAACCGAAAATTCTGGTGAGGCCATCGACGCCCTTTGCCTCCTCCCATCCGGCCACATCGCCATCCATGATGGCCTCATGCGACTTTCTCATATTCTTGCCGACGAGCTGCTCCGGATGCGGCAGGCGTGCGATGATGTTGCCGAGCCGGTCGGCGATCAGAATCGATTGCGACGGGGTCAGGCCCCGCTCCTTCAGGTGCTCGGAGAGCCAACCGAGATCGAGGGCGGCAAAAACGACGCCGGTCGTGCCGTCGGCACCGCGGTATACATGCGCAAAGTGGATCAGTTTCTCGCCGGAGATCGGATCGACAAAATAGTTGCCGACCGCAAGATCGTTATCGCTGAATGCACGTTTAAAGAATTCCGTATCCGCGATCGAGGTCAACCCCGGCGATCTGCTTGAACAGAAGACGTTTCCGTTTGCATCTGCAGCGCCGAGATAGGCATAGGACTCGAACCGCGCCTTCAGCTTGGCGAAGATCGCGCGGCATTCTTTGCCGTTGTGAGCCTGGACCTCATCGAGTTCGCCGAGCGCGATCAGCAGCTGCGAGGCGCCTTCCCGCACCTCCTTCATTTCCTCGCCGAACTGCTTGGTGATCTGGATGACCCGCTCGCGGATGTCGTCTTCGCGCGAGCTGCGCAGCGTGTATTCGTTGACGGCCTGAATAGCTAAAGCGGGCAATACCGCGATCACGACAAGCAGGAACATCCGGCCGGTCAAGCCGATCTGCATCCGGCGCCGGAGCCAAGAGCGGCTATCGCCTACTGGCTGGACTCTATCCGTCCCGCCATTTGCATTTGGGCCGTTCATGTACTCCTCCTGAGCCGTGCCCAGCCTTCCCTCGGAACCCGCGACGGCGCGCAGCCGGTTCTCGACGCGGGCATCCGAGCGATCGAAATCCCCGCGCTCCGGCCGGCCCGGTTTGTGTAACGCTGAAGCCTATTGGTTAACAATCCGATAAATCTTTCTTGAATCTTACCACAACTGGTAGGGCTCCTACTTCCCTTCCCCTTATTAAGGGGTCGCATCGACGTCCTTCCCACCCTGGCGCCGGGTATTCAGTAGTCAGGCCACGGCGCGCCGCGCACCCTCTGTTTGGCGCGAGATCGGTGTATCGCGATCGCCTGCCAGCACGTCGCGCTGCTCCACGAAAAGCTGCCGAACCCAGTCAATGACCGCGCGCACGCAGGCCGCGCGCCGCAAGTCTCGGTGCACGATCACCCAATACTCGGCGGCGATCTCGGGTACCGGGCTCGTCAACCGCTCGAGCATCCGATCCTCGTCGCCGACGAAACAGGGGAAGATCCCACGCCCGGCGCCGGCCCGGATCGCCGCCCATTGCATCGCCATGTTCGACGCGCGCAACGCGATCGCGGCACCGGTCTCGCGCCGCCGCTGCTCGACCCAGCGGGTGGTCGGATAATGCGCCTGTTCTTCGGTATAGGTCACCCAGGCGTCCGCCTCGATGCCGCTCCGGCGATAGACGGCGGCGGCGAAGGTGCCGAGCTTGGAGATATAAAGGTCGCCCTCCTCGGGCGGGTGATGGCGCACCGCGAGATCCGCCTCGCGGCGCGCCAGATTGGCGGTTCCCTGCGATTCGACCAGCTCGACGGTGATCCCCTGCGGCAGCGCCGCCGCCGGACGGCCGAGATTGCGCGAGAGAAAAGCCGCGGCCCATTCGCCGACTGAGACACGTACCGTACCGCTCAATGCCGGCGATGCGGCAGCGTGCCGTCGTTCGAGCGCCAGGGCTGCGTCCTCCAGCTCCTCGGCGGCGCCGATCAGGGCCTCGCCGGCGGCGTTCAGGCGCAGCCCCTCGGGCAGACGATCGAACAGTGGCGGGCCGCCAAACGCCGCCTCGAACGCAGCGAGCCGACGGCCGATCGTCGGCTGGCTCAGCCCGAGCGCGCGGCCGGCCGCGCGCAGCGAGCCGTGGCGCGCGACCGCGAGAAACACGCGGGCATCGTCCCAATCCATCGCGGCAGAGCCGTTGGCATTGGCCATGACACAAAAACGTATCGCGGGTCGCCGATTTTGTCGATCTTTGAAATCATAATGTGCCGGTATGATCGCAATCGACAGTCGTGCCGTCTGCGAAGCAGCGAACGGAGGAACCGGTGATTGCTATTTTGGATCTCAAGGGCACGCTCGGAAAGATCCCGATGATGCGCGGGCGCAAGCCAGAGACGACCGAGGCCGAGCGCAAAGCAAGCGGCGCGTTCGTCACCTTGGCGCCGTTCCGCGACGGCAATGTCTACTGCGCCAAATTCAGCGGCGACGCAGCATGGGAGCGCCACCCGAACGGCGACGAGATCGTGCAGATCGTCGATGGCGCCACAACTCTCTACCTGATGACCGAGGACGGGCCGCAATCCTTCGCGCTCAGCGCCGGGATGGTGGCGATCGTGCCGCAAAACACCTGGCACCGCTTTCACGCGCCGGAGGGGGTCAGCATCGTGACCGCGACGCCGCGGCCGACCGAGCATCTGACGGTCGATGTCGACGACCCGCGCACGCTGACCGAGGCACAGCGAACCGGCAACACCGAAGAGAAGTGGGGCTGATGTATTTCGACCGGTACCTCTGGCGACTGACGCGCGGGCTGCGCGGGCAGATCGCGCTGGCGATCCTGATCGGGTTGTGCGCCGCGGCGTTCGGCATCGCCCGCTTCACGCTGCTCGGCACGATGCTGGCGCGGGTATTCGCGGGCTCCGGCTTTGCCTCGATCGCGATCGCGGCGACCGGCGTCGCCGGCGCTGTCGTGCTGCGCGGGCTGCTCGATCATTACCGCACGCTGATCGCCCACCGCACCGCCGCGCGAGTGCAGACCGATCTGCGCGGGCGGCTTTACGACAAGATCGCCGAGCTGGGCCCGGCCTGGTTCGCCGGCGAGCGCACCGGCGGGGTGATGCTATCGGTGGTCGACGGGGTCGAACAGCTGCAGACGTTCTTCGGCCAATATGTGCCGCAGGTCTGCGTCGCGGCGCTGACGCCGATCGCGATCTTCCTGTTCATCATGTGGTGGGACCTGCCGGTCGCGACGGTGATGCTGATCGCGGCGCTGGTGACGCTGATCGCGCCGACGGTGTGGAACAAGGTCGAGAGCGGCCGGAACCGGCTGCGCCAGACGGCGATGAAGAGCTTCGGCTCGGAATTTCTCGACGCGGTGCAGGGGCTGCCGACGCTGAAGGCGTTCGGCCAGAGCCGATCGTATGGCGAGCGCTTGGCCGAGCGGGCGCGCGAGCTGTCGAACACGACGATGCGCGTGCTGTCGACCAGCGTGATGACGCGCGGCATTACCGATGCCGGCGTTGCGGTCGGTGCGGCGGCGGCGCTCGGGCTCGGCGTGTGGCGCGTCGCGCACGGCGAGATGAGCATCACCGCGCTGCTCATCGTGCTGATGGCCGGGACCGAGGTGTTCCGCCCGCTGCGCGACCTGCGCTCGGTACTGCACCAGGGCATGGTGGGGCAATCGGCGGCGGCCGGGATCACCGCGCTGCTTGAGTCGCAGCCCCTGGTGCCGTCGACGGCAGCCGCACCCAAGCCTGCGACGCTCGCGCCGACCATCGAGTTCGACGATGTTTCCTTCGCCTATCCAGGCGGCAGGGGTGCGGCGCATACGGCGCTGTCGTTCACGGTCGCGGCGGGCGAGAAGATCGGCATCGTCGGCCCGAGCGGCTCGGGCAAATCGTCGGTGGCGCGGCTGCTGCTGCGGCTGTTCGATCCGCAATCGGGCAGCGTGAAGATCGGCGGGCGCGACCTGCGCGAGCTCGATCCCGAAATGGTGCGGGCCCAGATCGCCGTCGTCCATCAGGACACCTATTTGTTCCACGGCACCGTCGAGGAGAATTTGCGGCTCGGCCGTCCCGACGCGAGCGTGGAGGAGCTGGAAGCGGCGGCACACGACGCCAACGCGCACGATTTCATCATGGCGCTGCCGCAGGGCTACCGGACGATGCTCGGCGAGCGCGGCGTCAACCTGTCGGGCGGGCAGCGGCAGCGTCTGGCAATCGCCCGCGCCCTGCTGCGCGACGCGCCCATCCTGATCCTCGACGAGGCTTTGTCCTCGGTCGATGCCGAGAACGAAGCGGTGATCCAGGAGGCGATCGACCGCCTTTCCCAGGGACGCACGACGCTGATCCTGGCGCATCGGCTGTCGAGCGTGATCGGCGCCGACCGCATCCTGGTCCTCGACCACGGCCGGATCGTCGAGGAGGGCAGCCACGCCGAGCTGATCCGCCGCGGCGGACCCTATCGCCGGCTGATGGGCGCGCAAGCCGAAGAGCGCGGCGACGATTTCGACCTGATTGACAACAAACCGGCGCTGAGCGGGCCGAGTTCGGCCGAGGCGACCGATTACGGCGAGGAAGCGCCGGCCGCCGCGGCGGCGGCAGCAGCGCAGGTCGGTTGGATGACAACGCTGGCGACGCTGACGGAAATTATCGGGCCGTGGCGGCGGAAATTCGCCATCGTCGTTGGCGCGGGGATCAGCCGCGTGGCCGCGTTCATCGGCGTCGGTATCGTCGGCGCGCTGGCGGTGGCAGCGGTGAAGACCGGTGCGCCGTACGGTTATCTGCTGATCTTCCTCGGCCTGTTGGCGCCGCTCGCCGGCGTCCTGCACTGGATCGAATCGTGGCTGGCGCATGACATCGCCTATCGGCTCCTGGCAGAGATGCGGATCGACCTGTTCAGGAAGCTCGACAAGCTGGCCCCGGCCTATCTGGTGCGGCGGCGCTCGGGCGATCTGATCGCGCTGGCCGCGCAGGATATCGAGACGATCGAATATTTCTTTGCGCACACCGTGGCCCCGGCGCTGGTGGCGATCCTGGTGCCGTCGACGGTGCTGCTGACGCTCGCCTTCGTTGCCTGGCCGATCGCGCTGGTGATCCTCCCGTTCATTCTCTACGCGGCGTTGGCGCCGTGGGTGCTGCGGACCAAGATCGACCGGCTCGGCGCGCTGGCGCGCGACCGGCTCGGCCTCCTCGCCGGGTACGTCACCGAGACGATCCAGGGCCTTTCGGACCTCGTCGCGTTCCAGGCGGTCGGGCGGCGGCGTGCGGGCTTCATGGCGGCGGTCGCCGATTACCAGGAAGTGCGGCTGCGGCTGCTCGGCGATCTGACCGCCCAGACCGCGCAACTCGAGATCTGCACCGGGCTCGGCGGCCTCGCGGTGGCCGTGGTCGGCGCCATGCTGGTCTCCCAGGGCCAGCTTGCCGCAACCACCCTCCCCTTGCTTATTCTGCTGGCGGTCGCGTCGTTTCTGCCGATCTCGGAAATTGCCCAGGTCAGCCGGCAGCTTGCCGACACGATCGCATCGACCCGCCGGCTCCACGCCGTACATGACGAAAAACCGCCGGTCGTCGATGGTCCGCTGCGCCCGCCGGCGCCGGTCGGAGGATCGGCAATCCGTTTCGAGGGGGTCGGCTTCGCCTATCCCGGCGCCCGCCGGCCAGCTCTCGAAGGCATCGGGCTCGATATCCCGGCCGGCGCCACGGTCGCGATCGTCGGCCCGTCCGGCGCCGGCAAGACGACCCTCGCCAACCTCTTGCTGCGCTTCTGGGACCCGGCCGCCGGGCATGTCCTGATTGATGGCGTCGATCTCCGGGATTTCGAGCTCGACCATCTGCGCGCCCGCATCTCGCTGGTGTCGCAGGACACCTACCTATTTAACGACACCCTGCGCGCCAACGTGCTGCTCGCCCGCCCCGATGCCGACGAGGCCGCGATCCGGCGCGCGTTGGACCAGGCGGCGCTCGCCGAGTTCGTCGGCAGCCTCCCCGACGGGCTCGACACCAGGGTCGGCGAGCGCGGCGTGCAGTTGTCGGGCGGGCAACGTCAGCGAGTGGCGATCGCCCGCGCCTTCCTCAAAAACGCGCCGACTCTGATCCTGGACGAGGCGACCTCGCATCTCGACGCGGTCAGCGAGGCGCAGGTGCGCGGCGCCCTCGATTCGCT
>Ga0209380_10002386_pt1 | contig 12073 bp, 6 predicted proteins | sample HubBroMetageWFT6_FD_188347 | JGI IMG/M metagenome (GOLD analysis project Ga0209380, IMG submission 188347) | Warmed and freeze-thawed soil microbial communities from the Hubbard Brook experimental Forest, New Hampshire - Hubbard Brook CCASE Soil... | ecosystem: Environmental > Terrestrial > Soil...
GGGCTGGTGCGGTTGCGCAATGAAAACGACCGCGCGTGGGCCAATATCGACGTCCTCCTCAAACAGCGCCACGACGAGATTCCAAATCTTGTCGAAACCGTCAAAGGATACATGCAGCACGAGCAGCAGACGTTGCTGGCGGTGACCGAGGCGCGCGCGTCGTCGATGAGCGCATCCAGCGTCGGACAGAAAGCGGTGGCGGACCTGCAGATAGCGAGCGCGCTGCGCGGACTGTTTGCCGTCGCCGAGAATTATCCGCAACTCAAAGCCAACCAGAATTTCCTGCAACTGCAGAACCGCATCACGGAACTGGAAGAGCGCATCGCCGACCGACGCGAGTTCTTCAACGACGACGTCAACACCTACAACACGCGTATCGGCCAAATTCCCGAGGTCTTCGTGGCCAGCTTCATGGCGCTCAAGCCGCGCCAGATGTTCCAAGTCTCCGACGAAGACCGCAAACTGGTAGAAGTGCGCTTCCAGGGCCAAGGCGCCGCCGGAGTCTGACCTGGCGGGAAAGCGACCGCCTTATTTCCCGGCCGACAGGTCTCGCTTGAGATGAAGTTCCAATTCCTCAATTTCAAGCTGCAGCAGAACCACGTGAGCCAGCAAATCTACAAAGACAAGCACTCGAAACAGGCCAGCCTTCGACTTCCCAGGTTCAGGCAAAAGCCGCGGAGAACTGGGGCTTTTATTATTCGTCGGCCGTCGACGCCGCGGGCGGGGCGCCCGCACCATATTCTCATCCCAGCAATCTTGCCGCGTCTTTCGCGTAGTAAGTGAGGATGATGCTGGCCCCGGCTCGTCGGACGCTGAGCAAGGACTCCATCATGACGCGGTCGCGTTCGATCCAGCCGTTTTGCGCGGCGGCCTCGATCATGGCGTACTCGCCGGAAACCTGATACGCGGCCAGAGGCAATTCAAACCGATCACGCGCAGCAGCGATCACATCGAGATACGGCATCGCAGGCTTGACCATGATCATGTCGGCGCCTTCTTCAATGTCGGCTTCGATTTCGCGCATGGCTTCGCGCACGTTGGCTCCATCCATCTGATACGATCGCCGGTCGCCGAATTGCGGCGCCGAGTCGGCGGCCTCGCGGAACGGGCCGTAGTAGCCCGAGGCGAACTTGGCCGCGTAGGAAAGAATCGGCGTGTTGAGGAAGCCGGCGTCATCGAGAGCGCTGCGGATCGCGGCGACCCGGCCGTCCATCATGTCTGAAGGTGCGATGATGTCGACGCCTGCATGCGCGAGTGATACCGAGGTACGCGCCAGCAGTTCGAGAGACGCGTCATTCACGATCTCGTATTCAGGTTGGCTGGCGCGAGCCACCAGGGGCCCGGTAGCTGCTTCAATCGCCTTCGCTTTTTCCGCGCTGCTCCTTACCGAAACCACGCGAACCGCATTCATCGCGTCGCTGGCGGCGGCTCCGAGGGATTGCGGGGCCGCTTTCACGATGCCGCAGTGGCCGTGCGACATGTATTCGCACAGGCAGACATCGCCCATCACAATCAGGCCAGGGACCTCGTTCTTAACCGCCCGAGCGGCCTGTTGCACAATGCCGTCGTCGGCCCACGCGCCGGTGGCGACTTCGTCCTTTTTGTCAGGAAGGCCGAACAGGATCACGGACGGCACTCCAAGGGAATGAACTTCCTGCGCCTCTTTCACCGCTTCGTCCACCGACAGATTGAACACGCCCGGCATCGACCGGACTGCCTTGCGCACACCCTCACCCGGGCACACAAACATCGGGTACACGAAGGCATCGGGGGTAAGGCGAGTCTCACACACCAGATTGCGCAGTTCTGCGGTGCGGCGGAGGCGCCGAAGACGGGTCACAGGAAATGCCATGCAGATCACCGGGAGGAAGGGTGCGATAAAAGCGCCTTCCTCTTTTGATTCTAGAACATCCAAGAGGAGGTTGGTTGGATCCGGCGCGGAACCATGAAAAGGCGATCGGACCGGCAAAAGCACCCGGAGTGTGACGAAAGTAACGAGCGAAACTCCAATGGGTCCTCGGAATCCCGGATTGAGTGTCATAGGATTAGGTCGGATGAGTCCGTTCCATCGCCACCGTTGGTTTGCTGCAGCGGCCGGGATCACTCTGGCCTTTGCGGGGGTGTCGCTGGCCGCGCACAAGAGCGCGGGTTTGACCGCGTTCGCCGACATCGCGGGCCTGGTGGTGATGCTTGGCGCCGCAGGAATCGCCCTGGCCAACGCTCGTTCCAGACCGCGCCAGGAGCGCAGTTTCTGGGTGCTAATGATGCTCGGGTTCCTGCTGTGGGGCTGTAACCAAGGGGCGTGGGCTTATCACGAACTGGTGCTGCATGGACCGATTCCCGACCCTTATTTCTTTGACATCATTCTTTTCTTTCACCTGCTGCCGATGATCGCGGCGGTGGCCTGGCGTCCGGATCTGATGAAAAAAGAAGGAAGAGTGCATCTCAGCACGGTGAATTTTCTGATGTTGCTGGGATGGTGGATCTTTCTTTACGCCTTTATCGTGTTTCCGCACCAGTACGTGGTGCTGAACATCACTTCTTACAACACTTACTATGACCGGCTATACCTGCTGGAGAACGCCTTGCTCATGGTGGTCCTCGGACTGGCGGCATGGACTAGTTTCGGCGGATGGAGGCGGCTCTATCTGCATTTTCTTGCCGTCGGAGCCCTGTACGGAGTTGGTTCCCAGTTTCTCGACCGTGCGGTAACGAATAACACCTACTACTCGGGAAGCTTGTACGATGTTCCTCTCGTTGCCGCGGTGGCCTGGATGGCGGCGGCCGCCATGTCGGCACGGGAATGGGAGTTGAAAAGCGTCGAGTTCAGTCTCGACCCGCGATGGAAGAAAGTAGTTCCGCGGCTGGCCATGCTGGCCCTCTTGTCGCTGCCGGTGCTGGGGCTGTGGACCATAGGGTTCGACAAATCGGCCGAGTCCGCCCGCGTCTTCCGGATTAGCACCGTGCTGGTTGCGATGTTGCTGTTGGGAGCGTTCGTGTTTCTGCGCCAGTATGTCCAGGACCAGGCTCTCATGGCGCTGCTGAAGGAGTCTCGCCGGGGATACGAGAACCAGAAGCGTCTGCAGAATGAGCTCGTACAGAGAGAGAAACTCGCTACCCTCGGAAACTTGGTCGCGGGCGCGGCACACGACATCAATCATCCTTTAAGCGCTGTCATGAGTTATTCCGAGCGACTTTGGGCGGAGGAACGGCTCACCGACGAACAAAACGCGCTGGTGCGCAAAATCGTAAGCCAGGCGGGGCGTACCCGTGATTTGGTTGCAGATCTGCTGAGTTTCGCCCAGCAGTCGCCGGCGGAGAAAGCTCCGGTTGACGTCAGCATCCTGCTGCATCGGGCCATACAGATGCTGGAGTCGCGGCGTCGTCTGTCCCAGAAGATTTCTGTGGAGCTGTTCATCGACGCGGCGTTTCCTCCTGTGCAAGGCAATGCCAACCAGTTATTTCAGGCGTTTGTCGAGATCATCGAGAACGCGATGGACGCTTTGGCAGAAGCGGGCGGAGGCTCGTTGAAGATTACAGCACAACGTCACGGCAGCGAGGCTGTGCTGCAGTTTTCGGATACGGGCCCGGGGATTCGCGAACCTCAAAGGGTCTTCGATCCGTTCTACACGACCAAGCCCGTCGGAAAAGGTACGGGCCTGGGCCTGAGCGCAGTGTATGGCGTGATCCAGGATCATCACGGCCAGATTACCTGCCAGAACAAACCTGAGGGTGGGGCGCTGTTCATAGTCCGGCTTCCGGCAGAGGCCGAACTAGTGGCGAAAGTGGCCGGAGCCTCTTGAGACTGATCGCGAGACTCGACCGCCTGTTTTCACAATAGGACGACTGAGGAACAAGATCACTGGGCAGCTCCGGTCGCGAAGGATTCGCCAATCTGTTGGCAGGTTCGATGATCCTGTTTTTGCACCCTCCTGACTCTGAAAACGGGCTTGATTCCAAAGTGCTGCTGGAAGAGTTGCTGGCCTCCATGCGAACGTCCGCCAGAGATTTGACACACCGGGAGGAATTTACCACGCTCGGTTGGGTGCGGGCGGTCGCAAGTCTCTCCTGCTGTTCACGCAGCAGGCCCGGGCCGAGGAGTTTGCTCAAGCCCACGCCAGCATGGTCAGCGGATTATGCGGTTTGAGGCTCTGGGCATCGAGGGGCGCACAGCGGTTCGTCGGTTCGACGGCGCAGATTCTATGGTATTCAATGCGCTGACCAGGTATGAGTACGAGCTTCCAGCAGAAGATTTCGATCTGCTGAGTAAAGCGGTGCCTCGCGCGGTTGCTAACCGACAATAGCGACGCCTCCCTCGCCGTTCTTTCTCTCCCGCATTTCTCCTGTAACATAAACTCCGATGGCCGAGGAACTCATTCATAGTTCATCGCAGGTGCTGGAGTTCGATGCGCTGAGGCTATTGCTGCGAGGATACGCTTCCTCGCCTCTGGGGCAGAAGCGCATTGCCAGCCTGAAGCCGTCAACCGATCGGGACTGGATTCAGAGCCAACAGGAACTCGCAACTGAGATGCAGGAGTTTCGGCGCGTGGGCGGACGCTTTGATTTTTCCGGGCTGATCGAGATCGATTCTCTGGTCAAGAAATCGCGTATCGCTGGGGCTGTTCTGGAGACCACTGAGATCCGTGACGTACTACTGGTCGTGGACCGCGCGGCGGAATGGCGCGAGATCGCGTTGCATCCCCCGGCGGCGATGCGTTCGGAATGGAAAGGAGTGCGGGAGCTCTCTGGGCAGATTGTCGACTTCACGGAGTTTCTGCGGTGGTTTCGCAACAAGATTCAGCCGGATGGAACGCTGGAAGATAAGGCCTCGCCCGAACTGGCGCGCATTCGCCGCGAGATTGAAAGACAGCGGCGCGGCATTCAGGAATCCCTGCGCGGATATTTGCGGCGGCTGGCCGAGGGCGGCACGGTGCAGGATGAGCTGATCACGATCCGCGGCGAGCGGTTTGTGATTCCTGTGAAGGTTGAGCAGAAGCGGCGTGTGCAGGGCGTGGTGCACGGCGCGAGTTCGAGCGGGCAGACGGTGTTCATCGAGCCACTGGAGACGATCGAACAAAACAACGAACTAGTGCGGCTGCTGGAAGAAGAGATGGCGGAGATTCACCGCATCCTGCTCGAGATGACGCAGCGCATCGGAGCCCAAGCCGCGGGAATTCTCGCGGCGGTAGATGTGCTATGCGAACTGGAGCTGCAATTCGCCAAGGCGCACTTCGCGGAAGACTACAACTGCGTGGGTGTTCAGCTGAGCGAAGATTCTGCAGGCTCGCGTCTGCTTCTGCACAACGCGCGCCATCCTCTGCTTGAACGCAATCTGAAGCTGAAAGGCATTCCTGTTGTTCCCATCAGTATCGAACTGGAAGGCGAACGAAGGCAGCTGATCATTACCGGCCCAAACACCGGCGGCAAGACGGTCACGCTGAAGACGGTCGGGCTGCTCGCCCTGATGGCGCAGTCCGGTCTTCCGGTGCCCGCCGACCGGGCTGAACTGCCGGTGTTTGACGCCGTGCTTGCCGACATTGGCGACTACCAGTCGATCGAGCAGAATCTTTCCACGTTCTCAGCGCACGTCACCAACATCGATTTCATCTCCCGCACCGCGACCGCTCAGTCGATCGTCCTGCTGGACGAGTTGGGCTCTGCGACCGATCCGGAAGAGGGTGCGGCCTTGGCCGTTGCGATAGCAGGGCACTTTAGCGGCATCGGCTGCCTGACCGTGATCTCTACCCATCACACTTCGTTGAAGGTCTACGGGGCTAATACTCCAGGAGTGGTCAACGCATCGGTGGGATTTGATGAGGCTACGTTGCAGCCGACCTACGAGCTGAAAATCGGCGTGCCGGGAGCCTCCGCGGGCATCAACATTGCGCGGCGTCTGGGACTGAATCCGGCGATCATCGACAGCGCGAAGGCTCGCTTGGGCAGCCAGGCGCGCGATGTGGGGCAATTTCTGGACAAGTTGCACGCCGATCTGAGAGAAGCCGAAAACGAACGCCTGCGTTTGAGAACTCGCGAGCAGGAATTGGAAAAGGAGAAAGCACATCTCGCGTCGGAAGGGCGTAAAGAGCAGCAGGCCAAAATCCGCGAAATGGAGAAGAAAGTGGAAAGTCTGCTGCGTGACTTCGAGTATCAAGCGCGCGAAGCGGTGATTGCGATTCAGGACCGTGCGGCAGCGCAGAAACTCTCGAAAGATGCCGAACGACGGATTGCCAAGATGCGCCGCGAATTTCGCGAGCAGTTCGACTCGACCGTGGTCGCGCACTCAACCGGCGCCGACCAGAATGATCCGCACGCCCAGCCCCAGATTGTCAGGCACGTCTCGGAGGGCGATACGGTGAAGCTCAAGTCGACGGGACGCCCGGCGCGGATCGTGCGCAAGGTCGATGAAAATCATTTTGAAGTGCAGATGGGCGCCATGAAGATGAAAATCGGGCGCGACGACATCGCCCAGGTGCTGACGAGCGTGCAGGCGCAGCCCGTCGAAAATCCGGTCGCAGCGGCGCGGGCGCGAGGAATTTCCGTCTCGCTTGAAAATGAGGGCGCGATCGCCCCCAGCGAGATCAACGTGATCGGACAGACGGTCGATCAGGCGAGCCGCGAAGTCGAAAGATTTGTCGACCGGGCGTTCCTGGCGGGACTGCCCCGAGTCCGAGTGGTTCACGGCAGTGGCATGGGCATTCTGCGCAAAGCCCTGCGGCAGTTGCTGCAGCAGCATCCACATGTGGCGACGGTGGTGGAGGCTCCGCAGAACGAAGGCGGCGGAGGTGCGACGGTGGTGGAGTTGAACGTATAAAGCGAAGAAAAAAACGTGAGAATCGAGCCGCGAAGCGGCGAAAAGAATGCAGCCCACGGCCGAAGCCGTAGGTTCACAACGCGGGAAATTGAGCAAGCCCCGGAAGCGGGGAAACCGATGCCGCGACGCAGCCTCCGGCGCGACGGCCCGTTCTCGTTACCCGTCAGTCGGTTACGAATCCGTCGCAATAGATCTCTATTTTTCCTCCGCCTTCAACGGCTTATTCGGATATTCCACAGTTTTTCCGCAAACCAATTACACTGCTCTATTCAACTCAGCCGCTTTCTAGCTCACAATTCCTTCGGAGAGATCTGCTCCTGAAATGGCGAACCCTGGCGATTTTGCGTACACGGTAAAACAGCAGGCGGACATCGTCCGGATTGTGGGCGACTACATCAAGCTGAAAAAAGCCGGCGCGCAGAACTATTCGGGATTGTGTCCGTTTCACGGAGAGAAGACACCGTCGTTTTCGGTGCATGCCACGCGCCAGTTTTATCACTGCTTTGGGTGCGGCGTGTCTGGCGACGTGTTCAGCTTCGTGCAGAAGATCGAAAACATCACCTTCCCCGAGGCCGTGCGGATGGTGGCGCAAAAGCTGGGGATTGCGCTGCCCAAGGCCACCTATTCGACTCCCGGCGAAGCGAAGGAAGCGCGCCTGCGCGGCCAGTTGCTCGAGGTGCACGGGCGCGCCGCAGCTTTTTTTCAGGAATGCCTGCGGCGTCCAGAGGGAGCTCGGGCGCGGGAATACCTGGCCGGACGCGGTCTGGACCAGGAAATGATCGCTCGCTTCCGCATTGGATACGCGCCGGATTCCGGCTTCCTGCTGCGCGACCGGTTGAAGGATGAATTCAGCGAAGAGGAGCTGCGGGAAAGCGGCCTGTTTTCGTGGAAGCAAGATGGCGGACGTCAGGCGTCAGAGCTCGGGCCTCAGCCCAGCAGGTCCCTCGGCTCCGCCCGGGATGACGGGGGGGGCGGTGAAGAAAATGTGGCTGAGGCTGGCGGCCGAGGGCCGACGCCGGACGCCCGCCTTTCCGCGATGTACTCCAAGTTTCGCAACCGTGTGATGTTCCCCATCGCGAGCGAAGCCGGCAAAGTAATCGCATTCACCGGGCGCACGCTGGCCACCGATGAGAAATCGGGGCCGAAATATTTGAATTCTCCCGAGACAGCGATCTACTCCAAAGGCCGCGTGTTATTCAATCTCGATCTGGCCAAGGAGTGGGTGAAAAAGTTCGACTACGCGATCCTGGTCGAGGGGCAGATGGACTGCATCTCGGTCTACGCCGCCGGATTTCACAACGTGATCGCCAGTTCGGGGACGGCATTCACCGAACTGCAGGCCAAGCTGCTGGGACGTTTCAGCAAAAATGCGGTGGTCAACTTCGATCCCGATACGGCCGGAGCCAAGGCTACGGAGCGCACGCTGGGATTGCTCGTCGAAGAAGAATTTCAGATCAAGGTGCTCACCCTCGAACAAGGTTTCGATCCCGACCTCTATATTCGGCGCCAGGGCAAAGAAGCGTACGGCGAGGCCCTGCGGCACTCGCAGAAATATTTTGATTACCTCATCGAGCGGGCGCGGGCTCAATTCCCCGTGCGCAGCGCTGAGGGCAAGGTGAAGGCCGTGAATTATCTGTTGCCCCACATCCAGCGCGTGCCAAGCCGCATCGTCCGCGACGAACTGGCGCACGAGATCGCCCAGAAGTTGGGTATCGATTCCGCGGTGTTGCGGCAGGAGTTGCGTCACGCGGCGGGAACGCGCGCGGCTTCTGCTGTCAAAGCACCGGCGGAGGCGCAGGTCACCGATGCGGAGAGAGTTCTGATTCGCGCGCTGGCTTCGGTGCACCAGATGCAACCCGGCGAGGAGCATCCCTCCGCCCGCGACGGCGCTGAGGAACAATTCGATCCGGCGCGGCAGGCGCGTTTTGTGCTGCAGAACGAGGCGCTGCATCGCGGTCTTGCGACGGAATCTCTAGCCGAATCGTTGCTCAAGGTCGGCCGCGAATTTGCTGATGTTCTTGAGGCGCCACCCACCGAGAGTGATCGTCGGATGCTGGCGCTGATCTTGCTAAAAGAAGACGAAGAACTAACCGCCGAGGTGCTGGAAGCCGCGGTACGAGCCTTGCGCCGCATTCATCTGCGCCGGCGGCAGGAGGAGGTTCAGCAGGAACTCAAGAAGCCCGGCTTGGCGAATGATCGAGACCGCCTCAAGGAGCTGCTGACGGAACTGGAACGCGTCAGCCGAGCGCTGCGAGACCCGAGCCTGGCGGAAGAAGGGCTGCGGCCAGCCGGCGAAAGGACGAAAAGCGCTTGAAACAAAAAGCCGCCCGCAACCATCTAAGTATTTAAGGAAATTGAAGATATTGGTGGCTGCTGGATTAAGACGGGCAACCGATAGACGATGCGGCACTTATGTGCTAAACTCTGTAAGTTTGTGCAATACGCACAGCCCCGCAAAACCCACAACCCCACCTTTTGAAGGTAATGTATCACACGCTCCTGTGGAGCGGAATTAAGAAGTTTAAGGACACACCTTTTGGCTCTTGACGACAAGTTCGACGACATAAAAAAGCTGATCGATACGGGCAAAGAGAAGGGATATCTCACCTACGATCAGGTCAATGACCTGATCCCGCACGACGTGCACAGTCCCGAAGACCTGGATGATCTGCTGACCACCATCGGTACGCAGGGAATCGACGTGCTGGAAGGCCCCAAATTGCCTTCCGCCGCACTCGACAAAAAATTCGACGAATCCGAGGAGGGCGAGGACGTTGAACTCGACCTGACCCCCGGAGCTCTGGAAAAAACCAACGACCCCGTCCGCATGTATTTGCGCGAGATGGGAACGGTGCCGCTGCTCACACGCGAAGGCGAAGTAGAAATCGCCAAGCGAATTGAGCGCGGACAATTGCGCGTGCTCAAGGCCTTGTCGCGATCGCCCATCGTGATTCGCGAATTGCTGGCAATGGGCGAAGACCTCAAGAAAGGCGTGCGCTCGATCAAGGAAGTCGTGACCTTCGATGAGGAAGAGATCACCGACGAGATCCTGCAGAATCGTCTGAATGAGTTCACCGGCAAGATCGACGACATGGCCAAGCTCTACAAAAAGGCCAGTCTGCTCGAGGAGAAGTACCAGGAAGTTTCGAAGACGAAGAAGCCGAAGGACCACCGGCGGGCGCGTCGCAAGCTGGCGCGTGGCATCGTTGCGGTGTCGCAGGCGGTGCGCAAACTCGGTTTCACCAATGCCGAACGCAAGCGGCTGATTGAACGCCTGAACAAGACAGTCGACGGCATGCGTTCGCTCGACCGCCAGACGCAGAATCTCGAGCGCAAAGCCGACGCCACTCGCAGCGAAGAGCAGAAGAAGGAATATCGGCGGCAAGCGCGCGCGCTTCGCGGCGAAGTCGAAAAGCTGGAACTCGAAACCGGCGTGTCGTTTCCGGAGCTCAAGCGCACACAGCGCGAAATCATCCAGGGCGACATGGATGCGGAGCAGGCCAAGCGCGAGTTGATTGAGGCCAACCTCCGCCTGGTGGTTTCGATTGCCAAGAAATACACCAACCGCGGACTGCAGTTCCTCGACCTGATTCAGGAAGGCAACATCGGCCTGATGAAAGCCGTGGATAAATTCGAATACCGCCGGGGCTACAAGTTTTCGACCTATGCCACGTGGTGGATTCGGCAGGCCATCACCCGCGCGATCGCCGATCAGGCGCGCACGATCCGCATTCCGGTGCACATGATCGAAACCATCAACAAGCTGATCCGCACTTCGCGGCAGCTGGTGCAGGAACTGGGACGCGAACCAACGTCGGAAGAAATCGCCAAGCGCATGGACATTCCGGTGGCCAAGGTGCGCAAGGTGCTCAAGATCGCGCAAGAGCCGATCTCCCTCGAAACGCCGATTGGCGAAGAGGAAGATTCGCATCTGGGCGACTTCATCGAAGATCGCGGCGTGGTTTCTCCGGCCGAGGCCGTGATCAACGTGAACCTTAAGGACCAGACAGGACAGGTCCTGCGCACGCTGACTCCGCGCGAAGAGAAAGTCATAAAGATGCGCTTCGGCCTCGAAGATGGCAGCGAACACACTCTCGAAGAGGTCGGCCAGTCGTTCGCAGTTACCCGCGAACGCATCCGCCAGATCGAAGCCAAGGCGCTGCGCAAGCTACGCCATCCCTCGCGCTCCCGAAAGTTGCGGGCGTTTATGGATGGAGTTAGGGATTAAGTCTGAGTCAGCCCCGAGTTACTCTCGGGGCTGACGCTTTTCAGGCCTGACATGTGCCGTGCGACACAGGCATAAATCCCACGCGGCATGCAGACGTGGATCCCACCCTTGCAACGATCGCAAGGATGGGCACCCGGCCACCCTTGAAAACGTCAGATGTCTCGGAAAAGTTAGCTGATCAGAGCGCTTTTTGAGCCCAGTGCGTCCACGGTTCGACTCGGAGCCACGAGTATTCTCGGTACCCGGACAGAATGGGAACCGACGTAACCCTAGCATCCCATCGTGCGCTTTCGACCTGAAAACAAGTCCATCCCCTGCGAGAAGGTCAATCCCTTACGGCACCACTCGCCTTGCCTGATGATCGAGCCCTCGCTAAAGGGCAGACTCCTCCCTTCCCGAGCCGCGTTGGAAGTAAACTTCTTCAGGATCGTCAGGGAAACCTTGGTCCGCAGGTCGAGGGTGGAATCGAGGAGCTTCGATGTCATCTGCGCGTTTGCGACAAAGCTATCGAATAGGCATTCCTTGAAGACCTCCGCCGGAGTATCTTCCGGTCCCATCCTTCCTTCGACTTCTCCGAAATAACAACCGAGGAAAGTGGGCAGTCTGGCTGGGTCCAGGCGCCGTATCCGAAAGGGTCATTGGATTTTGCGGCCTGCGTGATCCCGGAAGATGCGTGGTACTTCATTCCGGAGAGAGAGATTCGCGGGTTGCAGTCGATCTCGTTAGGTACGATGAGGGGCGAGGCAAACTATGAAGTCCACCGCGAAGCCTGGGGCCTTTTGCGGAAGGCGTCTGAAATCGGCGATCCGGAGAGCGGAGCCGAGCAGCCTCCAACGGCTCAATCGGACGCAACGCAGCGCACAGGCGGGCGGCAACGGATGGCGGCGGCAGCGAACTACTTCAAGCGGCAACCGGAGCGCGGCAGTGTCGTTCCGAAGAAGGCAGAGAGAGCGAGGCACGATTCCGGTATCAGTCCATCCGGCAGTTCACATCCGGACGTTGGTCACACGGCCGAGCTGGACGTCGCCACCTGA
>Ga0209380_10002387_pt1 | contig 12068 bp, 7 predicted proteins | sample HubBroMetageWFT6_FD_188347 | JGI IMG/M metagenome (GOLD analysis project Ga0209380, IMG submission 188347) | Warmed and freeze-thawed soil microbial communities from the Hubbard Brook experimental Forest, New Hampshire - Hubbard Brook CCASE Soil... | ecosystem: Environmental > Terrestrial > Soil...
GCTTGCGCCGGTCGCCGAGGCAGTCTTGATGGGCGACCCTCGAGACGGCGTCCGCATCAGCCGCCTCCTCCTCGTGCGGCTCAGTGCGATGGGCGACGTAATCCACACTTTGCCCGCCGCACAGACGCTGCGCGCGGCGTTTCCCAACGCAACGATCGGATGGCTCATCGAAGAACGCTGGGCCGAACTCCTATGTGCGCCGGGCACACCGCTGCGAGGCTCACGCTCCGCCCAGCGACCGCTGGTCGACTGGGTGCATACCGTCAACCTGGTCGGATGGCGGAAGTCGCTCTTTTCGCTCCATACCTTGCAGAACATCACGCGCGTCTGGAACGACATCCGCGCCGCGCATTACGACGTCGCAGTCGATCTGCAAGGGGCCATGCGCTCGGCGATCCTGGCGCGCTGGTCGGGCGCGCGGATGGTCTATGGCGCAGCCGAGCCGCGCGAGTCCCCCGCGAGCCTGTGGTACACGCGTCAAGCAATTACGCGCGGTTTGCATGTGATCGAGCAGAATCTTTCCATAGCCGAAGCGGTTATGGAGAGCGGGGCAGTTGCGCAAAAGATGAAAACGCCGCGCGTGGAGTTTCCACGCGACCCCGCAGCCGAGTCGAGAATCGGTCAGCGCCTCGCAGAGAAGAATATTTCCGACTTCGCGATCCTCAATCCCGGCGCAGGCTGGGGCGCAAAACGCTGGCCTGCGGAGCGCTACGGCCAAGTCGCGCGCGAACTGGCGAGCCTCGGCCTGCGTACAGTTCTCAACTACGGACCGGGAGAGCAGGACCTCGCGCAGGCAACGCAGTCTGCCAGCGGCGGCACCGCTGAAAGCATGAACTGCACCATCACCGAGCTAATAGCCCTCACGCGCCGGGCGCGTTTATTCATCGGCGGAGACACGGGCCCGTTGCATCTGGCGGCAGCGTTGGGCGTTCCAGTCGTAGCGATCTTCGGCCCGACGGACCCGGCGCGCAACGGCCCGTATGCTACACGCACCATCGTGCTGCGCAATCCCTCGAGCACCACCACGCACGCGCGCCGCTCGCAGCCGGATCAGGGATTGCTCGAGATCAGCGTAGACAAAGTGGTTTCTGCCGCCCGCGAGTTGTTGGGGGAACTGTGGATTGCAGGTGGTGGATTGTAAATGCGAATTTTCATCCCGAACGACCGCATTTTTCATTGCGCCGGAGGAGCCGGTCCTCAGAGAAGCCAACGGGGCGCGTACTTGCGACACAGTAATCGAGTGTCATCCCGAACGACGCGTACTTTTATCGCAGCGGAGGGATCTCAGTCTCCTCCGCTGCGGTGGGCCAGCCAAATCGAAAGCTCGACTGCTGATGCTGACAAAGCTTCCGCAACGATAGAAAACATTCATGACTGAGTATTCCCGCATCGCCCGCCGCATCCGCGTCCCCCTGGGATTCGTCTTCGCCCTGCTCTATCTCTGGTTGGCGAAACCGTCGTTTCGATTCCTGCTGTCAAGTCTGCTGTTGATCGTACCGGGCTTGGTGACTCGCGCCCTGGCTTCGGGCCATGTCCGAAAAAATGAAGCCTTAGCCACCTCTGGACCCTATGCCTACACCCGCAACCCGCTGTATCTGGGCTCGTTGCTGATCGGAATCGGATTCGCCGTGGCCGCACGCAGTTGGTGGGTGGGCGTTCTGCTCGTGGTGATGTTCTTTGCCATTTACCTCCCCGTGATCCGCGACGAAGAAAACTTCCTGCGTCAGAAATTTCCCGAGTTCGACGAATACGCCCGCCACGTCCCGAGAATGCTCCCACGCCTTACCCCGAATCGCGGCGCTAAAAACGAACCGTCAGGATTCTCTCCAGCTCTGTATCTTCAGCATCGCGAGTACAACGCCCTGGTCGGAGCCTTGGCGGTGCTGGCCGCGCTGATCGTCAAGCTGTTTCTCTTCCATCCGTAGGCGGGCACGTCCGCAGCCAGCGAAAAACTTCTCAAGAAGCGGCAAAATCACCTCGCGTAGCCAACTCACAGCTCGCATCTATAATCGTCTCGCACATCACTGCGCAGAGCGTAGTGCAGCAGTAGGGCAGCGACTACGTTGGGGTCGGTCAGCAGGAATCGTGCTGTTCTCCAGCACCAATCCCGCGCACCTCGAAGCCAACGTTCGCGAAGCCCCAGCGATTTGACGACCTGCAACTCGGACACTTCCTGGCATTTGTCGACAAAGTCCTCGGCGCAACCCATAATCCCGCCCCGAGGCAGACTTTCTGAGCGAAGCCGTGTCGTCGCGCTCTTCGCCACAACTCGCGCCTTTGGCTCGCTTCCTTGTCAAACTGCACAGCCGCGGCGCCTATTTCTGCGCCACCAATTCCCGAGCTCTGCTCAACTCCGGCCGCGTCGAATTCGACCCCTCACAGACTTTCAGCAACAGCGCGTAGTACTCGGTCGCATCACTCGATTTGCCGGCCTGCTCCGCGGCGCGGGCAGCGCCCGACAGTCCATTGAAGCGGTTGGGATTCAATTTCAAGTCAGTCTGATATTCCACCAGAGCCTGCTGCGGACGTTTCGCCTCCAGCAACATATCGGCCATCATTTCGCGCGTAGGAATCCCTTGCGGTTCGTCACCCAGCGAATCTTCCTTGTCGGCAATCGGACGTAGCGCCTCAACCGCATCGTCATACTTGCCTTCGGCAAACGCCAGCCAGGCCTGCGCCTGTTTCAGATCGTTCTCCGTCGTCTCGACAAAGTCTTTCTTCTTTTCGGATACGAATTTCTGATGGATGGCCTCAATTGCACTCACATCTTTACGGACTTCCTCTGGTTGGTGAAGGTGCGCGGCGCCGATCGCTCTGGCCCAGTAGCTGAAAGAGTCCTCCGCCGTGCCTGGAACGTTGGCCGGGGGAAGCGACGCTGCGGTCGCCCAGTCGCGCATCTCGATTGGATACAGGGACGAGAACAACGCCTCCGTAGCCAGATGCGGATCAAATCCCAACCCATACATATCGTGCATGGCGGGCATGTTTCTTACTTCCTCGATCAGCGCGCGGGCGTCGGCCTCGCGCCCACTCTGTAGGTAGGCGTAGAAGAGAAAATCCATCGCGTGGAACTGGTGGCCTTCCCCGCCCATATGCATGGCCGCGCTCTCGCGGGTTGCTGCGATCGAAGCCAGGTTCGACTTGATGTCGTCCTGCCACAGTCCCACGCGCGCAAAAATGTGCGACGGCATGTGCAGCGCATGCGGAGCGGCTGGCGCAACCTGCGCGTAGCGCCGCGCCGCCGGAATGCCCAGCTCCGCCAACTGCGGCTTGTCATAAGCGTGAATCAGGTAGTGCGCAACTCCAGGATGGTCGGGCTCGGTCGCGAATAGCTTCTCCAGAATCGCGGCAGCCTGGCGGCGCCGGGCGAAAGTTGCATCCTCATGCGGGTCGGACGCCAGCAGCGAAAGCGCGTAGAACACCGCCGCCTCGTGGTCGTCAGGATAGTTCTGGTAAACCTTCTGCATCGCGTCGGAATAAGCCCGCGCGCGGGCGTCATGATCAAGCTTGGCCGAATTGTCATAGAAAGCAGCGATAGCGACGATATAGTCGCGTTCGCGCACGGTGACCTTCTTACCCTCGGCCTGCGCCTTGTGCACGTCGTCAAGACCGTGCGCAATCACCTTCTCATCCGGCTCGTTCCACAGCTGATGCCACAAACTCATCGCGACTCCCCAATGAGCCATCGCGCAGTGTGGGTCGTCTTTGGCGATCTGGACAAACTCCTTCTCCGCCTCTTCGTACCAGAACGAATGCAGCAACGCGACCCCACGCTGAAACGGTTTCTGCACCCCTGGCGCGCAGGAAACGGGAAAATGAACGGTCCCCAACTGCGTCTCATTCAAATCCTCGTGGTGTTGGTGACCCTGTTCGTCGTCAGCGAAAGCCGGAAAAGCAAACAGAAGAGAAAGAAGCAGCAACCACGCAAGACGTTTCATGAGAACCCCGCTGAGAGCCGAGTTTAGTTGGAGGCAGTCCCCAGTGTCCAGTTGCCGGCGGCCGGAGCTTTGAGGCAAACTCCGACAGCTTTTTTCTGGTGCGCGCGGCTTCCCGCTGTGCGGCAGGAAAGAATCGCCGAATCCGAGAGTCGGATCGGCAGCGTGGCGAGAGGCCGGCAAACATTTACCAGCTCATCGAGTAATCGCACCATTACGCATAGCGCGCAAGCGCGGGGTTATGCACTATGCGTTCCCGCTCGGTTACGGATCCGCAAAACTCCGGGGCGCCTAGGTCAGTAAGCACCCTACTCCGTCCGCAGCGCATTCATCGGCTCAACGCTAGCCGCACGTCTGGCGGGAATAAATCCTGCAATCCCCGCGAACGCCGCTAGCACCACCACCGCGATCGCCAGCGTCAGCGGATCATAAGTCCTCACCCCATAGAGTTGGCTCGCCATCAAGTGCCCGCCCAGCAGCGCCACCGGAATCCCAATCGCAAGCCCAATCCCCACCTGCAACGACGCGCCTCGCAGGACCAGAGCCACCACGTCTCTGCGGTTCGCTCCCAGAGCCATACGCAGCCCAATTTCGGCGGTCCGCCGCGCCACCGAGTAGGCAGTAATGCCGTACAGCCCCACCGACGCCAGCACCAGCGCCAGCAATCCGAACAGAACGGTCAGACGGCTGATCAGCCGTTCCTCAACGAAATTCCCCGCAACCTGATAGTCCAACGACTTGAAATCGAGAATCGTCAGATTGGGATTGATATTCGCCAGCGTCCGCCGCACCAGCGATTCCAGCCCCGCGGCATCGCCGGCAAAACGAATCGTCATGGAATTCGGGAACATCGACCCCTTCTCCCCCGTCATCGCACTGCGCTCCTTGAACGTCGTATTCAACTGTGTCATGGGACGGAAGTACATCGTCCGCACCGGATCGCGCGGGTTGTTGTATTTTGCGTCGGCCACGATCCCAACGATTTCGTAGTCGCTCGCATATTTCTGGTCAGAGGTTCCGAAGTGGTGTCCGATGGGATCTTCGTTGGGGAAGAATTTTTTCACGAAGGCCTGGTTCACAACCGCTACCATCCGCGATGTGGCCGTGTCCTGTTCGGTAAAGCCGCGCCCGCGCACCACGGCTTGCCCGATGGTTTCAAAAAAATGCGGGCTCACGCGATCCCACGACGATCCATGATTTACCTCGGGACCGGGTGCGGGACGGCCTTCCACATAAACACCCTCGCCCCAGTTATCACCTTCCAACGTGCTATAAAGAGCCAGCCCCGCACTCTTGACGCCGGGAAGCGTCGAGAATTCCCGCTCCAGTTGCTCGTTCACGGTTGGCACCGTGGCCACCGTGTAACCCGCGCCCGCGGGATCAAAGTGGAAGACGTAGCGGTTCGCCGTGACGATGCCGAAATCCTGGTGTTCCAGGTTCCGCAAACTCTTTGTCAGTAATCCCGCGCCTACCAGCAGCACCAGCGAAAGTGCTGCTTGGAGAACGATGAGCGACTTCTGCGGCAGCGAAGCCCGGTCTCGGGTGGAGCGATTGATTCCGTGCAAAGCTTCCGCCGGATCGGCGTGCGACGTGATCCACGCCGGCACAATGCCGAAAACAACTCCCGTCAGCAGCGACAGGATGAACGCAAATCCCAGCACCACCAAAGACGGCGTGGCATGCACCGGCAGGAAGGGCGAGTCCGGAAACGCGAGTGCCAGAATCATCCGCGCCCCAGTGTAAGCTACCGCCAGGCCCACGATTCCGCCCGCGCAGCCCAGCAGCACGCTTTCCACCAGCATCTGCCGGATCAGCCGTGACCGCGCCGCTCCCAGCGCCATGCGGATGGAAATCTCCGCCCGCCGCGTCGCCCCTTTGGCCAGCAGAAGATTCGCAATGTTGGCGCAGGCCACCAGCAGCACCAATCCAGCAATGGCCATCAGCAACCGTATCCCGCTGCCCGCCTGCATCTGCAGTCTTTGAACTCCGCCGCCGCCCGCCGTCAACACCACGTGTTGCTTGGGAATCTGCGTGTCATTTCCGTTAATGGTGTAGGAATTCACCGTGGCCAGCCACTGCCGAAGACTATTGGAGAGCTTGCCCTGCAAGCCGCCAACACTCACGCCGGGTTTCACTCGCCCCAGCACATAAAGCCAGTTCGTGTCCGGCTGTTTGAGCATGCTGGTTTCTGCCCCCAACACGGTTTCATCATTCAGCGGAATCCAAAGCGCAGGCGGATCGCTGTCGATGCGGTCTCCGAAGAATCCCGGAGGCGAAATTCCAACAATCGTCATCGGCTGGTTCTGCACCATGACGGTCGCACCCACAATCGTGGCGTCGGATCCATGCGCGGCCTGCCACGCTGGATAGCTCAGAACCGCAACCAACGCCGCTCCCGGCTGGTCGTCGCTGGGCAGCAGCATGCGTCCGGCATAAGCTCCCACCCCAAACGTCGCAAAGTAGTTTCCGGAAACATATTCGGCGTTTTCAGGCCTCGCCACGCCGGATCCCCTGCGCACATTCATGGTGTTGTGTCCGGATTGGAAGGCGGCCAGTTGCTCAAACTCCGGCGTGGAGTCTTGAAAGTGACGATACAGATCGTAAGAGAACAGATCGAAATCGCCGTCGGTGTTGATGAAGCCGCCGTTTACGCAACAGTCATCCTGGTCGCCAATGCGGTACAAACTTGCAGGATCAGCGACCGGCAGCGATTTCAGCAGAATCGCGTGGACCAGCGTGAAGATGGCGGTGTTCGCCCCAATCCCCAGAGCGATCGTAAGTATCACCGTGGTCGCAAATCCCGGAGACTTCCGAAACTGCCGCAGCGCAAGTCTGACATTTTGCATGTGTGGGAGTCCTGAGCCTGATTTTGAGTGCGGAGCCCTAACGTGTGGAAAGAAGACCGGCAGGCGCGGAAGCGCTACACGCCCCCGAGCCAGCTACATAATGGACGCCAGCACAACGAAAGAGTAAGCAAACCAGAAGAAAGTGAACGCGTTGGGTGGAAGTGGACGCGTTGGGTGCCCCATTTCTCGCGGCCTTTGCGAGAAATGGGGATTTGGACTCTGGCGCGGCAGAAAACCAACGCCGCACCTTTCAGGCAGCAACCTCCTCTGCCGATTCCTCTGCTACGGGCGTGACGATCGCAAACTCTTCTCCTCGTGCCTTGCGCCCGATAACCAGCAACGCGGCAATCAACGCAGCCACCCCCACAAACCAGGCGGCGATCAGCCCATCCGCCAACATCTTCGAGATGCTCTCGTCTTTCTTCAGCAGGAATGGCAGGAAATACGGCGTTTGGGAGCGTATGCCGTCGATCTCACGAGTATCCTCGTTGCTCAACCCCCACTGATCCACTTTGTCCAGAACCGCGGCCGCCATGTTCTCGAAACGCAGCCCCACCACAAACGTCGGATGACCCAGGGTCTCCATCTGGTGGATTTCGAGCGGATGCCAAAATACGACGGAAGCCAACTGGATCACCAGACTCACTGCGGCAACGCCGATCCCCAGCCTCCACGCGACCCGCCTCAGGTGGGCACGATAGCGCAGTAACAGCGGAATCGAGATCATCGCCAGCAGTTGCACCGGGGTGGTGATGTAACGGTCGCCCCACGCAAAGTCTCCGCTCCACACGAAATACCTTGCGTAGAAAAGGATGTAAATCACCAGGAGCCACAATCCGGCGACGAGGTAGGCCTTGATCTCCGAACCAAACCGCTTCCAGACGGAAAAAGACAGCAACAAAGTGAGCAGGATCAGCGGATCAAACAAGAAAATGGATTTCTCAGGCGTGATCAGCGGACCCAGAAAGCCTTCCCACAGCGGCGTGGTCCACGGAAAATTCGGCGGCAAGCTGGGATCGAGTTGCCTCTGTTGCTCCGCGGCGATTGAGACGTAAGTGTTAAAGAATGAGCCGAAACGGTAGTACTGGTAGATCCGGTCCACCAGCAGGAATACTCCGTAAGACGGCCCTGCAACGCGCGCGTAATCGCGCAGTCGAGCCAGGAAATCCCGGCCACGGAAGCCCCTCAGCCATAGGACCAGAACCACGAACAAGGCGGCGGCGGCGATGTCCATAGCCGTAGTGAGCCGGGTCAACAGGTTGGCTCCGAGGGCTAGCGAGCCAATCCAGAGTGAACGGGTACTGCCCGTGCTCAGCCATTCGTATTGAAAACACAACCCCATCAGCGTCAGCATCAAAATGAAGTTGTTCTCCAGCATGTTCTGCGTGTAGAAAAGAAACGTCGTACCGAACAGCAGCGCGAGCGCGCCTGCAACAGCCTGGTTTGCCGTGAACTCCAGCAATCGAAGGAAGCGGAAACAGACCAGCACGGTGAGAATGCACACCGGAATATTGACGCTGTAACTCACCAGGATCGCGCGAATTCCAGGATCGTGATCCGCAAAGCCCGCAAACCATGGCATGCGCTCCAGATAGGTGCCAACCAGGTCCGAGGGCAGCATGAGCAGGCTCTGCCCCATGCCGTACCAGGCATAGATCGTCCCGTTCCTGCCCATCACTCCGAACTCGGGGTATTCCCCGGGCAACACCGCAGGCGCCGAGGTCCAGAAGGAATGGGTGGTCTGCAACCGCCTGACGGTGTCGATCGAGCCCAGGTCCCCCGACTGGACCAGCAAAGCCGTCAAGAACGCCGCCAGGCCCAGCCAAAAAGCGGGGTTGTTCAGAATCCGTCTCGGTCCCGGTCTCATTGAACTCAGATCAAACATTCAGTCCCACTGAAAGTCATAACTCTCTCTGCGCGTGGCCCATTGAAGGCTAGCCCACCCTTGCCGCCCGCTCGTTCCACGGATCACCACGAAAAAGGCTGCCCCATTCTTTGCGCTTTTGGCAAAGAGCCTGCCCTGAGCCAAGCCGAAGCGGTGGTTAATCCCCCGGGTAATTTCGCCGAAACCGCTGCGCCACCCAACAGGGAAATGACAGCATACAGGTTGCGTCACGTTCGCGGCACCCCTCGTTCGAAAAAAGCGACAAATGGGGCAGACTTCCGCCAAAAGCGTAAGCATCTCTCCAAACGCGAAAAACCCCTCGCTTGCGCGAGGGGTTTTTCTGGGGGAGGGACTCGAGCGAGGCGCTCGTTGGGTCCCTAACTTCAACTTGTTCTTGCCTTATAACTTCTTCTAGCCGTTCTACTTTTCTTAACTTCTCACCCCTGATCCCTGACCACTTACTTAGGCTGTTGCTGCGAATCCATGTTCATCGCCGGGGTCGCATTGCTGGAGAGCTGTTCCAGATCATTCTTCAGCAAGCTGATCTCGACGCGGCCGCCGCTGATGCGCTTGGTATTGGTCGTGTCATCCGAGGGAGCAGGAGCGTTGCCCATGCCCACGAGGTAGATGCGGTAGACCGGAATCTCGTGGTTGAGCACCATGTAACGAACCACCGACTCGGCCATCTTCTGCGAGTGTTCGATCGCTGCCTGGCCCCTGCCGGAGGAGAATCCCTGCACTTCGATGATGTAGCCGCGCTGGCCCTTCACCGTGGTCGCCATTTCATCCAGAGCGTCCTTGGCGGGCTTGCTCAACACGGTCTGGCCGGGACGGAAGCGGATTTCCGTCTGGTTCGAGGCCTTGTACTGGTCAATGTTGTTGACCACGGTCTCAACCGTTTGGATACGCGTGGTAGCCTGCTGCGCGGTCTGCTGCGCCACGGTGGCCTTGTTGCCGGCGTCGATGGCGTGCTGATCAGCTGCGTCAGCCTTGTCGGAAGCCAGCTTGATGCCGGCCAGGGCGCGCGCGTCGGTGTCTTTAATGTTCTTGCTGTTCGCGGCGGTCAGGTCATCCAGCTCATTGACGCGGTCGCGAATGGGCTCGGTCTGCCGCTTCACGTAGTTCTTGCGCGCAAAGGGATTAACCCGCCCCCAGAAGCCTTCACGGCTGGGAGGAGCCAGAGGAGCCTTGCCGGTGGCCGTGTCCGTAGAAGTCGCCGGAGCCGCGGCAGGCTGAGAATTCGACGATGTGGTCTGCGCCACAGCCGGCAACGAGAGCAGGGCGGCCAGTGGCAGGGCGATGAGAATGCGGGTGTTCATGATAACTTTCCTCCAGATTGGGAGTTCTTGAGCTACCCTCACCTCCGCCCTGAGGCGGCTGGAGGGTTTGATTTCGTCCCTAAGCTTATGAAAAGCAAGCACGTTACCCGCTTGCCGGCCCGCGCTGACGCTGCGCTGAACCTGAAGAGCTGGGTGCCGAGTGCAACCGGCTCCTGCCCCTACTACTACAGGTTAGATGCCAAACCCGCCGAAAGATGATCGTCTTAACTCATTGATATCTAAGGACATTCGAACCACCCGCCGAGCCGCGCCACAATCCAAGCGCAATCTGGAGGGTAAATTTGGGAAACCTGATATAAAAACTGCGTGAAATTCTAGCCAGAGGGGAACCGAAATTGCCAAAAAACCGCACGGGCTCGTTTGGGTTTTTGCATGTGTTTTGCAGGCGCGTTTGGAAGGCCTTTGCGTTGCCCACACTCAGCGTCTTGCTGGCATTACTGCCCTGCTGGGCGGAGGGTCCGGCTGAAGCTCGGAGTGCAGATCAGCTGGCGACGACTCTGGCCTCGTCGCGCATTCCTGCGGATCATTTGCAGCGGTATTCTGACCTGGCGCTCGAGTGGATGCAGCAGTATCTGCGGATTGATACTACGAATCCGCCGGGGAATGAGATGCGCGCGGTTACGTTTCTGAAGGGAATTCTCGATCGGGAAGGTATTGAGAACCGCGTTTTTGAGTACGCGCCGGGGCGCGGAGATTTGTGGGCGCGGCTGCCGCATACCACTGGCGGAACTGCGGCCGAGCCTAAGCGCCCAATCATTCTGCTCAACCATATGGATGTCGTCACCAGCGACGCTTCCCATTGGCAGGTTCCGCCGTTCAGCGGAGAAATCAAGAACGGATACGTGTGGGGACGCGGCGCGCAGGACATGAAAGATGAAGGCATGGCGCAGCTGGTCGCCATGGTGATGCTCAAGCGCGAACAGGTGCCGCTGGACCGCGACGTGATCTTTCTCGCGGTCGCCGATGAAGAGATGAACGGCAGCGGCTCGGACTGGTTCATCGAACATCAGCGCGACCTGCTGGGGAATGCGGAGTTCCTGATCAACGAGGGCGGCGAGAACCTGCTGGAAAATGAGCGCGTCAAATACGTGGGCGTGGATGTGGGGGAGAAGACAGTGTTCTGGCTGCATGTGGTCGCGCACGGACGGGCGGGACATGCTTCGCGTCCCATTCCAGACTCGGCCCCGAACCAGCTGGTGCGGGCCCTCGATCGAATTCTGGCTTATCAAACGCCGCTGCGGGTCTTGCCCGTGGTGCAGGAGTTCCTGGTGGGCATGGCACGCTACGAACCGCCCGAGCGCGCACGGGATTACCGGAACATCCATCAGGCGATTGAAGACAAGAGGTTTCAAGAAGAACTGGAACACGACGAATCGTTGAACTATCTGCTTCGCGACACGATTTCATTGACCATGCTGGGCGCCTCGGAACAGACCAACGTGATTCCCGCCGAGGCGTGGGCGAATCTGGATGTGCGCATTCTGCCCGGCGGCGACCGGCAGGCGCTGCTGGAGGCGATTCGCAAAAAGGTGGACGACCCTGACGTCTCAGTCGAGCCGCTGAGCTCGGAGTTTCGCGTGGCGAACTACTCGCCGACGGATACAACGTTGTTCGCCGCGATCCGTCGAGTCTCCGCCCAGCATTTTCCGGGCACGCCGGTGGTCCCCCTCATCACCAGCGGCTACACCGAGAACCAGCGCTACCGGCCGCTGGGCATCGACGCTTACGGGTTTAATCCCTACGTGACCACCAAGGAAGAAGGAAATACCGAACACGGGAACGATGAGCGCATCCGAGTGGAGGAAGTGAGACGAGGGCCGAGAGTTTTGTTTGACGTGCTGGCGGCCGTGGCAGCGAGGGTGGACAGCAGCGCCGTGCCGATGGATCCACCGACCTGCTGGCCGATGTTGACCATGGCTGAAGCGACGCCTGCGTCGGAAGGCAGCACGCCGCTCGTCGAGGCGTTGATCGCTGCGGAGAACATCAGGCCGAGGCCGAAGCCGACGATCAGCAGCCCGGGCAGCACGCCGGCCCAGTAGCCGCTGCTCACGTGAAGCCGGCC
>Ga0209380_10002391_pt1 | contig 12060 bp, 13 predicted proteins | sample HubBroMetageWFT6_FD_188347 | JGI IMG/M metagenome (GOLD analysis project Ga0209380, IMG submission 188347) | Warmed and freeze-thawed soil microbial communities from the Hubbard Brook experimental Forest, New Hampshire - Hubbard Brook CCASE Soil... | ecosystem: Environmental > Terrestrial >...
CTGTCAAACACTTCGCCGCCAACAACGAGGAATACGACCGGCACAACGTCAGTTCCGATATGGACGAACGGACGCTGCGCGAGATCTATCTGCCGGCATTTGAAGCGGCCGTTACCCAGGGCCATGCTGGCGCAGTGATGAACTCCTACAACCTTCTCAACGGCGTCCACGCCACCGAAAACAAGCACCTGAACAACGACATCCTGAAGGGCGACTGGAAATTCGACGGCATCCTGATGTCCGACTGGGACGCAACCTACTCCCCCGTCGGCGCGGCCAATAATGGGCTCGATCTCGAAATGCCGTCAGGCAAATTCATGAATCCGAAGAATCTCCTGCCCGCCGTCCAGAGCGGCCAGGTTTCCGAGGCCACCATCGACGAAAAGATCCGCCGCATCTTCCGCGACGCTATTCGCTTTGGCTTCCTCGACCGTGAGCAAACCGATTACACCGACCCGAAATACAGCCAGGAAGGCCGCGCCGTGGCTTTGCAGGAGGCCCTCGAGAGCATCACCCTGCTCAAAAATGACGGCAACCTGTTGCCCCTCGACCCCAACCAGCTCCACACCATCGCGGTCATCGGACCCGATGCATGGCCGGCGGAACCCGGCGGCGGCGGCAGCTCGCACGTCGATGCCTACGCGCCCGTCAGCTTCATGACCGGCCTGTCGAATGCCCTCGCCGGCAAAGCGAAGGTCCTCTACGCATCCGGCTTGCCGACCACCGAAGAGTTGATCAACGATACCGAATTTTATGACCCATCCGGCAAAGTGCCGGACAATCCGTGGACCGGAAGCCAGGTCAAAATCGAAACCTACGACAATCCCAACTTCAGTGGTACACCGGTCGTTTCCTCATCGCGCCGCATCGCCACGTTCAGGTCGGAAGAATGGACGCCGCCTGCGCCCACGCGCCGCAGCATCCGCTATTCCGCGCAGTACATGCCGCAGAAAACGGAAGACTATCTTTTCCTGACCGGTGCCGGCGGCTCCGATCCGTACAAACTGATCGTCGATGGCAAAACCGTTATCGACCAGCCTGCGCGCGAAGGTCAGGCGCCGCGCTATGTCGAATTGCCGCTCACCGCGGGCAAAGCAGCTTCCGTCGAACTCGACTACTGGCCCGACGCCGCCTATCCCCGCATCGGCCTTGGCATCCGCGCCGCCGATGAACTCGTTTCCGATGACGCGAAGAAGATCGCGGCAACCGCCGACGTTACTTTCGTCGCCGTCGGCTTCAATCCATCCGAGGAGAGCGAGGGATTTGATCGCAGCTTCGAGCTGCCCTTCGGTCAGGACGAGTTAATCCAGGCCGTCGCCCAGGCGAACCCTCATACAATCGTCACCATCACGGCCGGCGGCAACGTCGATATGCACCGCTGGCTGTCAAATGTGCCGGCGCTTCTCCACAACTGGTACCCCGGTCAGGAGGGTGGCCGGGCCATGGCGCAGATTCTGCTGGGACAGCACGCTCCGGAAGGTCACCTGCCGGTCAGCTTTGAGCGCTCGTGGGCAGAGAACCCCGTGCACGACAACTACTATGCCGCGCCGGTTCCCAAAGGCCAAACGCCCCATGTCGAATACAAGGAAGGCGTCTTCGTCGGCTACCGCTACTACACCACCTACGACAAGAAACCGCTCTTCCCTTTTGGATTCGGCCTCTCCTACACAACGTTCTCTTTCTCGAATCTCAGCGTTTCGCCGCAGCAGGCATCGGCGGAGGGTCCGGTAACGGTTTCCTTCGACGTCACCAACACCGGCCAGCGTGAGGGAGCGACCGTTGCACAGGTCTATGTTGGCGATCCGTCGGCACAGGTCAAGCGGCCGGCGAAGGAACTGAAGGGATTTGAGAAAGTCCGTCTGGCTGCGAATGAAACGAAGCACATCACCGTCTCCCTCGATCGGAGATCGCTGGCCTACTGGAGCGATCAGAAAAATGGCTGGCAGGTTGATCCCGGCCAGTTCGTCGTCTTCGTTGGAGATTCGTCGGAAAACACGCCTCTAACCCAGAATTTCCAGGTTCAGTAGGCGGCCACAAAACAAATGGGCGGTGTGCCGCAGCGCACCGCCCATCTTTCCTGTTCAAGCCAAACTCAAAGATCGTTGAAGAGACTCTGCTTGCCCATCGTCGCGATCACCTGACTCAGGGCCGTCTGCTGCGTCTCCGCTGTGCTGAGTTGGGTGGCAATCTGACCCACATCCGCCTGCAGCAGATTCGTCTGCACCGACGTAAGCTGCGTCTGCTCGCTCTGCGTGTAGTTCTGCGCAGCCGTCAGCCGTGTGATGGAGTTGTCGATGAGCACCCTCTGCTGCGAAACATAGCCAAGGGCCGTGCTCAAAGCCGCCGTATCGGCAGTCGCCGTGGAGGATGGCGTGCCCGTTGCGTAGTCCGCCACCAGCGCATTCAGAGTACCCAGAACATTGCTCCCGGCGGCGGAGAAGATCTGGCTGCCCGGAACGTTGAGCTGAACCTTCTGCCCATTCGGCGTCTCAAGATACTGCACATCGCTGTCGCCCTGGTACGTGGCGACCGCAGGAGATACCGTTGTATTCAGCGTGTAGGGTGTCGTGCCGCCTTGCCCTCCGGAAAACACATACCGGCCGAGGTAGGTCGTGTTTGCCATGGAAAGCACTTCGTCACGAATCCCCGCCAGCTGGTTGGAGATCGATTGCACGTTGCTCGAGTTCATCGTGCCGTTGTTGGCTTCGATCGACAGAGAGATCGCCGACGTCAGCTGGCTCACGACCGTACTGAGCGCCGAATCGCTGACCTGCAGCATGCTTTGAGTTGAAGAGGCTGTCTGCGAAAACGAGTCGTCGCTCGCGATCTGTGCACTCAGCAGCACGTTTTCCCCTGCAGCGACCGGATCGTCGCTCAGCGAATTCACCCGCGACCCGCTTGCCAGCTCCTCTGTCAGCGTTGCTTCGCTCGAGGAGGTCGCGTCCAGCGAACCCACCAGCCCCGTCATGTAATCAGGATTGACCCGCATGGCTGATCCTTATGAGTAGGTCGTCTCAACACCCAAATTGAGCGCAGATACCATCACCTGGTCGAGCGCCGTAAAGAGCTTTGAAGCTGCCTCGTACGACTGTTCCAGCGTCTCCAGTTGTGCCGCTTCGTCGTTGAGGTTTACTCCCGACAGTGACCCGATCTGGTTCTGCAGTTGTGTCAGCGCCGCCTGTTGCGCAGTATTTTCACTCGATACTTCCGACACCAAACTTCCCAGCGTTGTCACAAAATCTGAGAAGTACTGTGTCGGCGTCGATCCGCTGACGATTGCCTGATTTCCCAACCCAGCCATCGCCGTCGCGTTTGAGCTGTCCGACGATCCCTGCCCAGCTGCCGCTGCCGCAATTTGCGCGGGGTCCGTCATCACCACCGCAATTCCGGCCGCTGACCCGGTGGGATTGGCCGCAGTCGCGCCTGCCGGCAAGTTGAAGATCGCCGCTCCCGCGTTGCCGTTCAAGTCCGACCCCGCCTCATTCTGCGAATTCACTTTCGATGCCACGCTGTACGCCAGTTGATCGAGCGCGCTTTCCGTCTGGGGAATATCCTGATCGCGTGCCGTCAGGATGCCGCCCAGTTCACCCCCGCCCGCCGTCAAATCGGAGGTCATGTCATCGCCCGTCGAATCGTAGAAATGTGCCTCTCCGCCGACTTCCCCCGTCGTCATGCTGAAGGCTTGTCCCTCCGACACCAGCAGCGCGCCGCCGGTCGTGGTCACCGTCAGCCCGTTATTTTCCGTAGTGACCGTCCGGATTCCGATCAGCTGCGACAAATTCGTCAGGTCCTGCTGACGCTGATCCTCCAGCGTCCCGGCATCCGTATCAGGACTCGTACTTTCAATCTGGAGATTGAGCTGCGCAATGTTTCCCAGCAGCGCGTTCGCCTGATTGACGACGCTGATCCCCTGTTGATCCAGAGATGTCCGCTGGCTGGTGAGCTGTGTCGCTGATTGATTGAGATCCGAAGCGAACGTGCCGGCAGCGCTCAATACCTGTTCGCGCACAGAGGTATCCGCGGGACTGCCTTCCAGAGAGGAGAGCGAGTCAAACAGGTTGGAGAGATCTGAGCCGATCCCGCTCGACTGGCTGGTATCCGTGCCAGTGCTCGTGGCTCCGCTGAAGAGCGCTTCTATTTGATCGAGCGCCGTCAGCCGGTCCGTCGACGCGCTTCCTGCCTGGGTTTGCTGCTGCATCGCCTGATCCAGCACCAGGCTACGCTGCGACTCGGCGCCCGTCAGAGAGGCTCCCATCCCGAAGTTCACGCCGTTCAGCGACACCGAGTCGTTCTGCTCCCAGACCGGCATTTCCAGGGTGTATCCCGGAGTATTTGCATTTGCCGTGTTGTTCGAGACGATATCCAGAGCCGCCTGATCGGCATCCAGTGCGCCTGTCGCAATGTCGAATGCTGTGCTGATGGTTGCCATAGCTAGCAGTCGCGCCGCACTCCGTATTCTCCGGTGGATCCAGCCACTCCGCCCAGCAACCGGATGTTGCGCCTTGTGAGTTCCAACAGACGCCGCAGTGCCCGGTATCGGCCTGCGGCCATCCTTCGCTCCGCCTCACTGGCGGGAGGACGCATCTCCCCGCCCTGCGATGCCAATCGCGCCAGGCGCTCCGAGTCGGCCCGCATCAGAGCGTCAATTCCCTCGCTGATCACTTCCAGGACAGATGAAGCCACGTCACTTCCCCAGCATTTGATCCAGCATCTTGCCGGCCACTTCCGACGAGGGCACGTTGTAGGTGCCTGCGGCAAGCGCCTGCTGCACCTGTGTCACCTTATCCATGCGGACATCCGAATCGGGCGCCGCCTGCGCAGCCAGACTCGCTGCCGTACTCAGCGTTGCATGATCCCGTGCGTCGGAAGTCTCTGCCGCTGCGCTTCCCTGGCCGGTCGTCTGCGCCTTCGTTACTTCCCCGGTTGGGAACAACTGCTGCATTCCCTGAAGGTCATTGTTTACATTCATTCCCCATCTCCTCTCCTTCAGTCATCGGCTACAATCGCCAGCACTTTAGTTACGTTTTTCAATCCATTCTGAGAATTTCCTTACACGCCCTGTTTCGTTCGAGCCACCGATCCTGGGCCTTTCCCGAAATGCGAAATGATCTTCGTGGCGATGCCAAATCCTCCTCGCTCAGAGATCGCTTTTGCCAGGGCTTCCGAGCCGAAGCTCATAAGCGCGCTTTCGCTGCCGCCGCTGTCATCGCCCTCGCCACTTTCCCCCTTCTGGCCATCGAACAGCGCATCATGCTGCAACGGCTGCAGGAATTCCTTCATCAGACAGGCTTCAAACTCGTGCGCTGCAGGCTTCAGCCGTGGGTCGGCCGCTGTAATCACAGAATCCGCCCGTACCCCGTCCGGCATACCGATGGGCAACATCACAGTACCTCCAGCTCGGCTTCCAGCGCGCCGGCTTCCTTCATCGCCTGCAGGATCGAGATGATGTCCCGCGACGTCGCCCCAATTTGCTGCAGGCTCCCGACCAGGTCGTCCACCGTCGCTCCCTCGCGCAGGTCAATACGGTTCGCTGGCTTATCCTGCGCCTGAACTGTTGTTTGCTGCACCACCTGGGTGGATCCCTGGGCAAGCGCATTGGGCTGCGATACTTCTGTTCGGTTGATGATATTCACGACCAGGCCGCCGTGAAGAATCGTCACCGGCTGCAGTCGAACTTCCCCGCCGATCACCACCGTGCCGGTGCGCTCGTTGACCACCACCTTCGCACGCGGATACACCTGAACCTCTACATCCTCGACACGCGCCAGCAGTTCCGGGATGTCTTCGCCGGCGGCTGGCTGCAGTTCGATCGTGCGTCCGTCGACGGCATGCGCCAGCGGACGCTCCATTTCTTTGTTGATTGAGGCCGATACGGATTCTGCTGTGTGAAAATCTGAATCTGTCAGCAGCAGTGCCAGCGGATGCAGGCCCTTCAGGTCGACGGCGACGCTGCGCTCGACCATCGCGCCCGACGGAATCCGTGCGGTCGTCGGATAATTCACCGATTTGCTGCTTCCGTTCGCGGTCACAGCGTACCCACCCAGCACGAGGGCGCCCTGCGCTTCCGCGTACATCTGCCCATCCGGGCCATAGAGCGGCGTCAGGAGCAACAAGCCTCCTTCAAGACTGCGCGCATCGCCGGCGGACGAAACCGTGACGTCGATCTTGTTGCCGGGCCGGGCAAAAGGCGGCAGGGTTCCGGCCAAAAACACCGCTGCCATATTGCGAGTCTGCATCATCGATGCCATCGCGTTGCCCTGCAGGCTCACGCCCATGCGCTCCAGCGCGGATTCGAGCGTCTGCAAAGGAAAGACAGTCTGCGAGCTGTCTCCCGTGCCGTGCAGCCCAACCACGATCCCGTAGCCAACCAACTGGTTGTCGCGCACGCCTTCCACCGACGCGACGTCTTTCACCCGCGCCAGCTTTCCGCGCGGCGTGTCCTCAGCCACGGCTGACCTCGCAAAACAGAGCAGGAGCGCGAAAGGGAGCATCAGCGCAACCTGTTTTCTCGTCCTGCCTCGCACTCTCATCGCCGCTCCTGATCAGAACACCAATATTTTTTCGAGGAATCGCACAATCGGATTCTGTCTGTACGTGGCATCGGTCACGATTCCCTTCCCGACCACTTCCAGTTCCATGTCGGTGATTGCCGTCGACGTCACCTGATTTTGCGCGTTCACATCTTCAGGCCGGACCAGGCCTCGCAGACGAATGAGCTGTGTCTGTTGATTGAAAGTCAGCTGCCGCACTACCTGAATCACCAGCATTCCGTTGGGAAGCACATCGGCCACCTCGCCTCCCAGAATCGTGCTGATGCTCGAGTCGGTCACACTCTGTCCCTGCGCATTCAGGGCGGACGAAGAAGTCTGGTTGAGCAGATTGTTGAGAGCATTCCCGCTGGAGAGTTTGCCCAGCAGCGCAGAAACCTGGGAGCTCGCAGTCGACGCTCGGGAATTCTTCACGGTCCCGTCGGTTGACGCGGTCAGGCTCTCCGAGACGACCACGGCAATGGGATCGTGCACTCGCACCGCTTTCACATCGCTGACCAGGTTAACCAGCCGCCCGGTTGGCGTCCAGATCGATCCCGGCGTCAGAACTTCCGCAGCCTTCTCGGCACGCACACGGGTAATGTACTGGGCGAGCGCAACATCCGGCGGCGTCGCAGCCGGTGGTTTCTGATCCTTCTTCTCGAGCGCAATCGCGCCGCCGACGGTGCCCAGTACCATCATCACCGCCAGAAACTTTGCCACCGGACCAGCCATTTGCATTCAGGGCCGTCCCTTCGAAGAGATCAGCTCGACTTCCGCCGGTCCACGAACAATGCCGCGCAAAATGGCCCCGTGCAGTCCGGCCCTCACCCGAACTGTCGCTCCGGAACACCCGTGATCGAGCGCAACGCCGACCAAACGAATCTCGGTTCCGCCGCTGTGGCTGAACACCATCACCCGCGTCCCCGGACGAACGAGCGGGGAGGAGTCCGCGACCCTGGTGCCCGGCGAGCTCTTCCTGCCGACCTCCGTCGCAGCTGTTGGCTCCTTCCATGGAATCTCCACCAGCACGGCGGGACGTTCGGGATGCGCGCAGTTCGCCTGCACCGCCCATTCCCGGTGCAGCCCCCAGTCCGCAATCACCTTGTGGCCTCCGCAGGCAATGGCCGCCGGCAGCACGGTTGCGAACATCCACGCCAATCCGCTTCGCATCATCGCCATTCACCGCGCCATATTGTTGACTTCGCTGTACATGTCGTCGGCCGCGCGGATGACTTTGGAATTGCTCTCGTACGCGCGCTGCGCCAGCACCATTTGCACAAACGCACCCACCACATCGACGTTGGAGTTTTCCAGATATCCCTGCTGCAGTGTCCCCAGTCCCTCTGTCCCGCCCGGATTGCCCAGCACCGGATCGCCGGACGAAAGAGTCGCGGTAAACAGGTTCGATCCCACGCTCTCGAGACCGCCCGGGTTGACGAAGGTCGCCAGCTGCAGCTGGCCCAGTTGCGCGGGGTTCTGCTGACCCGGCAGCGTTGCGTTCACCACCCCATACTGCGTGATGGTGACCGCGGTTGCATTCGCGGGAACGGTGATGTTCGGAACCACCGGATCGCCCTGCGCATCCACGAGAGTTCCCTGATTGTTCAGGAAGAAATTGCCCGCCCGCGTGTACGCCAGCGTCCCGTCGGGGCGTGAAACCTGAAAGAACCCCGTGCCCTGAATCGCCAGATCGAACGGATTGTTCGTCTGGTTCATGTCGCCCTGGGTCATGATGATTTCGGTCGCCGCCGACTTCGTCCCCAGCCCGATCTGCAACCCAGCCGATACCGTTTCCTGGCTCTGCGCTGCTCCTGGGGTGACCAGGTTTTGATAAATCATGTCCTGGAACTGCAACTGCCGCTGGCGAAATCCAACCGTGGAGGAGTTCGCCAGATTGTTGGCGATGGTATCCAGGTTCAGTTGTTGCGCGCTCATCCCACTCGCTGCCGTATATAACGCTCGAATCACGCTCGCCTCATCTCTCTCCTGCTACACACGCGGCAGGTCTTCGCTCGCCGTCTTGTCGAAGTCATTACTGAAGATCGACACCGCCTTTTGCATCATCTCCGCCTGGCGCTGCATCAGCACCAGTTGCAAACTTCCGCTAATCACATCCTGGTTCGAGGATTCGAGCGCGCCCTCGTGGATGGTGCCGGTTCCCGGCGCGGGCTGCGCTCCGGCAGCCGCGGCGTAGCGATCCGCGCCTTCTGCCGTCAGGGCATCTCCCGACGCAAAGCTGAATAGCCCGATGCGCCCCGCCATCGCTCCATTGACCGAGACTGCTCCGTCCGACCCGATCACGGTTTCTCCGGCCGGGATCAGGATGGGTTGTTTTTTTCCGTCCAGTACTGGCTCGCCCGCCTGCGTTGCCAGGGTGCCATCCTGCGAACGCTCCAGCTGGCCGTTGCGCGTATACCGAATGCCCTCTTTTGTCTGAATGGCGAGGAAGCCGTCGCCTTCAACGGCGACGTCCAGCGGATTGCCCGTGGGGGTCAGCGCCCCCTGTCCCAAATCGAGGCGGCTGCCTCCGAGAACGCCAAATGCGTTGATGGTCGTATTCAACTGCGACCCCAGCGCCTCCGGTCCCAGAATCGCGGAGCGGAAATAGTCGCGCTCCGCGCGATACCCTGCGGTTCCGGCATTTGCCAGATTGCCCGCGGCAATGTCGAGGGCCTGGCTGCGGGCCAGCAAGCCTGCGTAAGACGCATAGTATCCGCTGTCCATCCATCTCCTCCGACGAGAGATGAATGCACCAGCGGTACCGCGAAAGGAAGGAGAAGGTTAGAGGACGCTCATGATTGCGGCTCACAGAAAATGGTCACGGTGAAGGTCATCGACTCGAACTGATAGCTTCGCTCGATGCGAATGGGAGCCCGCTGGCTGAACACTTCGAAGCTGCTCCCGGCTATGACGGTGGGCGTCGAGAGCATGCAGCCGGAGCACATGACCGGATCGAGACTCTTCCAGGCTCCCGCCAGCATATTGCACAGTTCTCCCGCCGCATCCCGGACCGTTGCATCCACTTCTTTCGGAGCGGCTCCTGTCAAACGCTCGGCCATCCGCATCGCCACCTGGCGGCCGCTGTGCAACACCATCGAGCCGCTCATCGCACCGGCCAGCCCAATCACGGCCGAAATCGCCTCGCGCTCCAGGCCGGCGCCGTCCACGACGGGCTCGCAATGCACGCCCATCATGGTGCTGAATACTTCGTCGGTCGCGCGATCAAGGTTGCCCTCGAACCGTGAGATTTCCATTCCTGCGACAGTCAATGCCGGCATCCCTCTGCTCCCCTGTGGCCTGTCATTTGCTCCCAGCTCGCCTCGATTGCATCCAGCGCATACCTCCGCGGGCCTCCGTTGAAGGAGAATTTCCTTACGCCCCCGCCCCAGGTCACGCCGGTACGAGAAGCGGCAGCACCCGCTCCCGCACCTGATCCGGTGTGAAGGGCTTGCGGATATATCCCTGTGCTCCCGCCGCCAGCGCCTCGCGTACATGCTCCTCGCCGCTCTCGGTCGTGATCATCACCACCGGGGCGCCCCGCGCCAGCGACTGGCTCTGCACCTGACGCAGAAATTCCAAACCATTCATATTCGGCATGTTGATGTCGGAGACGATGAGCTGGACACGCTCCTGGCCCAGGGCCGCGAGACCTTCCCGGCCACTGCCGGCCTCGATCACGCGCACCAGATCCAGCCCTGCCTGCCGCAGAGCCCGTTCCACAATCTTCCGCATCACCGAAGAATCGTCGACAATCAGCACTGTCATTCCAGCCATCGCGCGCGATACCCTCCCCCTTTTCCCTTATCGGCGCACCGGCTCATCTCTCTAATCGTCAGCCGGCATCTCGCAAATCGCGCACAGGATGTCGCTCACTTCTTCACAATGCGGTACTCCCTGCACCTGCGCTCCACGCTTCCGCATCCGCAGCCACCCGTAGCCGTGAATCCCAGCCAGCGCCGCGTCTGCCGGCTTCTCCCGTTCGATGATTCTGGTCAGCATCCGCGCCAGTGCGGCAGGATCCCTGGCCTCCGCCATCCTCATCGCAGGTCCGGGCTCAGCGAGGAAAGCGGAACGCGCTCGCTCGAAATCCGTGTCCGGGAGAATGCCTGCGATCACCCGCATTCTCAGAATCCGCTCCATGGCATATGCGAGGCTGCGATCGACGGGACCGGAGAAGGCCACGTACAGCAACTCATCCTGCGCCGCGCACAGCGGAACCGCACCAAACGCCTCTGCAAGGAACCGTGGCAGCGCGGAAGCCACTTCCGCGGGACGATACCGGTCGTGCAGGGAGAAGACCGGACAACCCCACTGGGCGCCGATCGCCCGAGTTACAACGGCTTCGCTCACCAGGCCGCCGCCGATCAGCCAGTTGCCCATCGGGATCGCGACCCTGGTGTGCTGCCCGGCGCGCCGCCGATCCTCCACCACTTGCCGCAATTGCTCCGGCGAAAGATCGCCGTGCTCCACCAGGGCCAGTCCCAGCGGAACTCGGTGCGTGTGCGCGGGGGAAGCATAATTTCCCGCTCCCATCTCGGAGACAATTGCCGCGAGCACGAGTTCCTGCAAACACGGCGTCGAACAGGCCCAGCGGCCCCCGAAGTTGGGCGCGTTTCGGCCTCTCCAAAGCTGCAGCCATCCCGTCCCACACCGCGGGTTTGCGCAATGAGAGAAGACCCGGCCCGTGCCTCGCGCGCCTTCCCGGTCCATGTCCGCAGACTTCCGCTCCTGGAGCTCCGTCACGACAGGCATCGAATGCTCTCCAGCCGGCGCATCGGCTCCGCCACCTCGGTGACGCGCAATCCGAAATTTCCGTTCACCAGAACGACTTCACCGCGCGCGACAATTTTGTCGCCGACAATGAGGTCTACCGGGTCGGACAAATGACGATCGAGTTCCACGACGTCGCCGGGACCCAGTTCGAGCAACTCTCTCAGCTCCAGTTCACGCGACCCAAAGCGAACCGAGGCATCAAGTTCGACTTCGAGCAGAAGATCGAGATTGCGCTCCGACGGCGGATCGCTGATCGCGGACGGTCGCTCGTCCGTGGCCGCGCCGTCAACGGACAGGGCGATTCGCAGGCTGGCATTCCCCAGCCGCAGGGTGAAGGGCACGACCGGAAACAACTCGCCGGTCTGCGACCCCTGCCTCTCTCCGCCCAGACGCGCCGATACGCTGGTCAGGATGCCGGTCCAGAGCTCCCGCACCGTGGCCGCGTCGGCCTGGCCGGCTTCCACCAGGCGGCCTTCCGCGAAGAGGTCCCCTAATTCGCTCGAGTCAGCCGCGAGAACCAGTCGGCTTCCCGGTAGCTCGAGGACGTCGATCAGGCTTCGATCCGCCTCGGGCAAAGTGCCGCCCGCAACCACCGTGACCGTCTGGCCCAGCTCACGCGCAATCTCTGTCTCCAGACGATCCATCCAGCGCGCAGGGTCCGTCACGGCTGCACCTCAGTCGATTGCAAAAGCTGGGCAGCGCGATGATCCGACTGGGCCACCGGCGCAGCCGAGAACACTGGCAATCCGCAGGCCCG
>Ga0209380_10002393_pt1 | contig 12057 bp, 9 predicted proteins | sample HubBroMetageWFT6_FD_188347 | JGI IMG/M metagenome (GOLD analysis project Ga0209380, IMG submission 188347) | Warmed and freeze-thawed soil microbial communities from the Hubbard Brook experimental Forest, New Hampshire - Hubbard Brook CCASE Soil... | ecosystem: Environmental > Terrestrial > Soil...
GTCGACGCTGATGGTTAGCCGGGAGCGGGAGCCGGTCACGGGCTCGACCAGGACATCGACAGCTGCCCGGATCGGGCCGTCTATGCCCCGCACGCCCCAACTCGCGGGCGGGTCGATATGCACAAGCTCGGACGTGGACGGGCGGTTCGCGCCGCCGATGCGCCGCGTCGTCACGCACTTCGCGCCCAAGGCCGGCGTCTGGCTGCCGTCAGCCGGGCCGTCCATGTGCCCGTCTACCACGCCTTTCTGCCATTCGCTGAACCGGGCCGGGTCGGTGGCGTAGGCGAACACCTCGGCGGCCGGGCGCTCGATCTCGGCGCTGGTCACGATCGGCGGCATCTCAGCTGGCTTCCTTTACCAGCGCGGTGTACCGGTCCAGGTACAGCGGCCAGCCCTGCGGCCCGTCTACGCCGCCGGTGATCGCTTCCCATCCAGGACCGTGCCGGTCGATGTGCCGGTGCTCCAGCTCGACCCGCGTGCGGGTCGGTGACTCGGCGTAGAACCGCACCTCGACCTCGCTGGTCTGCGCCTGATCGGTCTCGATCGTCCACCGCGGGCTGATATCCCAGCTGAACACGACCCGGTCCGGCGGGTCGAAGGCCAGGATCCGCGCCCACCGGCACTCGCTGCCGTCCTCGGCCCGGTCCACGATGCCTCCGCCGACCCGGGGCTCGAACACCGTCTCCGTGATCGGCGCCCCGAGCAGGTTGTGCTCCGGCGGCTTGAAATCCCCGAACCGGCCGGTGAACACCGAAAAAGCACGCTCAATCGGCGCGTCTACCACGACCCGCTTGCGGACCGTCGCTGCCTCGGTCTCGGCCATCACCCCTCCTTGGTCGGCGCGTCCGCGGCATCGGCATACCCGGCCAGCGCCCGCTGCCAGTACGTATCGAGCTGATCCCGCAACGCCGCCAGCGCGACCGGGTTGAGCCGGTAAATCCGGCGCGTCCCCGCAGCCACGTCCTCCACTAGGCCAGCGTCCTTGAGGATCTTCAGATGCTGGGACACCGCCGACCGGCTCACCGGCAGGCCGGCCGCCAGCTGCCCCACAGCCTGCGGCCCGTCGGCCAGGCACGCCACGATGGCCCGGCGCGTACCGTCAGCCAGCGCACCCCACCGGTCAGCATCTCGGTTAGCGTCCACTAACCGTTAGTATGCTCTAACCAATGCATTGGGTCAAGGCCACCTAGCCCGGATGGCTGGCATCACGGGTTGCGGCGCGCAAGCCAGCCTTGCGCGCCGCTCTCCGGCGTCGGCATCATGGGCGCATGCCGTCGCCCGATACACCCGTTCCATCACCGTCCGCACTGGCCGGCGCGAGCCGCCGATGGGACGAGATGCTGTGCGGCCTCGCCGGGCTGATCCCGGCCGGGCCCGTGTCCGTACTCGTTGACGGGTGCGGCGGGCAGCCGGCGGCGCTGGCCGCCCGGCTCGCCGCGACGCTGACCGCGAGCGGGCGGCCGTGCGTGCGACTGACCGGCATGGACGCGGACACCGGCGACGACGCGGGCGAGGGAGCGGTCAGGCTCGCCGACGGGCCAGGCTGGCGAGGGACCCGCACCTGGGACGTGATGATCTGGGTGCGCGCAGGCCGCGACCCGGACGGGGCCGCAGAAAACGGAGCCGACATCGTCGTCGACCTGTACGACCAGGACTGGCCGGTGATCCGCCGCGTCGCGGCCTCGCTCGCAGGCCGCGGCTCCTGGTACCTCACCGAGACCCGCGCGTTCTTCTCCCCCAGGGCCGCCACCTGGGACACGAGGTTCGGTGACGACATGCCCGCCTACGCCGCCGCGGTCGCGAGGGCTGGCATCCGCCGCGGCGGGGTGGCGATCGATGTCGGCTGCGGCACCGGCCGGGCGCTGCCCGCCCTCCGCCAGGCCGTCGGCCGAGACGGCGCCGTCATCGCGGCTGACCTGACACCCGAGATGCTCGCCCAGGCACGCCCGCAGGCAGCGGCCGCACGGGCCGCGCTCGTCCTCGCCGACGCCCGCAAGCTGCCGTTCGCCGACGCGTCGGCGGACGCGCTCTTCGCCGCCGGCCTGATCAACCACCTGCCCGACCCCGAAGCCGGGCTCGGAGAACTCGCCCGCGTCACCCGCACCGGTGGTCTGCTCGTACTGTTCCACCCCTCGGGGCGCGCGGCGCTCGCCGCCAGGCACGGCCGGACGCTGACGCAGGACGAGCCGCTGTCCGCCGGCCCGCTGCAGAGGTCGACAACGGCCACGGGATGGCGGCTAGCCGCCTACGACGACGCGGTGGACCACTTCTTCGCGCTCGCCGTCCGCTGCTAGCGCGTCACCGGCGAGGGCGCGGCGGCCGGCCTGAGGCCGCTGATGCTGTCGGAGCTAATCCGCGGCCCCTTAAGGGCGTGCCTCGGCGGGTTCCGTGATCGTGTCCAGGAAGTCCAGGGCCGCCACCGCGGTCGCGCGGCGCCAGGCGAGCAGAGTGGCCTCGAAGCCGCCGGACTGGGCGCGCTGATCCTCGATGGCCTCGGCGATGGGGCCGAGGACCGTGCGCTGCTCGCGCAGCAGGTCCGCCGGGTCGTCTCCGGCCCGGTCGAGCAGGGCGAGCTTGAGCAGCAGGTGAGAGCGGATGTCCCGGACGTGCGCGACGGGGGTGTGCAGCCAGCGCCGCGCCGCCGCGCTGCCCTCCGGCGTGGCGGCGTAGATGGTCCGCTGCGGGCCCAGGCCCTGCTCCGTGCTCTGCGGGACCACCAGGCCGGCGTCGAGCAGCCGGCCGATGGCCCGGTAGATGACCGCCTTCGGGATCTGCCAGACCCGGCCGAGCTCGCCGTCGGCGGCGGTCAGCTGGGCGACCGCGAAACCGTGCATGGGCTGCTGGCTGAGGATGGCGAGCACCAGCCACTCCGGCAGCGACATCGACGGCTCGGCGGTCATGACCACGAGCCTAGCGGGCCGTCAGGCCCGCTAGGCCCGCTAGGCCCTAGAAGGGATATGGGGTGATATCCCCCTGCAACGTCACCCAGCGCGTCTCCGTGAAGGCCTCCAGGTTGGCGGTGCCGCCGAAGCGGGTGCCGGTGCCCGAGTCGAGCACCCCGCCGAACGGCACAGTGGGCTCGTCGTCCACCGTCTGGTCGTTGATGTGCACGATGCCGCTCGGGATGCGGCGGGCCAGGTCGAGGCCGCGCATCACGTCGCGCGTGAGGATGCCGAGCGACAGGCCGTACTCGCTGTTGGCGGCGATGGCGGCGACCTCGTCCACGGTGCTGAACCTGAGCACGGGCGCTACCGGGCCGAACACCTCGTTCGCGTAGGCGGGCGTCTCCTGCGTGACGTCGGCCAGCACGGTGGGCTGATAGAACAGGCCCTCGTAGGTGCCGCCGGCCGCGAGCCTGGCCCCGGCGTCGGTGCTGGCCGTGACCAGGGCGTGCACCTTGTCCCGCTGCCGCTCGTCGATGATCGGGCCGAGCGCGACCTGGCCGGTCGCCGGGTCGCCCACCGGGAGGTGCGACGCCTTATCCGCCATGGCCGCCACGTAGTCGTCGTACACGGCCTCGTGCACCAGGTGCCTGCCGGTCGTCATGCAGATCTGGCCCTGGTGCAGGAACGACCCCCAGGCGCCCGCCGACGCGGCCCGCGCCACGTCGACGTCGTCGAGGACGATCAGCGCCGAGTTGCCGCCGAGCTCCAGGTGCACCCGCTTGAGGTGGCGGGCGGCGAGTTCGCCCACCCGGCGGCCGGCGGCGGTCGAGCCGGTGAACGAGATGATCCTGACGAGCGGGTCAGCGATCAAGGCCTCCCCGGCGTCCACGCCGCCGGGCAGCACGTGCAGCAGCCCGTCGGGCAGGCCCGCCTCCTCGAAGACCCGCGCCAGCACGACGCCGCCGCAGACGGCGGTGCGCGGGTCCGGCTTAAGCACCACCGCGTTGCCCAGGGCCAGCGCCGGCGCTACCGAACGGATCCCCAGGATCTGCGGGAAGTTGAACGGCGAGATCACGCCGACCACCCCGGCAGGGACACGCTCGGCGAAGCTGAGCCGCGGCTGCTCGCTCGGCAGCAGATCGCCGTAGGGGCGGGACGGCAGCGTGGTCGCCTCGTAGATCTCGCCGAGGGAGACGTGGGTCTCGAACTGGGCCGCGGGCACGATCTTGCCGCTCTCCCTGATGACCCACTGCTCGATCTCCGGGGCGTTGGCCTCCCAGATGGCCGCGGCCCGGCGCAGCAGCGCGGCACGTTCGGTGTGCGGGACGGCGGCCCAGGCCGGCTGCGCGGCCGCGGCCAGCCGTGTCGCGCGCGTCACGTCGGCGGGGCTGGCGATCCCGGTCCTGCCGAGCTCGGCCCCGGTCGCGGGCTCGATAACGGCGGCGTCGCCGCCTTCCGGTGTCACCCAGCCGCCGGAGTACACCCGACCCTGCCAGGCCTCGTCTTTGAGGAACGTCACGATTCACTCCTGAAGCTTCTGGAGGCGGAAGTCACAGTGCGACTACTAGCGCCATGGTAACGGCGCCAGGCGGGCGCCGCCATCTCGCGCGCCGCCTTGTGGAATCGCCCAACTTCAGCGCGCAATCGGTTGTCCGCGACGCCTCTTGGCGGCCACATCACGCCGGTCTAGGCTCCTAGTCACAATGTGACTATCAGGTCTTCGAGAGGGCGCCCAGATGAGCCTGGCGAATGACATCAGCGTGCCGATCCGGCACCCGGACCGGTTCTTCATCGGCGGGCAGTGGGTGACACCCTCGTCCGGCGCCACGATCAACGTGATCGACTCGCACAGCGAGGATGTTTACCTCACGGTGGCCGAGGCGCAGGCGGCCGACATCGACCGGGCCGTCGGCGCGGCGCGCGAGGCGTTCGACAACGGCCCGTGGCCGCGGCTCACGCACGCCGAACGCGCCGGCTACCTGCGGGCGCTCGGCGAGCAGGTCGTCAAGCGGTCCGCGGACATCGCCCAGATGTGGCCGCGCGAGTCCGGCGTGATCGCCGCCGTCGCGAACGGCGCCGCGTTCGGCGCCAAGCACACCTTCGACTACTACGCCGGTCTCGCGGACACGTTCCAGTGGGAGCGGCCGGCCCGGCCCGCCCGCGGCGGCTTCGGGCTGATCATCAAAGAGCCGGTCGGCGTGGTCGGCGCGATCATCCCGTGGAACGCGCCGATGGGGCTGATCAGCATGAAGCTCGCCCCCGCGCTGATCGCCGGCTGCACGGTCATCCTCAAGTCCTCCCCTGAGGCGCCAGGCGAGGGGTACCTGATCGCGGAGGCCGCGGAGGCCGTCGGGCTGCCGCCCGGCGTGCTGAACGTGGTCACCGCCGACCGTGAGGTCTCCGAGCTGCTGGTCCGCGACCCGCGCGTCGACAAGATCACGTTCACCGGTTCCACCGCGGCCGGGCGGAAGATCGCCTCGATCTGCGGCGAGCGGATCGCCCGCTGCACCCTGGAGCTCGGCGGCAAGTCGGCCGCGGTCATCCTCGACGACGCGGACCTCGAGACCGCCGCGCAATCCCTCGCGATGGCCGAGTGCCTGCTGTCCGGCCAGGTCTGCGCCTCGCTGACCAGGATCGTCGTCACCAGGAGCCGCCACGACGACATGGTCGAAGCGCTCGCCGCGGCGTTCTCCAAGGTGAAGGTCGGCGACCCGTTCGACCCCAGCAGCCAGATGGGCCCGCTGGCCGCCGAGCGGCAGCGCACCAGGGTCGAGGGCTACATCGCCAAGGGCGTCGAAACCGGCGCCACCCTGGCCGCCGGCGGCGGTCGTCCCAAGGACCTGGACCGCGGCTGGTACGTGGAGCCAACCGTGTTCGGCAACGTGGACAACAAGTCGGTGATCGCGCAGGAGGAGATCTTCGGCCCGGTGCTGTCCGTCATCCCTGCCGACGACGAGAACGACGCGGTGCGCATCGCCAACGACACGATCTACGGGCTGCACGGCGCCGTGTTCACCAACGACGTCGAGCGGGCCCGCGAGGTCGCCGGGCAGATGCGGACCGGCGCCATCGGCCACAACGGCTTCAAGTCCGACTTCGACATGGGGCACGGCGGCTTCAAGCAGTCCGGCATCGGCCGCGAGGGCGGCGTCGACGGGCTGCTCCCGTTCCTCGAGTCCAAGGCCGTGCTGCTCGACGGCCCGACCGCCCGCTACCACCAGCACACCGAGCTTTAGGGGACCGACCAATGACAACGGAGATCAGTACGCCGCTGCTCATCGACGGGCAGGAGCGCGCCGCGAGCGCGACCTTCCCCGTCTACGACCCGGCAGCCAACGGCACGGTCATCGGGCACGCCGCGGCGGCCTCCGCCGACGACGCCCTCGACGCGGTGGCGGCCGCGAACCGGGCCTGGCCGGCCTGGGCCGCGCTGTCCGCCGCCGAACGCACCGCCATCTGCCTGCAGGCCCTCGAGGGACTCGACAAAGACGCCGACGAGCGCGCCGAGATCCTGTCCCGCGAGAACGGCAAGGTGCGGTTCGAGGCGGCGATCGACCTGATGGTGTTCGCCGGCCGGTTCCACCAGGCCGCCCAGTACGCCCCCGAGCTCGACCAGGAGGAGCACATCGCGGGGCCGCCCTTCACCACCACGATCACCAAGCTCCCGGCCGGCGTCGTCACGATCATCTACCCGTTCAACTGGCCGCTTGCCATCCTCGCGGCGTCGCTGCCCGCCGCGCTGATGGCCGGCAACGCGGTGATCGTGAAGCCGCCGCCCACCACGCCGCTGTCGTCGGTGCGCACCCTCCAGCACCTGATGCCCAAGCTGCCGCCCGGCGTGCTCAACGTCGTCACCGGCGCCGACGAGGTGGTCGGCCCGATCGTGGTCGGCGACCCGCGGGTCAGGCACGTCTGCTTCACCGGCAGCGTCGGCGGCGGCAGGCGGATCATGTCGATGGCCGCACCCAACCTGACGAACGTGACGCTCGAGCTCGGCGGCAACGACCCCGCGATCGTGCTCGACGACGCGACGCTCGACGAGGCCGCGTTCGCGAAGATGAGCGGCGCGACGTTCATGACCACCGGCCAGGTCTGCATGGCGCTCAAGCGGCTGTACGTGCCGCGCGGCCGGTACGACGAGGTCGTCGACGGGCTGCGCGCCACGCTGGAGAACGCCGTGGTCGGTCCCGGCCTCGACCCGGCCACCACGTTCGGGCCGCTGAACACCGCCAGGCAGCGCGACTACGTCGCCGGGCTCACCGAGCAGGCGGAGGCGGCGGGCGCGGAGGTGCTCACGTTCGGCGAGTACGCCGTCGACGCCGCCAGCGGCAACTACCTGCTCCCCTCGCTCGTCCTCAACCCGGCGGCGGACCTGGGGATCGTGGCCGAGGAGCAGTTCGGCCCGGCCCTTCCTGTCATCCCTTACGACACCGAGGAAGAGGCGGTCGCGCTGGCGAACAGCACCTGGTCCGGGCTCTGCTCGTCGGTCTGGTCCGCGGACACCGAGCACGGCATGAAGATCGCCAGGCAGCTGCGCACCGGCGTCACGTTCTTCAACAACCACAACGCCACCGCGGTGGACGAGCGGGCCCCGTTCGGCGGGTTCAACCAGAGCGGCATCGGCCGCGAGCTCGGCCGCGAGGGAATGCGCGACTTCACGGAGACGCACGTCATGGCCGTGCCGTCCCAGGAAGGCTAGGGGAGACCAGATGACCGGCCACGACACGCTGTTCATCGGCGGCGAGTGGGTGTCCCCCAGCTCCGCCGCCAGAATCGCCGTGCGCAACGCGTCCACGGAAGAGCCGATCGGCGAGACGCCTGAGGCGGCCGAAGCCGACGTGGACGCCGCGGTCGCCGCGGCGCGCCGCGCGTTCGACGACCCGTCCGGCTGGTCGCGCTGGGAGCCGGCCCGCCGCGGGGAAGCGCTGGAACGGCTCGCGGCCGAACTAGAGCAGCGCGCCCAGGACATCGGCCGCCTGGTCAGCCAGCAGAACGGCATGCCTTTCGCGCTGTCGCCGCTCATCGAGGGCATGACCCCGGTGGGCACGCTGCGCTACATGGTCAGCCTGCTGGCCGGCTCCCCCGTGGAGGAGGAGACCGCCAGGTTCCTCGGCGGCGACCTGATCGTCAGGCACGAGCCGATCGGCGTCATCGCCGGCATCGTGCCGTGGAACTACCCGCAGACCCTGTCCTCGTTCAAGTACGCGCCCGCGCTCGCGGCAGGCAACACGATCGTGCTCAAGCCGTCCCCGGAAACCGTGCTCGACTCGTACGTGTTCGCCGAGGCGGTGCTGGCGGCCGGCCTGCCGCCCGGCGTGGTCAACATCGTGCCTGGCGGCCGGGAAATCGGCGCGTACCTCGTCCAGCACCGCGACGTCGACAAGGTAGCCTTCACCGGCTCCACCGCGGCCGGGCGGCAGATCGCCGAGGTGTGCGGCCGGCTCCTGCGCCCGGTCTCGCTCGAGCTCGGCGGCAAGTCCGCGGCGATCATCCTCGACGACGCGGACCTGGACCTGGCGAAGATCGGCCAGGACCTGTTCGCCGCCACGCTGGTGAACAACGGGCAGACCTGCTACGCGGGCACCCGGATCCTGGCCCCGCGGTCCCGGTACGGCGAGGTGGTGGACACGCTGGCCGGGTTCGCGTCCTCGCTGCCGGTCGGCGACGCGCTCGACCCGGCCACGCTGATCGGGCCGCTGGTGTCCGAGCGGCAGCGGGACCGGGTGGAGCGGTACATCGCGAAGGGCAAGAGCGACGGCGCGCGGCTGGTCACCGGCGGCGGCCGGCCCGCCGGCCTGGACAGGGGCTGGTTCGTCGAGCCGACGATCTTCGCCGACGTGGACAACAACTCCACGATCGCGCAGGAGGAGATCTTCGGCCCGGTGCTGTCGGTCATCGAGTACGCGGACACCGACGACGCCATCAGGATCGCCAACGACTCCGACTACGGCCTGGGCGGGTCGGTGTGGACCACCGATCCGGCCCGCGCCAGGGACGTCATCCGGCGGGTGCGCACCGGCACCATGGGCATCAACGGCTACCTGCCGGACCCGGCAGGCCCGTGGGGCGGCGTCAAGTCCAGCGGCATCGGCCGTGAGCTCGGCCCCGGCGCCATCGCCGCCTACCAGAACCTCAAGACGGTCTACGCGTAACGCCGGCGTAGCCGGCCTTTCCTCTGTATCGTCCGAATTGTGAGCGGCGGGACGTTCAGGACTCACCCAGGCCTGCGCGCGGTCATTAACGCCTGGCTCGAGGACATCAGCTTCCGCACGGGCATGATCACCGGTGCACTCGTGCTGCTGGTGATCGCGGCGGTCGGTGCCGCCGTGGCCGTCCTCGGCCACAGCGGGCAGGCAGCCAGCGCGCTTGGCTCGCGCGGTCCCGCGAGTTCCGCGACGGTCGCCCCGTCCGCGGCGCCCAGTTCCGCGGCGCCGGCCCGGTCCGCCCGGGCTACTCCGGCTCCAGCGACTCCGGCTCCAGCCGGGAGAGTTACGGGCTGGCCGGTCCCGCCGGCTGGCGGCACGGGTTCCCGCCCGGCTGGGGCGAGCGGGGATGGGTCTGGGGTCCCTACCGCGGTGGTCCGCACTTCGGCGGTCGGCGGTGAGCTCGGGAGTCGCAACCGTACGTTCTGGATAAAGAGCTTTTTCCCGAACGGACCGTTGATGGCTCCGAGCCGTTCGCAGTCTCCCCGGTCGTGGGCACCACCAGCTCGAACGTCGAGCCGCTGCCGACGCGGCTGGTGACCCGGACCGAGCCGTGGTGCGCCTCGGCGATCGCCGCCACGACCGGCAGGCCCAGCCCGAAACCGCCGCTCTCGCGGCTGCGGTAGGGGGTCGCGCGCGAGAACCGGCTGAAGATCCTGGCCAGGTCCTCTTCGGGGATGCCGCAGCCGGAGTCGGTCACGGCGAGCACCGCCTGGCCGCCCTCGACCCGCGCGCTGAGCTCGATGAGGTCGTCGGCCTCCGTGTGCGCGACGGCGTTCTCCACCAGGGCGTCCATGGCCACCGCGAGCCGGTCGTGATCGCCGAGGATGGTCGCCTCGGCCACTTCCCCCAGCCGCCAGCGGCGCGGCGTGTAGCCCCACCTGCTGAGCGCTTCCATCACCACCGTGTCGACCGCCACCGGCGTCAGGTGGAGGAAGCCAGGGGTGCCCGCCGACGTCAGCAGCAGCAGCCGGGACGCCAGCCGCCGCATCCGGCCGAGCTCGCCCACGATCACCCGGGCGTCCTCGGCGACCAGCTGGTCGGTGACGGCCTGCTCGATCAGCTCAGCGTGGCCCAGCGCCACCGTGATCGGCGTCCCCAGCTCGTGGGCGGCGTCCAGCAGGAACAGCCGCTGCTGTTCCAGCAGCCGCAGGTTCTCCTGGGAAACCCGCTGCACCTCTTCCATCGCCGCGAGCCGCCCCTCGACCGCCGACACCCGCCGCCGGCCGTGCCAGACCATGACCAGGAACATCAGCGCGATCAGCGGGACCTCGGCCAGGTAGTCCGCGTCCTGCTGGCCGTTGATGACCTCGATCCCGATGATCGCCCCGGTCGCGAGCGTCACCACGGTCAGCGTCAGGATGGCGGGCTGCAGCCGCCACAGCCGGAAGCCGTAGATCACCGTCAGGCTCACCCAGATGGCCAGGAACGGCACCGTCCCCCACTGCGGGACGAGCTTCATCACCGTCAGGTTGGCCACGACGAACGCCACCCAGATGAGGTCCCACCGCGACGACCGCGCCCACCGCAGCGCGCGGCGCAGCCTCGCCGCCAGGCCCTGCCCCCATTCCCGCATCCCGACCCTCCAGCTCCTGTCCCGCGCCAGGCTTGCGCGAATAATCAGCTACTCCACGGTATGAGCCGGGCGGTTCCGGCACCAGCAACTTCAGGTTACGACCATCGCTTCTTTCCCTATCCGGTCAGCTCGACGAGCCGAGCTGGACCGGCACGCTGATGACCTGGGTCTGCTGCCACGCGCCGACCGGGGTCAGCCGGAAGACGGTGACCGCGCTGCCGCCGGACACGGCCAGCGCGTCGAGCGCGCCTCCCGGCCCTGGCGCCAGCACGGCGGTGCCGTGCGGCGGCGCGGGCAGCGACCGCCAGGCGGCGTCCGTGGCGCTGGGAGCGCGGGGTGTGCCGGGTGTGCCGGGCCCGGCGATGGTCGCCGCGCGGCCGCCGGCCAGCAGCACCCACGCCGCCGTCGCGCCCGGGCCGGCGCCGGACGACAGGACCTGGGCGCCGTTCACCGGAAGCGGCGGCGACACGGTCCAGTGGGTGCCGTCGGCGGTCCAGGCGGCGAGCAGGCTGGCCGGACCGCGATCGCCGTCGCCGCCGGCCTGCAGGAGCGCCATGGTCCCGGCACCGTCGCTGGCGGTGAGCCTGAGGACCCTGACCGGCTCCCCGGCGAGCCGGCCGGTGAGCGCCGGCCCGGCGGCCCGCCAGCCGCTCCCCGCGGGCGCGAAGATCCCGGCGATACCCGGACGCGCGCAGGAGGCCCCGACGAGCGGCGTGCCCGCGGCGGTGAGCGACACGGCGGTCACCGCGGTGACGTGACAGTCGCGGCCTGCCGCGGACCCGGCGATGGCGCCAGGCGCGGCGAGCCGCGTCCAGGCGGCGGCGGACGCGGACGGCGGGGCGGCGCCCGAGACGCCTTCGCCGGGGATGCCCGCGCCCGAGGTCGCCGCCTGGTCGATGGCGCCGTCGCCGAGCAGGACGAGCATCCGCCCGCCGCCCAGGGCCAGCGCGTCGGGGACCGCGGCGACGGACGCGTCGACCAGCCCGGTGTCCCAGGTCCGGCCGCCGTTACCGGTGAGCGCGAGCGGGGAGAACGTCAGGTCCTGGCTGGGCCGGACGGCGACGTCCAGGCCCTGCGCGGCCGGCGGGACCGCCGCGACGAGGCCGCCGTTGTCGGCCACCCCCGGCGGGGTGACCAGGGCCCACTGGGTGCTGCCGAGCGGGCGGGTGAACACTTCCCAGAAGCTGTTGTCGTCCGCCGCCGAGCCGCCCATCGCCACGATCGCCCAGGCCCGGCCGCCGGCCTGGGCGAGGGAGGTGGCCAGCGGGGCGGTCGCCGCCGGCGGCGCGGGGGCGGGCGCCGGAGCGCGGGCCGACGTGCAGCCGGCGACCACGCAGCCGCCGATGGCGGCCGCGGCCGCCGCCCATCCGCGGCGCCGGGCCGCCCGCGATCG
>Ga0209380_10002394_pt1 | contig 12054 bp, 17 predicted proteins | sample HubBroMetageWFT6_FD_188347 | JGI IMG/M metagenome (GOLD analysis project Ga0209380, IMG submission 188347) | Warmed and freeze-thawed soil microbial communities from the Hubbard Brook experimental Forest, New Hampshire - Hubbard Brook CCASE Soil... | ecosystem: Environmental > Terrestrial >...
GATTGAATTCCGTAAGCGTGTTGGGTTTCAGACGCATGGAAACATGTCGAGCAAACATATCAACCTCCTTGGTTGTCGCCGATAAGAGGAGCGAGGCATTGCGGCGCGATACTCAGGGTCGGGGGCAGGCTGGCGACGGAGTGAGCGGCAAGGAATCATGCCTGCGTCTTCATTCATCGGACTGCGCTGCGGAAACCCCTCAGAGCTTTATCTAACTTCAATGGAAGTAAAAGGATACAAAGAATCCGCTCAGCATCCCGATGCACGCATCACCGTCCTTCACGATTACACGCATCCTACAATGTTTTGTTACGAACCAAGCATCTTTCTGCAGGCTGGTCTGTCCGACACCTCTGTGCAGCCCTTTTCACCCAAGGACGCAGGTTGTGCGAAGGTGCATTGGCCAAAGCGAGAAATCCGCTTAGCGGCGAAGGTGTTGAAAATCGTTTCAAGAGCGAGCTTTCAAAGAAGTGCACAGTTTAATGATTGGCACAATCTTATTCTGTATGCCTGAGAGCTTCGAGCCGCGAGGATCGCTTAGCCGACTTCCTCCAAGGATCGGTGGGTGATTCGGAGCGGAGCCGCGTCCGCGCCGCAGGACCTTTTGCAGGGACTTGTGTACTTCAATCCGGCCGTTGCCGCTTATGAATCCCCGCTTCCTGAATTGGTTCATAAAAAAATTTAGTCGCGAGCGGGTCGTGCCAACCATTTCCGCCAGAACTCCTTGACTTATGGAGGGAAGCCCAGCAATTGGTGTATCTCTCTTGTCTAGGTGGGCTAGGCGCAGAAGCACACGTGCGAGCCGTTGTTCGGCAGAAGAAGTCAGCAGTTCCGCGACATGATTCTGATACCTCCTGATGCTTGAAAGCAGATAGGATATGAAAGAATTTGACACCTTATTCTTCCGGCGAAGCATGTGCACCATTGATTCCTTCTGGATCTTCAGTATTGAACAGGCGGTCAACGCCACAGCTGTGGACACATGATGAGGAAAGCCCACCAGGCAGAGCTCGCCAAAAAAATCACCCACTCCCAAAATGGCGGTAACCGCGGACGGCTGATATTTAGATCGGGTGGTGAGGCGCACCCCACCTTCCAGAATATAAAAGACGGTGTTTGCTGGTGCACCTTGGGTGTAGATGTTTTGTTTTTCCACATAGCGCGAGAGCTTGCCGCCGAGGCTGCCTCCTGAAGAGGAACCACCAAAGTTGGAAGCTATCTGGTTCATCTGTTTCATAAGTCGCTCCACGCCTTACGAAGGCGCACCGTGCTTGACTGCGAGAACACGATCAGCGCAGTACCCTAACAGGCTCACCCGGAGTGGACTGTACAAAAGCAGACACATTCCGATATGAGTACTTCCCAGGAGTTGACCGCGGGCGCCTTTCTATTTCAATCTGGCCATGACTTGACGCGAACTGTCCCGCCGATCACAGTTAATCGAGTTCTTCAATGGGCAGCGGGTTGTATTTTTCCGCGAACTTTAATCCGAAAGGTTCCACGATGGCAACGGCGTGTTTTGCGGCCTTATCCTCCGGGGCATGAAGGACAGGGTACCCACAGCCTTGTTTTCCAAGCACGAGATACCCGTTCATCTTGGCAACTTCCTGACCGAGCTGCACTGGGCTCGTTGCTTGTTCCTCGCTCTTATCCAGCTCTGCCATCACTTCATCCTTCGCTGTAGTGCGTGACGTCACCTTCGACGAACCCGTTATTGGCCAGCAATTGCCTCGCACCTTCGGCCTCACCATCGGTCGCGAACGCCATCACGACGTGCCCCGTCGGACTAAATACTCCAAACGGCGTCGGGAACTGCACTCTCGGGTCTATTTTCATATGGCACTCCATTCATTCCTGGCCCGGTTCTTTGTGTCCGGGTTGCGGGTTCTCGTTTGTGCCAAGGAAACCTTCAATCCCAGATTGAGTCTTGAGGGATTGGGTGCTCGTGATTCCTTTCAACCATCTTGCATATTCGGAATTATTAAACTGATTCGTGGAATGGCTTTCCTTTTTCAATCCGTGATCCTGTCCGTTCTGCATTTTTCAGTGGCCTTCGCACATTAGTTCGAGACTCGTGAGTATGCCATTCGCAGATGGCAGTGAATGTTCAATATGGAACACAAGGGACGGATAGGGTTTGAGAAACAGGCTTATCGAAATGTGGGAACCCAAAGGTTCGAAAGGCTTCGTTTGCGGGGTCTGGAAATGTTTCCAGTTACACAGGACGACGATAAGGTTCCAAATTGCAGCTCCAGCGGGGCGTAACTCCCATCCTTTCTTGAGCAAAACATGCCCAAGCGGAGAGGCATCCGTAGACTCGCCACGTAATTGCAAACAAATCAGCTCAAGAATTGAAACGAGCACGAGGGAAATAAACACAAACTCCACCCCAGATCTCAATCGGAGGCATGCATAATCCAAAGTGTTCAATATGGTACAGCCACGACCACCTCAAGTATGCAAAATGCTGGGCTGCGAGAGTGCTCTCACGATTCGTTGGTTAGGCAGGATCCGGACCGGCTCAGGCGGGAGGGGTGATCGCCAATGATGTTCAAGCTTAGTGGGTGGCAACTAAATACAGCCGAAGAAGTGTTATGCATGCGCGAGGCTAAACTCCGGCAAATACCGGCAATCGATGAGCTGACCGGGCTTGCTAATTACCACGGGCTTTCCAAAACGGTCAAATCAGAAATCAAGCGCTCTAAACGGAGTGGGCGAGAGTTTGCAGTGCTTGTTTTTGATCTGAAAGGAATGGAGCAGACTAACACCTGCTATGGCCATCTGGCAGGCGATCAGGCCCTCTGCCGCTTGGCCAATATTTTTCGCTTTTCCTGCCGAGTCATAGACACTGCCGCCCGCTATGGTGACGAAAAGATTGCAATTGTTCTGCCGGAGTGCGGCGCCAAAGCAGCGGATACAGTCGAACGTAGAATTAGCGAACGGTTGTCCATGGATCGCGAGGAGCCTCCGCTTTCGGTAAGCGTTGGAATCGCAGCTTATCCTGAGGACGGCAGAACTCCTGACGCCTTATTCCAGGCAGCGGTGCGCGCTCTCCATAAGAAGAAAGAACGGGCAGAGGACACCGTGACCCATTCAGGATTTTTACCGCTCGTGAACTCTAAACAAAAAGGGATCTTCTTCCATCTGAGGTCGATATCCGGACTTATGCGAGAGTCGAGAGGATGGCCAGATGAACCCTGAGCCAACAAATGGATTTTGGCCTGTCTATTCTGTCTGGTTTGGCACACCGGTGATTCTTCTATTCGTTATCCGTCAGTGCCGCATTCCAATACCTTGCAGCATCGTCGGCGAGTCTTTCACCAGTGTGCGCATCCAGCTACAGCCTGAATGGGAGATTGATGTTCCAAAAGAACTGATCTTAGCGGTCGAAGAGGTCACCGCCACTTCCACGTGTATGAATTGAATCGGCCGGATTGACCCTCTATTGCTTGGCCATCAGTTTGCTTGTATGCCGTTCTCAGAAGCTACGCAATGCGGAGGCCGATTGTGAAGGAAGATCAATAGTGTCAGGAATGGAAGTTGAAAAAAATGGAACTCATTTCACACGTAAGGCCGATGATACCGAAATTACAAAACCGCAACCTGGATTTCGCACGAAAAGTGAGGAACCGGCTACTAGGCTCGCGTCCGGAGAAGGTACCGGCTTCGCTGGAAGGTCTACCGCAAATTCGCCTGTCTCCGCAACTTCCGGCGGCTGGTCGTACGCTGCGATCGCTCGATCACTATTTATGAAGATTTTTTCATATTGCCTGCTTCATGATCGTTTTACGGAAAGTTTTGAAATATCTTATGCACAGAACGATAGTATCCATTGGGGGGCCCATGTTACATCATGTTCCAGATTCTGAAGAGATAAGTCTGAGAGAATTGAGAGCTAAAAGGAAAACTTTATGGAGGAGATTTGAGGACAATCCGAACGAAATTCGCCTAGCTGCAAAACTCAAGATCATTGACGATCAGATCGCACAATTTAACCAGCAAATTGACGTTAAAAATATTGATGATTCCGAAGTGGCAGCCGTTCCAAAGATTGGGGGTATTTTCCTTCTTTTGGCTGTCTCTCCGCGGGAAAGCAAAGGAACGCGGAAACGGGGAAGCACGCCAAATTCATCAACAGACGGTAGCCAGTGCCGCCTAACAGATGTGCATTGCTGAGCACCAGATCGACAGGATAGACGGCCAAGAATTCACTGGCTGCTCGCACATTGGTGACGAAATGACATCGGAATCTCCACCCGTGCAGCCGTTCGGTCAAAGTCTGAGCGCTCTGGAAATTCTGTCCGACCAGCAGAACGTTCCTTCCGGCGAGTGTCAATTGGCACCTCCCAAACACTGCGCCGTCGTGAGCGGACGCACACAATACAAAGAGTGTCCGAAATTACTCTGTTCAAAATGGAACAGTCAGATGCGCCTCATTCCGGAAAGCTTAGCGTCTGGTAAACAGGTCTTATCGGAATGTGGCTTTTCTCTCGCACTTATGAGCGCTGCACAAATTCTGTCATGTGCTATTAACCGCGTGCGGCAACAGCGCTAAGTTCACCTCCACTGGGGGCCCGTAGGCACGTTGTGAAATGGAGAAAGGCTGCGAGCAATGCGGGCTAGGTCATTGCCGCCATTTCGATATCGAAGCTGTGAAACAGCATTTACCGGACCAAGGATTGGAATCTGAGGAAATCAAACGGAAATGCTAGCTGAAGAACACCGCCGGAATCTGCGAGTGAAGCTGAATGAGCTCGCTTATATCAAATTGGGATCTGGGAACGGCGGAATTGTGCTCGACGTTTCCAGGGAAGGCTTTGGGCTGCAGCTGGCAGTGCCTCTTGAGGACCAGACCACCATTCGTTTCCGACTGTCGATGGCGTCGATTGATAGAGTGGAGGCGACTGGGGAAGTCGTGTGGAGGGATGAAACAAGGAAAAGGGTCGGGCTGCGGGTGACGCAGCTGCCGGTAGAAATCCGCAAACAGGTTCAGATCTGGCTGGGTTCTCAACCACAGACATCGCCCGAACAGGGTGCAGCGCCAGCGGCCGCCGCTACATCGGCCAGAGTATCGGCGACAAATGAAATGGAATTGGAGTTTGCCGACCGGCGCGACTTGGAGCTCCGAGCAGACCAACCAATTTCGAACGAGCGGCGCAATCTGCTTTCGGCTGAAAAGATCGAAGCAGTTCCAAGTCCCGGTCGACCTTTTTACATTTTACCCAAGCCTATTTCCGAGGCGGGCAGATTGACGCCGGGCCCCGCGGAACTAGAGGGTAAACGCTCCAGACGGGCTTATAGACCGCTCTCGATGTTTTGCTCAAATCTAACGAAAGAAGAATCTGCCGACCCAGTTTATCCAAAACACCCTCTCGCATATGCAGCATTCATTTTGATGCTCGTGCTTGGACTCTGCATTAGCATTGTGGGGTACGTTCATAAGCGTGAAACGGGCGAATTATTGATTCGGCTGGGCGAAAAGATTTCGGGCGAATCTGCTCAAGACGCCGTCGGGCCAACCTTTCTCCCTGCTGCTCGTGTAGATGCAGGGTCGTTGCCTAACGGAGATATGACTGCAGATCAAACAGAGAGTCATGACAGACCTTCGGGTGCCATTTCGAAGGGCCCTCCGACGACGGCGCAAGAACCTGGACGACGAGATTCGGCCACGGCGAATCCGATGTCGGTCGATTCTTACGAAGAGAACGGTGGCCAGTCCGATCTAGCACTCGCCCGCAATTATTTGCGCGAGCGGAACAACCCTGGATATGCGGCTGTGGCCGAGAAATTACTGTGGTCCGCAATCGAAAAAGGAAGCAGTGCGGCTGAAGTCGAGCTGGCCGACCATTACCTGAGCGGCAACGACTTGAGGAAAAACTGCGAACAGGCTCGTGTGCTTTTTATGGCCGCGTCAAAGTCAAGGAATGCCGTGGCAGTTGAGCGATTGGCTGATTTCCCCAGATACGGCTGTAAGTAGTTCTCCGCCGATCCCGCGACCGCAGAACAGGCCGCAATGCCGGATTCCGAGCACGAAATCCTCGTGTGGAGACATGGATGAAATGTAATTCTCCAACGTAATGATTCAGGAAAGCCATGGGGAGGCGGCCAATCGCCACGCCAGGGCACGACAGAAGAAATCACTTGATAGGGCGCGAACAAAACAAAAAATCGTTTCAGGTTCCACGCGCTTAGGCGGATTCCGCCTGATAAACGGGATTATCGGCATGAGGGAAATTGGCCAATCCGGCTCGCGGGCCAAATTCCGATGAGAGGACTTGTTGGGACTTGGCGACCCGTCCTGCCGAGAGCCGATCGAGAAAACTTTCCGACTAACCGACTACCCAGGATTCGAGCGTTCGCCGAGCGCATCGGTTTGAGCTACAAAATCAAATCTCGATTTCCATTCATTGGACCCTATTTGGGGGGGGGAGAGAAATGACATATTCGTTACGTCATTATGACAAGTGCTTTGCTTCAGTATGTTTTCCTGCATGCGAGCCTGACGATCGCTGAGCCCAACGAGCATTAATTTTATTGGGCAATACCATCAGCGTCGGTGGCTTGCGCTTGTCGGGTACCCGCATTGAAATGCCTGGGGAAGCGAGAAAAGTCGATATTTCAAATTCAACAACTCACAGGAAAGGAGAGCGAACTTCGATGAAATGCCCGCGCTTTGTACTCTCAGGCCTACTGTCTCTTGGCTTGGTCTTCACAGGTGGAAATGCCCATGCCGCCGCTGGCAAACTTGATCCCACGTTTGGCTCCAACGGCGTCGTGTCCGTAAACTTCAATTCGCAATTTTTGCCTGGTGATATAATCGAACAACCTGATGGCAAGATTCTGGTAAGTAACGCTTACTTCCCGTTTCAGGTCGTGCGCTTCGACTCCAATGGAAGCCTCGATAAGAGCTTCGGCAGTGGCGGAGTTACAAACCCGTTTGCCCCCAACAACAATCCGGCAAGTGCAGGCGCGCTCGCACTACAATCCGACGGAAAGATACTTGTGGTGGCTGGCGGCGGCACGGTGGTGCGCCTGAATTCAGACGGTAGCCTGGATACGAACTTTGGAAATGGAGGCATGACCACTGCCCCAAGCGTGCCGATTGGCTGGGGCTTTAGCGGAGGACCTGTCTTGGTGCAACGCGACGGCAAGATTTTGCTGGGTGGCACCGCTAGTGACATCGGCTACCGCACTGATATCTTTCAGACGGTTTTGGCACGATACGATGCGAACGGCAGTCCGGATTCAACGTTCGGAAACAGTGGATCGGTACAAGTCGCCGGCAGCCAAGGCGTAACTACAATGGCCCTGCTTTCAGACGGCGACATCATCAGCGTGAATTGGGCTGAGATCGCACAATTCAGCTCCACAGGCGAGCCGAGATCCAGCGTCACTGCCGGACCGGTTGCCGTGGTCGCCGGATCGGCGTTCGGCGCTGAAGCAATCGAGCCCACAGGTGAGTATGTTCTTTCGGAAGTGCGGAACGTGGCTTCAGGACGCTGCCACGATAACAACACGGAGGTGATCCGCTACACGGCGACAGGCGCCGTGGATACGAATTTCAGCCGGCCGCTCTTCAATTTTGCAGGCGTAACCGGATGTGGAGTGTCTGATGCCGTTTCCGGAGTCGCCATCCAAGTGGATGGAAAGGTCGTGCTGGCAGGCGATCATTCGGTAGTCCCCACCAGCACCTTGGAAAACGCGCTGATTCGCCTGAACACGAACGGTAGCCTAGATTCCTCGTTTGGCTCGGGCGGAATTGTGCTCAATAAGCTGCCCTCCAACTCGGAGGGATATTCCAGAGTGCTCATCCAATCCGACGGCAAGATCGTTGCCGCAGGAATAACCACTGGGACGACCACTCCGACCTTCAATACAGTAAGCAACCTCACTTTGAGTCGCTATCTTGCCGAATAGTTGCTTTGTGGAGCGTGAATCGCCTTAAGCGGTTCTCGTTTCAGAACTGCCTCAATCCTTCAATTTAGCTTCGCATGAGTTCCCGCAATAGACTCGGCGAGGACAATTTGCCGTTGCCGTCCGCGAGTATGAACGCTAAGTCGCGAGTGACCTGTCTCGGGAATGTTCCCGCATGACGGTGTGCTCGGTAGCGATCCTTTTGGATACCGCCTGATAAACGGGATTACAGGAATGTGGCCAGAAACGACACGGCGCTCTACGTAGGCCGGACCATCCTTCGATAAATCGTCATATTTTGTCTTCGTTCAGAGAGTTTTAAGGTCGCTCTGCAATGATGTCCTTCTCAACATAGCGTACCGCATTCACTATGTTGACGCGCCGTTTCGGCGAGTCGGAGCGCCGAAACCGGCACGGCGCACTCCGTGGGCAGATATTTCTATACTTTCTTAATGGACGCTCTTGTCTTCTGAATAAAAATTAGCTTCGGATCGGAGGGTAAATGGCATCGGTTTTCCGCTCCCGATTCTTTCGAGGATTCTTAGCTTTCGTGTTGTTGGGCGCTGGGCTCTTTGTTGGATGGCTAGAAGTGGCGCTGTTGGTTGAAGTTGTGACTGGACAGGGAAGCTCTGAAGGCAACACCCTCATAGTGGACCTTGGTTTGGTCCTGTTTATGCTATCCGCTTTTCTGCTCGTAGTTGGGATTGTCAATTGGAGGAGATCGTCACGGCCTTTTACGGAAGAGGCGAGCAACTCCATGTGATATGTCGCATTTCGCGGGAACCAAGGGAGCATTTCAGCTGCCTGATCTAGCATCAGGCAGCATTGCAGACGCGTTGCTCGAAGAGCGCGCACCTCGCGCGCACAATTCTTTCCCAAGTCCCGATCAACGGGATTCCCGGAATGTGCCCAAGCTACCTGAGCCCCAAAAGCCACATTCCGATAAGCGGAATTCTCAGGCATTGAGAAACTAGCAGCAAAATCGCGCTATAATTGCGGAAGCTGGTATGTAAGAAACCCTTGAGGGACCAATGAACAGAAGGAATTTCAGCCTTGCACTGACCGCCACGGTTATAGCCGTTGTTGGCTTGGCCCGAAAGCGATTGCGACGGATTGGCTCCCAGTTTTTTTATTCAATTATGGCGCTAAGTCCCAAAAGGGCCAGACTCAACGAAAGACAGAAGCGAATGAACGCTGCGAGTGAAGACCTCAGGGCTATCGTCCACGCCGAAATCGGCTACATTCGGAAGCAGGGACGATTCGCAACTCTGGATGAACTAATTTCAAATCGTGACCTTGGCCCAGAGATGGCGGGGCGTCACGGCTATGTTTACAGCATTCGTCTGGATAGTAAGAGCGTCATCTCTGCCAGTGCTTATCCGGCTCCCGGAGAGCAACTCGATGCGATTGTGAACGATAGCTTCGGCCCTGCCCTCGCGCCGGTGTTAGCCAGGCTTCAAAAAGACAAATAGGTCCTGAGAAACGGGATTATCGGTAACTGGGAATCAGCCACATAGTTTGTTCGGCGGCAAAAGTAACAATTTTATTCCTGGAGTATCCCTGTCGTGTTTCGCTTGGGCACGAATCCGACTGGGATGCGCGCGATTTCTTTCATCGACTTGATGTCAACTGCGGAAACGTCATTCGTCACGGCATTCGCCACGTAAGCCGTCTTGCCGTCAGGAGTAAGCGTGAGCCAGGCTGCGCCCATCCCGCCGAGTTCCGCCGCTCCCACACACTTCAGGTCCGGCAGCGAGTACGAATACAGCATGTTGTTCACCCGGCTGTTGACGAGTAGCAGCTTGCCGTCCGGAGTGACAGCCATGCCGTGCGATGGATCGGCGCCTTGGGGAACTTCCTTCTTGCCCGGTGGGAGGGCTGGATTCGTAATGCGCTTGATTTCCTCGTGCGAAGCAAAATCGATGACCGCGAAGCCGTTAAAATCGGTCAACTGAACGAACAAGTACTTGGTGGACCCGTCGGGATTGGTCGACATGGTCATCGGACGGATGCCTCTGTCCATTTGAATTACCCAGGCGACTTCGTTGGTCGCCGCGTCCACCACGCTCACTGCTTTTGCCGGAATGGAGCCGGCAACAACGTATTTGCCGTCCGGCGTAACATACGGGTTATGGATGGTGCCCTTGGTCCGGATGGTCTTGACGTTCGTAAGCGAAGCCGTGTCGATCACGTCGAGACCGCCGGGCGCCTGCGCGATGGCGACGTAGACCGAGCGTCCATTCGGAGTTACGCAGATGTTGTTGGGATGCCCACTCAGCGGGATTCGCTTGATCACTTCCAGTGTCTTGGCGTCGGCCACGTCCAGCGTGCTGGCCGCTTCGTCACTTACGTAGATCCGTGTGCCGTCCGGGGCTACGGAAACTCCGTGGTTCACTTCAATCCCCTTGATTTCTCCCACCACTTTGTTGGTCACCGGATCGATAAGGTCGACGTTGTCGCCGGCTGAGTTGGTTTGAAGAATCCGGACCACCTTGTTTGGCGCGGCCTTCAAGGACACCAGGCACAGAGCCATCCCCGCTAGAATAATGAGACCACCGCGAAACAGATGTTTGTTCGTCATCTTCGTCAACGCTCCTTATACATCGCTTGACCCTCAGACTGCCCCGCTCTACTCCGCCTTTTTCCCTTGAATAAACGCCTTTAATATAAGCCATTCCGGATCGTTCTTCGAGTCGAAATGCTTGCCCCCATTATGAAAGAAATCGCCCCCGGCCGATTCGGCCAGCGGGTGAATGAGCAAGGGACTTTCCAGATCGCCAGGGGTGGCCACGCGCTTGACCAATTCAAAGTTCTTGCGTGATTCTTCTTCGTTCCAGCTCGTCTCTCCAGGGGCCAGCGGCACCAATCGCAACGGCGCATTATTCGCCGCGTGGCACGCAACGCACCGCGCGTGGCCGGGACGCTTCTTCAGAAAGACGGGTTCCACCTGCGTCTTGAAATATTCGTAATCCAGGGAGGCAGCGGAGGAAGAAGCTGACCGGCTCTCCTGCGGCTGCTTGGCACCGACCAACCCGGACGCCGTCAAAAGCAAACATGTCCCTGCGAGCAGAAGATAAGAGCGCATACCCTATCTTAATCCTTTCAGCCGGGAACTCTCTTTGGACCTTCCGGATGAACTCCGTTATACACCCCTCAGTACTTCCGAATGAACCAAATTGTTTTTGGATCGCAGGCCGCCTCTGAGCGTCCGTTCTTTTGGAATCCGTGCGCTTCGGGCCATGATGGACTTCCAGAGATCCGTGATGGATCCTGAGAGACGGGGGATTATCTGAATGTGGAAATCCGCCCAATGACGCCAAAAGCGACATTCCGATAAGGGGGACTTATCAGGACTTGGAATCTTGTTCGCTAGAAGTCGAGTACGGCGCGTGCGGGGGAGGCAATAAATCGGAACACTTTGCCCTGATTCTAAGCAAGGCCCAGCATCGGGCCAAGTGATGCGCTGCCCATTACCGACTTCCGTGCTATGCCTCCCGAAAACACAAAAGTGAGCTAGCGCCGGGCCTTATCTAGAAGGACACATCATTGAATCTTGTATAAAACTGGACAGTCGCTAGCACCGCTACAAATGGAAACTTCCTGACTCGGGATGTTCTCACAAGGTTTCTAAGTCAAGGAGTTAACTACCATGACCCCTGAGGGAAGTAAAAATTTGGCGCCCGCGTATTCGGCCTGGGTCGATAAACACGTGATTTTGCTCATTAGAGTCCGTCAATATTTTGTCCCTATGCCTTGCAGCATCATCGGCGAAACCGATGCCGACGTGCGTGTCTCCATCCAACCTGGATGGGAATTGGATATTCGAAAAGAATTGATTTTCGCTGTCGAAGAAGCTACCGCTGGTCGGGAGCCCTATATGAATTGATTGAGGTAGATTTTATGGTGTGAACGGGGATCAGGAAGAAAGGCGAACTGCAAGCGTGAGACCTTTTCTACGGGCCGACCTGAGGTAAATATTCTGCTATGCCAATTGAAACTGCAGAGCGACGCCGCCAACCACGAACTGATTTGTCACAGGTCGTGCGGATTCGTCGCTTCGATCCGAGCTGGCCTCCAGAATACTGCACCACCTTAAATGTTTCACGGGACGGATTGTACTTTGCCGCTTCGGAAGGCCAT
>Ga0209380_10002396_pt1 | contig 12047 bp, 23 predicted proteins | sample HubBroMetageWFT6_FD_188347 | JGI IMG/M metagenome (GOLD analysis project Ga0209380, IMG submission 188347) | Warmed and freeze-thawed soil microbial communities from the Hubbard Brook experimental Forest, New Hampshire - Hubbard Brook CCASE Soil... | ecosystem: Environmental > Terrestrial >...
TGCTCATTGCCGCTCTGATCGCCTTGGAGGCGAATTTTACAGGCGGATGTAGGGGAGCACAAGAATCGCAAAGTCAACATCGCCCCATCGATGGTTGTCGTAATAGTGCGCCTTGAAAAGGCGCTGGCCTTCGGCGGGCGCGACTCCACTGCCCTCCGGGTCTGCGCCCGATTCCTGCTCGGCGGGACACCTGCGACAAAGTACTAACTGTTTGCGACAGTAATCTCGAAACCGCCACTGCAAGAGGCTAGAATTTCGGTCAGCTATCAATTGCGCGAAATGCCCAAGAGGATAATCGCCGGGACTGTCGGAGTCATCGCGCTCGTAAGCTGTTTCTTTGCTTCCGTTCACGCGATACTGGCTTTTGAGGACGCACACTCGACGGATGTCAGTGCCCTTCCTTGGTGGGCCATAGCTGCCGAACTGTTTATGTGTTCGATGGCACTAGGCACACTCGTAATAGGATTCAGGTTCCTCGATTTTGCGTTGACAGGTCGCAATCGTGGCGTTGGGGGACGTTGGCTCAGGCCGGTGCTTCTGGGCTGTGGATTATTCTTTCCCGTTTTCGTTGCTTCATTAGCGGTGGGACTCAACTGGGCATACCGCAGGTCGGACGGAAACCAAGACCAAAACGCGCTCGTCGCTTTGAGGATCAGTCTCTTCCTTGGCGTTGCGGCAGCAGTTATCGGCTCTGGAGTGCTGCTCCGAAGGGCACGCTCTCGGCAATGACCGAATAGAATCCAGACAGTTGGCAAAGAAGTGCGCCGTGAAAGTCGCGGGAGTTCAGCGTGTTTAACTCCCGCCCGCAAACTGGTTCGCTCCATCGCCCGGTAGCGGAGGCTGCCTATCCAGCTTCGATGTTCTGAAGCGGGGCGTTCTTTCATCATGCACCGACCCGGCTGAGGGGGTTTTGAGTGTTACGGTCTGTTTTCGTCAACCATCAGATAGACTATTCAGCGTGGTGGTCGATCACCAGAAGGCGTTCCAAGCTGTTGTGTCTGATCCACGGTATCTCGCCAACCTTGGCTCAGCTTTGGATCGTTAGCTTGCAATATGGAACTCAGCATCAATGCGAACATGAGCGATTCCGACACAAAACGAATCGCCGAAATTGTCCATGATGTATTCAAGACCATCGAGAAAGACCTCAGCAAAGACTACGGCGGTGCGATGCGGCATCTTTGGATTGATTTCGAGTTGATCCAGAGTCATGCGGAACGGCGTCCCCCAATTCCATTTCGGTTTCAGAAAAGGGTGGCCGGTTCTGCTTTTAAGAAGCTCACGGGGTTGCCTACGCCTTTGTATGAGAATGTCGGACATTACAGCGTCAGGCCAGACTTTCAGGAATTGTTGAGGATTCCGCTTGAGGCCGTTGCAAGCTATGCGTTAGGTCTAATTTACGCATCTACATCCGTGCTGGTCGAGAAGCAGAAGAAGCTCGGGGGGTTTGATGCGCATAAATTCCGTCAGGATTTTTTGGCGTCATGCAGAGAGCGCGGTTATCAGATTACCCTTCGCAATCGGGTGGAGTAACATCGCCCGATTTCCGCGTCCCTTCCTGCGGTGACTGGCGAAAAAGTGCGCCGCGAAAAGGCACTGCACTTCGGCGACGGGCAAAAAACGGGAAATCGCCTGATAGCGTCAGTCAGCAACCAACTTGCCTGACTCCAGTTGTAACTTGAAGGGCCTCCATCCTCCCAGTGGGTCCCATTCTCCCTGACCCTCCACGCATCCATTCCCGACGCGATTGACGGTCACCCCGTCCAGCCCAAGGTTGGGGGTTCTCCATAACACCTTTCCGTCAGCGTTCATTCGTAGGAGCGCGTCGGCAGAAGCAACTAGCAAATAGTCTTCGCCCGAATAGAATGCGGCGAAATAGCTGTCAAGGCGGATTGCGAAACCTAGCCGAGCTTTTGGGTCAATGACGTAGACCATGTGCCCGAGGCCCACAAATACATGATCGTGCCAAGCAATTGCGTCTTGGAATGCGGCGGACTCCGAAGAGGAATCAGGGTACAGGTCCACACGTAACAGAGGAAGTTCGCCATCACAGATCGTGACGAACAAGTCAGCAGTTCCAAGCCCGGAGGGGACCTTGCCAAGGCGAACAGGTGGCATGTTCGTCCACGGTAATTCAATTTTCACCAGTCGTCTAACGGTAAGCATCGATGGCGCTCTGAGGCGAAGATTATAAAGTGCGGGGGCGGCACAGTCAGCGCAAGGTCGGCTCAGTCTTTGCAAGCTGCTCGCGGGTTATGCGCAGAAGTTCCGAGACATTAACGTGCTCATCCCTCTCGACACGCTTGGAAATCATCGTGGGCGCGTTGATTTGAAGGGCTGTCTGTTTGAACCGCAGTGTCGGATCAGTGCCGTACCCGTCCGTGACCATTACCCATCGCAATGGAAGTTCGCTCGCTAGCACATCCCCGAAGGTGACACCGAGGCTTTGTAATTCATAGGTCTGTGACTTCTTGAAGACCCTTCCGTCAATTAGATTTTGAAGAACGGGCAAATCGCTCTTGGTTTTAGTGAGCGCCGTGGTGCCGTATCGCTGCTTAGCGGCGGCTGCAACGACTGCTCTTTGCTGCTCAAGTCGTGCTTTGTCCTCACGGGAAAGCTCGGAGAATTTAGGCTCGGGTGCAGCCTTGCAACTCGACTGGCCAAAAAGAACACCCAGAAATCCCATGCTGAGAAGGGCAGTCATGATTGAGGAGCGAACGGTCATGGTGAAACGCAGACAAAGTTTACCTGATACAAAGAATTATTGATGAACCAGCGCCCATTGGAAGGCACTGGATTCCCGCCCGCAAACTGGTTCCCTCCACCCGATGGCAATCGAAGTCGGTTGTTTCCCCGCTAGGGATTTCCCTGCGACTAGCCGTGTAGCACCAGTTCCGTTGCCCGGGGGATATTCAGGGGAATCGCCCGCTAGCGTCACTTGCGCTGGGAACTCAGGGATTGTCAGTGGGGTCTAGACTACTAGTAGTGATCGGCACTCACTCAAAGAGTACTGATACTCGCCGTCGATTTCGCGCCACCTTGCGGTGGATGGCGGGACTGGTCCTCGTGTCTATCGCTTGTAGCTGGCTATTTTTATATCTCGACTCGGTCCATCAGCGTCGGAGAGCAGAGTCCCTATTTGCCGAACTGAAATCCCTTGACTTCTCGACCGCCGGCTTTGCAGCGGTTCGGGACATCATGATTCGCAACGGGGCAAGGCCGGGGTCCACGTGCAGTCCACAAAATTGCACGTTTCGACTTCAGATCATGAGTCGGGTGCCGCGGATTCCGTTACCAGACAGAACGGCAATACTTTTCTATGCGACTCTTCCTTACATCGGAATCCGTTGGTGGGTTGTTTATGCGCAGTTTGATGTGCGAGACGGAAAGCTGGACAGAAGTGACGCGGGCGTCTGGGAATATAGGATGGAACGCGTGGACCACGATGCGTATCGCGAGCGGGCCTTCGGATATGGAGTCATGACTCAGAGAGACGCGGCGAGCTTTAAGCACGGCCCATGCAGCAGTCAGGAATACCAGGTGTGGGTTGATCACGGTGGTTTCAAGCTTCCCATTTATGCGCTCGACACTTGTGTCGTGCAGTCCGCCGGGATACCGGTGAAACGGGCGTTTGATGTTCACCTGCGGTGTCTCAACGGTCTCTTTCGCAGTTGCCGGTTCGACGACCTTGCTCCATCGGTATGGGCTGACTATTCCGCGAAGGACGGCACAGGCACCGCTGGCCCGTACAAATAATCGGGAATGGACTGCTGAGAGCCGCGTGCCTCAACAGTGGTTGCCGAAAGAGTGCGCCGTGGAAAGGCGCTTGCCTTCAGCGGATCCACGCGCTCGCAGGGCCTTGCGCTGAGGTTTGCCGTAAGCAAAGACCACGATTGCGGCTTCCTTAGCCATTTTAACAATGTGCCTGTCATTGTCTGGGCCTATCAGGTACGAGACTTCCTCAATTAGCCGCTTCTGGTAGGTGTGGCGATAGGCGAAGGTGTTGGCAACGAAGATGCCGCCATATCCCCAGGCGCATGCAAGACGGCAGCATTTCGCAATGGTCCGATCATCGGTGTTCTCATCTGCGATGCTCGGGTTCATGAGCACGAAGAGCGCGAAGGGCTTTGCAGAATCCCAAGTGCGCGTGAGACGGTATCGGTACTCCTTGTTCTTGCCACCCCATTCAGCAGTCCCCGTGATTCCGGCCTTCAAGGCAAGCTTTACTTTCCCGCCCGTGTCGTGTGCTGGATTTGACTTAGCCATATCGGGAAAGAGCATCATACAGCCTAGAACAGATTGTCGGAAAGCTTCGCATTTGTGAAAGACGAACAGCACGCGTTGTTGCAACGATGCAAAACCGTTTTTCTGGTGCTCTCCTTGTTCCGTCTGCCCACGATCAATCCCAAGAACTGGTCACTTCAGTACAGTCTCGGAACCGAATTCTAGCCATACTGACGCCTACCTGCCGCCATCGAGCAAAGGCAAAGACAATGAAAATAAAGACGTGGACGGGCATCACTACACGGGCGAACCTGCAACCTTTGAGTCTGGTCTCCCAACATGAAGAGTTAACGATTGAGGCGTTAGCCGTTCCGGATACAGGTCCGGCTCTGTTGCTGTGGGGCTGCTTACCAAGATTCGGCGCGATGAACAGCGTATCGGAGAAGAGATTATGAGCGGCGAAACGGCGGACTGGCTCGATAGCTACTACGAAGCCTTAGAGTTTTTCTACTGGGAGCCCCAGCATTTTCGTGCAAACACAAATGCTGCTGCCGAAGTCAAGAAGCTCGACGAAATTGCAAAGAAATCTACAAGGGCAGAGCAAGTCACAAATCATCTCGCAGTGCCGGACACCGCGCCAGATCGACCTAGCCAAATCACTTGCGTGGAACGAGGTAATCTTGTCGGGATAATGTCCCAGTAGGAGGCCGCGATGAAAATTCAGGAGGGTGGCAACGAGCATGTGGTTGGCGACCGGAACTGTCCCGGCTGCGAGAGTCCTGAGGGGCAGCAGTTCCCGCAGCCGCATCCTGATGCCGTGACGACGTGCTCCGGGTTGGTTCATGCTGAAATCTTTGGGGAATCGAAAGCAACCGCTGGTGAGGCTGTGCTCTACCGCTGCGATGTGTGTGGGGAATCGATCTAAATTCAGCCCTCGTTCAGGGAGTAATCAAAAGGAACTGGCGTAAGCACGCTAGTCATTTCACAGTCCTCTATCCCAGCAGTTCTCTCACGATGCTGAGCCATTCCGCATCGAATGGCTCCCTGCAAACTGGCTTCCCCGCCCGACCATACCAATAGGCTGCGTTGCTCTGATCACCTTCCTTGCGATGCAAGTAGGCGTGCACCCAACTACCCTCGGGGCCTTCGTCCTGCTGAGCCGATTCGTGTGCCCGATTCCAATCGCCTTTAGCATCCCACCATAGACCTGAGAGGGCAAGACTGAGGTCAGCGGGCGATTCGGCTGCGGTGAGGGACTGGCGGAATTCGTCCAAGGTCATGTTGAGTTTCTAGCCTAGCGATTGGAAAAATATCATGCCGTCGAGATTGGTTGGTGGTGTTCGGTTACGAGGACGCTCGTTCAAAAAGCCTCTCCGCTGCCTCGTAATTCGTATTAGAAATGGACGCGTGTTCAGCATCGATAACGAACTCATTAAGATCAGGGACTCCTCGCAACACAGTCAATTCTACAACCGCTGAGTAGTCACGCAGACGTTTCCTGTCAGCATATGGGTAGGCATTCATAGACCGAAATGTCGCCGGGCTCCTCGGATGAGGGAAGGGGCGAGTGTTCCCGGTGTTCATATGTGCAAGCTCAATGCGAGCCTCATATCGGCGAATTAGAGGTGCGGAATCGACTCGAAGAATCGTGTGCTTCTTCCCAACGTACTCGGCAGCGAACATTAGGGTATAGAGCCGTTCGCGGTCTAACCAGAAAAAGACCCGCTCGTTCAGTGCGCGATACCATTCCTCGGCAGTGCAGCCGTCCAAGCATCGGGCGAGATTCTTCGCGGAAAGCGGTTTCTGGTCGCGAATGACCGCCTTTCCATGTTTTGGGTGTGTGATTTCGACGGACTCACGCCTTTGTGTCGCGAGCAACTCCGTCCGTCGAGGTTCACCGACTTCAAACAGGTCGAGTAGCGATTCAGTGCTGAGTAGTCCGTGTTTGAAGATGCTCGGCCAAGAACCGTATGAAGCCATGTGGTAAAGAATCGGATAACGTTCGCACAACTCAGTCGCGGTTACGCCCAAGGTTCACCACGCTCGCCTGTTTATGAGGCTCTTCCAGTGAAATCGAGTCAAAATCTAAGGATACGGAGCACCAGAGACTCCTCTGCCTGAAAACACACTATCAATCTTTCGCGTGATCCGCTTCGACCTCTGTATGACGGTGGCGATCAGCTCGCTGCTCGACTATTGCGCAGGCTTCATTGGGTGACGCCGATCAATTTCAGCCATGATTTCCTCGATCCAGCGAACGCCATCGAAAATTGCAGCGACAGTCGCCGGAACCTTCCCCAGCCGTCCCCCCTGTGCCAGCTTTCTCGCCGCGCCAAAATCGACTCAGTATCAGCAGAAAACAGGCGGCGGCCGCGTTCGGCGCAAGACCTCTGGTTCACACAAGGTGTTCCTTGGTGGCGGGCTTTTATCTTTGACAGAGGAATCACTGCGGATTGGATTCCAGATGAGCTCGGCAATACCTGCGACCTTGCTCGGCAGCACTGTCGCACTCGTTGCTTCCCTCGGCAGACTCGCAGCGCCACACTTCGCAAGCGCACCGAAACCCTCCCGCCAAGCTCTTGTGCCAATCGTGGCGGTGCTTTGGGCGTAACGTCGCGCTGTCTCGTTTTCGACCTGGAAAAAGCACCACTTTTTTCCTTGTCTTCATGCAGGTAGGATGCATCGCCAGAGGTTGCGGGTGAATCCTTTTTTCTGATGGATGTGCAATTGTGAACAGCGGACCCGTTGTTCCGGAGTTACCCTGCCCTTGACTTGGGGTGTGGGTCGCCTTGTTCCATTTCAGAGCGGGTCGATATCTTCCCCCTCGGCGTACCCTAAGGGTTCGCCAAATGCAAGGCGTGGGCTGTGTATTTCCGGCCGACTAAGGTCGCCCCCCTCCCCGCGGCCTCGCAACTCTTCTGGCCGAGTCGGAACGGTGGAAGGTCGGTGCAGATTGCAAACACCGCATCATGTCAGCGTCGATGCGTTTATGGCGGACAAAGCCCTCTTCCTCGCAACCGCCTGCCTTAATCATGGACACAGGCAACTTCACTGCGCCCAATGCGGAACACGCATCAAGTGGGCAGCGGCATTCATCTCAGCCCATCGCATGGATGAACAGTGCGTCGGCACCGGGACAATCGTTGAGGTTGACATTCCATACTGCCCCCTGTGCGAGGAGAAGCCCTATGTGAGAGGTTGCTTCCATGTCCGCGACGGGCGGGATGTGGCGGCGCAACTGGCGGCTTGATTTTTCAGGCGTGAGAACCACGATTCACGCTCAACCGGGAAGAACATACCGAAATCGAATTGCATCCGTCGCTCTGTGTGACGGTTAAGCCGGGGGCTCGTGAGTTCCTAACAGAAGCGTGAATGCAATTCCGAATGCCTGAAAAGAGAAAGGTGTTGCAATGAATCGCGGTGGTTTTTCTTGGCGGCGGTTTTTAGGGGTATCTAGAGCGAAGAGCAGAATCTCAAGGAGAATTGGTATTCCCCTGACACGATCCGGGCGACAGCGGAAGGTCGGAGCCGCAATGGGCTGTATGACCGTCATGGTCGTACTCGCCTTATCAGTTCTTGTTGTTTCTCTTTTTGCCGCTCGGTGACACGAATTTGGGCTTTATACATTCTGGCGGTCCGACCCACCCTTGCCGCTCTTGCGGAGTACGCATAGGTCACGCAGAAAGCTAATAGTTGTTCGGGATGCCGCAACACGCCGGTGATTCACTGCTTTCGTCTTGTGTTTTCCATGCGATTGGATTCGAAAGGTTCGCATTCATACCTTTTGCAGGAGCGCATCCCCGGTTAATATCTCCGAGCACATGAAGCGCCTTAGAGAAGACTAAACCTGTATGTTGAAAATAATCGCTTGGAACCTTGCACATCGTGAGGAATCGTGGCGTCTACTTCTCAATACCAGTGCTGATATTGCCTTAGTCCAAGAGGCTGCCGCACCGCCTCCCGATGTAGCGCAAAGGATTGTTGTTGATACCGCTCCGTGGCAAACAGCCGGAGCCCGACAATATAGACCATGGCGTACCGCCGTCGTTAAGCTCTCAGACCGCGTGAACGTGGAATGGCTTGGGGCGAAGGCTATAGTCGACGCCGAGCCGTGTGAATTAGCGGCGAGCCGATTGGGCACCCTAGCCGCCGCCATCTTGTCGCCACCAACTGGGGAGCCGTTGATCGTTGCATCAATGTATGCCCCATGGGAAAAGTTCCACGCGGCGGCGCGAAGTAGAGAAATTTATGCGGATGCGTCAGTTCATCGCGTGATCTCTGATCTTACGGCATTCATTGGTCACAACCATGGGCACCGCATCATCGCCGCTGGCGATCTCAATATCCTGTACGGATACGGCGAGCACGGAAACCATTATTGGGCATCTCGCTACGACACCGTATTCAATAGAATGGCTGCGCTAGGGTTGTCCTTTGTCGGACCACAAGCACCAAATGGGCGGCAAGCCGCGCCGTGGCCTGAAGAACTACCGCAGGCGAGCAAGAATGTCCCTACGTATTACACCTCTCGTAAAAACCCTGCCTCAGCCACCCGGCAACTAGATTTCGTATTCGCATCCAAGGCTCTTACCGATCGTGTAAGCGTTCGAGCCATAAACGAACCAGACGAGTGGGGACCAAGCGACCACTGCCGCGTGGAAATCGAAGTGCAGCAACCAGCCAAGGGGTCGATAATTCGCTTGGTCAAAGAAGCGGTGCAGCGGCGAGGTGACGGCGAACTGACCCTCAGCCCGAGAAAACATTATCAATCTTCCGCATGATAGCCTCTGCCCATTGAACTGAAGCGGCAATCAGCTTGTCAGAGCGTGGGTTTCCCATCGGCCCTCCGAAAAGGTCGTCTGCCGTCTGCGTTGTGCAGGCTCGCAAGAATTGCTGCCATTATCCCGAGCACGCGCTTTCGATCTTCGTCCGGGGGAGTTTTCTTGAAGCAAGGCAGGATCGATCTTGGCATTGCCCGCTAGCCGCTCCAAAAGCCACGAAGCACGATTTTGGGACGTCTTAGTGGCTCGATCCGTCTGTCGCATGACCCTGCGGTACCCTTTTCTGCGTGGAGCCCGATAGCCCTGCGGAATCCAAAATGCGACGGCTATTACTCACCGTTACAGGCAATCCTTGACCAGCGGTAGAGGGGCGGTTCCTGAAGCCGGGGAACCGGGCATTGGTGTTGGCGCGGGACCAGCCTGCTGACCCTATTGCGGGCAGTGGAGGCGCGGCGTCCGGTACACGTTGAGAAACGGCTCAGTCGGGAGACGAGGTGAATCGGCGCAGCGGGCCTAACGCCGGGCGGAACGATCCGTGCCCCTGCGGCTCCGGCAAGAAATACAAATGGCGCTGCGGCGGGCGACGGTGGGGGTGGCTCTCCCCGGTCCGCTTTGCTAACTTCGCTACTTTTGCCTGTTTGGGCGAATATCTATGACAGCCTGTGAGCGTTCTTGACACTTTGCGGGCTGCCTCTTATCCTCCGCAGTGAGAGTGCGATAGCAGTTTTTTGCCTGTGTTTCTGGCGCTTTCCTGATTTGCTGGCTCGGAATCCCTCACTCTCTGCCAATCCTTTAAAACACATCAACTTAGGGGCTTGGCTACCAACGGTGGCTACCAGAATTCCTGCTTCTTCCCCAGTCTCAGTATTGGGTTCAGAGGGAGAAAACATGACTGTAAGCCTCTGGATTCGAGAAACCGTGGGCGGCAAGCGCCGCCTCGTCAAACCCAACAAGAAAAAGATTTACCCCGATGGCGTTCCGTGCAAGGATAATTTCATTAGGCAAGTCTAAGCCGAAGCGTGAGCAGGATTCGAGAGCGTTTTATCACACTCACAATCACGGTTTCAGGCATGATTGCCTAATCGAAGCATTTCAAATCTGGCCCACAGAAAGAGATCAAAATGACTGACCTAGTTGCGGTACTAGTGCAGTTGAAGAAAGAACGAGCACAGTTGGACAAGGCGATCACGGCCCTGAGCGGAGCGGTGCGAAACAACTCAGGAGCGCCGTCTCGGAAGGGCGGAAGTCGATTGTCGGTAGCTGCTCGCAAGAGAATCGGCGCGGCACAGCGAGCACGATGGGCAGCATGGAAAGCGAAGCAAAATAAAGTCGCCTAGCTTCCGGTTAATTTGCGTCCGCGAACGAATGGGATCAGTTGGCCTCTGGTTCTGTTTTCTGGCTGCGCTGGAGTGTGTCGCGGAGGTCGCTTCGTCGTCACACTTCTGGCTGCCCCTCGCGGCTGTAGTCCCCCAAATGCCTCCAGAGCCTCTATCGCTCGGTCGATCTGACGGCGTTGCGCCTTCAACGCCGTGACGATTTGGCGAATAGCAATCTTAGTCACGCAGCATCTCCATTGTTCTCCGGGAAGGCCATAATCGACATGGGTGGAGCAAGTGAATTGTAACGATCAGGATGCGGACTGAATCGTCGCTGCTCGCCCACCCCAACCTACCAGTGTGCACGTGGTCAATCAATCGTGCAGTTGGGGCCACGGGATAACCCAAAGAATAATGTCGATGGTGCTTTGGTTTAGGAGCGCGTCACCCGGACAATAGGTTTGGAGGAGAGGAGGTTTGAGACGTGCTCCGAGGCGCTGTGCTGGTTGATGGCAGCGGCCGCCTGTGTCCGAAGGTTGCCATTGAGAATGGCGAAGTCCAGCGTGTTGACGCTGTACGGGCAATGTACGCAGTTGAAGCGCGTGCCGCCTCCTACGACTTGCTTGGTGTTGAACTGTCTCATGAACCAATGATAGGCACGCTTTAGAGAAGGAGGCAGAGCACAAAGGTAACTTTGGAAAGTGAGATCGCCTGCGTTCTCTATCGGTCTCCAAGCCATGAAGTCGCTGGCGTCGAATTCAACCTGATTCCCAGACAGCGAATGACCGTAAAACGTCTCCGGGGTCGCCTTACCCGATTCCTATCGATTGTAGTGATGGTAGTGACGTTGTGAACGCGATTGGTCGTGACGATCTTGTCATTGGAAACTGCTGTAGTCAGTGAACCGATTTTCTTTCCCCGGTTATTTATGAAGTCCAACTTCATCCTCCTAATTATTGTCCGTATCCAAGCCGAGAATCTGCCTCGGCAGTTTGCCCTCCGGTGAGTTCCGGCTCCACTCTTCGAGTTTTTGATATTCCTCGGGATAAATCGCCCACTTGACCGGGTCGCATAGCCGCCCCTTGACGCCGTCCGGCAGATCTATGACGCTCATTTCGTCATGCAGATAGAAGTTGTGGCAGGTGTCGCAGCACTGAACGCGTGCCTGAAACCCTCGCAACTCTTGATGCCCTCGCCTTCCGGCAGCCTGCGCCTGAGTTCTGCGACAACGATTCTTTCGTAATCCCGTTCGTCGCTTGTCGGCTCGCGCTCAGAGGACACACGCTTCATCTCGTGCGGAACGTCTTGGAAAGATTTCTGATTTCGCCATTCGCCTCGATCCGTAACCCCAAATGCTTCCTGTTAGTCCGCCCGCTCGCATGCGGCCAGACGATTCCGGTGCCCGCTTTATTGGTTTGAGTCAGGAAGCCAAAGGTCTCCCCCCGAGTGTTCGTAGACAGCGAGCATTCTTGCCCTAACAAGCCTTGTCCCGAATCTGGAAAATTACTTTTTTCAACGCCAGATGAGGATAGGCAGTACTTACGACCTTGCTCAACCGCAGTGTTGCACTGTTTACTTTCTTCTTACTTTCTTCCGCAAACTCGCAACGCCACGCCTGACGGCCGTATCGAAACCCGCCACCCAAACGTTGGCACCAATGGTGCAAATGCTCTCGATGTGACGAGAGTGCGCTCGACCGCATCTTGCCTCACGTTCTACGCGGCGA
>Ga0209380_10002397_pt1 | contig 12043 bp, 6 predicted proteins | sample HubBroMetageWFT6_FD_188347 | JGI IMG/M metagenome (GOLD analysis project Ga0209380, IMG submission 188347) | Warmed and freeze-thawed soil microbial communities from the Hubbard Brook experimental Forest, New Hampshire - Hubbard Brook CCASE Soil... | ecosystem: Environmental > Terrestrial > Soil...
GGCGGGGCTGAATCCCCGCCCCTCCGAATCGGCCGTTTGTGAGATGGCTTCCGCCGTGGAAAGGTTTGGCCCCGGGACGGAGGGCGCGGCGTGGTGCGCCGTGCGACCTTGGTTGGCGGAGCTTTGGCGGGCTTGCCGGGCGTTTGAGCGGGTGACGTTGGTTTATTTGGGTTGGATGCTTGGGTTACTGGCGGTATTCCACAGAAATATCCCGCATGCTGGGCGTTATTTTGCGATGCATTGTGCGATTGCGTTGGGAATTGTGCTGCTTGCGTGGGCGGCTGCGCGTTCTGAGAACCGAGCTTTGCAGTTCGCGCGGCATTGGTATCCGCTGGCGATTTACATTTTCTTTTTTGAAGAGTTGCAGGGATTGGTGCATGCGATTTTTCCGGGGTGGTTCGATCGGTGGCTGATTTTGTTCGATTACAACCTTGGCGGCGTGCATCCAGCTGCTTGGCTTTCGCGATTTGCAACGCCTGGGCTGAATGATTTCATGCAGTTTTCTTACATGACTTATTTTTTGTACTTGGTAATTCTGCCGGGGATTCTTTATGCGCAGGGGAAGCGGGCGGAGTTCTGGACTGTGATGGTGGCGACGGCGATCGCGCATTATTCGGTGTATACGATGGCGATTCTGGTTCCAGTCGAGAGCCCTTACTTTGCGTTGGCGTCGTTGAATCTTGCGCCGCTGGAGGGCGGCGCGTTCACTACTGCGATTGAGTTTATTGAGCGATTTGGGCGGGTGCATGGCGGGGCGTTTCCGTCGGCGCATGTGGCGGGGTCAATGGTGGCGCTGCTGGCGGCGCGGCGGTACAAGCCTTGGCTATTTTGGATTTGCTTGCCGTTTTTTTTGAGCATGTGCGTGGCTACGGTTTATGGGCGGTATCACTACATTGCAGATGTGTTGGCGGGGATTGCGGTGGGGGCGATTGGGTGGGTGGCGGGACAGTGGGTGATGGAGCGCGAGGGGTCGGTACCGAAAATTGGGTAGCAGACAAAACCTGAGAAAAGCAAAGATGCCCGCATCGTCCCGAAAGGTGCGGGACGAAGCCGCCGCTACATGAGCAAAGTCAAAGTCGCTGCGTTTTCAATTTCCATCGACGGATTTGGTGCGGGGCCGCGGCAGGATGTGCAGAATCCTCTGGGAGTACGCGGGCTCGAGATGCACGCATGGTTTCAGCAGACGGAGGCATTTAAGAAAGCGCACGGTCAGAGCGGCGGGCGCAAGGGCGTTGACAGTGACATTGCCGCAGAGTCTTTCGAAAATATCGAAGCATGGGTTATGGGCCGGAATATGTTTGGGCCGGTTCGAGGTGTGTGGAAAGACGATTCGTGGAAGGGGTGGTGGGGCAATAATCCCCCGTTTCACACGCCGGTTTTTGTGGTCACGCATCACGCGCGGCCTGCGCTGGCGATGGAAGGCGGCAATACGTTTTACTTCGTCACCGATGGATTGGAATCTGCTCTCAGGAAAGCGAAAGAGGCGGCTAAGGGTAAGGACGTTCGCGTTGGAGGCGGAGTGTCCGTGGTTCGGCAGTATTTGGTCGCCGGCCTGATCGACGAAATGCATTTAGCTGTGGCGCCGGTCCTGCTGGGCGAAGGCGAGCATTTATTTTCGGGAATCAATCTCGCGCAACTTGGATATGCGCCCTTCCGGACGGTTTGCGGAGAGAATGCTACTCACGTTTTTATTAAGAAGAGAGGGTGACGAGGGATGACGGGCCACAGTTCACTGTGGTTGTGCTTCGAGCAAGAGGTGTTGAGCGAAGTTGGCTGGGATGGTGGCTTTCGGGCCGTGGACTTTGCCCAGGTCTTTGCCGGTTTCGTAATCTACTACATGGTAGTCGCGATTCTCGAGGCCTCGCAGTTCTACCTTGCCGGTCCAATGTTTTGCGTAGAAGGCGTAGTACATTTCTTTTCCTTTGCGGATGGCGTGGGCTTCGGGTAAGTCGAAGCCTATGTCATAGAGCTCGCCAAGATATTCTCCGCGGGAGAGCATTTTTTCTTTGTAGATGCCTACCCACTTGGCCATGACTTTTTCGCGCTCGGGAGTCAGGTCAGACTTGCTGCGCTTTTTTACTTCGTCGGGGAGGACGAAGATAGTTCCTACTACTCCGCCTACGCCTACGGTTGAGGCGAAATCGTTGCCGCCGTCGCTTAGCTCGACGTGGTCGCCGAAGTACGGGATGTTGTCTCCCATGAGGGCTTTCAGGGTTTTGCCTTTGGTGCGAACCTGGTAGGAACTTTCGGGGTCGGATGCTACGGACATGTTGAAGTGCGGCATGGTGAAGAAGGAAAAGGCGGTGCCGCAGGGGCAGAATTCTACCAGGGCGTCGGGCTTTACGCTGCGGGCGGTTTCGTAGAGTTCGCGAAAGAAATCTGGGAGAGCTTCGACCGAGTCTTCCGGCTTCTTGTGATGGTGCGCTGGGTTGAAGCATTCCGGGACGGCGTTCATGTGCTGGCCGTCCAGCTTGAGGCCGTCGAATCCCCAGTCACCTAGAATTTTTCTGACTAACGCTTTGTGGTACTCGACTACGTCTTTGTCGGCGGGGCAGAGATAGTCGGAGTCCCACCAGGAAATTTTGCGGCGGGAGCCGTCGCGATTGAGCAGGACGTAGTCGGGATGATCTCTTAAAAGCTTTGAGTCGGGGACGGCGCTTAGCGGAGACCACCAGAGTTGGGCGTGGAATCCTTCTTGATGGATGCGGTCGACGAGGGCTTTCATGTCGGCGTCGCCGTTGGGGAATTTTTTGGGATCCAGTTGCCAGTCGCCGTAATTGTTTTGCCAGCCGTCGTCGAGCGTTACCCAGGAAAATCCTAGTTTCTTTGCTGTGGGGAGGGTGTCGTAGACCTGCTTTAGCTGGACGTTGCGGCCGTATCCCCAGGCGCACCAGATGGGGCCGAAAGCGCTGTCGGGCGCTGTGGCCATTTGGAATCCCTGGCGGATCATCAGGCGGCGGTATTCGGTTAGCGTGCGGAAGTAGTCGCCTTGATGGACTGAGACGAAGGTGTGGAACGTGTGGAAGCTCTCGCCGGGATCCAGCGTTTGCTCGTGCTTCATGCTTACGGCTACTGTGGCGTGAGTTGCGTCCGGCATGGTTACTGGGAGTTCGATCAGGCGTGGAACTGGCTCGATGTGGCCTACTGCCAGGCCTACGTCTTTGCGCCAGACATCGATGATGGGCGTGCCTCCGCCGTAGTCGCTGGCGTTCATCCCTAGATAATTTTGCTGGTGGAATCCGGTGTGTAGGGGGACGATCCAGTTGGGGCGCTTTTCGTAGGAGCCGCTTTGATAGGACCAGAACGCTGGGGTGGTCGCGGGGGTGGAAGCGCGGAGGTGGTAGTGGTTGTTGGACCACCCGCGGATGGTTAACGGTGTTGTGCCTTGGTTTGTGTATTCGACTTCGAAGACTGCCATCGAGGGGAAGTCGTTGTAGATGGTGACCTCGACCTTCTTGCGTACGGCGCCGTTGTTGCCGGTTACCGTGAGGCGCTGGGCGGGGCCGAAAGCGTCGGAGATCTGCTCGGTTTGGGCGGAGGTTAGGGCGAAGTCGGTCCAAGTGCGACTTGCGCCTTGCAGAATTTCTGAAGCGGAGAACTGGGTTAGCGGTTTCGTGGCGGCGAAGAGTGGAGTTACTCGGGTGTGGAGGTTGTGGTCGAATTCTATGCGGAGGAGCTTGCTTTGGATTTGCGGTTTGGCGGAGGAATCGACCGCGGCTGGGGGCGGCGGGGCTTTGGTTGTTTGTGCGGGAGTCCGGCCGAAGGGCAGGATCAGCAGGGCCAGAGTGGTTAGAGCGAGAACTGGTGGGCGCGTCATTGTCGCAGGATATCAGCGGGGGATTGGGGCCGGATTGTCATGACGCGAAGCAAACCAAATACAGAGCGCGTTTGCGAATTATTACTTTTACTTTTGTTTGATTGAGATTGTCAAGGGGATTCGCGCTATCTAAAGGGCTGCCGTGCGCGGAAACGCGCTCATGAGCTTCGAGTTTGGGCCTATCTGCGTGCGAAAGAAATTCCCCAGCCACATGCCAGTATTCCAAGAGATGCCAAGGCGATCTCCCACCTATCGTGTGCTCTGATGCCGGTTAAAAGGAGAGACATCGATCCAAAGAAGCAGGCTGTTCCGACCACGAAGATCGACCCAGACGGCACTGGCGACTTTACGCTCGGTGACGGCGCAGCATGCATCGGTCTGGGCTTCAGGAGTAGGAAATCCGTTAGAAGAATCAGAAGGAACAGTGCCGAGCCAATCCAGCGAAACCCACTTTGGACAAGGGACGACGTTGCCAGAAGAGTCGGGACGCTGACAACAAAAGCAATAAGAAGTCTTGTCCGAACGGAGAACGTTTTCGTCATGTACGAAGTAGCCGAGGGTTAGGTACTGAAGATCGCATTTTACACTTGACACTTGAGTAGAGGCGAAAGTAAAAGTTATGGGACGCAATGATACGAAACAATACGGAAGTCGCGGGGGCTGCTTTGCGGTCCAAGGTTAGGTCTGCCGTCCTGAGGTGCACCTTCGTTGTCTTCGTGCTTTTCTCGGGAGCGCTGCTGGCTACTCCTTATTCGACGGAACAGAATTGGACTAATTATGTGCGCATTGGGGCTTATGGGTTGGCGAGCGACAATGCGGAGCGGATTGTGCAGAGCGCACAGGAAGATGGGGTGTTTGGGATTGAGGTCGACAATGACATTGAGGGGCGGTATGAGAGTTTTGTCGATCCCACGGAGAAGCTGAAAGCTATTCGGGCTGTGGCTGAGAAGGCGCATGCGGCGGGGAATTACGCTTTCGTTTATATCGCCGGGACTGAGTGCATTACGGCCAACGCGGCTGAGACTCCGCACACGTTGTTTAAGGAACATCCGGACTGGGTGCAGAGGAACATCAAGGGGGAGCCAGCGCTGTTTGGGGGCGGGACGGCTTTCTGGATTCGCAAAGGGGACGAGGATGTGTGGGTGAGTCCTTATGCTCCGGATTGGCGGAAGACTTATATGGAACACGTCCGGCAGATTGCGGGTACGGGGATTGACGGGATTTATGTGGACATCCCTTACTGGATGACGCACTTCGATGGATGGGAAGACACCTGGGCCAGCTTTGACGATTACACGGTGGCTGCTTTCAAGAAAGAGACTGGGCTTGATGCCAAGAAAGATTTGAAGCTGGGGGATTTTTCGGATGCGAATTTTCGGAAATGGGTGGACTTCAGGATTCGGACGTTCACTGACTTCATGGCGGAGATTGACCGGAATGCGAAATCGGTGAATCCGGCGATCAAGACGATTCCGGAGATTTATCCGGGGATTGAGAAAGAGGCGGTTCGGGTTGGAGCCGATGTTTACAGCATGTATGGCGTTGTCGATGTCATTGCCCACGAATATTCATTCGGCAAACACGGCATGGCGTCGGAGAGGACGCCGCTGACCTGGTTTGATTATCAGGTGGGGATGCATACGTTTCGGGCGTTCGCGCAGGGGAAGGCTACATGGATTTTGAATTACTCGTGGGATGGCGACAAGAAAGTCGACAAGCGCGAGGCCATGATGAATCTGGCGGCGTCGCAAATCATGGATGGAGCGAATTTCTGGGATGCGCCCGGACATTCGATGGCGGGATCGAACGATCGGGAGACGCGGAAACGGATTTTTGCGTGGATCAAGACGCATGAAGATACGTTCTACAAGCCGCGGACGGCGATTGGTCCCATTGGGGTTTATTTTTCTCCGGAGACGCGGAATTATTTTGCCGACGAATTCATTGCTTCCTATCGCGGAGTTCTGATTCTTCTGATGCAGAAACATTTGGAGTTTCAGGTGGTGACGCCGCGGACGCTGGCGGAATTTCAGGGACCGACTCTGATTCTTCCTGATGTGCGGGTGATGAGCGATGGTGAGAGGGCCACGGTTCGGAAGTATGTGGAGAGTGGTAAGAGGCTGGTGATCACGGGAGAAGACGCTACGCAGGTGGGCGGTGCGGCGGGGGTGGTGCGGTTTGGGAAGTGCCCGGGGAAAGATTACTACGCGGCTTTGGACAAGAGCGTGGCGGATACGAAGCCTGATCAGGAGCATGAGTTTCTGGAAAGCCTGAAGGCCGAGACTTCGGTTCGCGTGGCGGCTTCGGACATGGTTGCGACGTCGATTGCGCGGGTCCAAGGGAAGACGCATGTGTTTTTTGCGAATTTTGCCGGACTTGAGGGTGGGGTGAATCCGGTGCAGACGCCGCAGACCGGGGTTCAGGTCACAGTGGCCGGCGCAGGGTCAGGGCGCGGGTACTTTCTTCCGTTTCTGGGCGAGGTGCAGCCGGTTGCGGGGGTTGCTGGAGACGACGGTGTGGTTTACAAGCTGCCCGCGATTGAGAAGGGCGCGGTGTTCTGGGTTGAGCCGTAATAGGGAAGCGAGCCAAACTCGCCCTTCGGTCGCTTGCGCTCTCTCAGGGCAGGCTCCGTGGAGCGCGCGGCTCGCCTGGGTCCTTGAGCGACGATAAAGCCGTCGCTTCAGGATGACAATCGTTCTTCGCGCCGCTTGCGTTTTTTGATAGGAACGAATGGAGCTGCGCTCGACTGGACAGCCGAGGACGGCTGTCTCCACATTTAGAGCGCTTGCTCGGGATGACAATGGGTTGGGAGGATTTGAGAGTGAGTGCGTTGTCGGAATTGTTAGTTTTGCCGGGGAGCGAGAAGGCTGATCGCGGGCTGGAGCATACTCCCGCGGAGATTGCGCAGCAGCCTGAGGCTTGGCGGTCGACGTTTGAAGTGTTCCGGGGAAAACGGGAGCAGATCGCGGAATTTCTTGCGCTGGCGGGAATCGGCGCCAGTCCGCGTCCGCGGCCGACCGTTTTTCTTATCGGCGCCGGGACGTCGGACTATATTGGGCAATCGCTTACCTTTCTTCTTCGCCGCTGCTGGAACTGCGAAGTGCTTGCCGTGCCGAGCACGGATCTGCTGACGCACATGGATGAGTGGATGATTCCGGAGAAAAAATATCTCTGGATTTCATTTTCACGTTCGGGGGACAGTCCGGAGGGAGTTGCGGTCCTGGAAAATGCGCGGAAGAACCATGCGGAGATTCATCACCTGGTGGTGTCGTGCAACGTGAAGGGGCGGATGATCCGGGAAAGTGCCGACGACCCGCGCGTGCTGGGGATTTGTCTGGATGATGCGGTGAATGATCGCGGACTGGCGATGACGAGTTCGTTTTCGAACATGGTGGTTTTTGGGCAATGCCTGGCGCATGTGAACGACGTTGGGACCTATGAGGGAGTTCTGGCGCAACTGGTCGAGGCGGGCCGTGATTTTCTGCCGCGCGCGGCGGATTGCGCGTCGGCGCTGGCGAAGGACGCATACACCAAGGCTTGCTTTGTGGGATCGGGAGCGCTGAGAGCGGTGGCGAAGGAATCTGCTCTGAAACTTTTGGAGCTGACGGCGGGAAAGACGTTGACCATGTCGGAGTCGGTTCTGGGGTTGCGTCACGGTCCGATGGCGGCTCTGGATGAGGGCACGCTGTTCGTTTGTTTTCTTTCCAGCAGCCGGCGGGTGCAGCCCTACGAGCGGGACCTGCTGGATGAGATTGGGAAGAAGCGGTTGGTGGGATGCAGGGTGGTGGTGGGCGGAAGTGAAATCGGGCGGGATTCGCTGGCCGAACATTATCTGGAATCGAGTGCGATGAGCGGCCTTGGCGATGATTACAGGCCAGCGGTCGATGTGATTTTTGGGCAGTTGCTGGGTTTATTCGGTTCGCTGCGGTGGGGGTTGCGACCGGATCGCCCGAGTCCGAATGGCGCTATTAGTCGCGTGGTACAGGGAGTGAACATTCATTCTTGAGGGAACGCGCTCGCTCAGAATGACAGTCAATCAAAAGGGGGGATTCCGATGAGACCGACCGGACGGCTTTTTCGAACTTGCATTTTGGTGGCGAGCTTCTGCGGAGGCTTGGCGACTTTTGCGGCTGCACAGGGCAGCTACCGGGCACAGCTTCGAGGCGTGGTCTCCGATGCCACGGGAGCGGTGGTGCACAATGCGACGGTCACGATCACGGACACGGGAACGAATATTTCGAACGTGGCGCACACCGACGACAAGGGTGAATACTTCTTCACTGGTTTGCGGCCGTCGACGTATTCGGTGAAGGCCGAGCTGAAGGGTTTTCGGACGACAGAGCGGACGGGCGTGGTGCTCGCGGTCGATCAGGAGGCCTCGCTCAATTTCACTCTGACTCCGGCCGGAGTGAGCGAGAACATCGTGGTCACGACGACGGCGCCGCTGCTGGATACGGACAACGCGACGCTGGGCACGGACATCACCCATGAGTACATAAATGAAATCCCGTTGATGGGGCGCGACTACTTTGGCCTGACGTTCCTGGCGGCGGGTGTCACCGAGGTGGCGGGGTCGGGGACGGGGGATAACTATCCCTCGGGAACAAACTTCACTTCCAACGGGCAGCGCAACGCGACGGCCGAGATACGGATGGACGGCGCCTTGATCAGCGCGCCGGAACAGGGCGAGGGCGGAAACACCAACGTGTACTACGAGCCGTTGGTCGATAGCGTGCAGGAATTCAAAGTGCAGAACAACAGCTTCTCGGCGGAGTTCGGCAACAACGGCGGCACGGTGGTGAATATGGTGCTGAAGAGCGGGACCAACGCCTTCCATGGTACGGGTTGGTATTTCCTGCAGCGTCCGCAGATGGACGCCCGCGATTTCTTCAATCCAAAATATTTTTTGGGTGATCCTACGCCCAATCCCAAGCCAGACAGCAAGCGCGACCAGGGCGGCTTTTCGCTCGGCGGGCCGATTCGAAAGAACAAAACGTTCTTTTTTGTTGACTTCGAGAAGGTGAGAAACTTGAGCGCGCAAAGTGGGGTCGTGACGGTACCCACCCTGGCGGAACGGCAAGGCGACTTCTCGGGACTTACGAATAATATTTACGACCCGAACGTGAATTGCGGGACACCGACCAACGTGATCAGGCCGCAGGTTGGGTTTAACTGCAGCGGCAACCCGATTCCCGGTGAGATGCCAAATGTAATTCCGGCAGCCGAAATTAACCCTATCGGACTCGCTGTGCTCAATCTCTATCCGCAGCCCAGCAACTCGAACGAATTCAATAACTATAACTACACAACGCTAGCGAACGGGCCGGATTACCAGTTCGACATCAAACTAGACCATCAGATCAACGACAAGAACCGCGTCAACGGCCGCTACAGCCGAGAGTGGAGCAACTACACGACTCCGCTCACATTAGGCGACGGCTTCGATAATGATGGAATCGCGAGCGGTGTGACCGTGGCGCAAAATGGCTCGTTCGAATATTCCTGGACCATCAACCCGCGGATGATCTTAACAAGCCATGGGGCGGTGGACCGGGTGCATGAACTGTCGCTACCCGGTATCCCCACGATCTCCAGTTTCAACTCCTCGTTACCGGCTGGCACTCAAGGATTGTCGCCGGTGTTCGGGCAGGCTAACGGGCTCGACCAGATGCCGACGTTCACGATGCAGGGGAATCTGCCGTGGACCGACCTTTACGATCAGTGCTGCATTTACACAAAATTTGGGCACACGCTGGTGAGCTATTCGTCGCAGTTGGTAATTTCCAAGGGAGCGCACCTGATCAAGCTGGGCGGGGAACAGAGAATTTTTTACAACAATTTCTGGCAGCCGAACAACCCGACCGGCCTGCTGACTTTTACGGATGAAGTCACGTCTCCAACTCCGTTCAGCGACTATGATGCAACTGGAGTTATCACCACGGGCAACCCGCTGGCCAGCCTGGCTTTTGGTTACGGTGACAACCTGAACGCCTCAAGTCAGCTGCTTGTCACTCCCTCGGTGGCCGACCGGTCGCTGGAGACGGGGTTTTACATTCAAGATGACTGGAAGGTAAATTCGAAGCTCACGTTGAATCTGGGCCTGCGCTACGAGTGGAGTTCGCCTTACACCTCGCGCAACAACCAACTCGAATTCAGCAATTTCAATGCGAATTCCGGCGTGGCCATCAATTTTGCCAGTCTTCCCGCCAGTGCGCCGGCGGGGACACTGAGCGCGCAGGGGACTATGCAGAGTATCCCCGGGCTGACTCTGCCGACGACGCAGGAGTTGTACGGCACCACAACATTCGCCACTTCGAGCATGAGGACGGTTCCGACGTATCGCAAGGACATTGGACCGAGGCTGGGCTTTGCCTATGCGTTCGATTCAAAGACGGTGGTGCGCGGCGGAGTCGGCATTTATTTTGGAATGAGCCCGGCCACAAACTTCCAGTATCCCGGCTCGGCGTTCCGCAAGACGGCCAACGTGTTTTTTACCAACGATGATTTTGCGACTCAATCGGCGACTCTGGAGAACCCGTTTCCCACCGGCTTTACCGGTCCGCAGGGCAAGCAGTACGGCGTGCTGGCGAACTGGGGTTATCAAAACCCGAACGATCTGGGCAATACCGCAGCGCGGGACGCCGACATTTACCAGTGGAACTTGGGAATACAGCGCGAGCTGCCCGGCGAGATCATAATTGGCGCCGACTATGTTGCCGGCCGCAGCACCCATCTACCCTGGTCTGGCACAAACAACCGGGCTTACATCCCATCGTCTCTGCTGGCGCAGATTTCACAGGCTGTGCATTACAACAACGACGTTACTCAAGGTAACGGCGCCGGGAACTGCGACGCCAACAATTGCGTCACCAACTTTCTTAATACCCAAGTCGGCAACCCGTTTTACTCCATGTTCAATACGCCTTGCACATCGACCCCTGCCAATCCTTGCTTCAATGAAGTTAATTCCAACTACGGCCAATCGACCCTGCCCTTGTCGACTCTGTTAACTACATACCCGCAATTCGCCGGGGACTTCGAGGGTCTGATGCTGGAGAGCGCGAATTCCTGGTACAACGCGATGCAGATTCGGTTCCAGAAGCACACCACGCACCACGTTAGCTTCGAGGGCAGCTACACGATCTCGAAGGAAACCGATTATTCTTCGGCAGGGCGGAACAACTGGGTGGGAGCTCTTGGTCTCGGCCTTCCGCAGCAACTGGACAATTTGTCTGCGGAGCATAGCATCGGCGCCAGCGACGCGCCCCAGCGGCTGGCGGCCGCCGTAGTTGTAGACCTGCCCTTCGGCCGCAACCAATGGATTGGCGGCGGTATGAACCGGGCGCTGGATGCGGTGGTGGGGGGCTGGTCGGTCGCAACCCTGGTCACCCAACAATCCGGGCAACCCATGGCCATCGGCCTGAACAACCCGCTTCTGGCCAACGGCAGCCAACGTCCCGATACCGTCTGTCCCCAGCTCAAGAGCGGGACCAGCATGCACGACGTGGCCTTGCAGTGGCAAACCAACCCGGGGGTGAACTCCTTCTTCAATGCGAATTGTTTTGCGGATCCAGGAGACAATATCCCGGGCAACGCGCGACGTTATTTTTCCGGCTTACGCGTCGACGGTATCCACAACGCGGACCTGAACGTCTACAAGTCGTTCGTTCCCAAGGAAGGCATGCGGGTGGAAGTGCGAGCGGAGATCTTCAACGTCACCAATCACCCGCGCTTTGGGCAGCCGAATTCGGCTGTGGGAAGTGGGCCTGCGGGAAGTTCGACTGTGTCAAATCCGTTTTTCGGGATAATTACCGGCGATGCTATTGGGGAGACGGCCCGCTTCTTTCAGTTTGGAGTGCGGTTCGAGTTCTAAGGCGGAGTGGTGCTGCAACTTAGCGGCACCCTGCGAGCTGGGGACGCTTTAGTGCTATGCCGTTGGTGATCTCCTCCGGTTATTAGAGCCAACTTAGAATGGGTCTTCTGAGGATCAGTCTTAGAAGGAGACCCATTTATGGCTGCTGGTGCTGCTCCCGCTCCTGAACGCAAGGTGGAAACGAAAACCGAAACTGCGGAAGCGGGCAATACGCAGCCCGCGACGCTGAAGCAGCGGGTCATAAATCTGCTTTGCCATATTTTCCAAGGACGCGAAGACCACTTGGGTTGGCGCCAGTAAGACAGCGTGGCCAGTAAGACAGCGTGTTATATTCCAGATTTGGTGCTGACGTT
>Ga0209380_10002398_pt1 | contig 12032 bp, 7 predicted proteins | sample HubBroMetageWFT6_FD_188347 | JGI IMG/M metagenome (GOLD analysis project Ga0209380, IMG submission 188347) | Warmed and freeze-thawed soil microbial communities from the Hubbard Brook experimental Forest, New Hampshire - Hubbard Brook CCASE Soil... | ecosystem: Environmental > Terrestrial > Soil...
GCAACAATGAGTAGCGCAAGATAAATGACGTTGGACAGCACGTAGTAGAGGAACAGGGTATCGTTCGAGATGGCGAGAAAATGCACGGTCAGCGCGCCCCAACCGCGGCTGCTGCCGCTTTGCCGGTAAGTTCCACTCGTTTTCTCGCTCCCGCCACAACTTCGTTCAAAGCCGCCTCGGCGGAGTGGTGATCGGAACCATCAAAGCCGCTAACAATTTTCTCGATAGCGCCGGAGCGCTCGAGTTCGGAAACAAAGGCCTGCAAGGCATAGTCGTCTTTGGTGGCGACGACCTCTTCGAGGATTTGCTCGAGTTGCGGTTCCATCCGCGCCAGTGCCCATGCGGCGCGCTGACGAACGTGACGGTTGGTATCGCAGAGGGCGTGCAGCAGGATCTTGATCTTGCCGATATTCTCGATCTGTCCCAACGCCACCACGGCACGTAGACGAACAAACCATTCTGGATCGGACGCTAAACTGTGGAGCGCAGGCAAACTATAGGGAGTGTTGGTATTACCGAGAGCGCGGGCGGCGGAAGCGCGTACTTCCGGTAAGGAATCTGTCGCCAGTACCAGCAACTCCTCGCCGAGGTCAGGCGAGGCCAACTCGCCGAGCACGCGTGCCAGCAACTCGCGAACTGGCCCATCGGAGTGCTCGAGGTAGTTGATCAGTATGTGAGGGTGGGTGCGGCAGCAATTTACCAAGGCATTTTTCAAGGAACGTTCCGGCGCATCGAACTGACCGGTCACGATGCGGTCGAGAATCGGGAGGGCGGCTTCCATGCGAGCGGTACGGCCGAGGCCACGGACCGCGGCGATGCGAGTTTCGCGCAATTGCGAATCCAATCCCTCAGCCAGGGCGGGGATTGCTTCCATCGCGCGCGTGCGGCCCAGGGTGAGCAGGGCAGTTCGCTGGTTCCATCCCTGGGTTGTTCGCGCTTGGTAAATTCGCGTATCCAGCAATCCACTGACGCGAAGACACTCCAGCAGCGGGGGCAGATTGGCCGCCGACGACGTCTCGATGCTGTCGAGCAGAATCGATTCAACAATGTCGCAATCGAGCGGATTAAAGCGCCACGCTTCGGCGGAGATCTTGCCTGAAAGAATGTCATCCCATTGGGAGCGCAAGACGACGGTGCGCTCGTTTCTTCTGCGGAAGTAGCGGGCGCGGTACCAGCGTCGCAACACAATGAATCCCACCAGGAGAATGATCCCCAGCAGCGAAACCAGAATCGCTTGTAACACCAAGCCTGCCGGTCCGAGTTTTTCGATTCCGTTAAAAACGAATTCCATAACTCAGTCCGAAGCTGGTATCAGTTTGGCCCTGGTTGCGGTCCTGGCGAGCTACATAGCCGTTGACGTCCTGGCGGGCAGCAAACTGATAGCGCAATCCACCCCCAAACGTATGGGCGGAGAAGCGTCCGATCTGATCAATTTGGGCAAAGTTTTCGCTGCCCACGCCGAAGAAAATGTTGCCGGTGACGCGACGTTGCAGGGGGAAGCCAAGTTTGGTCCAGCCGGACGGCGTCCACTCGACGAGAGTGCCCGCAAAACCGGTGCGGGCTCCAGTGACGTTGAATGCCCAAGTCCACTGGTGGGGAAGGTAGACAATCTCGCTTGTGTTCAGAGTCAGGACATGCGCACCGTGATACCAGAACCAGTGTTGCTGGTAGGAACTCTCGAGACCGTGAAACAAACGATTTTCAATTCGGAAGGCGTGCCCATATTCAAAGAAAGCTTCGCTTGTGGGGACCACGCTCTGACTGTTGGCAACGGCGCTACCGATGGTGAACCAGTCCCGCGTGGTTAGGTGGAAGGTGGTGCTGGCGAGAAACTTGACGGCATCCTGGCCAAATCTTTGATAGGTGCTGGCGCCGAAGACGGTGGACCATCGCTGGCTCCATCGCGAATTCAGGCTAATGCCCTGGGTCTGGCCGGTATTGGCGTAATTGAAGAAATCGACATCTTCCCCAAGGCGCAGCTCGTGTTTGGTATTTTCGCTCAGACTTACCAGACCGGTTCTCGCATCCTTATTTTGCGAATCGGATTGAAGAGTCTGTCGATATTCGGAACGCGCTTCGCGAGTGCGGCCCAATAATGCGAGTACTCGAGCGCGGCGAGCTAGAATCTCAGGATCCGAAGGGGAGATTTGTCGTGCCTGGTCCAGTATCACCAAAGCTTCGGTGTAGTTGTGCTGCCAGAGGAGGACGTCGGCGAGGGCGGCCAAAATCTCGGTATCATTCGGGACTTTGTCCAGGACAAATTGGAATTCCGTTTCCCCCTCAGACCAGCGGCCTTTCCAGGCCAGCAAACGTCCATGCCAACCGTGAGCTTCCAGGTCTTCGGGTGCGTTAGCCAGGCGTTGCTCGACAATAGCAAGCGCAGCATCGATATGCTGGCTCTCAACATCATTGCGAACTTGCAGCTGCCAGTCGTTGATGGTCTGCCCAGCGAGAAGCTGCACGGAAGCAAGCAACAGCGAGGCCGCGATAGCGGTCCTTCGGGCCAGCCCGAGTGCTTGATGCAAAAGGTTCTTCTTAGACACGGTCACGACAAACTCCAACGGACTGTGATCCGTTCGATCCGAAGCCGGCGGCTTGGCGCACGGCTCCTGCTCGAGCGGCAGGTGAAAATCAATTTCAGGAAGGACACAACGGGTAGAAGGTGGCCCGAGCGCGGCAATGCCTCGTCGTTGCTCTCTTTATGATTGTGACCTTAAGTGGGTTGCAGCGTAAGTTACACAAGCCCCTATACCTATGTGCGAGGCGGAAGGACTGTTTCGATCTTCACAATTGCCCGAGCAGATCAGCGCACATAGCTGATGCGAAACGAAGCGCCGTGGCCGGGCTCGAGTTTGGGCAGGACAACGTGGCGGTTATCCGGGATCAGCATCGCGCCCCCCGTGACGATCGCTATGGGACGCTGGAATTCGAATGTAAGTCCTGTAATAGAATCATCGGACTTCACCTGCAGGACGGCTTGCGCAGGTATGGAGGTGGAGCTCATGCTCCATTGCAGATGATCGCGGGCGCGCCAGAATATACCAAAGCTCACCATATCGGTTTTGAGGATATCTGCAGGGAGCTGGCGAAGTAACTCTTGCTCCGCGGCGGCTTTCAGGTGGGACTCATTGGAGTGGATCAACACCACGCTTACGGCTCCGTTCTCAGCGTTGGCGAGGATCACCTGCAAAGTCTGCGGCACTCGGTTGGCGAAACCGGGAGATTCTTCGTCTTCGATGGTCACCGGAAACTCATAGATGTCGCTGTCCTCCTCAAAGCCGAGATCGCGAGGAAGCGCAAAAGGAAAGTTGGAGAGAACATCATCGGCGGTGAACGATGAGTCGAACTGATAGCCGGAGCGCTCAAGAGCCTCGGGTAGAGAGACGGGAACGCGCAGATGTCCGGCACGGAAGAATGTCGTATTTTGCTCGGGAATTTCTCCGTCCAGCAATTCCTTGCTCACTCGAACCTCGCCGAAGACCGTGGCGCCCGAGGCAGTATCGAATCCCAGTCCGCGAGGCTGGTAGCTGGGATAGTCTTCATGACCCGAGCCGAGCTCGAACTTGTTGAAACCTCGCGAATGGATGATGGAATGGCTGCCAATAGTCGAGCCGCCCGATTTCAGTTGTCGAACGGTTTCGAGGTTCGGCTCGAATAAGAAAGCTTTGCTGTTGGCATCGTCCACATACTTCGTCTGAATGAAAAAAGTACTCTTTGCTTGATTCGCCTTCTCAATCCGCGCAAAGTCGAGACCGGGGGCAAACGAATTTTCCCAATCCACATCATGAGACAGCAGCAGGGCGGACCGCTGGCCTTCGGGGATGGTGGCCAGGCGCACCCAATCTTTCGCGTAGTTCTCGTACCATGCCCTCAGGATCAGCAGCCAAACGTCCGCTCCGGGCTCGAAAGCATTCACGTAGTGGCGCTGGGCCTCATAGTCGCGATTGTCCTGACTGCGCAACACAACATCCACCAAACTCAGTCCGAGCAGATACACCTTTCCCTTGCCAATCGAGTTCGTCAGCAGGGCGGCAGAGCCGTCTTCGAATCGTGCCAGTACTTCAGCACCAGTGGCCGGAACGTATCCGTTACTCCAGATAATCTCGGGGAAATGATCGCTACCCAAACTAACGTCGCGCTCCTCAGGGCGATTCAGATACTGCATTACTGGATCCGTGGTGGACGAAAACGCGAGGTGATAACGCTTGCGCGAAGGCGCGAAGCTGCGAAAACCGAAGATAGACTGAATGCCTCCCCAAAACACGTTCTGGGCAAAGATAAATCCGCCCTGCCGTACGAACGTGGTTATCTGTTCAGCCTGAGGCTGGGTAAACGTGCGTGAATCTACACTGGGATATAGAATGACCAGTCGATGGCGGAGAGCTTGTCCGAGATCACGAGTGATAAAAAAAGGAATGCCCATTTCCTTGAGCGAATGCACGAGTGCAAGCGGATTCTCCGGATCGGGGCCGGGATGGGTCCAAAATACGGCGACTTGAAGCGGGAAGGATTCCGGAAACTCCTGGAGTAGGTCGGGGTGCCTATGCACGATGTCGAGCAAAGGCACCGCTCGAGTGCGCAGAGGAGGCGCGGCGTTGGAGGTGAATTTCCAAACCGCGGCCGCCACACTCAAACTCAACACCAGGAGCGCGGCTGCCAGAGACCGCTTCAACTCCGGATTCCTAAGATAGGAGCACGCAGCGTACGAGGGGAAGGTGGAGGGGCATGTCGATCCTTCGCCATGCGCAGCCAGCGTTCGATTTCCGTGGCCAGGTCACGCGGGTTGATCGGTTTCGAGAGGTAGCCATCGCACCCAGCATTCAAAACGGTTTTACGGTCACCTCGCATGGCATACGCGGTAACCGCCAGTATGGCTAAGCCGGGGTTTTCCCGGATCTTGCGAATCACAACAAAGCCATCCAGTACCGGCATGCCAATATCAAAAAGCAGGATGTCCGGATGGGGCTGTTCAATCATCCGGAGTGTCTCTTGACCAGCTGCGTCAACCGGAACGTTTTCATCCTCGACACTCATCCAAATTGTTGTCATTCCGTGCGAGGACCTTAGCTTCTGTTGCCGACCTTTGCATCCGCCAACAACTGGTAAATGGTTGCGCGTGATATTCCCAGAATTTCGGACGCCTGAGACTTGTTTCCACCAACATGTTCTAGAACCCGCATTACGTGGCGTTTCTGCAATTCTTGCACGGACATCAAAATTTCATCGCGTCCAGTTACATCCCCTGACTGACCTCGCACTGGTTCCGGCAGATCTCCGATGTCAATCAATGTTCCGTCCGCCATCATGCAAGCATTGCCGATGACATTCTCAAGCTCGCGGATGTTGCCGGGCCACGAGTAGATAGCCATCCTCGTTTGGGCTCGACGCGTTATGCCCGCCAACGGCTTCTTGTATTCGGCCGCAAACCTTTCGAGGAAATACCTTTCCAGAAGGGGCAAATCCTCTCGTCGGTCCATCAGGCGGGGAAGGGAAATCTCGATCATGGCTAACCGGTAATACAGGTCCTCCCGAAACGTTCCATCTCGCACCATCGATCGGAGGTTGCGGTTGGTCGCAGCAATCACGCGGACGTCGATTGCTCGCGGAACAGGAGAGCCGATCCGCTGGATTTCCTGGCTTTCCAAAACGCGAAGCAATTTACCCTGTGCGGTTAAGGAGAACTCTCCAATCTCATCCAAGAAGACGGTTCCGTGATTCCCGTACTCAAAGACCCCAATCTTGTCTTTTGTGGCCCCGGTAAACGCACCCCGCACGTAGCCGAACAACTCACTTTCAACCAGCGTTTCGACAATCGCCGAACAGTTGCAAACGGCGAACGGACCCGAAGCGATCGGACTGAGGCGATGCAAAGCCCGAGCCACCAGTTCTTTCCCGGTCCCGGTAGGTCCGGTTACTAACACAGTTCGGAAATGTGGTGCGACCCTGCGAAGTTTCGAGAAAACTTCCAGCATGAGCGGGCTTCGCCCAACAATCCCTGCAAATCGACAGGCATCCAGCAGTTCGTGCTCGAGCTCCTGGGTTCTACGCCGGGTCGCAGCGTCGGAAAGCAGCTCCGCGATTCGACGCCGAAGTTTTTCTACGCTGAGCGGCTTGTTGAGGTAATCAGATGCCCCTTTCTGAATGGCCTCAACTGCAGATTCTGTGGAGTAATGCGCTGTCATGAGTATGACTTCAGCCCCGGGATCTGCAGCCAGAATCCACTCCAGCATCTCAAACCCACGAATCCCGGGCATCATCAGATCAAGGAGGACGATTTGGGGACGGGTCCGTTTGAAAAGTTCCAGGCCGATTTTGGGATCGCTCGCGGTGAGAACCTCTACGCCAGCATTGGACAGTGCTTCTGAGATTAACTCCAGGCTCTGTGGCTCGTCATCAATCGCTAGAAGTTTGGGGATATTGTGGTCGGGCATATACGGAACCCTGACACGTTCGATATTGTTCTGTCTGTTCGTACCGTATCAGACTCGATTCGGGTCTGTCACTTGGTCCGGAGGGCACCTCCGGTGGAAAAACTGGGCGTTGCGCCTTGACATCCTGAGAAGCGCGTCGCTTCTGAATACCCTGGACATAGCCCGGGGGAGTTGTTCAGTAAGCTGGCAGCATTCACGGTTCTGTACAAACCGACCGGAGAGCGCAGATCTTCAAGGCACGAGAATGCGGCAAATCGGGGCATTCCCTCTCAGCCGATTTGGTGCAGCAAATGCAAGGGCAATGTCGGCCCTCCCCGGACCTGGCAAGGCACAGCGGAGCTCTGCTAAACAGCAGCCGACTGATAGAGCGCGCCTTGTTGCACTGGCTTGTGGTCAACCAGTCCCCCATTGACCGATCAAGCTCGAAACTACAGGAGCGTCCCATTAAGCATTGATGCTGACGCCGGGCAAGGCAGATCAAGACCGAGATTGAAGTCAACGGTAGGCAGAAGAGTGGAAATAAGTTTCCTATAGAAATCATGCTGATCCCATTGGGAAGCGCAGAAGGAATGCTCGTCGCCGCAACCATCCGCGAAATCGCGGAGCGGAAGCGATTTGAAAAAGCCGTAGAAGAAGCTCTCGCTACCATCCGCGGTCAGCTGAAGGAACTGACCGATCAAAAGCTCGCTCTGGATCAACATGCCATCGTGGCGGTGACCGACGTCCAGGGCACAATCACCTATGTGAACGACAAGTTCTGCGCCATTAGTCAATACTCCAGGGACGAGCTGATCGGCCAGAATCACCGCATTCTAAAATCCGGCCACCACTCCAGGCATTTTTTTGAGCAGATGTACGATGCCATCGCGAAGGGCACGGTTTGGCACGGTGAGATCAAGAACCGGGCAAAGGACGGATCGATCTACTGGGTAGAAACGACCATCGTTCCATTGGTGGGGCCGGATGGAAAACCGCAGCAATACATTTCGATCCGAACGGACATCTCGAAAAGCAAAATGGCAGCAGAGGCTTTGGTCGCCAAGCCATTGGAACTTTCTCGACAAGCCGAGGAACTCTCCCGCTCGCTGCAGGCCCTGGAAACCCAGACGTGCATGCTCCAGTCCGAAGCTCGATCTCGAGGCTTGCTGAAGCCGGCTCCCGATACCATGGTCGAGGTCAACCCGGCCGGAACAATTGTCCTGTTGCATGTTAAGGCGGGGAAACAGTGTTGAAGCGGAAGGTACAACTCGCGTTCGGTTCGGCGATTGTGATCTTACTCGTCGAGTCCATACGGAAGGATGAACCCACTTATTATGACCTGGGTAGAGTATGACGAGGAGGATTTAGGCGGTGAACACCAAAACCTAAAGTCAGGAGTCGGTGAACCGAGAACGCTTGGGATGGCGGTCCGGACACGTCCGGTTACCAACTGACTGGGGTAAGGTTAGGACCGGAGGCCCTAGCTACCGGGTTTCCTCCTCTACGAAAACAGTTGCATCGCTCGGAGGTTCCGGCTATAACCTAATAGTAACTGGTGGTCAGTATTTGACCACGGTACACGAGAAGTTTCAATATCGCCTTGTCGAAGCAGTTCCCACCGAGGGGGCAGGAAATGCAGACTTTCCTCAGGCGAGCCCCAGGTCCTAAGAAAACAGAAGCAAGCATGGTTTTGTGTCAGGGCGCATAACAGACAGTCACTGAAGTGCGCCATTTTGGCGCATCGGGGAGATGTCATGATCCGTGCCAAAACGGCCCCCTCCAAGGCCGAGAAGCACCGTCTCGAATTGGCTGCCGTCGTGTCTTCTTCCAGCGACGCCATCCTCGCTACGGACCTCACAGGGATCGTCGAGGCCTGGAACAAGGGTGCGCAAGATCTCTACGGTTACACCGCCGGAGACATGATCGGCCAGACCATTGCCACCGTCATTCCCGAACATCTCCACGAAGAACACCTGCAATCTCTGCGGGATATAGTCGCGCGGCAGCCGGTGGCTTGCTTCGAGACTGTTCGCAAGTGCAAAGACGGAAGTCTGGTTCAGGTCTCACTGATCGTCTCTCCGGTAAGGAACTCCAAGGGGGAGATCATCGGAGCTTCCACGATCGCGCACGACATTAACGAGCGCAGGCGCGCGGACGAAGTGCGCGAACGTCTGGCAGCTGTGCTCGATTCCTCCGATGACGCCATTATTGGCAAGACTCTGGACGGAACGATCACCACCTGGAACCGGGGCGCAGAAAACTTGTTCGGTTACTCGACATCCGAGGCCGTGGGCAAACCGATAGGGATGTTGCTGCCGCCGGAACGGGCGAATGAGGAATCCGACATTCTGGCGCGAATCAAGCGCGGTGAGCGCATTGACCATTTCGAAACCGTCCGAGTACAAAAGGATGGCAGGAGAGTTGACGTTTCTGTGACGATTTCGCCGATTCGAGACCGAAGTGGCGTGATCATAGGCGCTACAAAGATCGCGCGCGACATCACTGAACGTAAGTGCGTGGAAGAAGAGTTACGCAAGTCGGAAGAGAGGTTCAGCAAAGCCCTTCGCAGCAGCCCGTTGGCAGTTACGATTTCGACACAAGCCGAAGGGCGGTATGTGGACGTGAACGACGCATTTCTCCAGATACTCGGATACAAGCGCGAAGATGTCATTGGATCGACCGCCTCGAACTTGAATTTCTGGGCCCAGCCGTCGCAGCGCACGAAGATGCTCCAGCTATTAGAGGAAAACGGACGGGTGATGGAGCTGCGCACTCAATTCAAGACTTCAACGGGAGAGCTTCGAGAAGCAGAGGTTTCGGCGGAACTGATCGAAGTGGAGGGGCAACCCTGCGTGCTGGCGATCACGCGCGACATCACCGAACGGATGCGGTCTGACGAAAGGCTGCGGGAATACGAACGGGTGGTGGAAGGCCTGGAGGACATGATCGTGGTGGTGGACAGGGAGTACCGCTACGTGATCGCCAATCGCGCGTACCTTAGATGTCGGGACGTGAAGCGAGAACAGGTCATAGGGTATCGCGTGAACGAAGTATTGGACAAGGCGACATTCGAGTCTGTTGTCAAAGAAAAGATTGACGAGTGTTTTGGGGGGAAGGTCGTTCAATACGAACTGAGCTGCAACTATTCCAGGCTGGGGGAGAGAGCTCTGTTCGTGTCGTACTTTCCGATCGCGGGTCCCACGGGGATCGAGCGGATCGCATGCGTGTTGCGAGACATCACCGAGCGCAAGCAGGCCGAGGAAAAGTTACGCAAGTCGGAAGATAGGTTCAGCAAAGCCTTTTACCAAAGCCCGCTGTCGATCACAATCTCGACGGTCGCGGAAGGACGGTTTCTGGACGCGAACGAATCGTTTCTCAAGATGGCTGGCTACGTTCGCGAGGATGTCATTGGCCACACGTTCTCGGAGTTGAAACTCTGGACCCTTCCATCGCTGCATTTAGAGCTACTCCGGCAGTTAAAGGAGGGCGGAACAGTTAGGGATTTCCGTATGCAATACAGGACCTCGACAGCAGAGATTCGGGAGGCAGAGCTGTCATGGGAGCAGATCGAGGTCGACGAACAACCCTGCCTTCTGGCTTTCATGCGCGACGTTACCGAAACTCTGTGCCTGGAAGCTCAGTTCCAGCAAGCCCAAAAGATGGAAGCCGTGGGGCGTTTGGCGGGAGGCGTGGCCCATGATTTCAACAACATGCTTAGCGTGATTATCGGCTACTGCGATTTATCCATCGATCAGGTTGGACCAGAAGCTGCTGTGAAAAAGCACTTGACACAAATCAAGAAGGCGTCGGAACGGGCTGCTCTGCTCACCCGGCAACTCCTGGCCTTTAGCCGGCAGGAGGTTATTTTCCCTAGAATCCTGAATCTGAACGATGTGGTGCATAACGTGACCACCATGTTGCTGCGGATGGTCGGCGAGGATGTTTCTATCTCCTTTCGGCCGGCTACCCCGATGGGCAGCATTAAAGCCGACCCGGGCCAAATTGAGCAAGTCCTGATGAATCTGGTCGTGAATGCGCGAGATGCAATGCCGAGCGGAGGTGAAATCATCATCGAGACGGGGCATGCAGATCTGGACGAGAATTATGTTTCCCAGCACGTGGGTTCGCGTATGGGACAACATGTCGTTTTGACCATAAGCGACAGCGGTTGCGGCATGGACGAAAGGATTAAATCGAAAATCTTCGAGCCGTTCTTCACTACAAAGGGCAGTGGGCGAGGCACCGGTCTCGGCCTCTCCACGGTGTACGGAATCGTAACGCAGAGCAAGGGGAGTATTTTCGTTGACAGCCAACCTGGCAAGGGCACGACGTTCAAAATCTATTTTCCGAGAATAGCTGCGAAAGCAGAAGGTCTGGTGCAGTCCAGCGAAGTGGACGAACTTCCAAAAGGATCCGAAACTATTTTGGTGGTGGACGATGATGATGCTGTTCGCAAGGTGGCGGCGAGTTTGCTCAGCAGTGCCGGTTACCGAATCATCGAAGCAAGCAATGCAGAGAAGGCTCTGAAGATCATGACAACATTGGGGCCACGAATCGATCTACTGCTGACGGATCTCATCATGTTTGGAAAAAGCGGAGTTGAGCTTGCCGAACAAGCGAAGGCAATTCACGGGTATCTTCCTGTGCTATTCATGTCGGGATACGCTGGCGATCTGCTTGCCTCGCGCCGCGGGTTGCTATCAGAGCAGGCGTTCGTGGCGAAGCCATTCACCAGAACCTCGCTCCTCAATATGGTTTACTCGGCCCTGCACCGCGAGTGAGCGTGCGCAACGGAACAAAAGTGTTCGTAAACTCCGCCGTAAGTAATCGCGGCGAGGTGTGGAGCGCCCACAGCGCTAACAACGTAGCAAGGTGTTCACTTGTGAACATACAAAGCCGCCGATGCGCTTTCTAATGTGTAGGATCGAAAGTCAGATGCGAGTCGCCGCCCTTGTATGAGTGCGATGTATTCGACTTTCGGTTTAGATAACGCCAATTGTAACGCAGGCCTGAGGTTGGCAGGAGGCGCTGTGATCTCGACTTCTTCCATCCCGAAACAAACCATCCTGCTGCATTGATAATGATGAGGTCATGCTGCGCTGGAAAGGGCGTAGCGGGAGAGTCTGGTTACGCAGTTCGCAGCGCAGTGTCACGGAGCAAGCGCTCAGGCTTGTGATTATGTGTCAGTGCGGCGCAGTGCTCCTCGACTACGGGATACCCGTGATCAGCGGATACGAAGTGGCGTTCGAAATAAGGCGCCTCAGATCGGAGCCAGTCGTCATCATGGTATTCGGCAGCGAAGTTACAGCAAGGAAGTTGACCATGGTCGACGCGTTCATACCCAAACTTGAAGCGACCCGAGAGTTGCTGCCGATCGCCAAACCGTGTCGCCGGAGTCGCGACGCGCTGCACAAAGAAAAAGGTCGATAGGAAGATCGGCAGCAAGCGTCGTGTTCCCCCCCGGAAGCTCTGTCAGTAACGTTGTGCAAGTGCGCATACTAAGGGCGAGTGGAGGAAGGATTGCAATGAAAGACAGTGCGAATGACGAGTTTGCATTCGAACGCCAACAAGCAAAGGACGCGCTGAGTGCCTCCGAGGCGAGATATCGCCGACTATTTGAAA
>Ga0209380_10002400_pt1 | contig 12029 bp, 7 predicted proteins | sample HubBroMetageWFT6_FD_188347 | JGI IMG/M metagenome (GOLD analysis project Ga0209380, IMG submission 188347) | Warmed and freeze-thawed soil microbial communities from the Hubbard Brook experimental Forest, New Hampshire - Hubbard Brook CCASE Soil... | ecosystem: Environmental > Terrestrial > Soil...
GCCGCGGTCCCAGCATCAGCGTAACCATCGCGTGGCCCGGTCTTTCGCTCTTGCGCCAAAGACCGGGCCGCACGATTCCAAGGAGACTAGTTTTTCACGATTCGGCGAACTCTTGCGATGCATTTTAGAGATTGCACAGTAGGAATCCGCTTTGCATTGTTCCCCATTTGAACCGCAGACGTGTTGCGAGCTGAAACGGTGTCTCGCGTCAAACATCATCCGATTTTCGCTGCCTTTGAAATAAGCGTCTTAACCCCTACATAGTTCCACTCCGAAACTCAAGATCTTGCAATGTTACATACGATTCCGTCAGTCAAATTGCCACTTTTACACCGTCAGCCAACCTCACAGCGAGCACCCAATACACAGCTACGATCACGAGCGCAGCAATCGACCTGGCTGGAAATCCGCTTGTCGCGGGAACGGCACCGAACCCGTGGACCTTCATGACCGGCACTACTGTAGGCGCGATCGGACCGAACCTCGGAACAGCCGCGACATTTGGTTCTATCGGCGGTGCTGCAGGTATCACCAATCAGGGAATTCTCACGGTAATAAACGGAAATATCGGCACAACGGGCGCTTCCACCTTGGTGACGGGATTCCATGACGCCGGGCCGGGTTGTATCTACACCGAAACCCCGCTCAACGTCGGAATGGTGAACGGAACTATATACACAGCTCCGCCGCCACCTAATGGTACGTGTCCTGAAGGCACCGCCACCACATTCGCCATCGCGACTCAGGCCCTAAGCGACGCGAATGCCGCCTTCATCAATCTTTCACCTGCTTCACGCCCCGGAGGTACGGATCCAGGCGCAGGCCAACTCGGTGGCATCGCCCCGTTGGCCCCCGGCACATACAAAGCTGCAGGTGGGTCGTTCATGATCACCGGAGCTGACCTCACTTTGGATGGCCAGGGCGACTCCAATGCGATCTGGGTATTCCAGATGGCCAGCACTCTTCTAGTGGGCGATCCCGGAACACCTCGCAACGTAATTCTCACTAACGGAGCCCAGGCGAAGAACGTGTATTGGCAGGTCGGCAGCTCAGCAACTATTAACGCTGCGGGCGGCGGCACCATGGTGGGCACCATCATCGCTTCTGCTGGAGTCACCTTCTCCACGGCCGGCAATGCAACGATCACAACGCTGAATGGCCGGGCCTTGGGACTCAATGCCTCGGTAACCATGGTCAACACCGTAATCAACGTACCCGCGCCATAAAGAACCCGCTTAAAGGGAACCAAGGGCCGGTCCTGACGGATGGCGACAAGACCGTGGGACCGGCTCGCAGAACGGTAGCCGCGATTTAGGAGGCAACAATGAGATCGGCAGCGAGATTCATCGTCGGGATCGCAAGTGCTTTTTTGATAGTGCCAATGTTGTTTGCGGACGACACGGTAAAACCGAAACCAAATGCTCAGAAGGATGAGCCTATTGCTTCCGTTGTGTCGCCCGCGACTGCCGGGGTCACAGATAACTCCGGCACGCTGCCGATACTTTTTTCTGGGGTCTCAGGAGCGGAATCGACAAGCGCGATGCACGGGCGTGACGAATCGGAAAACTCCTATCCCAAAGTTGAGTGGTTCCTGGGCTATTCCTTCTGGCGTGCCATGCCCACATCGTCCAGCAACCGTATGGGCTATTTGCACGGTGGAAGTACCTCCGTAGCCTACAACTTCAACCGCTACTTGGGACTGGTGGCGGATTTTGGCGGTTTTGACAACAGCAGACTGACGCTTCTTGGCCCGACCGGAAGCGAAACCGTGAATTCCAATGGAAGCGCCTACACCTATGTATTCGGACCGCGCCTCTCTTACCGGAGGTACGAGAGGATCACTCCATTTGCGCAAGCTCTCTTCGGAGGGGTGCACGCCAGTTCAGTAAATATCTCCGGATGCACGGGAAGTTCCAGTTGCACGCCTCTGGGTTCCGACAACGCATTCGCCACCATGTTAGGGGCTGGGTTCGATTTAAAGATTAGCCGTCACATCGCATGGCGCGTCTTTCAGGGTGAATTCCTGTTAACGCATTTCAAGGATCCTTTCTCAGCCAATCCAGACGAGCGCGGATGGCAGAAGAACGTGCGATTTTCTACGGGAATCGTCTTCCGGTTCGGTGGGAACCCGCCTCCTCCGCCACCGACCCTAGCATTGACAGCTGGTTGCTCTGCCGATAAGGAATTTGTGTATGCCGGATCCGGCGACTTCGTGGTGGTTCGCGTGGATACCAGCAATTCAGATAAAGATTCTTTGAATTATTCCTGGTCGGCAAATGAGGGCGCTGTGGACGGAACTGGCCCCCAAGTCCGCTGGAATTCTTCCAACAGGCAGCCGGGAACGTACGTCGTCAAAGTGCGCGTGGAAAACGGGCGAAGCGGCCCGGCAGACTGCTCGGTGAGAATTCGCGTTGAACCGCGGCCAAACCGTCCGCCGACCATCAGTTGCTCGGCGGATCGCGGAACGGTCACGCCCGGCGAGCCGGTGGCAATTATTGCCACAGCCAGCGATCCTGACAATGATCCGTTGTCATTCTCCTGGAATTCCAGCGCCGGCCAGATCGAAGGCTCTGGATCTTCGGTGAGATTTCAAACAGCGAACTTGTCGGCAGGGCCTTATTCAATAACGGGCCATGTGGACGATGGTCGCGGTGGAACGGCCGAATGCACGGTAAATGTGCAAGTGCAGCAGCCTGCAGAAGTAAAGGAACTTGAAACCAGGCTTGCCCTTCACAGCATATATTTCCCCACTGCCCGGCCCACGGTAGCAAATCCCACCGGCGGTTTGGTGCAGAGCCAACAGGAAGTCTTAGTCGTGCTTGCAAAAGACTTCAACAGGTACCTGACGTTCAAGTCCGATGCTCATTTAATCCTCGAGGGACACGCGGACCGTCGCGGCTCGGTTGACTACAACAAGGAGCTTACTGAACGCCGTGTGGAACGCGCCAAGAGCTTCCTGGTGGAACACGGCGTCCCGGCCGGGAACATCGAGACTCGGGCTCTAGGTAAGGAAGAAAACTTGGATGCTGAACAAGTGAAACAACTCGTGGATCAGAATCCTGATTTGAGTGACGAAGAGCGGCAGAGAATCGACAGCAATTTGCAGGTGATAGTGTTGGCCAACAACCGGCGCGTGGACATTTCTCTCAACACCACCGGACAGCAGTCGGTGCGTCAGTACCCGTTCAATGCGAAGGATTCACTCACTCTATTGAGCCCGACGGGCACAGGGAGTGGCGATCATAAGAAATCGCCATCTAAGAAACAGGCCGCTAAACCATAGTCACGATCTTATTCGAAGGGGCCGAGCACTGAGGCGTATAGCGGATTTCTGCGTTAGACTCCGGATACGATATGGCTCTCGCCTCACTGTGGAAATGTGCAAAGTGCGGAAGGCTTTTTGCAAACCGCAATCAGTCACATTCATGTTTTCGGCATACCTTGCGTGAGCATCTTGCGGGGAAAGCCCCGCGGCGATTGCTCTATTCCGGCACTTCGCAGAGCTCGTGAAGCGCTGCGGACCCGTGCGCATTGTTCCTGAAAAAACGCGCATCGCGTTTCAGGTGCGAAATGAGTTTCGCGGCACTGAGCCTGCGGCGAGATCGAATGGTCGGCCACGTCGTACTGGCTCGGCGGCTGGAACATCCGCGCCTTACGAAGATCGAGTTATCTCCCCTCGTAATCACGTCCATTCTTTCCCGTTCAATTCCCATTCACAGCTGGATCACGAAGTTCTCGCATGGCTTCGAGAAGCTTACCGCGTCGGCCAGCAACTTCACCTACCGACGCGAGCGGATAACAGCGAGGCGTAATTAGGGTGAGGCAGAATTTAGCGTCTTTGCAGTGTGGAAATGCGGTCCGCGACATCGCGGTATTCTATGTTGGTGGCATAGACCTGGCGGAAGCAATCGAGCGCCGCGGATGAATCTCCAGCTGCATCGAGTGCCAATCCAAGATCGTAACGCAGAGCCAGAACCGTTTCGTCCTCGAGCCCCGGTACTTCCAGCGCGCGCCGGTACCACAGCGCCGCGATGTTCGGTTCGCCCTTGTCCATGAACGACAAACCCAGCATCGTGGAGCAATTCATGGTGTAACGGAATGGCTTGCCTTTTTGCACCGCTTTAGCCACTTTCTGGAACTCACCGATGGCTTCATCCAGCAGGCCCATTTCGCGGTATGCAATTCCCAAGTTGTAGTGAGTCTCCAAGTCTTCGTCTTCTTCACCCAACTCGCCCAGCTCGCTGCGGAATTCCTGGAAAACTTCCGCCAGCTCGTTCAAACTTTCCTCGGTTATTTCGGGCGGGGTACCGGAAGCCGTGCTCGAGGATTTTCCGGTAACGCTCTTGGAATTTCCGTTTTCAGTGCTTGCAGCCGCGGGCACCGAGCTCGCTACCGCGTACGGCAACGGCTCCTTAACATCTTGTGGAATCGAGGCTAAAATGCTGTCCGCCGCCGGCGCTTCCAGGTCCTCCACTTCCGCCGCCAGCTCGCTCAGGAAATCTTCAGTGGTAGCCGGTCCTTGTTGCTTCTCCACTGCGGCTGGCTCCTCTGCGAGTTCGAGTTCAAATTCTCCAGTAGTAGCGGCAGCCGGCTCTTCCGGCAGCAATTCAAATGCAGGCTCTTCAACGAGTTCTATCGCCGGCGTCTCGCCAGTCTCTTCCGTGCTTTCCAGGATCTCGAACACGTCCGGCTGCACGGCTATCTCGTCGCTGGATGCCCGCGCTCCCTCTGGTTCGGGAGTAATTTCCAGCGCTGGCGGCGCCTCAAGCTCTAGTTCAATAGGCTGTGGCTCGGCGTTCGTCGCAGCTTCGGAATCATCCAGCACAAACGTCGGCTCAGATTCAGCCATCTCAGAAACAGGTTCAGCATCAAGCTCAAATACCGGTTCGACCGTCGCCGCCGTTTCAGGCTCGATCGCAGGGGTTTCGCTCGACCGTTCCGCTACGAGCGGGACTTCTTCCGCGACACCCTTCTCCGCGTCCGCTACATCCTGCGAAATAGCTTCCCATTCGTCGGACAGATCCAGCTCTTCTCCCGCCGTTACAGGTTCCGGTTCGGCGGTAGCGGGCGGCGATGATTCGAGAGTTATTTCCGGCTGTTCAATAGGAACAGGCGCAACCGTGAACTCCTCGACCACCGGCGCCGAAGCAACCGGATCCGGAGGCGTCGTTGCGAGAGGAATGCCGAATTCAGCGGCAATATCCTCCGCACTCAACTCGCGACTTTCATCAACCGGTACAGCGCCTTCCGACGCAGCCTCTACCATGGGTGGCGCAGCCGTAACTTCCGAGGCAGAAGGCGTGCCTGCCGCAGCAACCGGCTCTTCAACGCCTTCCGTCTTTTGGAACCTTTGGCGCAATTCCGCAAAACGGTCCGCGTTCACCTGGTCATTGCGTTCGCGGTGTATTTGCTCAAGCTGTCCGGCTAGTTCAGCCGTGCGCTGTTCGTTGCCCGCGCCCAAATAAAGATCCAGCAACCTTTCCAGCGTAGGTGTATGTCGCGGCGCGCGCGCGAGAACGTTCTCGAGCAGGTGCGTAGCCTTCTGCGTCAAGCCGTAACTCGAAAACAAATCGACGTCCGTAAGCGCCTGCGCCACATACCGCTGCGTTTCTTCATCCAACGCTTCTTCAACCACCGGCGGCGCTGTAACGGCTGCTTGCGGAACGTGTCGAGCGTCTTTTTCTTCTTGGGTTTCGGGCGGTGCGGCTTCGACCGCAGGCATGGGAGCTCCGCCACTGCGCGCTCGTAGCACGTTGAGTCGCTCAACAATACGTTCGTCATCCTTATTTCGATCCACCAGCTCTTGCAGCAGTTCTTCGGCGCGCGGAAAATTTCCCGCGGCGGCGTAAGCATCGGACAGTTGGCCGAGCGTGGCGTTTAAGCGGAACGGATCGCTTGTGGTTCGACAAAAATCCGCAAGCATTTCCAGGGGCTCGGTGTCTCCCGGCAGCCGCTCGCTTGCGGCGGTTAACAATTTTAGAAATTTGTCCTGCTCGCCCGCCTCAATCATCGGGCCGCGCAATTCTTGTATTAATAGCAGAGCAGCTTTCGGTTGCTCGCTCTCGACGACCTTCTCAGCCACTTTATAAAGGAACCCGTAATGCGTGTGCCCCCGCGCGAGCATCCTACGGCCGCGTTCCGCAGCTTTGTCGGTCTGACCCGCATGCAATTCGTAATCCACGAGCATGCTCGTCACGTCACCGCCCGCGTTCCCCTCCGGATGCGATTCCAGGATTGGGATGGCCTGTGCGGTTTTGTTATTCGCGTTCAGCGTTTTTGCTTTTAGTAGAACTGCGGCCGCATTGGTAGGATCCGCTTCCAGGCAGCGCTCGATCAGTTTCTCGGCTTCGTCTTTTTCGCCGCGTTCGAAGAGTCTTTGCGCGTAAGCCAGATATGTTTGCGCCGCCTCTTTCTTCTGGCCCATCAAGTTGTAAAGCTCAGCCAGCCGCATCTGCACGCGCAGATTTTCCGGCTCCACTTCCAGCAAGCGATGCAGCACTTCCACCGCTTTCTGTGCGCGATTAGCTTTCAGGTGGGATTCAGCGATTTGCAGGAAAAGCGGTCTGGCCTCGCTCAAAATCCCCTGCTGCACGTAGAGGTCGGCCAAACGCTCAAGCGGTGGGAGCTCACTCGGAGCCAGCTTGGCAATCTTCTTGTAAATCGCTATCGCTTTGCTGTTGAAACCATCGTTCAGGTAAACCTGCGCCAGCCGTTCAAAATACTCGATAGCGTGTCCCAGGTCGGCCTGCCGGGCGTAGAGGTCCCCCACCGTCATCAGCGTGGCTTGGTCCTTCGGATCGTGACGCAGGATCTGTTGATATTCCGCGATCGCCTGCGCGACCTTGCCCTGATTCAGAAATTTCAGCGCGTTTTCCAGCGCTTTGTTTTTGTTGAAGGCCATGGATTGATTCGCTGCTCCGCCTTCCCCAACGGCGGGACGTACTTAGCCCACTATGGCGGCTCAGTCGAGAAGGTTAGCACGCGTGAAAAACAAGGGGCAATGAACCGGATGGCGAAGGTGCCAAAGGCGACAACAGTGCCTTTTACGCGCCCAGCCCCTTATAGGTAGGGATAATTCACGGGCGTTTCATGCCTTCTCAGAGGCCTTTCTAAGAAACCGACCTCAGCGGGCAGGCCGTGACCCTTCCTGCGGCGCTAGTATGGAAGGAAGCCGGGTTTCGTTCTTCTGGCCTTGCTTTAATCGGCTCAGTTCAAAGAACGCGCTGGAAAATGCGTGCTTCGTGGCAAGTGAGGTCTCTACGCCGCAAGTACAGCCCGGACATTCCCGCCGTACCATCGCAGCACTCTGTCGAGCATAAGCTTCGGACGCCAGGATGTTTGCCAGGCTGTCCCGCAGGATATTTCCAACCGGTTTAAGCGGATAGCACCCCGTTAGCACGTCGCCATTCGATATCACGAACACCTGAGTGTAACCAAGCACACAAGCCGGTTCCTCGAGCTTCTCGTTGTTGTAATAACGCGTGACATAATCGACCTCATACGAAGGCCGTTTCAAAACATCGCGCAAGAAATTCGATATCTGAACCACGTGCCCCTGTTGGGGCCACATTAAATCCGTATCGGCGTCTTTCAGAAAGCTCAGACTTCGGCTCAGAATATTGAATTCAATGTTCGCTCCCACTCCGCGGGCCACCTCTGCAAGTTTTTCCAGTTCCCCAGCGGAAAGCCGGTTCAGCGTAACAGAAATTACAACTTGCTTGCCTCGAAGCAATCGAATGCCTTCCAGTCCCAAATCAAAATAGCCTTGAATTCCCCGGATCAGGTCGTTCGTTTCCTTTAACCCGTCAATGGATACGGCCACCTTTGTGATCGGAGAATCGTTAATTTCCTTGTGAAGCTTCTTGAGCAGCAAGCCATTCGTTTGAATAATAATTTTCTTCAGAGGGGAGGTGTTCGCCGATTTCAAGATCTGAAAAAAATCTTTCCGCAGCAAAGGCTCGCCGCCGGTAAAGCGCAGGTTCGTAATGCCCGCTGCGCCTATCTCATTGACAAGTTCCACCGCGCGGTCAGTGTTGATCCCGTCTTGCCAACGCGATTTCCAGTAATCGCAGCTGATGCATCCAGCCTGGCAATTTTCAGTGAGCTTTACATGAGCAGCTAATGGCTTGATTGTTGATGGCAGAAGTTTGTTAGAGAACTGGCTGCCTAACCACATCTGCGTTAGGTATAGGCCACGAAAAGACATCTGCTTCCTCCACTTACACCATGCCACTTTACTCGCGAATCTTGTTTCTCAGGAAAGGTCGCTTCGTTCGCGGTAATGAATGTTATCACAAGAAAAGTCTTTACTCGCTCGTGAGCTTACCGCATACCTAGCGGAATCAGGGGAAACGGCGTTGCAACTCCGCAACCCTAAAGGTACCCTTACCGCCCTGACGCCTATAACAATCTAGAAAAGCGAGGAAGTATGTCGATAAACCGTGACTCTGCGCAGCATTCTTTCATTTCTTCGCCGGTGGGCGTTTCGTCCAATCGAAAGAGGTTCCTTGTTGTTCCCGCCCAAATCCTCATCCTTCTTTTCTTGCTCGCCACTCCTCGATCCGCCTTCGCTCAAACGGCCGGCCCAGCCCTTGACGCTGCGACGGAAGCCAGGATCTCCCAGTTACTCGCCGATAGTGGTGCGCCGAGCGTCTCTATCGCCATCGTTGAACACGGCCAGCCCGCTTACGCCAAGGCCTTTGGCAAAGCCTCGCTGGATCCCAATCGCCCGGCGGATGTCCACACCCGCTACGCCGTGGGCTCCGTCAGCAAGCAATTCACCGCTGCCGCTATCCTACTAATCGCCGAGCAGGGCAAAATATCCCTGGACGATAAAGTCTCGAAATATTTCCCAGACCTAACCCGCGCCAACGAAATCACCGTCCGCGAGTTGCTTTCGCACACTTCCGGTTACGAAGACTATGCTCCCCAGGACTACATAATCCCGGAGTGGATCAAGCCCACCACCCCGGAAGCCGTCCTGAATCAGTGGGCTAAAAAGCCTTTGGATTTCGATCCCGGCATGCGCTGGCAATACAGCAATACAAATTACGTTCTCGCTGGCCGCATTTTCGAAAAGGCTTCCGGCCTCCAACTGATGCCATTCCTAAAAGAGAAATTTTTCGATCCTCTGGGTATGACTTCAGCGGGCGATTGCAGTGTAGACAAAACCCCTGAAGATGCCGTCGCCTATACGCGTTACGCCCTCGGCCCTGCGCGTCCAGCGTTGCGAGAAGGCCCTGGTTGGTACTTCGCTGCCGGCGAACTCTGCATGACTCCTTCCGATCTCGCCCGTTGGGACTCTGCCTTCCTCCACAAGCAAATCCTCTCCGCTCAGTCCTACAACGAGTTCACCAAAGAAGTTCTTCTGAAGGATGGCAATCACACTCACTACGCTCTGGGTCTTCAGGTCGGACAGCACAATAATATTCCCGTCATTTACCATGGTGGGGAGGTTTCCGGATTCCTGACCCTTAACCAGGTGTTTCCAACCCGCGATGCTGCCGTAATTGTGTGTTCCAATCAGGATGGCATCGAACTTATCGGACCGGTCGCGGATGTAATCGCTAACTGGGTTCTCAGCTTGGAAAACGCCAATTCCAATAGTGCGGCTTCACCGGCGGAACTTCAGCAAGTTCGGAATATCTTGGAGGGGCTGCAAAAGGGCCAGGTAGATCGCTCGCTATTCACCAGCAACATGATCTTTTATTTCAGCGAGACGGCTATCCGCGACATTCAATCTTCTCTTTCGTCGCTCGGCGCATTGAAGACTGTCACTCGCGTCCGCGAGGGGTTGCGGGGAGGAATGACCTTCCGATCCTACGATCTGCAGTTCGAAAAAAGGAAATTGATTCTCACCGTCTACCTCACTCCCGACGGTCACTACGAACAGTTTTTAATCATGGAAGAGTTATAAGGAATTTAGCGCAGCAGGGAAGTCGGGTTTCTACGAAAGCGGCAGCGTGACCTGAACGGCGCCTACGGCCCAGCAACCCGCTTCGCGCACCGGAGCGTAGGAAAACCGGTGCAACGGAGTTGGCCCGTGCCGCTGCAAAGCTTCTAAGTGTTCCGGCGTGCCGTAACCCTTGTTTTGTGCGAATCCGTACTGCGGATAAAGTTGGTCATATTCCATCATGCGATTATCGCGCTCGACTTTCGCCAGAATAGAAGCCGCGGCAATCGAAACCGAACGCGCATCGCCGTGAATCAGCGCTTTCTGTTCGATGGGCAAATCAATTTCGATAGCATCTAACAGAAGATAATCCGGAAGAGGAAAGAGCTGCGAAACAGCGGCCATCATCGCCTGCCGGCTCGCTTGATAAATATTCCAAGCATCGATGCGGCTGGCTTCAATTTCAGCTACAGCCCAGGCTAGCGCGTGTTCGCGTATACGGGGCGCCAATTCGTGGCGCCGTTCCGCAGTCAGCTTCTTGGAGTCATCCAGCCCAACGATCCGGCGACGAGGATTCAAGATAACGGCTGCAGCCACCACTGGACCAAACAGCGAGCCGCGTCCGGCTTCATCCAGTCCGGCGATACGCTGCCACCCATGCTGGCGGGCGTCGCGCTCGTAGCGCGTGCAACAAAGTCTGCCCATCGGCCACGAATTTTAACACACGCCGAAGCCAACGTTTTCCACAAACACTGGATTTCTTGCGAAAAGTGCTAAGTCCACGCCACGAATTAAAAAAGCCCGCCCCGATTTCTCGGAGCGGGCAGAATTAACGGCGCAGCTATTCTGCCGCGGTTGCTACAGCGGCCTTCTCATACTGGTCCGCCCGCTTGATACGCGCAGCCTTGCCCTTGCGCTTGCGAAGGTAATTTAGTTTCGCTCGACGCACGCGTCCATGTTGCACCACGTCAATCGAGCTGATCATCGGCGAATGCACAGGAAAAATGCGCTCCACGCCGATCCCAAAGCTTACACGCCGCACGGTGAACGACTCGCCCAGCAGCTCACCGCGCCGGCTCATCACCACACCTTCAAACGGCTGAATGCGCTCTTTGGCCTCCTCGCCTTCCTTCAGCCGCACGTTCACACGAATGGTGTCTCCCGGACGAAACACGGGATGGTCCTTGCGGAGTTGGGACTGCTGCGCCTTTGCAATTATCGGTTTCATGACTCATTTTCCGGCAGACCCGCTCAGGTGGGGCCAGCACGCAACGCACAATCTCCAATTCTAGCGCAACAACCCTCGTTTTCGCCACACCAAAGTGCGTCGCCAAGGCCCCAGCAATACACCCGACGTAACCACGGCGTTTACTTCGCCATGTTCACTTCGCCCGCCTACTTCGTGATGGCCCGCGCGCCGCGCACAATCCCATCCAATAGCCGGCGATCCTCCGCGCCGAGCCCAGCCCCATCCAACAGCTCGGGCCGATTGCGCCAAGTCTTCTCCAGCGCGCACCGCCGCCGCCACTTGCGAATTTCCTCGTGATTTCCGCCCAGCAATACTTCCGGCACATGCCACCCCCGAAACGAAGGCGGCCGCGTGTAGTGCGGATAATCCAAAATCCCGCGATTTGTGGCGTGAATTTCGCTCGCACTCAACGAGCTATCCGCGCTTTGTAGGGGCGCGGCATGCCGTGCCCGCTCGCTCTGCACCGCTTCCTCACTGAACGATTCATTCACAATCGAATCTTCGTTTCCCAGCGCCCCGGGAATCAGCCGCGTCACCGCATCCAAAATCATCGCCGCCGCCAATTCACCGCCAGACAGCACGAAATCCCCAATCGAAATTTCGTCAGTCGCCAAGTGCTCCGCCACGCGCTCGTCCACGCCCTCATAGCGCCCGCAGATCAGGACGATCCGCTCCAGAGCCGCAAACCGTCGCGCCGTCTGCTGCCGGAACATTTTGCCCGCCGCCGAAAGGAGCACAATCGCGGTTTTTGCGGGCGGCGCAGTGGCAGCAGCAACATCTACAGCGCCAACCGCAGCGTCGCGCACGCCCACCAGCGATTCCACGGCCTCAAACAACGGCTCCGGCTTCATCACCATGCCCTCGCCGCCGCCAAACGGCCGGTCATCC
>Ga0209380_10002401_pt1 | contig 12029 bp, 9 predicted proteins | sample HubBroMetageWFT6_FD_188347 | JGI IMG/M metagenome (GOLD analysis project Ga0209380, IMG submission 188347) | Warmed and freeze-thawed soil microbial communities from the Hubbard Brook experimental Forest, New Hampshire - Hubbard Brook CCASE Soil... | ecosystem: Environmental > Terrestrial > Soil...
ATTGCGGAGGCGACCGTCGCGCACCGCAACCACGATTACTCTCGCGCAGCCGATCTTTTGCTCCCCGTGAAGGACTCGATTTTTCGTGTCGGTGGCAGCCATGCACAGCGCGATTTGTTTGATCAAATGCTGATCGACTCGACGATGCGGAGCCAACGACTTTTAGTGGCCCGAAGTCTGCTTTCCGAACGCATTGCGAAACGACCGCGCGATCTCTGGGCGTGGCGACACTTGGCATCTGTCTGCGAAGCGCTGCAGGACGGCGAAAACGGTCTCGTGGCTCGGAGCGAGATCAATAAATTGCTGGCCGCCGACGCCGGCGGTGCCGACGGTGCAGATATCTAGAGCTGCAACCGTTAGTGGACAGACCTGTTCTTATTGCTGCAACGGCTCAACCTAATCACGGAGGTTCTGAAAGTGACGGAAAGTCAGACTGTAAAGGTGGGAGGGCTCGCGGCCCAACCCGGCGAGGTTTCCCAGGGTTTTGTGGAAGTCGGCGAGACCATTACCGGCCCAATCAGATTTCCTCTCATCATCATTAACGGACAGAAACCAGGCCCGACACTCTGCCTGACGGCGGGAGTACATGCTACCGAATATGCTCCGATTGAGGCCGTGCTGCGCCTCGTGACCCGGATACGACCGAATGATCTGAAAGGGGCGATCGTAGCAGTTCCGGTGGTTAGCATGCACATGTTCGCCAGCCGGTGTGGTTTTGTATCTCCGATCGATGGATTGAACCTTAATAAAGTTGCGCCGGGCGGCGACGGTTCCGTCTCTGAGGTGCTGGCCCGAGTGCTCTTGGATGATGTCATTGCACGGTGCCAATACCACGTGGATTTACACGCTGGAGATCTGGGCGAAATGTTGATGGCATTCGCTGGTTACCCGATGACTGGAAATAAAGAGCTTGATGGCCAGGGAGAAGCGCTAGCCCGACTGTTTTCTCCCAGCCTGATTTCCCTCTCTCGAGACGGCACCACCTTGCCGCCTTTTCCCGGGTCGATCGTTTACTCGGCGACGCGCAAAGGAGTGGTGTCGATTCTTGCCGAATCGGGAGGAAATGGGACGCTCCAAGAAATTGATGTTCAGGTTCATGTCCACGGAATTACGAACCTGATGCGCTATCTCGGAATGATCGACGGGGTACCTATCATCCCGAAGTCGCAAATCCGCGCGACGGGCCGCGCGATCACGCGAGCATCAAGGTCGGGCCTGCTTCGCTTGTACGCCGCCGTAGGTGAGACGATCGCAGACGGACAGTTGGTAGCGAACATTTGCGATGTATTCGGGCGCACGGTTGAAGAGGTTCGGGTGGAGCGAGGCGGGCTGGCGGGCCTAGTATGGGCCCACAAAGCGGTCAATAGCGGGGACCCGATCATTCGCTGTTGGTACACGGAGCCGGCCGAGCCTTGCGCGAGCATTGACCGATTTCGCGCGGAGGAAGCTAGCATAGTGCGGTAAAGCGACCGACCCTTTACCCGGCGCGACAATCCTTTTTTGTAATTTCCTGTCAAATCCTCTCTTGTAGGGAAAGAAATAATAGCGCGTGCAACATTCGTTGCTTACGGCAGTCGAGAACTGTGGCGACTTGACTTTGAATCCAGCTATATCTAGAGTATGGGGTGCAACATATGTTGCATTGATAGAACTCTGCCATACTGATCAAGCGGCATTTATTAGGGAGCAATCACACCGAGGAAGCGCGAGGAGACGGGTTTGCTCGACTTATCCTGCACCGAGATTCTGCCGAGAGAATACCGCGCTTATTTTCCCATCACGGAACGCTACGTCTACATGAATCACGCCAGCGTTTCCCCTCCGTCGATTGGCGTCCGCGATGCCATGGTGCAGATGTTGGATGGGATCACTCGCCATGGGTGCGGCAAATTCCCTGAGTGGGAGCGAAGTAACGAGTGGGCTCGATGTGTCGCGGCTCGCTTAGTGAATGCGCAACCGCAGGAGATTGCTTTTCTTCGCAACACGTCGGAAGCGCTGTCGGTAGTGGCCAATGGAGTGACGTGGCGGTCTGGCGACAATATCGTCAGCATTTCTGTCGAATTTCCGGCAAATATATATCCCTGGTTGCACGTGGGGAGGGAGAACCAAGTAGAAGTGCGCCTTCAAGAAGCACACAATGGCTGGGTTGATATTGACGAATTGCTCTCGCGAATCGATGAGCGCACCCGCCTCGTTACGGTCAGCTGGGTTGAATTCGGTAGCGGGCAAAGGCTCGACATCCGACGGATCGGTAAATTCTGCCGCGAGCGCGACATTCTGTTTGTGGTAGATGCTGTGCAGGGCCTAGGCGCCTTACGACTAGATGTAGAACGTGACTTTGTGGATGCGTTTGCCGCCGCTGGTCATAAATTCCTCTTGGGTCCGAAGGGTGTCGCTTTGCTTTATGTCTCGCAGCGAGTTCTCGAACAGATTCGTCCAACGGTAATAGGATGGACGGCGGTGAAGAACTATAGGGACTACATGATTCATGATCTCGACTTCCGAGCAGGTGCGGCCCGGTTCGAAGGCGGCACACTGAACGAATCGGGGATTTGCGGGCTCGGACATTCCATTGACCTTTTGTTGACTGCAGGACCGATAAGAATTGAGCAGCATTTGTTATCTCTGAATGAATACATCAGCCGGAGATTGGCGGAACGAGGTTATGTTGTATCTAGTGCGGGCAGCGAAGATGAGCGATCCGCGATCGTTGTTTGTCAGCATCCGGAACGGTCGGCCGAGGAAATCTGCGAGCACATCAAGATGCGCAATATCATCGTTTCGGCGCGTCTGGGTAAGCTGCGCATCGCACCACACTTCTATAATTCTCAGGGCGACGTTGACACACTGATAGACGCATTGCCGTCGTGAAATTGTCCATCCCTCATGGTCAGGGTTCATTCGGTCCTTCATCGCCAAAAAGTTGTCCGCTTTCTCAAGCTCATGACTACTGCACATTTCCTTGGGAAGCAGATCGTTTCGGTTGCAAGCAATAGCATCCTGGCAAGAATGAATCACCGCTGATAAAAAACCTTCCCTTTTGGACGCACTCCTTCATGACGAGGATCAGCGTGCTTCTCGAGGATCGATCTCGGTTGCTTGCGATGCGCGTCGGGTAGAATGCTCTGGCACGAGAACCCTGCGATGAACAAGCCAGCGGAAAACATTCTCACGAAGCCATCCGGGCAACAACCATGGGATCGCATTGCGGGCAGCGAAGAGTTTAAGCATCTGCTTAAGGCCAAGAAGCTGTTCATGGTTCCGGCGTTCGTTTTCTTCTTTGCGAATTATTTCGGCCTCGCTGCTCTGGTAGGGTATGCGCCCAAACTTGCCGCGACGCGCGCGATTGGAACGGTAACCGTGGCTTACGTGTACGCCCTCTCACAATTCGCCGTGGGGTGGATCGTTGCCGGCCTGTACGTGATCGCCGCCGCGAGGTTCGACGCGATCGCGAAAGACATTCTTGACGGCGCCAAAATAGACACGGCCAAAAACCGAGACGAGCGACAGGGAGACAACTGAGTGGCGATCTCGCTCATCGTCTTTTCGATCTTCTTGGCAACCACTCTTGGAATCACCTATTGGGCGGCAAGACAGTCGCGCGGAGCGAGCGCCTACTTTGCAGCAGGGCGGCGAATTACCGCATGGCAAAACGGTTTTGCGGTGGCTGGAGATTTCATGAGCGCAGCTTCGTTCCTCGGCCTGATCGGCCTGATCGCGATGCAAGGCTATGATGGAATCTTTTATTCCGTCGGCGGTTTTGTCGCCTTCGTTACCATCCTGCTGGTGATTGCGGAACCACTGCGCAATACCGGCAAGTACACCATAGGCGACGTGCTGGCATATCGTTTGCGGCCGCGCCCGGTGCGTGCGCTGGCGGCGCTGAGCACGCTGACGGTGGCTACGTTTTATATGGTCGCGCAGATGGTGGGTGCCGGCGCACTGGTCACGCTGTTGCTGGCGGATTCGGGCATTAGCTACAACGTCGCGGTTGTTGGGGTGGGCATCCTGATGATGGTCTACGTGGTTTTTGGTGGGATGCTCGCGACCACTTGGGTGCAGATCATCAAGGCTATGTTGCTATCGGCGTGCACTGTGGCTCTCACGCTGTTAGTGCTACGACAATTTCATTTCAATTTGTTGGAGCTTTTTGCCGCTGCCAGCCATATTACGCAGCATCAGCACGGACAACTGATGGTTAACGATTTCATGCAGGCCGGATTGCATTACAAGCGTCCTTATGGGCCTCTCGATTTGATTTCGTTGAGCTTGATCTTCGCGTTTGGAACCGCAGGCCTGCCGCATATTCTGGTGAAGTTCTATACCGTTCCGGACGCAAGAACGGCACGACACAGCGTGGTGTGGGCCATGATCGTGATTGGCACCTTCTATGTGATGACCTCGATTCTCGGGCTGGGCGCGGCCGTATTAGTCGGCCCTGATACCATCGTCACTCGCGGCGGAACGAACATGGCGGGTCCACGGCTGGCACAGGTCGTCGGAGGAAATGTTTTCCTGGCGATCATGTCGGCCGTCGCCTTCGCCACCATCCTTGCAGTCGTGGCCGGACTCATGATCAGCGCATCGACTTCGTTTGCCCATGATTTCTGGACGAACGTAGTTCATCGTGGAGTCGAGCGAAAGCCGGGTGAGAGCGTGCTGGTCGCGCGCATCGGGGCGCTGGCGGTTGGCGCTGTTTCTATCATGGTCGCGATTGCACTCGGGCCCGGATCGAATGTCTTGATTCTCGCGACGTTCGGGATGGCAGTCGCCGCCTCGGCGAATTTTCCGGTGCTGGCTCTTTCACTTTTCTGGCGCCGTTTTAATACTGCCGGAGCCATTGCGGGGATGACTGCCGGGTTACTGGCCACCGTCGGTCTGATTGTGGCTGGACCGAATGTCATGGGGATCGATCCGCCAAACGCAGCCGGCGCAGCCCGGCGCTTGATTCAGGCGAGGCCGTGGTTTCCGTTGGAGAACGTGGGTATCGTCAGTGTGCCGATCGGATTTTTGGCGGCTTTTGCGGGCACGTTGCTGGGCAAGGAACCGAGCGCGGAGGCGAAGTTTAACGAGTTACTCGTGCGCTCGCAAATTGGATTGGGGGCTGAGAAAGCTGTGGGGCGATGAACTCGGCCGGGTCACGCCGCGCCTATTTTCTGCTCTATTCTCAACGATAGTTTGGAGGATGGACCGATTGATCCATGCCCATGCACTTTTGGCCGCCTTTCTCCACATTGACGCTGAGGAGGCGAGGTTCGTGCGCGGCAAACGCCGCATTCAGCGCCGGCTCCAACTCTTCCGGCCGATCTACTTCCTGCGCGCTCATGCCATAGCCCTGAGCAAGCTTCACCATGTCGATGCCAGGAATATCCATGCCAGGAACATTTCGGCCAACCTGTGTGAAATCGCAAAACCCTTTTAAGGCAGAGTAGTCGGAGTTGCGCAAGACAATTACGATCACCGGCGCTTTCTGTTGGACAGCGCTCCACAGCGCCTGTATCGAGTATTGGATTGAACCGTCCCCGATCGGGCAGACGACTCGCCGGTCAGGATGCGCCATCTGCAAGCCGACCGCCGCCGGCAGACCAAAGCCGAGCACGCCGTTCGGAACGGAGTAGAACGACCCCGGCTCGTCCAGCAGCATATAACCGTCGAGGGCGCCCTTCGACGAAGGACATTCTTCGGCGATGACAGCATGGCGTGGCATGACTCGATTGAGCACGCTGAACAAATAAGCAGGCGTGATGGGATGCTCGGGCTTGGGTTCGGTCGGAGGCGCGGACGCTTCTATCGCGCGGTGCCTCGCAGCAGTGCGGGTACGAATGTAGTGGACCGCTGCGGCAACGTTGCCCACGCTGCTCGTTCCGGCAGCGGCCGCCGCGGCATCGACCGCCGAGTTGGTGATTTGGAAAAGCTTTGTTTCCGGCGTGATCGGATGACCCGGCACGTGGGCGTAATAAAGAAAGATCCGCGCCCCGAGAACGACGACGACATCGTAATTGGCTAGTTGATCTGCGAGTGGTTGCTGGGCCGGAAGCAAGCCTCCTCGAAATAACCGGTGGCTCCGCGGGAACGTCCAACGTGGCGGAATCGGCTCCTGATAAACATCGGCGCTGAGGTGCTCGGCCAACGCCACTACTTCGTGCCACGCTCCGTCTTCTTCAATCTGAGAGCCGACGACCAACGCGGGATTTCGGCCTGAATCGAGCGCGCTCACAACCTGATCGAGCACCAACAAATCTGGCGAGACCGTTTGGCTAACTTGGCGAATCGCCAGAGGCTGGCACTCGTGAGTCCAATCGTCCATGGGAATCGAGATGAACACCGGGCCCTTCGGCGGCTGCATTGCGAGGTAGTAGCCGCGTGCAATCGCGGCGGGTACATCTTCGGCGCGCAGCGGCTCGTAAACCCACTTCACGTAGGGCCGGGCGGTTTCGCCGGCGCGGCTCGCGAGGAAAGGTTCGGCGAGAAGATGGCGGCGATCCTGCTGGCCCGCAGTTATGACCAGCGGAACGTGCAAGTACCAGGCATCCTGAATCGCAGAAAGACCGTTGCCGGTGCTGGCGATGGAATGCAAGTTCACGAACACCGCATTCTGCTCTGCGAGCGAATAGCCCAATGCAATGCCAGCAGCTACCCGTTCATGCAAGCCGAGGACATATTTGAAATCCGCGGGCATGTCTCGAAGGAAAGGCAATTCGGTTGACCCGGGATTGCCGAAGATTACGGTCATCCCCAGGTCGCGCAGGAGGTCGTAGGTGACTTCTCGTACCGTGCTCACAGTCTGCCCCATCAAGTTGTCGAATGTTATACCACTCATTTCATCCCGCCGTGAGGAACTACGCTCGTTGAAGGCCTGTTTGAAGTAGGGGTTGGAGAGATGGTATCGTCTCTGACTCATGGAAGAGGTCGAGGCGGACCTCTTCGTCAAATTCGTATGTCGTTGAAGATTTGCATTGTGGGTTGTGGCGCGCTGGGCAGCGTGATTGGTGCGCATTTGGCGCGCCTTGGCGATGTCGAGGTTTACGCTTACGACGTCGCCGCGGAACAGGTGATAGCGATCCGGGATCGCGGATTGCAGATCAGCGGCGCAACCGACTTTACGGTTAGGCTTTTTGCGACCTCACAAGCCAAAGAGATTCCGGTCTGCGATTTTGGAATTTTTGCCACGAAGAGCCTGCACACCAGAGCCGCGGTCGAACAGACGGCGCACATTTTTGGCGACTCAAGCGCGGTGTGTTCGGTGCAGAACGGCCTGGGCAACGAAGAGATTATCGCGGAGCGGGTGCGCAATGTAATTCGTGGTGCGACCACGATGGCAGCGCACCTGGTCGGTCCCGGCCATGCCGGATTCGAGTTCTACAGCGATTTGTGGATTGGCCCCTTCGAGCCTTCGGGAACGCCATTTGAGCGCGTGCAAGAATTTGCGGACTTGCTCAAGCGTTCGGGATTGCGGGTCGTCGCGCTGCGGGACGCCCGGGGGGCGCAGTGGACCAAACTGATTTTCAATTCCGCAGTCAACCCGGTGGGCGCGCTCACGCGGCTTCATCACGGCGCCGCTCAACGTTTGCCGGCAACCTCGGCGCTGTACGAAGCTCTTTTGCAAGAAGGTGAGTCGGTGGCGAAGGCGCTCGGAATTACATTGCATGGAGACGCGCGGGAGATGATCGCAGAGGGAGCGAGTGCGCCCGGCAAACGAAACGCGAGCATGCTGCAAGACATCGTGACTCAGCGCCGGACCGAAGTCGATTTCATCAATGGGGCGATCGCGGATTGCGGTGAGAGACTTGGTGTCCCCGTGCCGCTGAATCGCGCGCTTTGGCAACTGGTGAAAGGGTTGGAACATTCGTGGACCGAGCCAGCGTGATCGCTTGTACGGACACAAGGTCCCTCCACTTCTTCGCTTGGCTCCGGTCGGGATGACAGATTGATTTCGTTATCAGATCGTGGCCACAAATTTTCTAATTGCGAATTCTCGTCCCATCAATCTTTACGCGGAACAGAACGTAGGGTTTTTGGCGCAGATCCCGTCCATCGTGGAACCCAGCTCCGCGCTCTATTTGATTGGCAGTGAAATAGAGATAGCCGTCCGCTGCCAGGGAGAGCGTGTCGGGCCATAGTACGCGCGGATCATGGACGAGCGTCTCGATCCTACCCACCTGGGTCAATCGACGAATAGCGTCGTGTTCATAGTCGCTGAGATAAACGCGCCCCTGCGCATCAGACTCGAGGCCATCGCCGGCTCCGCCTTTTTCACCGAGATCGCGGACAGTTGCTGCCACTTCGGCGTCGGACTTGGTCCGATCGCTGAGCGCGTCCATGCTCACGCTATAGAGATGCCTGCTGGTTAGCGGACAATAGTAGAGCGCTTTTCCATCAGGGCTGATTGCGATTCCGTCGGCTCCGACAGCGAAACGTGCCGGCGGTTCTCCGGGCAGCCGCATTTGCAGGATTTCTCCTTCGACTACCGGAACGAAAACGGGGTCGGGCTTGGTCGAAGGATGGTCGTTCAGACGGCGCCAACTTTTGCCGGAGCCAAGATCGACGACGATAATTCCATTCGATCCGGTTGATGAAGAATCGGTGATGAAGGCCATGCCTTCTGCGCCACGATGCAAGTCGAAGCGGACGTCATTCAGGTAGGTCGTGGGCAGCGCGACCTCCGGGGGAAAGAGGATTTTCTTGACGACCTGGTTCGTGCCGAGGTCAACGGCGATTAACTTCGGTCCGCCCGGTCTCACTGGGCCAAACGCAATACTGCTGGTGTCGAGAATCCACAAGCGGTTTCCGCTGGGGTCGACCACCACGCTCTGCACGGACACCAGTTTGTTGGCCTGATCATCGCCGTCCGCGTACCGGTTTAACTCCGCGTTCGGGTACGGAATTGTCTTGCCATTCTTCACCTCCGCTACGGTGTATTCGATGTTGTCGCCCCACCTCGGGAAGTTGACAAAGATGCGGCCATCGTTGGCCACGGTGACGCCTGTCGGCATGGGACCGTTGAACGTCGCGACTACCTCAAGTTGGCCAATGATGTTTTCTGTCGCCAACGGTTGCGAGCTGCTCACCCCCGAAATGAAGCAGACGAGGATGAAACTTGTAAGGCGCATCAGGGTTTGCGGTTTCATGCAGAGCAGACTAGCAAGAAGAGGCCGAGTTGCGCAGCCTAAACAACGCGATCCGTTTGAATTTTTGACCTGTTTGCTATGATGCGACTCCATGGACGCTATCGTCGGCTCTGCCAGGCGCTACGAAAATACGCTGGTGGCAATTCTCTTTTTCACATGGGGCACGGTCTTCCTCGACCGCATGTCGCAACTGTATCTAGCTCCCTACTTCGCACCTGAATTTCATCTTAGTAGGTCACAGATCGGAACGCTGGCTTCGGTTCTCGCAATCGCGTGGGCGGCTTCGACCTTTTTTTTCGGCGCGCTGTCAGACCGGGTGGGCCGGCGGCCGGTCTTGATTCCCGCGGTGTTTGCCTTCTCGGCGTTGTCGTGGATATCGGGGCTGGTGCACAGCTACCACCAATTGCTATTCATCCGAGTACTGATGGGAATCGCGGAGGGACCGACGTGGTCAATCATGACGGCGCTGATCGAAGAGTCATCGCCGGCGAACCGTCGCGGAAGAAATATTGGCTTGGTCGTGAGCGCCGCGGCGCTGGTTGGTCTGGCGGCAGCGCCGGTGTTGACAACCCAAGTAGCCAGCCGCTGGGGATGGCGTCCGGCATTTTTCGTTGCCGGTATTCCGGGATTGTTGGCTGGGCTTTTGATTTGGAAGTACGTGAAGGAGCCCTCCGCAAGCGGAGAGACAACGCACCGCAAGCCATCTTTGCGCGAGTACGTTTCGATACTGCGCTATCGCAACATCTGGCTATGTTGTGTGGGCGCGACCGGTTTCATGTCGTGGCTGTTCGCACTAAGCGTATTTGCGCCGCTTTACATCACGGAAGTTGCACATGAACCGGCAACGACGGCTGGTTTTCTGTTGGGAGCGAGTGGATTGGGCAGTTTTTTCTTGGGATTTCTTCTGCCCTCGCTTTCCGACCGGCTGGGACGCAAGCCGGTTTTGTTGCTGATGGCCGCGCTGTCCGCGGTTGTACCACTCGTGTTTCTGGTTCCGGCGCTCTACGTATATCCGATACTGCTGGCGGCGATTGTCTTCGCGGCCAATACGGGTCAGGGCATCGCCAGCCTCGTCATGGTGTTGGTTCCGACTGAAAGTGTTCCGCCACAATTTCGAGCTACGTCAATCGGCCTTACAACCCTGGTTGGAGAAATCACGGGAGCGACCGGTGCGCCGCTACTGGCGGGCGCACTGGCCGAAAAACACGGCTTGGGCTTGACCATGTGGCTAGCCGCGGGCGGAAGCGCGGTGCTGTTTTGCGCGGGCCTTTTTCTACGGGAGCCCTCAGGCGGCATGGAGGTTCCGGCTATTTTGTCGTCGGCTGGAATCGCCAGGGATTCTGCCTAGGCAATATTTTTTTGGGCCGGTTGTCCGAGGGTGCGGCGAACCGAATCCAGAAAGGCTAATACCGCAGTGGAGTCCTCACGTTTTCGCCAGGCAACGTAGACCTCGATCTTGGCGTCCGGTTCGTCGAGTCGCACTGATACAAGTTCCAGGCCGGACACCGACCGATTGACGATTGCGCCGGCTCCGACAAAGATCGCCTTGCCGGACGCGACCATGATCACCCCAGCTTCTTCATGGGGCTGCACATGAGTCAAGATCAGGCGCGGTGTGAGACCTTGACGGTTGTAGAGTCCCATAACCTTGTCGTATAGGCCGCTCGAAAAAGCGCGGTCGAAGATGATCAGCGGTTCATCGGCAATGTCTTTCATCCGCACCGACCTGCGTTTTGCCAGATGGTGGTTTTTCGGCAGAGTCACTACGAACTCCTCTTCATAGAGGAGCTCACAATCGAGATTGACCTGATCGACCGGTGGGCGCAAAAAGCCGATGTCGATTTCACGCCGGCGCAGGGCCTCATTTTGATAAGTCGAAAAAACATCCCGGCATTCGACCTCGACCGAGGGAAATCGTCTGGAATTTTCGAACACGACCTTGCTGACCACGCCGCCAAAGCCAGAGGCAATCCCGATCTTGATGGTTCCAAATTCGCCTTTGTGGGCGTGGCGAGCGACTTCGACGGCGCGAACCGACTGCACGATGAGTTTGCGCGCCTCCTCCAGAAAGGCGTGCCCGGATTTGGTTAGCTCTACCTTGCGCTTGTCACGCACAAATAGTGCGACGCCCAAATAGTCTTCCAGCTGTCGGATTTGCCGGCTCAAGGGAGGTTGTGCGACGTGCAATTGCTGCGCAGCTTTGCGGAAGTTGAGGCATTCCGCGACGGCAATGAAGTAACGGGCGTGACGCAGTTCCACAGGCAGCTATTTTATACCTGCGCGGTATTTGGGCAACTGGCCGCGCTCGCGCTGCGAGTCGCGCGTCGCCCGATTCGCAAAATCGTTTTTCTTGTTGTCGACGATTGGGGCCAAAGTGCATGGCGAGCGTTTGCCCCGCAATTTTGACTACTGATACTCATCAGGTATCACACGGTAACCAAAGATGTATTGGACACTTTTTTGGTTTCAACCGATGCTCGGCGCGGTTGCCAGCGACGGCTGCGCGCACGTCCGTGGCCGGGACGTGGGGTTCCGGTGGCGACTCTTTTTTCGACTGCGGCATGGAACGGTCGACTTGGCTTAGGAACCGGATCAGTCGGCAACCTCAGCGAGGAGCAGAAGCAATGAGACTACGTCGTCTGGTGGTGATCCTGTGCGTCACCGCGGTTACGGCCATCCTGGTGCCGCATGCTTTTGCGCAAGCCACAATTACTTTCGCTCAACTCAGCGGCACGGTGCTCGATCCGACGGGGCAAGTGATTGCTGGAGCGTCGGTCACGCTGCGCGATCGCGAAACGAATCGGACTTACACTTCTGCCTCCAGCGCGCGCGGCTTCTATGTTGTGCCCAATCTTCCGCCGGGACGGTATGACATCACCGTGCAGGCGGCGGGCTTCGCCG
>Ga0209380_10002403_pt1 | contig 12027 bp, 12 predicted proteins | sample HubBroMetageWFT6_FD_188347 | JGI IMG/M metagenome (GOLD analysis project Ga0209380, IMG submission 188347) | Warmed and freeze-thawed soil microbial communities from the Hubbard Brook experimental Forest, New Hampshire - Hubbard Brook CCASE Soil... | ecosystem: Environmental > Terrestrial >...
TCTCGCGCCTCCGGGCAACGAACCCAGACAACGGTCCCGACCCGTAATATCCAGAAAGTGCAACCTCTTTCGTACTGATTCCATTCTGGATAAAGCTCTATATACTGCGACCACTCGATTGCCCCAGATGGCATCAAAATAATCCGTGAGTCTGGCGAGGAGTTGGAGGCTTGTGACGACGCGACTGAAATTGGCTTCGCTGCTTTTTTGTCTATTCGCAGCCACATCGCACGCGCATGCCGGGGTCACTCTATTTCTGGAAGAGCCCTATAGTTACGACGGCGCCTTTGCCGGAACCGGTCACGCGGCCGTTTACCTCACGCGGGTTTGCGCTGAGTCGCCACTGGTCCTGCGCCGCTGCGCTCCAGGAGAGTTGGGCGCTGTCATCAGCCGCTACGACAACATCGCCGGACACGACTGGATTGCGATTCCGCTGATCCCTTACCTGTACGCCGTCGAGAAGCCGGAGAACGTGCCCCTATCCGCGGACGAAAAATTAGCCGATTTTCTCAGAAACCAGTATCGCCGCACTCATCTCCAGTCTATTGCCCCCGACCGGCCGGACGGAGAACCAAGCGGTCGCTGGGCGGAGCCTCTCGGAGTTGCCTATCGCAGGACCATCTACGGTTTCCAGCTCGATACCACCGAAGAACAGGACGATCAGCTGATTCGCCAGTACAACTCGGCGCCAAACCGCGACCGGTTCAATCTCGTCACCCACAATTGTGCGGACTTCGCGCGCAACCTGATCAACTTTTACTATCCCAAAGTTCTTCACCGCAGGGTGGTGGGCGATCTCGGAGTCACCACCCCCAAACAGGATGCGAGGTTATTCGTGCGCTTCGGCGAACGCCATCCCGAGCTGCACTTTTCGAGCTTCGTGGTTCCTCAGGTTCCGGGCGGCATCCGGCGCAGCGGGCCCGTGCGCGGCGTTGTCGAATCGGTCTTCAGAGCAAAGAAGTATATGGTGCCGCTGCTGGTCGTCCACCCGATATTGGCCAGTTGTTTCGTCGCCGGGGCCGTAGGCGTTGGGCATTTCAATCCAGCAAAGAACGCAATGATCTTTGATCCGAGCCGCGACCTGGAACCACCCGTCACTGCGGCGCAAAGACGCGAGTATCAGAATCGGCTGGTCTCGCTGAAGCGTCCTCTCGCCGAAGGCAACCCCTGGAATGGAATCACGTGGCAACAGTTGCAGGCTGAAGCTGCGCCAGGACTCGACCATTCCGGACATCCCGTCCTGCAAATGAAAGTGGGCGATGAAACTGTCGACCTCGGACTCTCGCGAAACAACATCCTGCATACTTCCGCGCCGCCTGAGTTGACGGAGCGAATCGTCCTACTCCGGCTCCACGAAGAGTTAAAGACGGGCGGCGCTCCCAAAGCCTCTGATCAAGATGTAAGCAAGGACTGGGCACTCCTGCAAGAAGTAATCCAATCTAGCCGCAGAAAAGCCGAAGCACAAGCCACCCTAACCGCAATGCGACGACCCTAGCTGGTGTGGCGACGGGCCCACCATAGCTCACGTGGGGACGGGCGCCGCGCCCGTCCATGCGGAGCAAAGCTCGGCGCGCATTAAGCGACGCGAAACTCTCAAATCAGCATCAGCATCCTCGCCAACACTCTCACCTCAACTCATCCTTCCGATACTCATCCAAAGTAAACCCTCATCGGCTCCCGCATCTCATCGCGATACAACCCAGTCCTGAAATAAACAAACCCACGCGCCGGGTACCCGCGCCCCCCGCTAGACCGTAGGCCCTCGGTAATCGAGGATAGCTTCCAAATTCAGCCAACCGTCAATCAACCCTTCCTGGCCACGCGAGAATCGCGTCTCGAAGCGAAAATCGAGCCAACGCCCGCGCATCTCCTGCTTGGTGGAATAGAGAATTGATTTCCCATCATCATCCTGCCGCGTAACCGACAGTTCCCCATTCTGATACCGTATCGCGAGCACCGGATTCTGTGGCCGGCACCTCCTCCATTCACATACTTGTTTCCACTGCGCCAAAACCAGCCGCGTCGGAACGATAGGAAAGTCAGCCGGCAGATAAAGGCTGAACGAATAACAATACCTGCGCTGTATGTGGGCAGACAGCCACCAGGCCTCCATCAGTTCATCGCGTTCAGTGCGGCACCGTCGTCGCTGGCTTCCTCGCGACGATCGCCCGAGTGCACCGTGATTTCGCCCGCACCCCGGCCCGCCCGCAAGACCTCCGATTGCACGCGAAACGAGCCCGGCACCATCCGTATTTCAGTCCAGGAGTAGCCCACCCCACCAGACTCAAAGCCGTCGTAAACATGAATGTCTTGATGGTGAAAAATCAAGAACAACGCCACAAGACCCAAAGCGAGCAGACCGAACTTCCATAACGAAACCCGCCTCTTCGTCGAAGTGTCACTGAAGTGAGGAGCCACCGTCATACCAACAATGTAGGTCAAACGCAGGTTCCAGTTCCCCGGGAACAAAATTGCGGCCTTGAAGGCGCGCGGCTTCAGCCGCGCCGTACATCTTTTTCAAAGACTTACCGCACCGCCAAGAAGCCGTGCCCTTCAAAAATTCCAACGCCGCGATTTTTCCCGCAGGCTCTACTTGCGATGATCCGATCTATGCCACGGCAACTCCATCCAGCTACAATGTCAGCAGCATGATCGCCCATCTCCGCGGAAGACTGCTGACCAAGCACCCCAACCGGGCGGTAGTCGAAACTGGCGGCGTCGGCTACGACGTCACCATCAGCGTCCCAACATTCTCCGATCTGCCAGCCATCGGCGGCGAAGTCGCACTGCACATCCACACCCATGTGCGCGAAGATCAAATCGCCCTCTACGGATTTCTGAGACCCGCCGAGAAACAACTCTTCGAAAAGCTGATCACAGTAAGCGGCATCGGACCAAAACTCGCCATCACCATCCTCAGCGGCATGGCGGCGGACGAAATGGTCGCGGCCATCCGGGGGAACGACATCGCGCGCCTCACTCGCATTCCCGGTATTGGCAAGAAAACCGCCGAGCGCATGGTGCTCGAACTCCGCGACAAGCTACCGCCCGTCGGAGCAGGAGAAGCCCCCGCCGCACCTGCAATGAGCGCGATGGAAGAAGATGTGCTCTCAGCCCTGGTGAATCTGGGCTATCAACGAGCAGCCGCAGAACACGCCCTAGAGTCAGCAGCAAAGGACGGAGAAAAAAACGCCACTTTCGAAGCCATGTTCAGAAACACCCTGGCCGCCCTAGCCAAGTGACGCGGACCTGCCCGCGCTTTTGGGTGGTGCAGCACTTCCAGCGTCGCTGGTAAACGTCCTCGAAATCATGGAAGGCTCAATTGCAGGGCGAGCAGAACCCGAGTTCCCAGCCGCCTGTTTTGGGCCTGTCTCGCCACTCAACTTCGTCGCGTCTCGCGGGACCAACCGCACCCCAGCCGCGAAGCGGCACCATGTCAAAGCCCGCCACGGCAGTGCCGGGAAAGGAAAAGTGGAAGAATTCGGGTCCCTTCGGGGACGACACCTAGCTCGGCGACTTCCAAAGAATGGAAGTCATTGCAGGGAAGGTCAACTTCGACGGCCCAGCGGCCGACTTGTTGCTTAAGAGCTGCGAAACGCCCCAGCGCTCACCGCTTCCTGAAAACCTCAAAAATCAAATTGAAGAGCTGCACCAGCGTAATCCCGATGGTGACGTAAACCGCAATCTCCAACCGCCGCCCCGCCTCTTTAGTCCCCGCCAGCATATCCATCACTTCTTTCGTGCTCTCATGCAAAGTCTCCGCCAGTTGCTCGAAGTGCTGCGTTGACCCCCGCAATTTTTCCAGAACATGCGAAGTCGCCGAAAGCGCCGCCGCGATCTGCTCCCCATTACGAATATCGAGCTCGATCTTGCAAGCCGACCACCAGGGACTACCAGGCGGATTGTCATACATCCGCTGCCGAATCTCTTCATAAGACCGGCTGCGCAGCAACTGCACCAGCGCATGAACCTTATCCGCGCCCACCGCCGGCGTTTCGTCAGTAATGACTGCCATAACTCGCGAGTGTAGCAGCCATCCCTAAACCGGCTGAGATACCCGAAGGACAACTCCATCTGTGCCCGTCGGCCAAACCGCCCAACGTTACCCCCAAACGGAGGACGGGCGTCCCCGCCCGTCCCGCGCCGAACTGGCAACTCAGCAACCCTCCGAAACAATCTACAACCGCTTCGCTGGACCGATCTCAGCGTCCTCCGCGGTCTCTGTAATTTAAGATTTCCCCCCTCCACCATCTACAATCTCAATTCGAATGGACACCACCCGCATCGCCGAACTGCTCCAACCCTTCCTCGGATCAGCCGCCGACCAACGACTAACGCCCAACGACCTGCTTTATATATCGACGTACATCGATCTACTGCTCCGCTGGAACGCCCGCATCAACCTCACCGCTGTCCGCCAACCGGACGAAATCGTAACCCGCCACTTCGGCGAATCCCTATTCGCAGCCCGCCACCTCTTCCCCGCAAGAACCACGTTTGCGCAGCTCCCCGAGCCTGCCCTGAGCGAAGTGGAAGGGGCTCTCCAGGCCGAGCGGAGCTCGGCTAGCACTCGCCTGATCGACATTGGCTCAGGCGCAGGCTTCCCCGGTCTGCCGATCAGAATCTGGGCGCCGGACATCGAACTGACCCTGATCGAGTCCACCCAAAAGAGAGCAACCTTCCTGCGCGAAGTGACGCGCAATTTAACATTGACGAACATCAATGTATTCGCCGGCCGCGCAGAAGCCTACCCCAACCCACCCGCGGACGTAGTAACCCTCCGCGCAGTAGAGCACTTCGAAAAAGTCCTCCCAATCGCCACGGGGCTGGTCGCGCCCGGAGGCCGCCTAGCCCTCCTGATCGGCCAAGCTCAGCTAGAGCAAACTCACAACCTGGCCTCCAAACTAGTTTGGAAGCCCCCCATCCCAATCCCCCTTTCCGCAAGCCGGGTCCTAGCCATTGGTGCCAGGCAAGCCCTGGAACGCCACGGCGACAAAATCGGAGACAACGGAACCAAAGATGTAACAAGTGGGAGCGATCTGTAGAAAAGTGCCTCCCTCGATTTGTGGGTCTTCGCGAACCCAGCCACAGGTAAAGCAAAAGTGGGAATTCCAACTCGACGTCGCATAATTCAGAGCTCCCCACGGAATCCCGCCTCGAATAGATGTTCCACGTGGAACACTATCTTGGCTTGACCTATTCCCTCAGAGAACTTCGCGAGTGTTCCACGTGGAACATTCACAGCCATTTTCCCCAGGGGATGTTCCACGTGGAACATTTCTGTGGAAAGAGCGCACCCAAACAGCCGTAATCGTTTTGCATTCAGCGGAATGTGTTAACGAAGTCGGTTGCACTGAAATCTGTCATTGCAAATGCACAACGATTCGGCCTATTCTGCAAGCGTCTCTCCGATTCTTCAAAACTAAATGGGACGCGTCATCGCGGTTGCCAACCAGAAGGGCGGCGTAGGAAAGACCACGACTGCCATCAATCTGGCCTCGTCCATTGCCGCTGCAGAGGTAGACACGCTGCTGGTTGATTGCGATCCGCAATCGAATGCCACCAGTGGACTTGGCCTGGTCAAAGATCCTGAGCGAATCAGCACCTATCACCTACTCATGGGCGATGCCAGCGCGCTTGAGGCTGTGCAGAAGACTGAACTGGATCAGCTGTGGCTCATCCCGGCGCACAAGAACATGATCGGGGCGAACCTTGAGCTGATTGACGGCGAGCGCAGGGAGTTTCGTTTGCGGGATGCGCTGGCGCCTTTGCGCGAACGCTTCAACTACATTGTTCTCGACTGCCCACCAGCTTTGGATCTTCTTACGCTGAATGCGCTCGTCGCAGCGGACTCGATTCTGATTCCCATGCAGGCGGAGTACTTCGCCCTCGAAGGCGTGTCCGAGCTTCTCGACACGATTGAACGGATACGTGCGTCGTTGAATCCTGAGCTTACGATCGAGGGCGTGGTGCTGACCATGTTCGATGATCGGACCAACCTGGCTCAGCAAGTCACCACGGAGTTGAATCGATACTTTGGCGAGAAGCTTTGCAAAACTACCATCCCGCGGAATGTGCGGCTGGCGGAGGCTCCCAGCCACGGCAAGCCTGCGCTGCTTTACGATGTCCGCTCGCGGGGCGCGGAGAGTTACATTGAGTTGGCTAAGGAGATCATTGGGCACAGTCTGCCGGTCGAGATGCCTGCGCCGCCTATCGCTGAGGAGAAGCAGGTGGTGAATGCTCCGCGGTGGAAGCGGTGGATCAAGGAGCGTAATAAATTGACGACTATCAATATATTAGATCGATGAGTGTCGATGCATTGCCGAGAGATTGCCGTTGTCCGCGCGAGATCTTCGGTGACTTTGTCCCCTTAGGATGACGGCGGTTTTAAGAGTAGGCCGGCGAGTTTTGCTCGCCTGGACAGCCGGGGGCGGTTGTCCCCACGTGGTTTATGTTGGAGGGTTATGACAACTACGGTGATTTCGGACAAGGTTGAGAAGCGGCGGGCTTTGGGGCGGGGGTTGGATTCGTTGCTGCCTTCGGGGCCGCGGGTGGTGGAATCTGGCGGCGCAGTGCCCGCGCCACACTCCATTGTTTTGCCTCAGGTGCAGGCTCACGCGGCGCGGGGTGACGCGGTGGTTGAGATTCCGCTTGAGCTGATTGATGAAAATCCTTATCAGACGCGGTATTTTGCCAAAGACCAACCGGCTTCGGAGGATTTTGTTGCTACCACTCTGGAGGAATTGGCGGACTCGATCCGGGCGAATGGGGTGATCCAGCCGATCTCGGTTCGGCCGGGGGCGGAGGGGCACTATGTTCTGATTTTGGGGGAGCGGCGTTGCCGGGCTTCGAAGATTGCGGGCAAAGCTACGATTCCGGCGATTGTGCGCAAGGTCTCCGACCAGCAGGCGGCGGAGATGACGGTGGTTGAGAACCTGCAGCGGCAGGATCTGAATTGCATGGAGCAGGCGGCCGCGTTCTCCAAATTGAGCCAGGATTTCAAATTGACGCAAGAGCAGATTGGGCAGCGGGTGGGGATTTCGCGGGAGTCGGTTTCGAATTACATGCGTTTGCTGCGGCTGCCGGCGTCAGTGACGCAGTATCTCCAGGAGGGACGGTTGGGATTCAGCGAGGCGCGGGTGCTTTTGACCTTGCTTGATCCGAATATGATTCCGAAGATTGCCGATGAGGCTGTGCGGAAACATTTGTCGGTGGAACAACTGGAAGACCTGGTCTTCAACACGAATGTGCCTTTACAAAAGGAGAAGCAGCCGGGAACGGCACGCTGGGTGGATCCGAATGTGCGGCATGTGCAGACAGAGCTCGAACGGACCTTGGGTGTGCGGGTGCGGATTCGCGATCGCAAGGGTAAAGGGAAGATAGAGATCGAGTACGCGACGCTGGAGGATTTTGATCGGGTGGTGGGGATGTTGAAGGGCAAGGGCTAGTCGTCTGTCGGTCGTCGTTGGTCTTTGGCCGTTGGCCTGTCGCAACGGTCTTTCGCCCTTCCAGGGCTATTTCATTCCTGGCTGCGTACCCAGGGCTTCGCCGTCGGCTGCATTCTTTCGCTGCTTCGCAGCTGTCACGCTGATGCGGATTGCGGAATCCCGATCGGCACGGATCTGAGTAGTAAACGCGTGGGATAGCGGCCCGAATTGTTACGTCTCGCGCGGTTGTGATATCGACTCTTGCCTCGGAAGTGGGAAATTCTCATCACACCACGAAGAAGGTTGGGTCGGGTCGGAATTCTTGTGAGCAAGAATCTGAGTAGTAAAGTGTGGGATGATTGGCGATCTTCAAGTTCAGCGAATGGCGGGCGAGGGCGCCCGCCCCCCACAATCTTTTAGGGAAAGTGGGATTTTGTTCAGTTTCAGTTCCCGGCTCTGGGTCGGGGCGCGAACATGTTCATGACGGAGGAGCAAAAGGTGTTGCAGGCGGTGGCTATGCAGCTTATGAATGGAGACGAAGTTGCGATTGAGGAGGACCAGAAGCTGCGAGTAAAGCGGGTGGGGAGTGGGCGTTTGCGGATGGTGCAGTTCAAATTGAATGGGCGGATGTTTGAGGCCATCGAGCAGAATCCTGACAAGCCTAGCCGGTGGGGAAAACTGGCGCGTGAGAAGCATCAGGTGGTGCAGTTCCGGGATTTGGCGACGCATAAGTATGTGGCAGTCGCGGTGGATGGGGAAATCACGCAGTATGGGCGTGGTTGATTGCGAATATATCCTGATTGACCGTTGCGGGATTCGGTTTCGATTCCAGTTTTCTCAGTGGTCCCGTCTTTGCCTGACCGGAAAAGGATGGCCCAACTGAGCGCAGAGATTCTTCGTCGGGCACCTTCGCTCTGCGAAGGTGCCGCTTCCTCAGGATGACAGCGGAGATTTATTTGGTAGATGCATATTCGCGGGGACGAATCAAGGTCGTTAGCTGTGGAATGAGAGGAGCGTTTTGCTGGGCGGACACTAATGCGCGCGCGACAAAAACCTAGGTGAGTGGGAGAGTTGGTTCCGGCTAGGGGCGTTTGGCTCTATTGCCAGGGGCTTGGGATCACATATAGTTCTTACGCTGGAAATTCGGCTCGACCTTTTTTTTTGTCCTTTCGAGGAGAAATCCATGAGGGTCTCGCGTTTGGTAGTTCTTGTCGTGCTGTTTTCCGTCGCCGCGTTTGCGGAGACGCCGTTGACGTTCACCTATACAACGATCAAAGTTGCAGGGGCGCAGAGCACCGCGATCTATGGCATCAATAACGCTGGGGCGATGGTTGGATCGTACGTCGACGGGAGCGGAGTGCGGCATGGGTTCGCGCTCTCGGGCAAAAAGGTGAAGAAGATCGATGATCCGAAGGGGACGGACACTTATTGTTTCGGTATCAACAAGGCGGGGGCGATCGTGGGCTATTACAGCACTTCGAGCCATGTGGCTCAGGCTTTCTTGTTTGCGAAGGGAAAGTTCACGGACATTGGCCCGTCCGGTTCGAGTGGATCGCAGGCTCTTGCGATCAATGATCAGGGAGACATCAATGGAAATTTCGCGGACTCGAAAGGTTCGCATGGATTTCTTTTGAAGGGCGGAATTTATAAAACGCTGGACGTGCCCGGGGCTGAGGAGACGCTGGGCGGAGGGATTAACAACGCTGGGTTGATGACCGAGGTATGGCTGGATTCGAGCTTCAGTTCGGAATCGTCGCTTTACAACGGCAAGACGTATAAGACGATTAATGTGCCGGGAGAGCCGAACTCGGACGCCGCCGCGATCAATGGTCTGGGTGACATTGTTTATTCGTGGGAAGGTACGGGCGACACTTACGGCGGCGCGCTGCGGCACGCTGGCAAGGTCTACAAGTTTCACGTCCCCAAGGGCGATCGGACTTTCGGGTACGGGATCAATGACCACAATGTCATCGTTGGGGCGTTCACCGATGACAACGGAGTTCTGAGCGGTTTCTCGGCGACGTATTGAGGATCAACAACGCCGGTGACGTGGCGTTGCGATTCGGAGGTCGGAGGGAACTTGCTCGATTTTAGCGGCGCTCGATCTGCACAGTGGGCATGTAGTTGGGCAGTGGAGCGGCGTCACCGCAGCCGGGAGTTTATTGCATTGTTAAAAGATTTGGACCGTTACTATCCGGCTGAATGCACGATCCGGCTAGTGTTGGACAATCACTCTGCGCATATCTCCAAGGAAACCCGAGCTTTCCTGGCCAGCAAACCCAATCGGTTCAAATACGTGCTTACGCCTACCCACGGATCCTGGCTGAACATCGTGGAGACCCTCTTCGGCAAGATGGCTCGCACGTTCCTGCGCCATGTCCGGGTGCAATCTTGGGAGGAGCTGCGGGACCGAATTCTGAAGGGCATCGAGGAAATCAATGCCCGATCCGGTCGCGCATCGATGGAAGAAGTTTGAGGCCCTCACCGAGGACTAATATGATTATATTTTAGTGAAACGATATACTAGTACTTCAGTAAGGGATTGCCTCATGCCTCGGATTTCGAGAAGGACCTTTTTGAAGACCGCCTCCGCCTCGGCTGCATGCGCGGCGGTAGGGAACAGCGCGCCTTGGCTGATGGCGAACGCCCTCGGCCTGCCGCTCGGATTGCAGTTGTACTCCGTGCGCGATCTCTTGCCCAAAGACTATGAAGGAACGCTCAAGCAGTTGGGCACAATCGGTTATCGCGAGGTCGAGGCCGCGGGCTTCTTCGACCACACCCCCAGCCAAGTGAAGCAAGCGATGGATCAGGCGGGGCTGCAATGTGTGAGCGCCCACTATCCCATGGCGCAACTTAATCCAAAATTGGACGAAATAATCCAGTTTTGCAAGGATTTGGGGCTGAAATTCATCGTCTGCGCGTCGCCTGCGTTGAAGGATCCGTCGCGCGTCAAGGACCCCGGATCTCGCGCGGCCAGGGAAGCGATGACCCTCGACGACTGGCGCTGGAATGCGGAGCAGTTCAATCGTATCGGGGAGCGTGTGAATTCGGCGGGAATCCGCTTCGCATACCACAATCACATGACCGAGTTCCGTTCGGAGAACGGTGTGGTGTTTTACGACGAGCTGCTGCGCTTGACCGATCCCGCGAAGGTGACGATGGAGCTCGATTGCGGCTGGATGGTGCTGGGCGGCAAAAGCCCGGTCGACTACCTCACCCGATACCCTGCGCGTTTTTCGATGCTACACGTTAAAGACTTCAAGCTGACCGGCGCAGCGCCGGGGTCCGAGCCGCCGCCTTCGACGGAGTTGGGACACGGCAATATCGACTATCATCCGATTTTCGCAGCGGCAAAGAAGGCCAAGATCGAGCACGCTTTCGTCGAGCAGGAAGAGTTTGACATGCCCCTGATGGAAGCCCTGAAGATCGACGCGGCTTACATGCGCAACTTCACGGCGTAGAAGAATTTCCGTGGGATGTTGTTCCCTTGTATACCTTCGTGTCCTTCGGGGTTGACGAAGTGAAAATGCTGGAACCACAAAGGACACAAAGGACGCCATGACGCCCTAGCGCAGCATGCTCCGGATCGCCAGGTCCAAGCCGACCATTAGCACTGCAGAGGCGGGGATCACCAGCAGCGCCGTCTTCAACCGTAACGGGTCGCCACCGGCGATGGCGCCGATAATGCGTGAGCTGACCGCCAGGCCGGTCCATCCACAAGTAATAACGAAGCCGATAGCCGTTCCGGTCATGCGCGGAAAGACATCACCGACGATGGCCAGCGTGGTGGGGAAGACGGGCGCCATGGAGAGTCCGCTAAAAAAGACCAGCACCAAGGATGCCGAAGGCTTGTTGGTCCGCAGCATCAGGAAGGTCGTGACCGCCATCGCGACAGATCCGACCAGCGTGACGGTAATGGCGGGCACATGGACCAGAATCGGTAAGATGCCGGCGCGGCCGATCAGCAGGCCGAGCGCGAATCCCAGGGAAAGAATGTTGAGCGCGCGCGATTCCGGGATGCCCTGCGCGATGAGATGGCGGACCAACCAGTTCCATATGCCCACTTCGCAGCCGATGTAGAGAAACAGGAAAAGTCCGATCAGAAAGAGCAGTGGGCGCCCGAGTACCGGTCCCGCATCCGTGAGCACGAAACCGCCGGCGCCGGTGGGCGCAGGCATTGTGGTGAGGATCTGCATCACCAGCGTGACCACTGTAAGGGATGCGATGGTGTAGCAGAGGCGAGCCCAGTTCCGCCCAAAAAGATTGGCGGCGATGAACGGTGTGGCGAGTCCGCCAAGGCCGAAGAAGAGGTTGACCAGGTTCAACGCGATGCCGCGATGGGCTTCGCCTACATCGCTGACCAGAGCATTCGCCGCGGTCACCAGGATGCCGCCGCCTACGCCAAGCAGAAACATCAAGAGCAGAACACCGCGGAAGCCCGGCGAGCGCGGCAAGGCAAAGAGTGCGATAGAGATGAAGGCGAGGCCGAGAATGAGGCCAAGCTTCTTGCCTTCGTTATCGATCAGCGGGCCAGCGGCGAGCGAAGCGAGGATCAGACCGAGCGCTTGCGCAGAGGCGATGGTGCCGTTCTGGCTGGGCG
>Ga0209380_10002405_pt1 | contig 12015 bp, 11 predicted proteins | sample HubBroMetageWFT6_FD_188347 | JGI IMG/M metagenome (GOLD analysis project Ga0209380, IMG submission 188347) | Warmed and freeze-thawed soil microbial communities from the Hubbard Brook experimental Forest, New Hampshire - Hubbard Brook CCASE Soil... | ecosystem: Environmental > Terrestrial >...
TGGAAAGTGAGTGCGCATCTGTTCTGCGCTCCAATCTGGCACTCGGCCAGTAACGAGCGGCGTCGCAACGACGCTGATCAAAGCCCAGAGAGGGACGCTCAATGCAGCGGCTGTCATCATGTTGTCGACGTAGGCGTCGCGTGCGGGAGCCATGCTCACCGAAAATGCCGCGCCCACGAACATCGCCAGCAGCACATCCGCGAGAGTGTTCGGGACAGTGTAGATTAGCGCCGCACTGGCAACGCCGCCGGCAAAAATTCCGAGCAGGATTCTTCTCGAATATCGGTCCATGGATTTTGTCCGTATGGGGCGCCACAGAACCCCTTGCCGCTAACCCGATTTCGTCAGTGGCGTTCGAGGATACTACAGACCATATTCTGACGCGCATGGGGTCGGTGTGCGGGTGGTGGAACACCGTGGCCGCCGCCGCGGTCAATGACGTGTATTCGCGCTTGAAGTCTTCAATCTGCGCCGGAACACACTGGAGCCAATCGTTGTAATTGCAGTGTGGCAACTACTCTGCGACCGAGCGGGAATTCTTTTCGTTCTGCCCGGTAAGAGTAGCGTAATTTCCATTGTTTTTCCCGTTTGCAATACCCTCCTCGGCTTGATGGGAGTAGCTTTATGGAGGCCGGTTTGGCTGCGATGACTACCTGGGTCGACTACCTCCCTCTGGCTACCTGTTACCCCCACTCACTACCTCCGATAAAGGTAAATACAATAAATAAAGAATAAGAATAATGTAGTGACCTACCTGGGGTATTGGCTGGTATCCATCTCCAATTGGGGATCAGGCTACTTTCTCAAGTCCCACCGCCAACGCGACAATGTCGGTTCAGCAGCGCCGGACAAGCTGTGCCCATCCAAATCGCGCGATACAACCCAACCCTGCGGTGCGGCGAAAAAAGCGCGGGTTCCAGTCGCCTGAACCATCACCGCGAGATTGCGAGTTTGTGAAATGAAGATCAATGTGGAACTGTTTGGTCTCGAAGTGAAGCACTTCAGCACCAACACGATTACGGTTGCACAATCCGTATGGGAGGGTCGAGTCCAGACTCCGAAGACGGCAAGTGCTTTCCGTCAGGTTGACTTGCATCCAACCATTGCGGACATGCTCCGCGATTTCGTTGGAGACCGCAAGGAGGGTTTCCACGGCTTTCGCCGGTTCCGTGTTACCCACCTCGAAACGAGCTGCGTGCCACCCGCCCTCATAAAGTACTGGACGGGCTATGCGCGTCGAGTGACGGTGAAGCAGTTCGACAGACCGTCACTGACAGATACATCAAGATGGGGAAAGACACGAAGTTTCGTGCGGACGTTGCGGAGCGCATCGGTCTTGCTTTTGAATTACCGAAGCCCGAAGCGGTCGAAGCTGTTCCAAATGTTCCAAGTTCTCGCGAAACGGAGGTTAGCGTAAACGTCTGAGAATCCAGGAGAAGGTTGGCTCCCCGGGCTAGATTCGAACTAGCAACCCTTCGGTTAACAGCCGAATGCTCTACCGTTGAGCTACCGGGGAACAGGCAAGTTGGACTTTTAATTTACATTAGTTTGCAGCGCGGTGCCACATCCCTCACTGTAAATTTGCGTCTGGCTTGAGTCCAACGCGAGCGGTTCGGATTCTGTTTGCTTTAGGTTTAGGGCTACTTTTCCGATGTGGCGCTAGCTTCGACGAGTTTGTGAACAGCAGGCGCTACGGCAAGAAACAGATCGGCGACTGGTTTTTCTGCTTGTTGAAATATTGCAATTTGTTCCTTGTGCCAGGAATCAGGTCCTCGTTCGCCTTTGTCAATGTAATCGAGTGCTTGCAGTCCAGCGCCGGCGAGCGAGGAAAGAGTCTGTGAAACGGGCGCAAGTTCTTTTAGTAAGAATGAATTCTGAAGCAGGGGGCGCAATTCATGGCCATTGTCGCGCCACGCGAGCAGGAGGACGCGAATATTCGATTTCGCTTTTGCATCCTGAAATTTGCTGCTAACGAATTGATCCACATCTTGAGAGAATTGCCGAGCGACTTCACTCTCGGGAAGAACCGCATCAACCATTCGATTCAGTGGAATGTCACTTGTCTGAATACCGCCAGCCTTTTCCGCTTCCTCCTCACGAATTTGGAGGCTGGCGGGTTCTGCTACGTCTGCCAGTGTGAGAAGCGCAGCAATATTATCGGTGCCGGCCATGCGTGAAAGCATTAAACGCACATTCGAGCGGTGCCTGAGCCCAAGCAGTTCGAGGTAGCGACTCACCGCGCTCAACCGGATATACATCGAATTAACGTCCTGCACCTGGGACGCTGACCACAATCGCTCCGAGATTGCTGCCGCGCGAGGCCAAATTCGCGAATCAATATTATCGTCGGTGATGAACTCGGCCCACATGCAGGCTTCGCCTCCGAGGATACGTTTCTGTTGATCAGCGTTCAGTGTTGCATCGGCATCTGACATCGGATCCACCGAATAATATTTTTTCGCAGGCGCCATGGCATCGAGATAGTAACCACTGGAAAGAATTCCGCTATATCCCTGCTTCGCGGCCGCTGCGAGAGAATCCTGGCCGCGCCACGATTGAATAACACTGTCCTTCGGCATGCCTGGAGCCAGGATCTCGTCCCAACCGACCATTATTTTATGGTGCTTGCCGACAATTTTCTGAACCCGAAGAGTGAAATACTCTTGTAGTTCTTGATTGTTCTTTAGGTGATGAACGCGCATGAATTCCCGGATTTTGGGGTTCGCGTCCCACTGTTTTCCGTTTACCTCGTCGCCGCCTATGTGAAAGTAATAGTCCGGAAAAAGCTCGCTCATTTCACCGATAAACTTGTCGAGAAACTCGTACGTCGGCTCCCGCGACGGGTCCATTACGGGATCGAAAATTCCCCACCTGCGCTCAATCTGGTACGGGCCCGGTCCACTCGCAAGCTCGGGATACCCGACAAACCAGGCAGTGCTGTGTCCTGGCATATCAAATTCGGGTACAACTCGCACACCGCGATCACTCGCGTAGTCGATGAGATCGCGAATCTCGGCCTTCGTGAAATATTGTCCGTCCGAACCCATTTCGACTAGTTTTGGAAATTGGCTGCTCGCGATGCGAAAGCCCTGATCGTCTGAAAGATGCAAGTGCAGCACGTTCATTTTGACCGCTGCCATCCCATCAATGTTGCGCTTGAGCGTGGCCACAGAAATGAAGTGACGGCTGACGTCAATGGTGAGTCCGCGCCACGGGAAGCGAGGCGAGTCTTCAATGTGCACTGCTGAGGCGACAAATCCACCAGGCGTGACTTCGACAAGCTGAAGAAATGTCTGCAATCCGTGGATCACTCCGAGGGCGTTAGGAGCCGTGAGTTTCGCGCCGGATGCGCTGACATCAAGGGTATAGCCTTCGTCTTCGTTTACATCTTGAATGGGTTTGCTCGCGTGCTGTGCACGGACCAGCAGTGTGGCTTTCGCATGATTGCTGACTTGATTGCTGATGGGAATGCCGGTGACATGAGAAAGATCGCGGAGGAATCTTTGGGCGGCGCGATCGATGCGCGGTTCCCGGTATCCTTCGAGTTCGACCGAGAAGGATCCATCAATTGGGAGCACGCCGGTTCCCAGTCGCATGCTTGATGGCATTGGCATCAAAGTGGATTGGGGTCCTGACTGAGCCGAAGACGGATACGCAAAGAAACAAAGAATCAAGATGAGCCAGAGGATTCGCATTTTCCTTTTATGATTCCGCTGAAGAATTAATTAAGGAGCAAATTTATCCGAACCTTCCGAAGAATAGTACACATTTGCGAGGTGGCTGACGTCAAGCCGGCCTACGGCGCTTGGTGTGATGCAATGGCCTGATCAGGGTTGGATATGGATCAGGCCGGGTGCGGGTTTTGGGGTTGGGGTGCCTGGGCGCCAGCGCGATGGATGGATTGACTTGGCGCGGAGTTTGTTGACGAAGAGCCCTGCGTTGATTGAGCCGGAAACGAAGTGGCCGACCTTGAACGGGCCTACTACCTTTTCAGTTTTGATCCAGTGAAGGGCGCTGCTGATGGTGCAGCCGCACTGGGAGCAATCGGGCGTGCCGCCGAAGACGCAGGGTTCGACGCGACTTTTGAGGTCGGCGGAATAATTGGCGGACATTTTCGCGAACAGGCAATCGTCGGGATTCTCGGGCGGGCGGAGGAGCGCTTCGCCCATGCCTTTCGTGAAAAGGAATTTTGGAAACTTCTTGTACATCACGGGCAGCTCGCGTGCGAGGATTTCGCGGTGTTCCGGCAAGAGCTTCTCCGCGCTTTCTTCTCCGATTTGCGGCGTGTAAACGCTGACCCAAACGCGATTCACTTCGGGCCGAGCGCTCCAGAACGCGACGTACTCCTCGAGATAGCCGGGGCGTTCGAACATCGGGCGCGTGATCACCCAGTGCACGTTGATTTCGCGGCCTTCGATATTTTTCAGGATGCGTTCGTAGGTAGCGGGCTGACGGCGGATGTCGTGGTGTTCGGGAAGGCCGTCGATCGAGACGGCGACACGAACGCGCGGGAGCTTCATCCACTCGACGGGAATGGGAATCACTGCGCTGGTGACCACCAGCGTGAAAATATTCATGCCGCTGAGAATCGGGAGAATGCGGCTGAGTTCTTTGTGACGGACGAGCGGTTCTCCGCCAACCAGGGAAACGTGAATCGGCTTGTGCTTGCGGACAAGTTCGACTACACCGTTGACGAGAGCGTCACCGCGGAGATCGTTGAGCTCTCGAAGAGTGGTTTCGCCGCCGAGGTGCGAATCGCCGTAGGCGTAACAGCCGGGGCAGGTGAGCGGACATTCGCGAGTGATTTCGATGGAAAGCATGGGGACTTTACCGGTGAGAATATTCCCCCAGGCAGAGAGAATTTCGCGCTTGGAGAGGCTTGGGTTAGGAGCACCGAAGGGCATAGACCCTCATTATGACTCAAACGGAGAGAAAAAGTTTCAACGTTGCCTGGGGAACACCAGGGGCGAATTGAATTCTAGTGGAGAGAACTAAAATCCCATATTATCCCGCCGGTTGGAGTCTCTAAATCTGAACGGTTGGAACATAAACGAGGAGGACATTTCATGAGTAAGAGGATTTGGGTGGTCGCCATCGCGCTGTGCGCTGTGTTTGCGCTTAGCGCAGTTCTCTTTGCGCAGCAAGGACCGCGCGTAACCGTCGGTGAGAAACACGGAAACATGCGAGCGGCGCAAGAATACATTCAGCAGGCGTGGTTAAAGGTTGACGAGGCGCAAAAAGATAACAGGTACAATCTGGGCGGACATGCGGGAAGGGCGAAAGAACTTCTGGCGCAGGCGAGCGAAGAGATAAAACTTTCCGCCGAAACCGCCAACTCACACCACTAACTGCATCTGAATAAAGGCGCGGGCGGCTTCTCGAGACTTTTACATGGCCGCCCGCAAGTCCTTCCGCACAAATCACTCCACGGCTGCGTTCTTTCTGCCTCTATTCGAATCAAACGACCGCGATTTGTTTGCGCAGATCTCCGGTGAAAAGGCTCTTGGGAATCATCGCGTGGACGCCGCGCACGATGTCGACGACTTGCGTCACGCGGAAACTGACCGCGATGCTGCATAGGGCGTAGGCGTCGAGCTTGGTGAGGTTGGTGCGAGCAGCGAGGAAATTAATGGCGTTGCGTGCAGCCAGACTCATGGCGACGTTCAGGTCTTTGTCCAGTCCGAGGATGATCCAGTGCGTCGAGGTCTCGGCGATGGGCCAGGCGAAATTTTTCTGTTTGTGGAGAACTACCTGGATACGCAACTCCTGCATGCGCGTCTCGAGGGCGGTGATGGTGATTTCGCCATCGCCCTGCACGGCGTGGGAGTCGCCGGTGAAAATCAATGCACCGGGCTTCCAGACGGGAACATTGTGGAGCCTTCGGCCATTTCGCTGAGGTCTGTATTGCCCGCATGCGGGCCCGGAGGAACGGAGCTCGTGACGCCCGGACTCAGAGGCGGAAAGTATCCGTCGGGTGGGGCCACACCGAGAGTCCCCTGAAACGGCTTTAGTGGAACGTGAATGTCCTTGGCGAACTCGGCCGTCATTTTCGGAAGGTCTAGATTTAGATATTTCACTTGGCCATCGGGAAAATCCTGCGGGAGCAATCCGGTTCCCAGCGCGCCGGGGTTATTGAAAACGGCGCCCCAGTTGAAGGGAAGAATCCGCTTGTAGCGAACCTCGAGGACGTCGCCGGGTTCGGCACCGTTGACGTAGATAGGACCGATGATCGAGTGCGGCCCTTTTCCGGGATTGCTGACGCGGATTTTCGCTAACGTCTCGACGGGAACGCCTGGCTGCATTTGATTCAGAAAGTGCGACCAGGTGTTGGGGAAGCTGACGGTGTCGCCGGAGTCGATCTTGAGGATGGGAGGGAGCGTGGTGTCATAGACTCCCATGTGGACGGTTTGATCGTTGGACTCGACGACGTGGACGTGGCCCTCGTCCTCTTTTTTCTTTTGCGCGAGGGGCGATTCGCCGGTAGCGGCGGCGGTTGATTCTGCTAAATCTGTGGCGTACGCAAACTTCGTGAACCATGGGCCGACTGTCGCCAGTGCGCCCATAAAGCTACTTGCGCGGAGTAGCTTACGACGCGAACGGCCGCGAGCGGTGAGATGGCCGTCGAACTGAGCTTGATTGATCTCGTCCATGTGCTGGAGACGATCGGCGGAGCGATTCGTGAAGGCCGAGTCTTTGATGTCTTCACGGAATACGCCGGTGCCTTTTTCGTCGCCGCATCCGAAGAGATTGCCACATGAGTGATGGTGCGGCTGGGGCTGGCTTTCTGGGCCTTGCTCGTGGTCGTGTGACATGATCTTCTCCCGGATGGATTGCAAAAAGACGGGTTGTTTCGGGCCGCACGACGGGGCCTTGGAAATTCTCCCGGATTATACCCGTAATGAAACGCTATCTGTCGGCGTCTCTCGCGAGGGAGTTCGAGCCCAGACTGCAATCGCCGCAAGAAGCGCCAGTTCATCGCAGCTCTGGCCGGGCAATATCGCTCACGCTCGGAGTTCGTACCGAGCTGCTAGGCCTGGTCGATTTCCTTTTGCGCGCTCGAAACTGTCTCGGGCAGGATGGGCGGGTCCCAAAGCTGGCGAAAATACGTCATGGCGATTCCCCAATGCGCCATGGCGCATTGTTCGTCCTGCGCAGCTACAGCCTGAAATGCGCTGCGGGAGTCTGCATACGCAAAGGAGTGGAGCAGGGCGACACCTCGGTCGAACTGCTGCTGAACTTCGGGCTGACAGGAAATTGGAAAGGAGACGCCAAGTTTTTCGGGTGCAGCATGGCTGTGGGCCTCCTGCGCAGCAGAAGACACGGGAAGGACAAACAGCGGCGCAAGGAAGACGGGCCGCAAATGACAAGCTTTTCCCCCGAGGTTGCCTGGCAATCTTGCGCTGAATATTACTCTGACGCGGGGGAAAATGCCCGTGGCTTCGATCGTGCCATCGACGTTCCTTGACCGATGTGCGGGGGTCGTCTAGACTCATTGTTTCGTTTGGGTGCGCGATTCGTTCCAGTAAGACAACGGAATTAGCTGGCGAAACTCGGCTGGCGCGCGGCACGTACTACATACAGAGATTGAGCGAAAAGCAGAGGAGAGGGATCGTTGCCGAAACGCACTTTTCAGCCGCATGTGCGGCGCCGCCATAAGAAGCATGGATTTCGCGCGCGAATGAAGAGCCAGGGTGGACGGAAGGTACTTGCGACACGCCGCAAGAAGGGGCGCCACAGTCTTACGCGCGTCTGACACGCCGCGGCATGATTTTCCCCGCACCGCTCGCCTGGTGCGCCGGTCGGAGTATGACGCGGTGTATCGCGAAGGCCGCCGCCGGACGAGCCGAGAATTTGCCGTTTTTCTTCGCGCCAATGGCCTCGATGAAAGCCGGTTCGGATGGAGCATCAAGAAAGCGCTGGGGAGCGCGGTAAAACGCAACCGCATTCGCCGGCGAATCCGCGAAATCGTACGACTGCACCGACAGGAGATTTCTCCAGGATGGGACATAGTGATTCATCCGCGCACGTCAGTGGCTACGGCGGAGTTTGCGGTGGTGACGAGCGAGTTGCTGAAGCTGCTGCCGAAGCGCGACGCGACAACTTGAAGCAAGGTTCTCTTCGGGAGCCCCTGCGTTCGGCAGGGAAATGGATTTTGCTGCTGTTCGTTCGGATTTATCAGGTTTTTCTCTCGCCGTTTTTCGGCGGTGCCTGCAAGTTTTATCCCTCGTGTTCGAGATATGGATATGAAGCGATTGCGAAGCATGGAGCGTGGCGCGGAAGTGTGCTGGCTGTGAAGCGATTGCTGCGCTGCCGGCCGTTTACGAAGGGCGGATTTGATCCTGTGCCGGATGTTGAGGAATTGACGGAGCGGCGCGCGAAAGAGAGCGCCAACCTCGCGGGAAATGCCGAGAGGAAAGGGTTCGCGCAGTGACGGAAATGAACGATCAGATTCGCGCGATCGTTTTTATTTTGCTCGCGCTTCTGATTCTTTTTACCTGGGGACACTTCTTCAAGCCGCCGGTTCCGGCGCCGCAGCAAACACCCGCGGGGAACACGCAGGTAGCACCTGGCGCGAGTGCGGGATCGCAAGCGTCCGCCGCAGGTATGGGCGCGCTGCCAGCTGCCGCGAGCAAACCTCTATCAGCGGGCGCAGTGCAAGCCACGGAAGAAAAGACAACCGTGGTGGAGAGCCAACTCTATCGCGTGGAGTTTTCAAATCGCGGGGGCGTGGTGCGGAGTTGGAAGCTCAAAAAATATCTGACCGACCAGAAACCGCCGCGGCCGCTGGATCTTGTGAACGCAGACGCTGCGAAGCAACTGGGCTGGCCTTTCTCGCTGGTTCTCACCGATAAGCAACTCGAAGCGCAGGTGAATTCTGGGTTGTACGAAGTGACTCCCGCAGCGTCGGGAGCGAGCGGGGACTTGCAGGCGCCGGCTGATGTGACGTTTCACTGGAGCGACGGCCACGTAGATGTGGTGAAGAGGCTTTCGTTCACACCGGATTATGAGTTGACGGTGGAGTGCACGGTTACGGTGGACGGCAAACCGGTTCCGGCTGCGATTGCGTGGCGCGGCGGATTCGGCGACAAAGAGGTCTTCAACGCGGCGCAGCTCGTCACCGTTTTTTACAAACAGAACGACAAGCTCAATCTGCTGCAGTACAAGAAACTCGGCGTATCGGGGAATCAAGCGGAGCCTGCGGTGCAGAGCGGACCGCTGGAATATTTGGGCGTCGAGGATCAGTTCTTCACCGCTACCTTCATCCAGGACGGAAACAACCTTTCACTGTGGCACTGGATGCAGAATCACGATGTGCTTGTGGAGGGAAAGACGGTCGGGGAACCGGAAGCCGAGATGGCGGCGGGGACGGCGGAGCCGGCAGCTTTAAAGGCGCGCGTATACGTTGGCCCGAAGGATTTGACGCTGCTGAGCAAGGTGAAGCCGCCGCTCGAGGAGTTGGTGCAGTTTGGATGGACCGGGATTATCGCCAAGCCGATTTTCGAGATTCTGAAATGGATTTACCGATTTGTTCCGAACTACGGATGGGCGATCGTGATTTTGACGCTCATTATCAACATGGCGATTTTCCCGTTGAAGATGAAGAGCTGGCGCTCCATGCAGAAAATGCAGAAGGTGGCGCCGGAGGTCCGCCAGATTCAGGATCGCTACAAGAAATATTCGATGAGCGACCCGCGCAAGAAAAAGATGAACGAAGAAGTGATGGCGGTGTATTCGCGCGAGGGCATCAATCCGATGGGAAGCTGCATTCCGATGCTGTTCCAGATGCCGATCTGGTGGGCGCTATGGCGAGTGCTGAATGGCGCGATCGAATTGCGGCACGCGCCGTGGATTGGCTGGATTCACGATCTTTCCGCGAAGGATCCCTATTATATTTTGCCGATTGCGATGACGATTACGATGTACCTGACGACGAAGATGACGCCGCAGACGACCGCCGATCCTTCGCAGCAGAAAATGATGCAGCTCATGCCGCTTTTTATGGGCTTTATTTTCTTCCGGTTGTCGAGCGGGCTGAATCTGTATATGTTTACGAGCAACCTCGTCGGCATGGGGCAGCAGTATTATCTGAACCGCACGGAGCCGCTGCCGTCGAGAAGCAAATTCAAGAAGAAAAACGAATGATCGAAGGGCGACGTCCGGCCGGGAAACGGCCTCCGATGAAAGAGAAGCCGCGCGAGGAAGCGCATTTTGACCGTGCGCGCGCGGTGGAAGAGCTGAAGCGTTATCTCGATGTGTGCGTACGCGGGATGGGGCTGGAACTCGATTACGAGATTTCTTCGGATGGTGCGGGCACGCAGGGTGATGGTGGTCCGCAGGCCGGGGACGTGGTGGTGGCGTTCCGCGGCGCGGATGAAGCATTGCTGCTTGAACACAACGCTGAGCTGCTGCTGGCGCTCGAACATGTGGGGCATCGCTGGCTGCGGCTCGACCCGCGACTACACGATCACGTGCGATTCGATTGTGGGGATTATCGAACGACGCGGCTCGAAGAATTAAAATTGTCTGCGCGTGTGGCGGCGCAGCGCGTGCGCGAGACGGGGCAACCGTTCCGATTCAATCCAATGTCGTCGCGAGATCGGCGGCTGATTCACTTGGAATTGAATGGCGCGGCCGGAGTGCGGACGATGAGCGAAGGCTCCGGGGATCATCGCCAGCTTGTGATTTATCCTGCGAACAATACGAACAAGAGGTAGTTTCGCCGCTTCATCGTTTCCCGCCACGATGTTTTCCGCCCCAGAGGCACTGAAACACAGAGTAAAGATCCGGGGGGAATCTACACTTCTATCGTGTAGCCCTTTTTTCCTACATTGAAAGCTTGCGTGGCACCGAGGCGATCGCTGCGGCCGGCGCATTCGTGGATGTGGCCGCAGAAAAGGTAGAGCGGCTGCACGCGATCCACCCATTCGCGCAGCGTGGGACTGCCTGCATGTTTTCCAGCGGCAAATTCGTCAAGACGCGTGCCCTGGGGCGGAAAGTGTACGACGAGATAGAGCGGCTTCAAATTGTCGAATGGCGCGAGGGCTTTTGTAATTTCCTCTTCTGTGTATTCTCCCGGCGTGTTGAAGGGCGTGATGTTGCTGTAGCCGAGGCCGGCCCATTGCGTGGTGCCGCGTTCGGATTTCATGGCGCGGATTTGGCGATGAAAGTCGAAGAAGCCGAAGCGCTGGCAAAAGGCGCGCGTGTCGTCATGGCTTTCGTGATTTCCCGGCAGCACCCATACTTTTTCGCCGAGCGGTTTCATGATTTCGCCACAGCGGTCGAGGTCCTTGCCAAATGTAGAAAGATCGCCGGCGGCGATGTAGATATCTGCTGGCTGCGCGATCAACTTTTCGAGGGCGCGCGTATCGCCGTGGATGTCGCTGAAGATCAAAACCTTCACGGAGCCACCGCGTGATGGGGAATGCGCGTCAAATTTTCCATGAACATTCCGTTCTGTTCCCAGCCTTCCTCCACCACTTTACCACCGGAATCAAACACGACGACGTAGGTGAAGGGTTGGGGCCTGCGGCGCTTCGGATTCACAAAGCGATTTTCGCCGAATTCGACGATGTGCAGGCCTTCCTCTGCAGCGCTGCGAATCACCGGAAAGCGCGCGAAGCCCCAGTACGTTTTCACTTCGGGAAGCTGCAACGCCTCGTTTGTGTATTGGTCAGGCGGCGAATCGGCGGTGAACGTGAACGGTTGCGGACGAAGATGTCGGAGATCGAAACGCGATTGGTAGACGCCGTCGGTCGAGCGAATCACGCCGCCCCAGCTGAGCCACGATGGCGGAAGCGGAAGCGCTCCCATACGCTCTACTTCGATATGATTTTCGGCTGCGAAGGATTTCACTTGGGCCATTACGAGATGATGGGCAGTCCAGCAGAGAGCGATGTAAACAAACATCGCGTAGGTTCCGCCGCGGCACCATGCTGAACGCTTTAGGCGAAAGCCCCAATCGCCGAGCGCAGGAAGAAAAAACAACGCGCCGATGACAACAATCGCAACGACAAG
>Ga0209380_10002406_pt1 | contig 12009 bp, 11 predicted proteins | sample HubBroMetageWFT6_FD_188347 | JGI IMG/M metagenome (GOLD analysis project Ga0209380, IMG submission 188347) | Warmed and freeze-thawed soil microbial communities from the Hubbard Brook experimental Forest, New Hampshire - Hubbard Brook CCASE Soil... | ecosystem: Environmental > Terrestrial >...
CACCCCGCCGAGCAGATAGCCGAGCGCGGTACCCACCGGAATCGCAAGATAAAATACTCCCATGACGCGGCCGCGTTTTTCGACGGGAAACATATCGGCGACAAAGGTCGGGGAAAGAATGACGAAGCTGGCCTCGCCAATGCCCACCAGAGTATGGCGTATGAGCAGTTGGTTAAAGTTTGTCGTCACCGCGGTGAGCAGAGTGGCCGCGCTCCAGATCAAGGCGCCGGCGACGATCACGCGTTTGCGCGAGAAGCGGACCGAGAGCGGACCCATGAAGGGCGCGGCGCACATGTAGAAAACGAAAAAAATGCTGGTGAGCAAGCCGAAGGCCGCGTCGCTGCGATGAAATTCGGCTTTGACCAGATCCTGTACTGCGAACAGGACGGAGCGATCGATGTAGTTGAGCAGGTTCAGCGCCGTGAGCAGCGCGAGCGCGGTGCGTGGATAGAGTTTGATCGGAGCCACGAGTCGAGCGAATATAGTTCGAGCGAATATAGCATGACGAGAAAGAAGTCAGAGAGTGCGTTCGCGGGAGCGCGTAGGACGCGTCGAGCCAAGAGTCCCTCCGACGTGAATCAGTCAAACATTCGCGAAGTCTTGCTGGAAACTTATGCCGCGAATGACCGCATGAATCAGCACCTCCTGAAACACATGGATGCGCACGCCTGGCGAGCGAAAGCGCCGGGCATGCAGGCGACGGAAGGACGTACCATCGCTGCCATCTTTGCCCACATGCACAACAGTCGCCTGGTTTGGCTGAAAGGGTCGGCGCCCCATCTCAAATGTCCGGCGCCGCTCGACTTCGCTCGCTGCACCATTAAGCAAGCGGCCAGCGCTCATAGGAAGAGTGACGCGGGCTGCCTGAAAATGCTGGAAGAAGCGTTGTCGGAAAGCCCGGATCGGCGGGTGACAACATTTTCGCGCGGCAGTTGGGCGCCACGTTGGCCGGCGGGGCCGACGATGCTTGTCTACATGTTCGCTCATGACGCACATCATCGCGGCCAGATCATCGCCCTCGCACATCAACTCGGCTACCATCTGCCGGGTGAGGGGACGAATGGAATTTGGCACTGGGACAAGATTTGGAAAGAGTTGGGATTCGCCGAAGGCCCTAGATAGACTTCAGTTCTTGCTTTTTCCCCGCGGCCAGCGTGCAATCACTACCGTCGAAATTCCGCCGCGCGGACGGAACTCGCCTTTAACCTCGGCCCACACCGGCTTTGCCCAGCGCACAACATCGTCCAACACTTGATTCACCACGTTTTCCTGGAAGATGCCGAGGTTGCGATACGCCTGCAGATATTCCTTCAGCGATTTCAATTCCAGGCACAGACGATTGGGTTCGTAGCGGATCACCAGATTGCCGAAGTCGGGCAAGCCTGTCTTCGGGCAGACGGATGTGAACTCGGGATCGTCGACCACAATTTCGTATCCGGGAAACTGATTTGCCCACGTCTCTATTTCCGGAAAATCGTGGTCGAGGCCGGCGCCGGCGTGCTCGGCGGTGTAGCGCGGCGACGGAGTGCGGGACAAATGGGAGCGGGAAGATTTTGGCATTTGATTATTGTACCGAGAGCGGCTACTGCGATTCATTGCCCGGCGAACATCGCGCCGTTCGTCCGGTCGAGGCTTCAATTTGAGCGCCATTTCTGAGGCAAACGACCCATCCGCAGCATCTAAAAGGGCAAGTCGCACGTGCATTTGCCTGCGTCCCGCAGCGGGTGGATGATATACATTGAAGCTTGTGCTTTTCTCTGCATGCCATTGAATGGAAACACTTCGAGAAGCCAGCCGCGGCGCTGGTGGCCAACGGCGCTCGCGATTCTGGCGGCGGTGGTGGTGCTCGCCGCCTTCGTCTCCCGCCGCGATGACTCCGTACCGGTGCGCACCGCCATCGTAGCGGAGGGTTCGATTCGCAGCCTGGTTTCGACCAACGGAAAAATTGAGCCGCTCAACAACTTCGAGGCGCATGCTCCGGTCGCGACCAGCGTGCAGCGCGTTTTGGTCAAAGAAGGCGATGCCGTCAAGAAGGGACAATTGCTGGTTGTTTTGGACGACGCCGAAGCGCGCGCCCAAGCGGCTCGCGCCGAGACTCTACGAAAGGCCGCGCAGGCCGACCTGAGTGCCGCCGAACGGGGTGGAAGTCAGGAAGAGATGTTGAGCCTTGATGCCCAATTCGTCAAAGCCCGCACCGACCGCGACACTGCGCAGCGCAATTTGGACGCGCTGAAAAAACTTGCGAGTGAGGGTGCGGCCACAGCGGGCGAGGTTCGCCAAGCCGAGAATTCTCTTTCGACCGCTGAGGCGCAACTAACCTTCCTTAAACAGAAGCAGACGAAACGATATTCCAACGCAGATTTGGCTCACGTCGAAGCGCAGCGCACGGAAGCTGATGCCACCTATGAAGCCGCGCAGGATGTGTTGTCCAAATCAAATGTGCGTGCTCCATTTGATGGCATCGTCTACTCGCTGCCCGCAAAGCAGGGTGGTTTCGTCGCGGCTGGAGACCTTCTGCTGCAACTCGCCGATCTGCGCAAGGTGCTGGTGCGCGCCTTCGTCGACGAGCCCGACATGGGCAGGCTGGCTCCTGGCGACCCGATTGAGATCACATGGGACGCCGTCCCTGGCCGCGTTTGGGGCGCCTCTGTGACCGCCGTTCCTTCGACCGTGAAGCTGCACGGCACGCGCAACGTCGGCGAAACAACCAGCGTCGTCGATAACAAAGACTTGAAATTGCTTCCGAACATCAACGTCGGAGTAACCATTGTCGTTGCCAAGCACGATCACGTGCTCGTGGTGCCGCGCGAAGCGGTGCGCATGGATGACACCAGGCCCTATGTGCTACAGGTCTTCGGCCACGAACTCAAGCGCCGCGATGTAGAGACTTCACTCTCCAGCCTCACCCAAGTCGAGATCAAGAGCGGCCTATCGGCCAAAGATGTTGTCGCGATCAGTTCCATTAATGGCAAGCCGATCGGTGACCGAACGCAGGTCAAGTTTTAAATGATCAGTCGCGTTTCCAAAATTTTCCTGGTTTTGCTCATTCTTATTGCCTCGTTGACCATCAGCGCGGCAGATACTCCTCAGGATATGCTGGCGGCTGGCCGCATCGATGAAGCCATTGCCGATTTGAATAGCCGCCTCGCGTCCGTCCCGTCTGACGCCGAATCTTCCAATCTGCTCTGCCGCGCTTACTTCGCGCTCGGAGAATGGGATCGCGCGGAAGCATCGTGCCGAAGAGCGACGGCGCTCGATCCCGGCAACAGCCGTTTTCATCTGTGGCTCGGGCGCGTGTATGGCGAGAAGGCGGATCGCACAAATTTCTTGTCGGCGGCAGGCCTCGCCGGAAAAGTTCGCGGAGAATTTGAACGAGCGGTGCAATTGGATCCAAAGGATGTGGATGCCGGCCTCGATCTGGCGGAGTTCTATCTGTCCGCTCCCGGCATCGTCGGCGGAGGCGAGCAGAAGGCCCGCCAGCAGGCACGGGCGATTGGCGCGATCAACCCCGCCCGCGAGCATTGGGTTTACGCGCGCCTCGCCGAGAGAAAAGACGACGCCGTCACCGCCGAACGGGAATATCACCAGTACATCGATCTCAGCCATGGGGACTCGGAAGCCTGGCTCAATCTCGCGCTTTTTCTCCGGCGCCAGAAGCGCTTCGACGAGATGGAGCAGGCCATCGTAAAGCTCAGCCAGGCACCGATGACAAAGCCCGACGTGTTGGTGGAAGGAGCCCAGATGCTCTATGGCGCCGGTCGCAATTCTCCGCTCGCCATCGAGATGGTGCGCCACTATCTTGCCGGCCCCGTCGAAGCGGCTCCGGCATTCAAGGCTCGCTATCTGCTCGGCACGCTGCTGGAAAAACAGGGTGACAAAGACGGCGCTGCGCGCGAATATCGCGCGTCGCTGGCGTTGGTTCATAACTTCAGCATGGCGCAGAAAGCGCTCAACCGAGTTGCTCACTGAGGATGGCGAGACTCTTCCTCGTCGTCAGGGCATCCACGATAACTTGCCGAGTCACTCCCGGCCTCGCGCCGGGAGCACTACAATTTGTGGGTCGTGCATTCGTAAATCCAGCGCGCCGCAGCCTGCTCCGGGGGGTTGATCGCTTGGACTGCCGGCTGAAATTTTAGGATCAAATTTACTGATCGAGATTTCCAGGTCATTTTTCTTGCCGATGACGGCTAACCGATGAAGGTGACGAAATGAATTCCCAATTACCGCGGCGTTTGCGCTTTATGAAATTGCTGGCATTCCTTGCGACGGTTCTCTCGACCATACTGCTGGCCGAACCTCTCGGCCACGCCGAACCATTGCCTCTGGAACGCGCCGTTCGGCTCGCGCTCGCGCATAGCACCACCTCGGCAATCGCCGATGCCGATGTGCAGCGGGCTTACGCCTCTTACCGCGAACTCCACAGCGCCTACATCCCGCAGCTCTATATCGGCTCCGGGCTCGGTTATACCTACAATTACCCGCTGAGCATCGAAGGAAGCGCACCGGCACTGGCGAATGCCATCGCGCAGAGTTCGGTTTTCAACCCCGCGCAGAAGCAGTTCCTCGGCGCGGCGAAAGCGGAATGGCATGCAGCCGAATTTCAGGACAAAGACCAGCGCAATGCCATCATCCAAGATGTCGTCTTAACCTATGCGGAACTGGTGAAGTGGGAGGCAAGGCTCGTGCGTTTGCAGCAGGATCAATCGCAGGCAAATCAAATGGAGCAAGCCGTCTCCGAACGCCTGCAACAAGGAGTGGACAGCGCCGTCGATCTGAATAAAGCCAAGCTGACCGCAGCCCGGGTTCGTCTACACCAAGCGGAAGCGCGGGGCTCGGCTGACGTGCTTCGGAATCACCTCGCCAATCTGACCGGTGTGCCCGTTTCCGCCATCGCAATTGAGCCGGGAACAATTCCGTCTCTGCCGCCGGTCGAAGCGCAGGAAGATCTTTCGGAACGGGCGGTGGCTTCCAGCCCGGCGGTCAAGGTTGCCCAACAACATTCTCTCGCAGAGTCGATGCGGGCACTCGGCGAGCATCGCTCGCTCTTGCCGTCCATCGATTTCTCCGCCCAGTATGCGCGCTTTTCCACCTTCAATCACTACGCCGAATATCTGCCGCAAGGAAGTTTTAGGCCCGACAACGCCACGATTGGCCTTGCCTTGAAAGTACCGCTCTTCAACGTCAGCCAGCGCGCGCGGGCCGACGCGGCCAAGGCCGACGCTCTCAAAGCGAAGAATCAGGCAGCCGCGGCCCGCAATCAGGTGGCCGAGGAAACTCTCAAACTGCAGCGCACCGCCGAGCAACTTGAAGCGGCCCGCGAAGTGGCGGAACTGGAATATCAACTCGCTCAGGCCGGTCTCGAAGCGGCCGAGACGAAGGTCGACGCCAAGACCGGGACGTTGCATGAGTTAGCCGACGCCCGTGTGCAGGCGGCGGAGCGCTATCTGCTTTTCCAGGATGCCGATTTTGAGTATCAGCGGGTCCGGTTAAACCTGCTGCGCGCCACCGGGGATCTGGAAAAGTGGGCGTTGCCCGACGCGGCTTCACCGGCCTCGGCTTCGAAATAATGCTCGAGCGGAAAGGCGGTATCCGGCGGGCACGCGATTCTCGCGCCTCAATGTGCCAAAACGACGTTCGGCGTAGTTCTTTTGCACTTTAGCCCCGGCTAAGGCACACTTGGACAATGAGTTCCACGCTTTCGAGGCATGGCGATGTACCTGAATAGTAGCGTCGTATAGGGTTAGGAGCGGTCCCCGGGGTGTTAAAATAGAGAATCACAATTATGCCTTTAAAAACGCTGTTTTTAAATCCTCCCTCTTTTGAGAACTTCGACGGCGGCGCCGGTTCGCGTTGGCCCGCTACCCGTGAGATTGAGTCTTATTGGTATCCCGTCTGGCTCGCCTATCCGACCGGAATGCTCGAGGGCGCGCGCCTGCTCGACGCCCCTCCCCACCACATCACGGCGGAAGAGACGATTCGCACCTGCAAGGACTACGAGCTGCTCGTGCTCTTCACCAGCACTCCGGGATTCGCGGGCGATGTGCGCATCGCCGAAGCGATTAAGGACAGCCATCCGCACATCAAGATCGCCTTTGTCGGCCCCCACGTCAGCGTGCTTCCCGAGAAATCTTTGATGGAAGCGAAGGTCATCGACATCGCCTGCCGCAAAGAATTCGACTACTCCATCGTCGAATACGCGCAGGGCAAGCCGATCGAAGATATCTTAGGCATTTCCTATCGCAAGAATGGCGGCGTCGTGCACAATGCCGACCGGCCGACCATCCAGGATCTCGATTCCCTGCCACACGTCACCGATGTTTACCGGCGCGATCTCGACGTGCGTCGCTACAATGTGCCGTTCCTGCTTCATCCTTTTGTATCGCTTTACACCACCCGTGGATGCCCCGCCCAGTGCACCTTCTGCCTCTGGCCGCAAACCCTCAGCGGACACCCGTGGCGCAAACGCTCAACGGACGATGTGGCGCGCGAGATGGCCAAAGCGAAAGACTACTGGCCGTATGTGAAGGAATTCTTTTTCGACGACGACACCTTCAACCTGCAAAAGGCTCGCACCGTCGAATTGTGCGCTAAGTTGAAGCCGCTCGGCCTGACCTGGTCGTGCACCTCGCGCGTCACCACCGACTTTGAAACGCTCAAGGCAATGAAAGAAGCTGGATGCCGGCTTCTGATCGTGGGCTACGAGTCGGGTGATCAACAGATTCTGAAGAACATAAAAAAGGGCGCAACCGTCGAGCGCGCGCGGCAGTTCACCAAGGATTGCCACAAGCTGGGCTTGGTGGTGCACGGCGATTTCATCCTCGGACTGCCCGGGGAGAGCCGAGAAACCATCAAGAACACGATCAATTTCGCCAAGGAACTCGACGTGGAGACGATCCAGGTTTCGGTGGCGCACGCTTACCCAGGCACAGAATTGCACGAATTCGCCATCAAGAACGGCTTCATGACCAGCGACTCAAAGATGGTGGATGACGGCGGCCACCAGATGGTGCAGATCGAATATCCCGGCCTGCCCGCCGCCGAACTTATGGAAGCGGTCCATCATTTCTACGACGAATATTATTTTCGTCCCAAGGCGGCCTACCGCATTCTGAGGAAAGCGATGTTCGACAATTCCGAACGCAAACGCTTGTATAAAGAAGCTCGCACCTTCCTTAAATTGCGCGCCCAGCGCCACAAGTGGGTCAAGGAAAACCGCAAAGAAGCGCCTGCGCCAGAACCGGCCAAGGCCTAGCGGTGCATTGAGTCCGTGACCTTTCGAAAATACCTGGTCCTCGCCGGCATCACCGTCTTCAGCACCGCGGGCGATTCCCTGCTGGCGCGGGGCATGAAGGATATCGGCGCTGTCTCTCTGCATCATCTCCCCGGCCTCTTGCTCGCGATCCTTAACCCGTGGGTGGCTCTTGGAATTCTCTTCCTGCTCACTTTTTTCACCTGTTACATGTCCGCGCTATCCTGGGCCGATCTCACCTACGTGCTGCCTGCCACATCGCTCGCCTACGTGCTGGTCGCGCTCGTCGGCCACTTCCGATTGCATGAAGTAATTTCTCCCGCCCGCTGGCTGGGCATTGCGCTGATCGCCGCCGGTGTGGGCTTTGTGGCCGCCGGCCCTTCGCTTACGCCAGTTCGCGCTCACGAGAATTCTCCCGAGTCGCCAAACGCAGTGACCCAGGAGGTGAAATTGTGAGCGAGCTTTACGCCTGGGCCGCGATTGCGCTCATCGTCCTGGCGTCGACTACCGGCGATGTTCTGCTTTCCTATTCCATGAAACGAGTCGGCGACGTCGGTGAACTCTGGAAGCGGCGGGGCGCTCTGGCCGTGATTCGGCGTGTGCTTTCGACGCCGACATTTCCGCTCGGCGTGGCGGCGATGGGCGTCGCTTTTTACAGCCTGCTCTTTGGACTCTCCTGGGGAAACCTCAGTCTGGTCGTGCCCGCGTCCGCCTCGCTAACTTTTGTAGCCAATGCCGTGGCCGCGCGCATCTTTCTGCACGAACGCGTAGGACGCCGTCGCTGGATTGCCGCGCTGCTCGTGGCCGGAGGGGTGGTGCTGATGGCGGTCTGACCTCGGCGTTTTGCCTGAGGACACGGGCCGCCTTGCTCGCTAGACGATTGCAGTACTCCCTGTTCCAGTTCTTGTCTGAACGCCTCTTCCTCCATCTCGTGGCGAACCGCTTTGCGTTTGTTCATGATCGCCTGGAGCCTCGGCGGGTCTGCGACCATGCCGGTGAGCGAGTCGTTTCCGCCGGCGTTCATGCGCACAAACTCCAAGGCTGCTCGCGAACGCCCGCGAATCGCCCGCACCTCGCCGACGGCAGCGAAACGAAGCGGCGTTAACCCGCACCACAAGAGCAGCCCGGGCCCCACAATCAATCGGCAGCGGAGTATCGATGCAGCGGCCGTGAAGACTCCGATCTCGAATCGCGCCAGCGAGCAGGATGCCGCTCGAAGGGGCGAAGGCGATGAATCTCGGCGCGACCGGCGCAACTGAAGCGTGGACTGCGGCGGCGATCGTCGTCCGCGGGACTCTCAGCCCGGCTCATAAGATCGTAGGTTGCGCGCAGAGGCTGAGAATGGCGGCGAGGTACCGCAGAATCTGAAACTGAAGAAATTGAAGTCGACGTGGCAAATCAGCGAAAGGTTATTTGAAGAATCTCATCAACCCGCTTGGAGCCAGATCAGGCACAAGGAAACCGACGTTCTTGCGTCCGGCGAATTTCGCCACCGCTTCTGCCGCGAGATAGCCGCTGCGCACCGCGCCCTCCATGGTGGCGGGCCAGCCGGTCGCAGTCCAATCGCCCGCCAAAAAAACTCGCGGCCACGCCGTCTGCGGCTGGGGCCGATATCGGTCAACTCCTGGTCGCGGCGAATAGGTCGCATGCACTTCTTTGATCACAGTCGACTTCAGTAAGACCGCATCGGGCGCGTGCGGGAAAAACTCCTGCGCCTCTTTTATCGCCATCTCCACGATTTCCGTCTTCGACTTTTCTACCAGGCTGCGCGAGGAGCTGACGACCAGCTCAATGTAGCTGCCGCCGTTCGCCTGACTGCCGGGACTCAGCATTTCTTGGTTTCGCGCTGCAATGATCCGCGATTTGTGAAACATCCACTGAATGGTGCGGTCAAGCAGCACCGCGTGATCAAGATCGCTGATCTGCCGATCGAACCAGAGATGAATGCCAGTGATCGGCGAAGTCGAAAATTGTTCGAGCGCCGCGGCCAGAGGCGCAGCGGACGCAGCATCGGGCAAGACACGCCCCAGAGCATCGAACGGCAGAGCCAGAACCAGGTAATCGAATTTCTGCTTCTGTCCGTTGGCGGTTACGCTGACTTCGAAACCTTCCATCTGAAATGATTCAAGGCTCGCGCGAAACTGTACTTCGCCACCACGCGCGCGAACATAATCTCCGGCCGTGCTGTACAGATCGGTAAGCGGCACGGTCGGAATTCCCATGCGCCCCGCCGCCGCCGATTTAAGAAAAGATTCGCGCACCACCTGCGCCGCGTAGGGGACGGAAACCTGATCGAGATCTTCATTCAAAGCGCTGACCAGGATCGTCTTCCAGAAACGTTCGATGGCTTGCGGCGTTTGCCCATGGCGTTTCAGCCAATCCAGGAATGACTCACCGCAATCGGCGGGAGCGGAGGGCGCGAGCGCAGCCATGGCACGACTGATGGCCAACTTGTCGCGAAAATTCAAACACTCCGCCCGCAAAAACGCCGGAGCCGTATGCAGCGGAGCCGGGAGAAACGACGGCGCAATCTCGGAAACGCGGCCGCCCGGCTCAAGAAACGTCAACTTCTCATACCAGCGAATCTTGTCCTCGACTCCGGCGCGCCGATAGAAATCGAGCAGGTTGGTGCAGCAGCCGAGCAGCACGTGCTGGCAATTATCGACAACTTCGCCGGTGCCGGGATGCTGATACGAAGAAGCGCGGCCGCCGAGATAGGGTCGCCGCTCAAATAACGAAACACGAAACCCGGCCTCCGCCAAGGCGCAGCCGGCGGCCAGGCCGGCCAGGCCGCCTCCGGCGATTGCGACGGTGGGAGCTTGTGGCAAAGGTGGCATCACAGCAGGCGCTTGAGGATTCCTTTGCCCATCACCCTGAGCTTTTCACGAACGCTGAGCTGCGCCCGCTCCGTGAAGACGTCATACTGCTGCGCAATAATTTTTTCGAGCAGGCGGCGATAGATCGTAATCAGCACCCAGAGCGCGGGCTGACTATCTTCATTCACGAGCGGCATCAGCTCTTCTCCGGCGCGATAGCAATCGAGGGCGCGATCAGCCTCCAGGGCGAGCAACGGCCGGATGCGCGCCAAGTCGACCGGGACCCTCGCTAGATCGGCGGCGGAGAGGCCGCACTGCGCCAAATCCTCCTGCGGAAAATAAACGCGCCCGACGCCGACGTCTTCTTTCACATCGCGAATAATATTTGTCAACTGAAACGCCAGGCCGCAACGCTCGGCAAGTGGCTCAGCCGCCGGGTCGCGATATCCGAAAATCTTGATGCACACGAGTCCCACCACCGACGCCACACCGTAACAATACTGGCGCAGTTCCTCGAAAGTCTGGTAACGCGCGACCAGCGGAACATCGCCAGCATTCTCCGGCCGGCCTTGATCGAGATCGGCAGCCGTACCAAAGGCAAGCTGATCGAGCAGGCCGATAGGAATCTGATAAGCGCGCTGCGCATCGGCCAACGCCAGTAGCACTGGATCATCGGTCGGCTGCGCGGCTAAAGCGCGATGGACCTTGTCCAACCATGCAGCCAGCTTGTTGTGGCGATCGACGTGGCCGAGCGCGGGGTCGTCGGCGATGTCATCGCAGTGCCGCATGAAGGCGTAGACGGCGCTCAACGCATTGCGTTTGCGCCGCGGCAGCACCATGAATCCATAGTAAAAATTCTTGGCGGCCGCGCGGGCGATGCTCCGGCAAACGGAATACGCCATTTCAAGCTGGGAAGCGGTGGGCGCAAATTGGACGGGGGCATTTCCCACGGCGGCGGTCATCTTTGCTTCTCCCGCGGCTTAGGCAGCAGTTTCGCGGCCGCGGCGCGGGCGACCAGAGTCAGTTTGCGCGACTTCGAAATTGCCGGACGCCGGCCCAGCACGGCGCAGTTCTGGCTCTCGATGGCGTTGAGGATTTCCTGTCCGCCGCGGCTGAAAAGTTCGATGTCGGTGGCCAGCGCGGAATCAACCTTCACGACCAGCGGCAAGCCTTGCGCGAACCACTCGCGCGCCCGTTCGACTTCAAACTTCATCATCGCGCAGAATGCCGCGGTGTTTTGGCCATGGCGAATTTCCTGCTCGTTGACGCCGAATCGCCGCAGGTCTTCGAGGGGAAGATAGATTCTTCCTTTGGCAAAATCGGCGCTCACGTCCTGCCAGAAGTTCGCGAGTTGCAGCGCGGTGCAGGTGTAGTCGGAGAGCAACTGGCGCTCGGCATCGCTGTAGCCGCAAACATAAAGCACGAGGTGGCCCACGGGATTCGCTGAATTCTGGCAATAGCCCAACAGATCGCTGAAGGTTTCGTAGCGGCTGACAACTTGATCCCGGCGGAAAGCGGTCAGCAGATCGGAAAATTCATGCTTCGGAATTTCGAACGTGCGCACCGTCTCTGCCAGGGCCACGAACACGGGATGCCGCGGATCACCGGCGTAGCACGCATCGAGCTCGGTCTGCCACTCATCGAGCAATTGTAGAGAGGCCGCCGGATCGCCAACCTCGTCGCCCAGGTCGTCCGCAATGCGGCAATAGGCATAAACATTAAAGAAATGCTGTCTCAACCGCGACGGAAGAAACCAGGACGCAACCGAAAAATTCTCGTAATGCGCGCGCGCCAGACGGCGGCAATATTCGCGCGCCTCGGCGAGCGAGGGCGCACGGTCAGGAATGGCGTACTCCGGCGGCAGCGCGGCGGCGTTGCCTTCCAGGTACGCACGCAGATCGTCCAATGCGAACGGCGGCGCCGTTTGGCGGCGCGCCTTGGGCT
>Ga0209380_10002407_pt1 | contig 12009 bp, 11 predicted proteins | sample HubBroMetageWFT6_FD_188347 | JGI IMG/M metagenome (GOLD analysis project Ga0209380, IMG submission 188347) | Warmed and freeze-thawed soil microbial communities from the Hubbard Brook experimental Forest, New Hampshire - Hubbard Brook CCASE Soil... | ecosystem: Environmental > Terrestrial >...
AATCGCGGTGTCGCCGGCGAGGTGGTTCGCGAGGACTTCGCAAGTGACGGAGGCGATCATGTCCGACGCGTTCCAGGACCGCGAGAATACGTTCGAAAAGCAGTTCGCCCACGATGAGGACCTGCGCTTCAAGGCCGTCGCGCGCCGTAACAAGGCGGTCGCGCTCTGGGTCGCAGAAACCAAGGGGCTTTCCGGGGCTGACGCCGAGAAATACGCCAGCGACTTCGTCGGCGCGCAGATCGGCAAAAGCGACGCGGACGTCGAAGCCGCGCTCAAGGCCGACCTCGAACGGGGCAACGTCGATTTGTCGGATCACCGTCTGCGCAAGAAGATGGACGAGGCGATGGCGGCGGCGGTCGCCTCGGTTCGGGCGGGCAAGTAAGAAAGGGAGCCGAGTTCACGGGCTCTGAGGGCGCGCGAGCGGCGCGAAAGCGGCCGCAACGGCCTCGTAGACTTCGCGCTTGAACGGCACGACAAGCTCTGGCAGGCGCTCGAAACGCTCCCAGCGCCAATCGTCAAATTCAGCATCGTGGGCGCCGTCGGCCGGATGGTGAACGTTGATCTCCTTCTCCGAGCCAACAAACCGGAACAGAAACCACTTCTGGGTCTGCCCGCGATACCGGCCGCTCCACCGCCCGCGCGCGTTTTCCGGCAAATCGTATTTGAGCCACTTTGGCAACTCCGCGATCAGTTCGGCCGAACTGACGTTGGTCTCCTCCCAAAGTTCGCGCTTCGCGGCTTCGAACGGTTGTTCGCCCGCGTCGATTCCCCCCTGCGGCATCTGCCACGAGCGCGGGTCCAGGACTTCGGAGCCGCGTTTGCGCTTGCGATGGCCGATGAACGCATCGCCCGCTTGATTGATCAGCGTCACCCCGACGCAGGGGCGATAGAGGCGCCCGCTCATGGACTGAGGGACCCGTTCAATTGAGCCGACCGCTTTGACGCTTCCGACATCAACGCGGAGAGCGGGACCAATGCGACGCCCTTCGAGTCGAGTCCGTTCGTCCACCGCTCTAGGCGCGCGATGCCCGCCGGCGACACGGACACGACGCCGATCGCCGAGCCTCGCTGACGCGCGGGCTCAATGATCCTGTTGAGCGCTGCGTGTTCCATCGACCGCGACGTGAGGTAAAAGGCCATATTTCGACTTGTCTGGAAGGCGGCTGTCAGGGGCCGGCGGGAGCTTGGCGCCCAACGCCTGCGCCACATCGATGATAAGCGGCTTCGGTGGGCCGCCGGACCCACGCGTAATCTTGACCCCGTTGGTCGTTTCGACTTGCGCCGCCGAGGCCGCCGGCGTCGCAGGGATTTGGACCACGCTTGCCGTTGCGTCTGGGGCGACGAGTTCGGCGGCGCACACAAGATTTCAACTTTCGCCACCGCGAACGGCTGGCCTTTAACAGGGAAATCTGGTCGCGGGAGCATAACGAGGCCAACGGCTATCGCGAGGATCGCGGCGACCGTCGCCGCTCCTCTCATCGGGCGCTTGTCTCGCACGGCCAGCGCCGATGCGCTGCCCGCAACAAAACCGAGCGGCTCGTCCAGTTCGTCCCACACTTCAGTCGCCGCCTCTCGCTCCGAACGTCCCAGAGTCGCGAATCAACCTTGTCCCAGCCTATTCTCGGTCGCCCGCCCAAGATACCCGATGCAGGCGGCGCGCGTCTTCCTTCCGATTTTCAGCCCTGATACGAGTCGACGCAGGATCTCGATGATCCACGAACGCGACCCGACGGTGAAGCACTATCGATGGCCCGCAATCTGATCACCGACGTTGAAGGCGTGCTCGTCGGATCGGCCGACGACAAGCGGCTTGCTTCAGGCGTCACCGTGGTTTTGTTCGAGGAACCCGCGATCGCGTCGATCGCGATGAACGGCGGCGCGCCGGCGTTGCGCGATACGGCTTTGCTCGAGCCGGAAATGACCATCGAGCGCGTCGATGGCTTCGTTCTATCGGGGGGATCGGCTTTCGGCCTCGATGCGGCGGGCGGCGTGATGACCTACCTGGCCGAGATCGGTCGCGGCTTCGAGCATCGCGGGGCACGTGTCCCGATTGTGCCGGGCGCGAGCCTGTTCGATCTTCTCAACGGCGGCGATAAATCCTGGGGCCGCAAGCCGCCATACTGGGACATGGGCCTCAAAGCTGCGTCGACCGCCTCCGTCGACTTCGCCCTTGGGACCGCAGGCGCCGGATTTGGCGCGACGACCTACAATCTCAAAGGCGGACTGGGCTCCGCAAGCGCGGTGACCTCGAGCGGCTTTCATGTCGGCGCGCTCGTAATAGTCAATTCGGTCGGCCGGGCCACGCGCGGCGAAAGCCCATATTTCTGGGCCGCGCCTTACGAACGAGAAGCCGAGTTTGGCGGCCTTGGCTTCGGGCCCAAGGATATCGAGGATCATCTGACGCTCCGCCTCAAGTCCGACACGCCGTCGAGCACCGACCTTATGGTCGTCGCCACCGACGCCGCGTTGACCACAACGCAGCTCAAGCGCGTCGCCACGATGGCTCAAGACGGTTGCGCGCTGGCGCTGCGTCCCGCCCATGCGCCGATGGACAATGACGTCGTCTTCGCAGCGGCGACGGCGCGGGCGAGCATGGTTCCAGACCTTCGAGACCTGACTGAGATCGGCATGTTGTCCGCCGACTGCGTCGCTCGAGCGATTGCTCGCGGCGTCTACGAGGCGACCCCGCTTTCAGTCCCGGGGGCTCAGCCCGCGTGGCGCCAGCGGCGGGCGATGCATCCGACCATAAAGTGACGTGGGATTCGCTTGATGAGCTCGCTCGGCGTTCCCGAGGGGGCGAAAGCGCCCCGTCGAGGGCCGGCATGCTCGACTAAGAAAAATCGACAATTTCTTGCCAAGCCGGCTGGGGCTTGATATTGTTTTTCAGAAATTTAGATTGGAGCTTCGGTGTTAAGGGCAGAGAACGGCTCAAAGTTGCTTAACTCCCAAGGCGGCAGACTTCGAAACGGCGCCGAACCCCGCGACCTCATGGCTTAAGAAGCCGCGCGGAAGCGCGGCGCCTTGAGGCACGAGCCACGAAACCGGCCGCAAGGCACTGTCTTGGCATTTCGATGGACAGGAGTGTCCCCACGGGCTGGAATAGTGGGCAGATGGTTCACAAAAACGTTGCTCTGGTTCTCGGTGGTGGTGGGGCTGCCGGAAATGCATGGTTGATCGGTATCATCGCAGGCCTGGCCGAAGCTGGTCTCGATATGACAGAGGCGGCCGATTTGGTGATCGGCACGTCGTCTGGCGCCACCGCGGCGGCGCAGGTGCGCAGCGGCATACCGCCGGCCGAACTGTTGACCTCGGTGCTGTCTCCGCCGGTTCAACCGGTCGGACAGAACCGGGAACAGCCGCCATCCCTGCCCATGGCCACGGTGTTCGAGCGGATGCGGGCCATCGGCGCCGCCGCCACCTCGGCAGCGGATCTACGACGTGCGATGGGCGCGTTCGGGTTGGAGAGTGACGCCATACTCGGACCGGCGGCGACGGAACAGCGGCGCGCCATGGTCGCCGCCCGGTTGCCTCGCCTTGAATGGCCGGACAGGCCGATGATCGTGGTGGCTGTCAACGCGCATACGGGCGAGCTGGCCGCGTTCGACCGCGATTCCGGCGTCGAGCTGGTGGACGCGGTCACCGCGGCCACCGCGCTGCCCGGCATGGTTCCCACGCACAGCATCAACGGCGCTCGTTACGTCAACGGTGGCGTGCGCTCCACCGACAACGCCGACCTTGCCTCGGGCTATGCGAACGTCGTGGTACTCACGCCGTTGAGCGAACGAAGCGGGCCACTACCGCCAGGCCAATTCGAGGGTCTGCGCAGATCACCGGAATGGGGCAATGACCTGGCAAGCCAGGTCGAGGCCCTGCGCAAGCAGGGCAGCCGCGTCGAGGTGATCACACCGGACGCCGATTCCCGAGCCGCAATGGGCACGAACCAGATGGATCCGGCGACCCGCATCCCCGCCGCCCTTGCCGGTTTCGCCCAAGGCAAGCAGGAAGCGACTCGCGTGACGTTCCTCTGACGATTGCACGCCGACGCCCAGCGCTACACCGTCATCTGTGAAGAGCCGGGTTCGAGCGACAAAGTTGCGCAAAAGCGCAGCTAAGCTTCTGAGATCATTCGCTGGCGTAAACTTGTGCGCGGGCCGGTTCTGGCTGGAGAGTTAGGCGCACGCGAGGAAGTCGCCGCGCGTGCGACAGCGATCACCTGTCGCTCGTCAAGGCGGGATGAGCCGCCTTGAGCGCCTGGGCTTGGGCGCGCCATTTCTCAGCCTCGACCCGGTTCTGGCGCGAGGCCCGCCGGTGGCGCCCTTGCGACACCCAAGTCGCGAGCGCGCCCGCAACGACGCCAAGCATCGCCGCAACAATCACCACCGCGAATAGCGGCGCCGCGATCGAGAACGCCGCGCTGTCGGTCGAAGCGAATGGGTCGAACGAAACGGTCACCTCATGATGGTTGGCGAAGGCGAAACCGAGGAGGACGATCGCCAAGAGGATGAGGATAAGGACTTTCAAGAAGCGAAACATACAAGCCTCATACGCCCGGCTCTCGCCAGTTCAAGCTACAGCGGCTGTTGCAACGACTCTAGATCGCCTCAGGCGAGCGATTGAGACGCTCGCGCATTTCTTTGCCGGTCTTGAAGAACGGCGCCAGTTTCTCGGTCACTGGAACCTTGTCGCCGGTGCGCGGATTGCGGCCCGTGCGGGCCTGGCGTTGTTTGGTCGAGAAGGCGCCAAAGCCGCGCAACTCGACGCGCTCGCCGCGCGCAAGCGCATTCGTGATCTCGCCGAGAATTGCGTCGATGATGTTCTCAATGTCGCGCTGATATAGATGCGGATTGCGGGCCGCCATGCGCTGGACGAGTTCAGACTTGATCACCGAATGTCCCCAACTCGAAAAGCGCCAACGGTCGCCCCGCCTTAATGCCCTGAAACGGGGGTCCGCATCAATAGGAAACCGTGTCTTCGCTACAACGCCATGTCGTTCGCCTTCGCCTCGACCTCGACGAATGAGCGCCGAACACGTTCAGTCCGAACGGAGAACCTCGTATTGGCCGGTCCGCCGAAACCGCGTGAGATAGGACGGGATGATCGCGTCGGCAGCCTGCGGCAGTATCCCAAGGGCGTTGAGCACGCGTCCCTCGGCTTCCGCCTCCGCGGACACCACGTTGTCAGAGGCAAGCAAATCGACTTGATCGCGGGTCGTGGTCAACAATTTGGGAAAAAGCCCGAATGTCGCTTTCGACCCGAACTGTGTGCAGGACGCGAGCCAACGCGACGGAGCGAGGGGAAGGCCGATAAGCAGACGGCGGCGATCAATTGTGCTCAAGGTGAGTTCGGCCGCTTCGCGCAGCGTCATCGTTCGTGGACCGCCGAGTTCGTACGTCGTACCGGGCTTCGCCAAACCGGAGAGCGCCGCTGCGACCGCCCGCGCGACATCGCCGACATAAACTGGCTGCAAACGGCTCTCGCCGCCGCCCAGCAGGGGCAGCGCCGGGAAATGGCAGGCGAGCGCCCCAAAGCGGTTGAAGAAACCATCCTCGGGACCAAACACGACTGACGGACGCAGGACGACCGCGTTTGGAAACGTATCGCGCGTCGCCTTCTCTCCGAGCCCCTTGCTTGCGATGTAGGGCGAAGCGGAGCTCGGGTCAGCGCCGATGCCCGAAATATGCACATAGGATGACACGCGCGCGGCCACCGCCGCTCGGGCCAGCGCATGGGCGCCCTCGACGTGTACTGCGTTGAAGGTTTGCGCTCCGCTCTCCGTTGTCACGCCCGTCGCATTGACGGCTGCACTCGCGCCTTCAAGCGCGGCGGCGATTGAATCCGGAAAGCGAAGATTGGCCTGCACCGGCTGGATCTGTCCCACGCCGCCGATCGGCTGCAGGAAAGCGGCGAGATCGGGTCGACGCACGGCCACCCGGACGCGCCAACCTTCGTGGACCAGCGCCCTGACGATGTAGCGTCCGAGGAATCCCGATCCGCCGAATACCGTCGCCAAACGGTTGGCTTCCCTGGTGGCTTCGGTCATCGGGTCCTCTCAACAGGCGCGCCGCTTGTTTAGGCCAAGACCGCCGCGTCTGTATACCGGGAAACAAGCCAAAAGTTTAGGCGTTCGCCTTCTGACGCGCGGCGACGACCAGATCGGCCCCGCGCCCGGAAAGCTCAGCCAAATGATCGAATTTGGTCTCGAACGCGCCGACGCCCGATGTCGCCGAGCGCAACTCGACAATGAGATCGCCGATCTCGGCCTCCGGGATCAGCGCCCGCAGCGCCTCCCAGCCCGTCCAGCCCTCCCGGGCTTCGAAGCCAAGGATCTGTCCGCGTCGGGCGCTGACCAGCGCGCTCGCCCGAGCAAGCGCGTCGGTCGGCACATAGACGGTCACCGAGAGTATCGGTTCGAGCAGCATCGGATGCGCTTTGACCAGGGCCTCGTCTAAAGCCAGCTTGGCTGCCGCGCGAAACGCCATGTCGGAGGAATCGACCGTGTGATAGGAGCCGTCGACCAAGGTCACCGAAACATCGACCACCGGAAATCCTAGCGGACCGCGCGCCATCGCGTCGCGCGCGCCAGCTTCGACGGAAGAAAAATACTGCCTCGGCACCGATCCGCCGTGCACCCGCTCGGCGAAGGCGAAGCCCTCGCCGCGATTGCGTGGCCCGACCTCGACGACAACGTCGCCGAACTGGCCATGGCCGCCGGACTGTTTTTTGTGCCGTCCGCGCACCGTAACCGCATCGCGAATTGATTCCCGATAGGCGACCGACGGCTTGTGCGACTGGATGGTTACACCGAAGCGATCGGCAAGCCTCTCGGCGGTCACGCGCAAGTGCATTTCGCCCTGACCGAGCAGCTTCAACTCAGACATCTCGGCGTCTTGGACATAGGACAGCGCGCGGTCCTCTTCGCAAAGTTTGGCCAGCGCGCTCGCAAGCCTAACCTCGTCCTTTCTATCCTTGACGCGGATGGCGATTCCCTGAGTTGGGGGTGGCGCGCCAGCCGTCGGGCCGAGCGAGGGAGCGGTTCGCCCCTCAGCGATGCGATCGCCGGTGGCGAGGTCTTCCAATCGCGCGAAAGCGACGGTGTCGCCCTCCTCGGCGCGGGTCAGTTTCGACGACATGGCGCCCATAAGCCGCGCTAATCCGCCGATGCGCTCCTCGACCTCGCGCGAGTTGACGACGGTGGCCCCGTCGGCGAAGGCGCCGCGCAGCACCCGCGCCAGCGACAACTTGCCCCCGTGCGCGGTGTGGACCGTCCGCATGACCTGCGCCAGAGCTGGCCCTTTATCCTCAATGCCAAGCCGCTTGCGCGTATGGGCGACGCCCGGCGACTCGTGCCTCAGCGCCTTGAGGAGTCGGGTGACGCCGTGCCCCCCGATCGCCGAACCCAGGAGAACCGGCACAACCCGTCCATCGCGCAGTTCGCGGGCCAGATCGTCGAAGACGAGGTCTTTCGGCGGGTCGATGTCGCTGATCAATTGCTCCATCAGCGCGTCGTCATAATCGGCGAGCTTCTCGAGCATGAGGTAGCGCGCCTGCTTTTCCTCCGGGAGCACGCCCGCCGGCATCTCGATGACGCTAGACGGCGCAGCCTCGCGATAGACGAAGGCCCGCTCGAGCGCGAGATCGACAAATCCAGTGGCGACGCCGTCCTCCCATACCGGAATCTGGCGCAGCAGCAGCGGCGTGCGTGAGGCCGGTTGAAGCATCTCAAGCGTTTCGCGCAGTCCCCCGTTTGCCTGGTCAATCTTGTTGAGGAAGAGGATACGCGGCAATCCCAGGTCTTCCAGTTCGCGCAGAATAACCTGTAGCGCTGGGATCTTGCGTGGGTCGGCCTCGCATACGACGACGGCGGCGTCGCAGACGGGCAACGCATAGCGCATGTCATGAATGAATTCGATCGAACCCGGGGAATCGAAGAAGGTGAGCCGGTCCCCGAGGTAGTCAATGCTGGCGATGTTGGGCTCGACGCTCATCGCGTGGCTGCGCGCCTCCGAGCTTGAATCTCCGACAGTGGTGCCTTCGCGCACAGACCCTTGACGCGCCACCGCGCCGCCGCGCGCCAGTATCCCCTCAAGAAGGCTGGTCTTACCGCTCTGAAACGGCCCGACGATCGCCACGAGACGGGGACCGGCAACCCGGTTCTCTTGATTGGGTGCGTTCATGTCGGCCTCCCTCAAGCATTGCGTTACGCGGCGAGGCGTTGCGCGCTCCCCGTCGCGAGGCGATCGACTCCCTAGACCCGAGCGTCCCTCGGACGCGGTTTTCTCAATTCCTACCGCACCTTGGCCTTGGCGCCGGCGTCGTCGACCGCTACGGACCTGCTGTCGTGTGACGGTATGGTTGCAAGAACAGGCCCGCCGCGCAAGACGGTTGGCGGTCGGAGAGCAAAGCGCCATCGCTCTCGCATTCGCCGCTGGCGTCTTGTATGAGGCCCAGCCGCTTGCAGGCGAGGTTTGAGGGTTTATGAATCAAGGCCAATCGATCGACGCCGGACAGGCGACGGCCGCGCTTACCGGGCGCTCCGTCGTGCTTGTCGGCATGATGGGAGCCGGAAAAACCTCGGTTGGAAAACGGCTTGCAGCAAAGCTTGGGCTGCCATTCGTCGACGCCGATGCGGAGATCGAAGCGGGCGCTCAACTGACGATTCCAGAGATCTTCGAGCGTTTCGGCGAGACTTATTTCCGCGAAGGCGAGCGCAAGGTGATCGCGCGCTTGCTCGCCAGCGGGCCCATGGTGCTGGCGACAGGCGGCGGCGCGTTCATGAACGCGACCACACGCGAAAATATCGCAAGGCATGGCGTCTCGATCTGGTTGAAACCCAGTTTTGACATTCTGGTTGCTCGGGTGCGGAAGAAATCCAATCGGCCGCTGTTGAGAACAGCGAACCCGGAGGAGACGCTCCGTCGGCTGCTCGAAGAGCGGTCGCCAATCTATGCGCTGGCCGATTTCACTATCGAGTCGCTTGACGCCGCCCATGATTCCGTCGTCGAGGCCATCCTTCAGCGCCTCCGTCCGGCGCCCGGCAAGGATGCTGAAGTTTCGTCCCCAGCGAGGCGTCGCGTGGAGGTTCCGCTCGGCGCGCGCGCTTATTCGATCTTGATCGGACCGGGTGTTCTTGACGACGCGGGCGCTGAAATCGCGAGGATCGCTCCGGGCGTCAATTGCGCCGTGGTGACCGACGCGCGGGTCGCGCCGCTCTATCTCGATCGGCTCATCGCAAGCCTGGATCAGGCGGGTTTGCGCTCCACCTCGATCGTCTGCCCGCCGGGGGAGGGCGCGAAGTCCTATGCCGAGTTCGCCCGCGTCGCCGATGCGCTGATCGAGGCGCGCATCGAGCGAAGAGACATTGTCATTGCGCTTGGCGGAGGAGTGGTCGGCGATCTTGCCGGATTCTGCGCCGCAACCCTGCGCCGGGGCGTGCGGCTGGTGCAGATCCCGACGACCCTGCTGGCCCAGGTCGACTCAAGCGTGGGCGGCAAGACGGGGATCAATTCGCGGCATGGAAAGAACCTCGTTGGGGCGTTTCATCAGCCGTCGCTGGTGCTGGCTGACACTACGTGCCTCAATTCTCTCAGCGAGCGCGATTTCCGCGCGGGCTTCGCCGAGGTTGCAAAGTACGGACTGATTGGCGATCGCGGCTTTTTCGAATTTTTGGAATCGAACTGGCGCGATCTGTTCGCCGGCGGACCATCCCGGGCCGAAGCGATCGCGATCAGCTGCACGGCAAAGGCGCGCGTCGTCGTCGCCGATGAGACGGAACAGGGGGAGCGGGCGCTGCTCAACCTTGGGCACACGTTTGGCCACGCCTTGGAGAAGCTGACCGATTATGATCCGGCTCGGCTCGTGCACGGCGAGGGTGTCGCCATCGGCATGGCGTTGGCGTTTCGTTTCTCCCGTGACCTGGGTCTTTGCTCTGGACAGGACGCCGGGCGTGTCGAGGCGCATCTGAAGGCCGTCGGCCTTCCGACCCGCATAGGCGACATCCCTGATTTTAAGGCGGATTCTGGAAGTCTGTTGGCTGCAATGCGCCAGGACAAGAAGGTCGAGCGCGGCAAATTGACCTTCATTCTCGTCAGAGGCATCGGGGAGAGTTTCGTCGCCCGCGATGTTGAGGAAGGAAGCGTCTCAGCGTTCCTGGCGCGCGAACTGGCTCCTTCGAGCTGACCCCCTTCGAAGCGCGTTACGCCCGAATGCACCGCCCGTGTTAGAACCATTTGATGTCGTACACCCTCGACATTGTCGTCATCGTCCTGAGCGTCGCCGCCGCCGCGTTCTTCGCCTGCGCCGAGACCGCCCTGACGGCGGCCTCTCGCGCCCGTATGCATGCGCTCGAAACCGCAGGCGACCAGCGAGCGAAGTTGGTCACGCATCTCATCGGGGCGCGCGGCCGGCTCATCAGCGCGATGCTGCTCGGCGGACAGCTCGTCACCATCGGCTCGTCGGCGATCGCGACGAGCGTCCTGCTCGGGGTCTTTGGCGAGCGAGGGGTATGGGCCGCGACTGCGATCATGACCGCGCTGATCGTGGTTTTCGGTGAGGTGATGCCGAAGACGATCGCCATCGCCTATCCCGATCGCGTGTCGCTGCTTATCGCTCCGCTGGTGTCGTTCTTCGTGACCGTCTTCGGTCCGATCGTGAGCGCGGTCGAGATATTGGTGCGCGGCGTCCTGCGCCTATGCGGCGTCTCGCTCGGCCATCACGACCCCGGTGTCTCTGGCCATGAAGAACTCATGGGCGCGGTCGACATCCTGCATCGCGAAGGCGAAGTCGAGCGCGACGAGCGCGACATGTTCGGCGGCCTTCTGGAATTGTCCGAGATCCCCGTCTCGGACGTGATGGTTCACCGCACCAAAATGCGGCTCATCGACGCCGACCTGCCGCCAGAGGAGCTGGTGCGCGAGGTGATCGCGTCTCCCTACACCCGCATGCCGCTTTGGCGCGGCGAGCCGGACAATATCATCGGCGTCCTGCATGCCAAGGACCTACTCAGGGCGTATGTCGCGGCTGGCGGAGACGCCGGCAAACTTAGTATTGCCGATCTCACACTGGAGCCGTGGTTCATCCCTGAGTCGACCACGCTGCGTGACCAGCTCCAGGAGTTCTTGCGCCGAAAGACCCATTCGGCGCTCGTCGTCGACGAGTACGGCGTCGTGCAGGGGCTGATCACGCTTGAGGACATCATCGAGGAGATCGTCGGCGATATTCGCGATGAGCACGACGTTGCGGTGCTGGGCGTGCGCAAACAGCGCGACGGCTCGGTCGTTGTCGATGGATCCTTCACGATCCGTGAGCTCAATCGAGCGGTCGGCTGGAATTTGCCTGACGACGAAGCCGCCACGGTGGCCGGCCTCGTGATTCACGAGGCGCGCTCGATTCCCGAGCCGCGTCAGACCTTCAGCTTTCATGGCTTCCGCTTCGAAGTGCTGCGCAAGCAGCGCAATCGGATCGCTGCGCTCAGAATCACCCCGCTTGCCCCTCGCACGGGAGAGCGCCGGGTGGTCGACCAGGACGGAGAAGCGGCGCCTCACGACTGAGGCAAGGTCCTGACCGCGGCCGGCGGGGTCGGAATCGTTGCTGGTTTGCGACAGATGCCTATATAAGCGCCGCTGTATCGGCCAGCGGCCGACAAGAGGTTTGGATGTCCTGGAATAATCAAGGCGGCGGGGGGCCATGGGGCTCGCAGGGCCGCGGGCCGTGGGGCCAAGGGCCGCGAGGGCCCCAGCCGACGGGCGACCTTGAGGACATCATCCGCCGCATCCAGGAGACTGTCGGCAAACTGATTCCCGGAGGGTCAGGCCCAAGCGGCAAAGGGCCAGGCGGCCGAGGAGCGCTGTTGCTCCTGCTCGCCGCTCTCCTGCTCTGGTTCGCCTGGGGAACGTTCTATACGGTCCAACCGAGCGAGGTCGGCATCAATCTGGTGTTCGGCCGCTACACCGGGAAAACGGCCGCCGGTCTGAACACCAATTGGCCCTGGCCGATTGGTTCGGTTATCAAGGT